>Ga0208603_1000052_pt1 | contig 17006 bp, 17 predicted proteins | sample MicForSoSWNC24_M_FD_188001 | JGI IMG/M metagenome (GOLD analysis project Ga0208603, IMG submission 188001) | Forest soil microbial communities from Harvard Forest Long Term Ecological Research site in Petersham, Massachusetts, USA - MetaG HF008... | ecosystem: Environmental > Terrestrial > Soil... | reverse complement strand
TAGCGCCGGGTCGGCTTTCAGCTGGACGCGTAGTTGGGCGAGAACGTCGCGGACGGCTTGGGTAACGAGTGCGCGGCCGGATTGTTCGGCGAGCGCCAGCAGGCGAGGCCGCCCGAGCAACTCGTCTACCGACGGGATCCCGCGCAGACGCAGGCTTGCATCTTTCTGCATCTTGGCCGCAGATTCCGGTGCCGGGTTCATGGCTAAGACATTTGAACACAATACGATACGAGCTGGCAATCCATGCGCTTTCAACGGGCGTTTCCCTTTGCGACAAAGGCGCCGCCGGTCACATTGACGCGCGCGGCGCCGCACTCTACGCTGGGCTTACGGCTGGATTGAAGGTGATGTTCATGCCTGCTGCGCTGGCCGGAGTGTCGGCGATGTAGCACGGTTGCTAGACAAAAATATGGCGACAATCGACGAAGAGCTCGGGCAGATCGAGCGGGACATCCGCACGCTGAAGATTGAGTTCGAGCAATATTTTGGCGGCGGGCGCTCGCGTCCACCCACGGATACGCAGTGGCGCCTGGAGACAAACTTGAAGCGCTACGCGGATCGCACGGCCGAACTCACCTCCGGGCAGCGATTTCGCTACAGCAACCTGGCGTCCACCTACGCCAAGTATCAAGACATGTGGCGGAAGAAATTAATCCAGAAAGAAAGCGGGAGCACGCAGCATCACTACGGCGCTGCGGCGAAAGCGATTCAGGCGGAACGTTCGCGCAAAGTCGCCGTCGAGGCGATGCAGTCTCGCGCTGCGGAAATGGCCATTGCGAATGGAGAAAACGCTGATGCCGCAGTTTCCGTTGCAACCGGCGTGGCTCATGCCGCCGCCGAAGCTGCTGCACGTGCGGCTGAAGCCCGGCACGCGGCGAGTGATTTTGCGATGGCGTTTTCCGATCCAGAGAATGAAACCGAGAAGGTTGAGAAGTTGTATCAACGGCTAGTGGAAGCGCGCACGGAGACCGGCGAGAAAGCGGGAGTACCTAGCCTGAAGGATTTCGAAAAGTTCGTTCGGCAGAAAACGAAGGACTTGAAGAATAAAGGCGGCCGCGAAATCGAGTATACGGTAAGTATCGAAAACGGTCGCGTGAAGTTGAAGGCGCGGGTTTCAAATTAACGCTGCTGGCCGAATGATTGCGCTCGGCGCCTGCGAGCCTAGAACATTTCCTGCACGTATAAATCTGAATTGATTTTTCTCCCGGCGTCATCCCCTTCCGAAAAATTCCCGCAACGCATACACTAGCTTCCTTCTGTTAGGGAGGATTCATCGTGGCAGGAGAACGTGGCGTGGCTAGAGCGCTGGTCAGTGTTTATGACAAGACTGGCGTGGTGGAGTTTGCGCGAGAGATGGCGTCGCTGGGTGTGGAGATTGTTTCTACCGGCGGAACGGCGAAGCTGCTGCGCGAAGGCGGCGTGGCCGTGCGCGACGTCGCGGAGCTGACCGGATGGCCGGAGATGCTGGGCGGGCGGGTGAAGACGCTGCATCCCAAGGTTCACGGCGGAATATTGTTTCAGCGCGCGAAAGAAGCGGATCGAAAACAGGCCAGCGAGCATGGCATCGTGCCGATCGATCTGGTAGTGGTGAATTTGTATCCGTTCTCAGCGACTGCAGCGAAGCCCGGCGTGACGGCGGAGGAACTGATCGAGAATATTGATATCGGCGGGCCGGCGATGGTCCGTTCGGCGGCGAAGAATTTTCAGAGTGTGGGAGTGGTGACTGATCCGGACGACTATGCGCCGGTGGTGGCCGAACTGCGTGAGCAGCGCAACCTGAGTCTGGCCACGAGGCTGAGATTGGCACGCAAGGCTTATGCGCGAACCGCGCGATACGACGGCGAAATCGCGACAGAACTGGAGCGGCTGAAAGTAAATGAGGAAGCGCCAGACACCGTCTCGATCGGCGCGCTCGAAAAATTGCCGGAACGGATTCATATCGCGTTGGAACGGCGCCAGTCCATGCGTTATGGGGAAAATCCGCATCAAGCAGCGGCGCTTTATATTCCCGCTGGGGCTCCGGCGGCGGGACTCGCGGGGGCAAAGCAGCTGCAAGGCAAGGAGCTTTCCTACAACAATCTGGTGGATCTGGATGCGGCGTGGGCGCTGGCTTCTGAATTTCGCCGGCCGGGAGTCGCCATCATCAAACACAACAATCCGTGCGGGGCGGCAGAGCAAGACTCGTTGACCGAGGCTTACGTGAAGGCGCTGGCATGCGATCCGATTTCTGCGTTTGGAGGAGTGTTGGCGTTCAATCAAACGCTCGATGCCGCGACGGCAGAGGTAGTGGCAAAGCTCTTCGTCGAATGTATCGTGGCGCCGGGGTATGACGCCGCGGCACTGGAAAAGTTCGCGGCCAAGAAGAACTTGCGCTTGCTCGAAATGCTGCGCGGCGAAATCGTGGAAGAATTGGACTTGAAACGAATCTCCGGCGGCATGCTGGCGCAAGAACCCGACCGGCACGAGCTGGCCGAATCGGAGTTGAAGGTTGTTACGGACCGCGCGCCGACACCGTCGGAGAAGCGCGCGCTGATGTTTGGATGGAAAGTTTCCAAGCACGTGAAATCGAACGCAATCGTGTTCGCGCGCGAGGGGCACACGGTGGGAGTGGGCGCGGGGCAGATGAGCCGCGTGGATTCCGTGAAGATTGCAGTGATCAAGGCGGCGACTGCCGGACTTTCACTCGAGGGCAGCGTAGTGGCCTCAGACGCGTTCTTCCCCTTTCCCGATGGCGTCGAAGAGGCTGGCAACGCAGGAGCAACGGCCGTGATTCAACCGGGCGGCTCGGTGCGCGATGCTGACGTGATCGCAGCAGCCAACAAGCTCGGGATGGCTATGGTTTTTTCTGGTGTGCGCCATTTCCGGCACTAGGCGCTGCGCCCACCTGCGGCTGACGATGATAGGTGATTTCGATAACTTGCGTATCGCCAGTCTCCGGGACCAGCTCCGAACGCGACGTGTAGGTGTCCGCATCAACGCGCGTGAAGATCGAGCGTTTGGGCATCCCGTTCACCGGGTTTTCGAAATCAATTTTCCTTCCGTCTACATTCGTGAGATTCAACACGGTCGCCTCTGATTTTTCCCACGGAACGAGCTCCGGCGTGAAATGCCGGAAGTAAAAATTGATTCCATCGGGCCTTTGCACCATGCTGAACAACTCGATGACCAGGGGCTTATCGCCTTCGATCAGCCGAAAAACTCCCAGCATCAGGCCCGCTTTCGGCGGCATCCAGACCTGCTCGGCGACACGCGGCCCCCAATCTCCACGCCAACGGCCTTCCAGCCAGCCGAAGTCGGTGAGTTTAACGGCGGGAACCTTCTGAGCCTGCGGCGACGGTGCAAGTGGATCGGCGGCTGAAGCGAGGATGGCCATCAACTGCGAATTCGCGCCGGTGGACTGTTGCGCGCGGGCCAGCGGTATTGTCGTTAGCGCGAGCACGGTTAGAAAGGCTAGGAAATTGAGAAAGGCGAATTGGAATCGAAACATCTTGTGCTGCCTCCCTAGGACTAAACCGGATGATGCCAGCGGTATATAGCGTAGTCTTGCGTTGATGTCAGGTATTTTCCCCGAAACCTCAATCACGGAAGTATCCCGGAGCGCGTTGCGCGCGTCCAAGCTATTGTGAGTGACGGCTACGGGCAGCGGCTATTACTTTGACGCATCCCCCGGGGTATACGATAATGGAATTTCGCAGCGGGCGCATGAAAACAATAATCTCTAGCACACTTGGGGCATTGATTGGGCTGTTCGCGGCTTCACCGGCCGCGTTGGCGCTGAGTTCCATTCCACAACCCTCGCGTGTTCTCACTTCTAAGACTGCGCAATCGACCAAGCCTTCCCAGTCTGCTAAGCCGACTGTGCCTTCCAGCGACGCGTCGCGTGGAGACGTTTATTACTACTTCACGATGGGCCACGTGGATGAGATGCAGTTCGAATTGACCGGCCAGTCGGATCTGGCGACGCAGTCCATCGAGTCGTACAAAAAAGCGCTCGAGCTCGCGCCGGGATCGTCGGTGATCATGGAGCGGCTGGCGGAGATTTACGCCAAGTCGCAGCATATCCGCGACGCCGTGGAGCAAGCGCAAGCAGCGCTGAAGGTCGATCCGAATAACGTAGATGCGCACCGACTGTTGGCGCGGATTTACGTTCGCACACTGGGAGATTTGAGCGCCGGTGAGGTGCAAAACGAGAACCTGGCAAAAGCGGTCGAGCAGTTCCAGGCGATTCTGAAGATTCAACCGGATGACGCGTATTCGGAGCTGTGGCTGGCGCGGTTATACCGCTTTGAAAACCAGCACGGCGACGCGGAAAAGGTACTGCGGAATTTGCTGCAACACGATCCCGGGAATGGGCCGGCACTGGAACAATTGAGCCAACTTTTGATGGATGAAGGGCGTTCGCAAGAGGCGGTGAAGATTCTGTCAGATGCCGCAAACGATTCTTCCTCGCCGGAAGTTTATGACTTGCTGGGCGACGCCTATTCACAAGCGAAAGAATACGCGAAGGCGGAAGAAGTCTATCGCAAGGCCGTCGAGGAAGATCCGGACGACCCGGGCCATTTGCACGGCTTGGCGCAAGCGCTGATGGCGCAGGACAAGTACCCGGAGGCGCTGGAGCAATTCAAGCGGCTTGCGGAAGTGGAACCGGGCACCGCCGAGAATTATTTGCGCATGGCGCAGCTCTACCGCCGCCTGGGAAAATTCGATCAGGCGGAATCGAGCCTTCTACGCGCGAAGCAACTGGCACCGGGAAGCCTGGAAGTGCTCTATAACGAGGCGCTGCTGTACGAGGATCAAGGGCGCTTCGGCGACGCCGTCAAAGTGTTAAGCGATGCGATCGCCGGAATGAGGAGCCAATCGAACGGCTTGCGAAACCCCAATTCCTCATCAAGCTCCGACAATTCGCCGAACGCAGAGGCCAGTCCCAATGCGCTGGCGATTCTTTACGAGCAGCTGGGCCACGCGTATCGCGAACAGGAAAACTACACAGCCGCGATTCATACCTACGAAGAAATGGCTAAGCTCGGCCCAGACGCCCAAAAACGCGCGGAAATGTTGATGATTGACACCTACCGCGAAAGCCACGATCTGGATCGCGCGATTGCCGAGACCAAGAAGCAGCTGGAAACGTCGCCGAAAGATGCGACTCTGACCGTGGCGCTGGCCATGCTCTACGGCGAGAAATCGGACACTGACACCGCGACGAAGCTGCTCGATGGCTTGCTGCGAGGTAACGACAGCGACCAGGAAATTTACTTGAATATCGCACAGGTGCAGGAGCGCGGTAAGAAGTACGCGGAGGCGGAAGAGTCGGCACAAAAGGCCGAGCAAATGGCGCACGGCAATGACGACAAAGAGACGGTCTGGTTCATGCTGGGCGCCATCTACGAGCGGCAGAAAAAATTCGATCAAGCAGAGCAGCAATTCCGCAAAGTGCTGGATGTGAATCCCAACAATGCTTCGGTGCTGAATTATTACGGCTACATGCTGGCGGACCGCGGCGTGCGGTTGGACGAAGCAACCTCCATGATCCAGCGTGCGGTAACGCAGGAGCCGAGCAATGGCGCGTATCTGGATAGCCTCGGCTGGGCGTACTACAAGCAGAACAAGCTGACGGAAGCGGAAGAGAATTTGCGCAAGGCAGCCGACCGGCAAAGCCATGATCCCACGATCCTGGGCCACCTCGGTGATGTGTACGCGAAACTGGGTCAACAGGAACGCGCCGCGTCCTATTGGGAACGCGCGCTGACGGAATGGCAGAAAGCCGTGCCTGCGGATTACGAGCCCGAGAAAGTAAACGAACTGGACGCGCAACTGAGAACCTTGAAACGGCGTACGGCGCAAAAAACCACGCCGGATTCGGCGAAACCGCAGTAAGCTCCCCCGTATGACTCGCGCGACAACCAAGAAAAGATCGGTGCGCCTGCCCGCGTTTGCGAAAATCAATCTGTGCTTGCACGTGGTGGGGAAACGTCCGGATGGCTACCACGAACTCCGCACGATTTTTCAGGCGATCACGCTGCGTGACACGCTCGAACTTTGCCTGACACCCGAACCCGGAATATTTCTAGAAACGAACATCCCGGAGTTGTCGAATGGTCCGGAAAATCTCGTCTACCGTGCGATTGAGGTGATCGGATGCGAGATTGAAATCCGCGGCGGAATTCGCGCGAAACTCGAAAAGAAAATTCCGATGGCGCGTGGGTTGGGCGGCGGATCGAGCGACGCAGCGGCTGCGCTGATCGGCATGTTGCGACTTAGCGGAAAGAAAATTCCACTCGAACGACTGTTGGAAATCGCAGCAGGATTGGGCGCGGACGTGCCGTTTTTCCTCTTTGGCGGACGGGCTTTGGCGGTGAATCGCGGGGATGAAATTTACCCGCTGCCGAATGCCCCAGAGCGGACGATTCTGGTTGTTTCCCCGCACGACATCGGAGTCAGCACCAAGGACGCCTACCAGTGGGTTTCCGAGGAATTGACAAAACGCACGGAACCCCCTAAAATCTTGAGGTTCTGCGCTCTGTGCTGGAGCCGGCAGGGGGCGGGTCTCTCGAATGATTTCGAGGAGCCAGTCTTCCGCCGCCATCCGCGACTCGGAGAAATCCGGGAGGGATTGCTCAAGCGAGGAGCCGCGGATGCCGCGCTGGCGGGTAGCGGGTCGGCGGTGTTCGGAGTATTCCGAAACCCAGCGCAGGCGCGCCGAGCCGCTCGTGCGTTCCCGGAAGATTCGGTTTTCGTCGTTGAAACCCTATCCAGGGAAGACTATGGCCGTGCTTTGGGCTGGCGTGTGGATTAACGCGCGCTGGGCGTAGCCCGCTAGGGGGAGAGTTTTGGCCGACGATAAATTCAAGATCTTCTGCGGCACTGCGAATCCGGCGCTGGCCAAAGCCATTTGCAAGTATGTGGGCGTGCCGCTGGGCCAAGCGGAGCACGGGCAGTTCAGCGACGGCGAGACGCGGTATCAGATTTTGGAAAATGTGCGCGGCGCGGATGTGTTTGTGCTGCAGCCGTGCTCTACTCCGGTAAATTTCAATCTGGTGCAGTTGCTGTTGATGATTGACGCGTTCAAGCGGGCGTCGGCGTGGCGCATCACGGCGGTGGTTCCCTATTACCCATATGCGCGCCAGGATCGCAAGGACCGGCCGCGGGTAGCGATTTCGGCGAAGTTGGTTGCGGATTTACTAGAGACGGCGGGCGCCAGCCGTGTGTTGACGCTGGATCTGCACGCGCCGCAGATTCAGGGATATTTCAATATTCCGGTGGACCACCTGTTCGCTTCGCCGGTCTTGGTGGAATATTTTCAGAAGATGAACTTGGGTCCGATCACGGTGGTTTCACCGGATGCGGGCGGAGTGGAGCGCGCGCGATTTTTCGCGAAGAAAATTGATGCGCCGCTGGCGATCGTGGATAAGCGGCGTATTGACGTAAACGTCAGCGAAGTGATGCACCTGATCGGCGACGTGGCGGGGCGCCCGGCATTGGTGATTGACGACATCATTGACACCGCCGGAACGCTGGTGAAGACGGCGGAAGCGCTGCTGAATCATGGCGCGACGCGAGTTTTCGCGGCGTGCACACATCCTGTGCTTTCGGGCCCGGCAGTCGAGCGGATTGCGCAGTCGAAGATCGAGGCGGTGGTGGTATCGGATTCGGTGCCGCTGAGTGAAGCGGCGCAAAAGCTGGACAAGATCAAGGCTCTGAGTGTGGCGCCGCTGCTGGCACGCGGAATTCAGTCCATTCACGAAGAGACTTCGATCAGCGAGTTGTTTATTTAGCGGGAGAGGAATTTATGGAGACATTTACAGTCGAAGGCAAGGTACGCGAGGGGCGCGGGAAGGGTCCCGCGCGGCGCACACGTCTGACCGGGATGGTCCCGGCGATTCTGTACGGCGGAAAAAAGGATTCGATTTCGCTGTCGGTGAACGCGAAGCAAGTGGCACGGATTCTCCGCTCGGAGACGGGTCACAACACGATCTTTACCGTACAAGTCGCCGAGGGCGCCGCGGAAAAAGCGATGGTGAAGGATTGGCAGGTGGATCCGGTCAGCGGAAAACTGCTGCACGTAGACCTGTTCCGGATTGCGATGGACGTGCGCATGCGCGTCATGGTGCCGGTGCACACCTTCGGCGAGCCGCAGGGCGTGAAGATGCAGGGCGGGATTTTCGAGACGGTCACGCGCGAAGTGGAAATCGAATGCTTGCCCGGCGACATCCCCGAAGAATTCAAGGTGGACGTCAGCGACATGCTCATCGGCAAACAATTGCGCGCCGCGGATCTTCCTTTTGATCCCAAGAAAATCAAGTTGTTGACTGACCCGACTCGCGTGATTGCTCACGTCGTCGTTCTGAAGAAGGAAGAGGAACCGGTGGCGGATGCGGCGGTCACTGCGGAAGCAGCGCCGGCCGAACCGGAAGTGATGAAGAAGGGCAAGAAGGAAGCGGAAGAGGGCGAGGGCGAAGCGGCGGAGCCTGCTGCGAAGGCCGAGAAGTCGGAGAAGAAGAAGTAGTTTCTCGAGGCGGCGGCATGAGACTTATCGTCGGCCTCGGAAACCCTGGCCCGGAATACGAGTTCACGCCGCATAACCTGGGCTTTCTGGCGGTCGACGCGTTGGCCGGACGCACAGGGATTCGCGTGACGCGGCCGGAAGCGAAATCGTACCTAGGACTTGGAAAATTGGCCGGCGATGAAGTGGTGCTGGCCAAGCCGCAAACGATGATGAATCTGAGCGGCCCGGCGGTGCGGCTGCTGCTCGAGCGGTATGAATGTAAAGCCGCCGAGATGATCGTGCTGAGTGATGAGGCCATGTTGCCGTGGGGCATGCTGCGAATTCGCGAGCGTGGCAGCGCCGGCGGGCACAATGGGCTGAAGTCAGTCATAGCGTCCGTCGGCAGTGAATTTATCCGCGTGCGGATGGGAGTGAAGCCGGAATTTCCGCTCGAAGGTATGGCGGATTACGTTCTGGGGACGATGCGCAAACCGGAACGCGAGATCGCGGCGCAGATGACCGCGGATGCCGCTGACGCAGTGGAATTGATTTTGAGTGAGGGCGTGGGCAAAGCGATGGCACGGTTTAATCGCAGGGTGGAATCCGAGCCAGACGACAGTGCGGAATAAAGTTTCGCAGTTGCAACAGAGACGAAGAGGAATCGAGGACACATGGAAGAGCGTCAGTACGACCTAATTTTTATCTGCCGACCGGATACGCCGGAAGCGGACATCGATAAGCTGATTGCGACGCTGGAGCACACGGCTGGGGAGAAGGGCGCGAAGATCGAGTCGGTCGCCAAGTGGGGCCGCAAGCGCATGGCCTACCGCGTGCAGAAATTGCGCGAGGGATTCTTCGTGTACATGGTGCTGAAGTCCACGCACGGCGAAGTGGTGAAGGAACTCGAGCGCCGGTTGAAGGTCGCCGACCCGGTGATCAAATATTTGACCGTGCGGTTGGACGAAGAATTGAAGCGCCAGGAGAAGTTGAAGAGGCATCGAGAGCGGCGCGCGGCGCGGCGTCCGCGCAAGACGGTCGCGGCCGCGCCTGCGGCGCCGGTTGCACCCATGGTGCCACCGAGCGAGCAGTCTGCGCCTTCGGCATAGCGACGGTTTGGGAGCGAGGTCAGAAGCGGAACTTCAGCGGCTGAAGCCTCCCGAATATCTAGGCTTTATGTTGTGGCTAAAGCCACGACCCACAAGGATTGGGGAATATAGTTAGGAGAATCGAAATGGCAGAAGAGAACACACCAATGCAGCAATCGCACGGGCCTTCCTCGGGAGGCATGCGATCGTCAGGACCGGGCGGACCAGGAGGCGGCGGACGTCCCAGCGGGCCGGGTGGGCCAGCCAAGCGCGGAAAGCGCAATTTCGTACGCAAGAAGAAGGTTTGCCGGTTCTGCGTGGACAAGGCGGACTTCATCGATTACAAGAAGGCCGAAATTCTGGCGCCGTTCATTCAGGAGCGCGGCAAGATTCTTCCGCGGCGCATGACCGGGACGTGCGCGCGTCATCAGCGTTGGCTAACGGTGGCGATCAAGCGGGCGCAGAATATTGCGTTGCTGCCGTTCGCCGCGGAGCTGTAACCGTCCACGCGATTTCAGATGTAGCCATCAACGAAACGAAGGCAAGATAGCGGCCAGACGCCTGCCTACCGGCAGGCCGGCCGACGCAACGTTAAGAGGATTCGAGGACAGCGCTATGCAGATCATATTGCAAGAAGACGTGGAAAAGCTGGGAACGCGCGGGGAATTGGTGGAAGTTGCCGAAGGCTATGCGCGCAATTTTCTTCTGCCGCGAAAGCTGGGGCTGGAAGCCACGGCTGGCAATCTGAAACGGCTAGAGAAGATGCGCGCCAACTTCGCGAAGAAGGAAGCGACCGAGAAAGAGGCGGCGCAGAAGCAAGCCGAGCAGCTTGCGGCTGTTTCGCTGGAATTCACGCGCAAGGCCGGCGAAAACGACCAGCTGTTCGGTTCGGTCACATCGGGCGACGTCGCCGAGGCGCTGGCGGCCAAGGGTTTTGAGATCGACAAGAAGAGAATAGTGCTCGCTGAACCGATCAAAATCATGGGCGAGTACGAAATCCCGGTGAAGTTGCACCGGGAAGTTACACAGAACGTCAAGCTCTCGGTGAAGAAGGAAGAGTAAGAAGATATTTTCAGCGCAGTACCACAGGCGTCCCTAGCTTTTGGGGCGCCTTTTTTATTGGCATCCTCGAGTGCAACTGTTGATTCACGGCTTCGGACGCAAAGTTTTCCACTTTTCCGCATTCGTCCACAAGCAAAAGCGCGGAGGTGTAATTGACGCGAGCCGGCGAAATGCTCACAATTCTTTCCGCTTGCTCGCGGCAAGCTCTATCATCGATTTTTAGGAAGCGCAGAGAACACACAGCGCCTTGCGCCCGCGCTTGCGTAGGCGCAAAATCTAGCAAGTCACGAATTGGGTTAGCGAGACACGAACAGAACCGGGAAAAATGCCAGGCGACACAACTCTCGAACGTCCATTACCGCACAATTTGGAAGCTGAGCGCAGCATCTTGGGCGCGATCCTGCTGGACAATCACTCGCTGAATGCCGCGATTGAAAAGGTGCGTTCGGACGATTTCTTCTTGCCGCAGCACCGGCAGATTTTCGAGCGCATGGTGCAGTTGGGGGAGAAACAACAAGCCATTGATGTCGTCACGCTGATGGAGGATTTGACGCGGCGCGGCGAACTGGAGGCGGCCGGCGGGATTGCCTACCTTTCACAACTGGCCGATGGGCTGCCACGCGTCACGAACGTGGAGCACTACGCGCGGATCGTCAAAGAAAAGGCGGTGCTGCGGAATCTGATTTTTTCCGCGTCGGCGATTCAAGAGCAGGCGCTCGCGGCGGGTGACGATGCGGACGTGATTCTGGACCGCGCCGAATCGGTGATTTTCCAGCTGGCGGAAGACCGCGTGAAGGCGGGGCTGATTGGCGTCAAGGAACTGGTTCGCGACAATTTCGAGCGGCTGGAAAAGATTTTCAGTGAAGGCCGGCGGATCACTGGCCTTGCGACCGGCTATGCCAACCTGGACAACGAGACCGCCGGCTTGCAACCTTCGGAACTGATCATTTTAGCGGCGCGGCCTTCGATGGGAAAGACCGCGCTGGCGCTCAACATTGCGGAGAATGTCGCGGTGCGCCATCGCGAGCCCGTGGCAATTTTCAGCCTGGAAATGTCGAAAGAATCGCTATTGCTGCGTTTGCTGGCCTCCGAGGCACGGGTGGACGCGCACAAATTCCGCACGGGCCATATGAATCGGGATGATTGGGGCAGAGTGACTGGCGCGCTCAGGAATCTGGCCGAAGCGCCGCTGTGGATCGACGATTCGGCTTCTTCGACCGTGATGGAAATGGGCGCGAAGGCGCGGCGCTTGAAACGCGATCGCGGGCTTTCGCTGATCATCGTGGACTATCTGCAACTGGTGGTGCCCACCAATATGGGACGCCAGAGCAATCGTCAGGAAGAAGTTTCCGGAATGTCGCGGGCGCTGAAGGGACTGGCCAAGGAATTGAAGGTGCCCATTGTGGTGCTCAGCCAGTTGACGCGCGCGCCGGAGCGCGAAGAGCGCAAGCCGCAACTTGCGGACCTGCGCGAATCAGGCGCCATCGAGCAGGATGCGGATGTGGTGCTGTTCATCAATCGGCCGAATTTTTACAAAACGGACTTGCCGGACGAAGATCGCGCGAAGGCCGAACTGATTATCGCGAAGCAGCGCAACGGTCCCACGGGGAATTTGAATTTCGTTTTTCTCGCACGCCACACTCGCTTCGAAGAGGCCGCGCCGGATGCGTGGAGCGCGGGCGGTGAGCCGGAGGAGTAGAAGATCTCGCCGCTTTCTTTTTCCCCCTGCAGATTCGCTGTTAGCGACCCGCGGCGTCCAACGGCAGCCACATTGTGTCGTTCGGCCCGCGATGAATCAGAAATCTCGCCATTACCCTCTTTCCGCAAAATCGCAACCCATCCTAAGTGTCTGTTTATCAGCCATCTACAGCGGCGTCTGGTGTACCTAAAGCGTGCATGACAATGGTGGTCCGACTGCCATTGATTCCGATTGGATGTTTACCCAAACGGCGCGGACCGTTTTGCTGACGGGAAATTCATTCGCGCTCGCGCGCGGGAGTCTGGCATTCTAAAAGACGATGTCAAAACCAATCCATTTTGAGGGACGCCCGGTCTGGGCGGAAATTTCGCTGGAAGCCATCCTGGAGAACTTGCGCGTGATTCGCAAACACGTGGGCACTCAGCGCAAAATCCTGGCGGTGGTGAAGTCGAATGCCTACGGCCTGGGCGCTGTGCCTATTTCAAAAGCGTTGCAAAAGGCCGGCACGGAATGGTTTGGGGTGACCTGCGCGAACGAAGGCATCGAGTTGCGCGAAGCAGGAATTCGCAAACGCATTTTGATTCTCACTGGTTTCTGGCCGGGCGAAGAACAGCGGTTGATCAAGAACAACCTGACGGCGGCGGTATTTCGCGTGGGCGATCTTCGCCATTTGGAGCGTAGCGCCCAAGCGGTTGGCGGGAAAGGCCGCGTCCCTTTTCATCTGAAGATCAACACGGGGATGAACCGGCTGGGAATTTCGCCAGACGAGATCGAAACGTTTGCCCGCACGCTAGCCGATTGCCAGCATATTCAGCTCGAAGGAACGTTCACGCACTTCGCTTCGGCGGAAGATTTCACCGCGCAACAAACCGACGACCAGGAGAGAACGTTTCTGATGTGCCTCCAGCGCATGCGTGCGCTGGGCGTGTCTCCCGGAATCGTTCACATGGCTAATAGCGGCGCAATCTGTGCGCGGCCAAGCACTTGGGCGGACATGGTTCGCCCGGGAGCGATACTCTATGGCTACCACCAGTCGTTTGACCCCCCGCACAAGAAACAGGAAATTGCAGGCCAGATTCCGCTGCGGCCGAGCCTTTCCCTCAGAGCACGAATTATTTCCTTGCGCGAGATTCCGGAGGGAGAAAGCGTGGGGTACGGGGCGCGTTTTGTGGCCAAACGGCCGGCGCGCATTGCCGTGATCAATGCCGGGTACGCTGACGGAATCATGCGCGCCAGGACGAACCGCGGATGCGCGCTTGTGCGTGGGCGGCGGGTGCCGCTCGTGGGCACGATCTCCATGGATTTGACGACGCTGGATGTGACCGACGTGCCGGAAGCCGCGCTGGGCGATGTGGTGACGATTTATGGCAAGGATGGCGATGCGGCCATCGAAGTCTCCGACGTCGCACGCGAGATTGGCACCGTTACCTCCGACCTTTTGTGCGCCCTGGGTCGGCGCGTTCCAAAGTTCTACCTTTAACGCTCCCGCTCTGACGTGCGGTCGTAACAAGTCCCCAGGGAGTTAAGTCCGTGACAGCACCTCGTTGACTCCCACTTCCCGCGCGGTGCTATACTGTGGCCTTCATAAAGAATTCATAAGGACCCTCAGATCTTCCCGGCCCAGCGCCCAAACTTCATACGCCGGAAAAGACGTCCTGAGACGAACTTATTGGACGCGATTCGTCTTATACAGATTTTCATAAGGTGCGACCATGCAGAGGACTCCTTCGGTTCCGCATAATCGGCCATCGGCCATTCCGGCTCCCGAAAGTTCTGCGTTCAAACCTGCACCATCCACACGTCCCGGCCTAGACCGGGTCGGAACCTTTTGGGATATGCTGGGGATTCGCATCGTTTTCATGGCCGTGTGTATTGCGGCAGGTTTTCATTTTCGCCCGTTTGGAGTCTCCCCGGTATTTGGCGCTGGCGTTGGATTACTCTTCGGCTTAGCGGTCATACTCTTCGAGCTGCGCTTGCGACATGCTAGCCTGCGTCGGCTGATCGGCGCGGCGGTGGGCTCGATCCTGGGACTCCTCGGCGCTTACCTCACTTCGCTGATTCTGACGCATACAACGATGCCGGAGAGCACGCGGTCATTTTTCAGTCTGGCAGCATTCCTGGTGATGGCCTACATAGGGTTGATCCTGGGCGCGAACAAGGGCGACATGCTGAACCTGCAGGCGCTCGGCGGATTGTTTGGTAGTGAGCGCAGCCTGAAGCACTCGTTCAAGGTGCTCGATACCAGCGTGATCATAGATGGGCGCGTGGCGGATATCGCCGAGGCACAATTCCTGGATGGAACGGTGATCATCCCGCAGTTCGTGCTGCACGAATTGCAGCTGGTGGCGGATTCCGCCGACCCGTTGAAGCGTCAGCGTGGACGGCGCGGACTGGAAGTCTTGCAGCGAATCCAGAAGATGGCGCATTTGGAAGTTCAGATCGCCGAGGACGATTTCTTGCAGGTTCCAGAAGTGGACTTGAAGTTAATTGAACTTGCTAAGCGCTACGACGCGAAAATCGTGACCAACGATTTCAATTTGAACAAAGTTGCAACGCTGCAAGGCATCGAGATTTTGAACGTGAATCAGCTGGCGAATGCATTGAAGCCGGTGGTGCTGCCCGGTGAGACGATGCGTGTCTTCATCCTGCGCGAAGGCAAAGAATATAACCAGGGCGTGGCGTATTTGGACGACGGCACGATGGTAGTTGTGGATGGCGCGCGCAAGATGATCAACAAAACGATCGACATCACGGTGACTTCGGTGCACCAAACCACGGCCGGCAAAATGATCTTCGGGCGATACGACGAGCGTGGGGAACAGCAAGTACCGCGTGTGGCTGCGGGCGGAGGAACGCAACTCGGCGAAACACCCGCGCGTTCAAGCGAAGGTGGTGGCGGCGAGCGTCCTGCGCGACCGCTGTATCCGGAATCCGGCAGATCGTAACGCACCGCTGGCTAATTTCCGCCGTCTGCATCAGACGCCTGGCTCCTCTTCCCTTTCTCAACGTAGCTGGATTGCGATAGACTGTTCACCCTTTTATGGGCCGCATCGCCGCTATCATCCCCGCTGCTGGTCTGGGCACCCGTATGGGCGCCGAAATGCCAAAGCAGTTCCTCGAATTGGATGGTATGCCGCTGGTGATTTTTACTTTGCGCCGCTTGGCGGCCTCTTCCGCTATCACTGATTTCTTTCTCTCGACGCGCGCGGACGATATCGTCCCGCTGCAGGACAAAGTGGCGAAGGCCGCGCTCGGGCGTCCGGCGCGTGTGGTGCATGGAGGCGACACGCGGCAGCTATCCGTGGCTAACGCGTTAGCGCAGGTGGATCCTGCAACCGAGGTCGTGCTGGTGCATGATGCGGTGCGGCCGTTTGTCACTCCTGAACAAGTTGACCGCGTGATTGCGGAGGCGCGTAAGCGTGGCGCGGCGATTCTGGGCATTCCTGCGATTGATACGGTGAAAGAAGTGAAGCGCGCGAGCTTGCCGGAAGATGTAGCGTTGATCACCTCGACGATCCCCCGCGAGCGCGTGGTGCTGGCGCAGACGCCGCAGGCGTTTTCCTATGCGCTGCTACGCGATGCCTTTCGAAAGGCGCAGATGGATGGAATCTTGGCGTCGGATGAATCAGCGCTCGTGGAACGATTTGGGCATGACGTGTTCGTGGTGCTTGGTTCGGAGCGCAATTTGAAGATTACTCGGCCGGCGGATATGGACCTGGCGCGTTTCTACCTCGAACAAGAACGGCGCGCGAAATGACACGCTCAGGCATTGGTTACGATTTACACCGGCTCGCCGAGGGACGCAAGCTAATGATCGGCGGGATCGAGGTGCCGTTCGATAAAGGCTCGGTGGGACATTCGGATGGCGATGTGTTGGCGCATGCTTTGTGCGACGCGCTTCTGGGCGCGGCGGGACTCGGTGACATCGGCACTCATTTTCCGGATACGGATCCAAAGTGGAAGGGCGCGGCGAGTTTGTTGTTTCTCGAGCACACGCGGAAATTGCTGGACGAGCGCAAGCTGCGCATCGCGCATCTCGATGCGGTCGTCATCTGCGAGCGGCCGAAATTGGGACCGCACTTCCCTGCCATGCGGGCGGCTTTGGCGAAATCGCTGGGCCTATCCACTGAGCAAATCAATCTGAAAGCGAAGACCAACGAAGGCACGGGCGAAATCGGGCGCGGTGAGGCGATTGCGGCGCACACGATTGCGACACTCGAAGAATGAATCCACCGCAGAGACGCAGAGTGCGCACAGAAAACAAGAACCCAAAAGAGTCCCCGCTGGGTCGCGCACACCTCGGTCGCCTTAATCGAACGGGATCGCGATGAACTGGCTTACGGGATTCCACGCCGTGGAAGAGGCCCTGACGGCTGGTCGAGCGCTGGATCGCATTGTGATCGCGCGCGGGCGGCACGGTGAACGCGTGGAAGCTGTGGTGCAGCTGGCGAAGGCCAAGGGCGTACCGGTACGGTTCGAAGAGCGGCAACGGATTGACCATCTGGTGGGAACGCGCGAGCATCAGGGTGTTGCCGCGTTAGGCGCTGCGAAACCTGCGATTGAATTGGAAGATTTGCTGGCGGCGAAGACTCCCCAGGGCTTGCTGGTTTTGCTCGATGGGATCGAAGATCCACACAATCTTGGCGCGATTGTGCGCACGTCACTGGCGGCCGGC
>Ga0208603_1000050_pt1 | contig 17019 bp, 10 predicted proteins | sample MicForSoSWNC24_M_FD_188001 | JGI IMG/M metagenome (GOLD analysis project Ga0208603, IMG submission 188001) | Forest soil microbial communities from Harvard Forest Long Term Ecological Research site in Petersham, Massachusetts, USA - MetaG HF008... | ecosystem: Environmental > Terrestrial > Soil... | reverse complement strand
CACGGAAAGTCAGCGCAGGCGACCACACCGTGATCATTGCATGGGTGATGAAAAGGCGAATCGTCGCTAAGATCCACGGTTAAGTGCATGCCCATATGGCACATATAGATAGGAGAAGGGCGTACTTGTGCAAAGTGTTGCACGTTGAGAAAAACGGGGCAGGGACCGCAGTAATGCGTATTACAAATACATGAGTTATGGTAGATGGAAATAGCCAACTCTGGCCTTAGACGTGCTGGGATACCGTCGTTGTAATTGCGCGGAGGTGCGCGGGTGAAATTCACACGAATTCTGGGTTTGGTTGTTCTGCTTGGTTGTAGCGCAGTTGTTGCACACGCCGATGGGGGAAGCGATCCGACGGTAAAGGTGAACAAGTTCCCTGATCCGACGTGCCCTCCATCTGAGGGCGCCAACTATAGTTGCTTCTCGACAAACTCCGCCGGCAATCCGCTGTTCATCCCTTCCAACAACATAGTGGCAAATTATGTGTGGGACGGCGTGAACGCGTTGACGACCCTCTACGTCGAATTTCCGTTTATCTCGGGTGACAGTTACACTTGTACTTCGAACGTATTCCTCAACTGTTCGGTGCAGGAACCGGCCGTCAACCAAGCGACTGACATTGAGTTCGTCTTCAGCGGAGGATCCATCGCACCTTGCACAGCCGCTGGAGATTGCACAGGGGTGTCAACCGTGGTTGCCCCTGAGCCGAGTTCAGCGTTGCTGCTATTCGCCGGGCTGATTTCGTTGCTGGCTTTCGCGAGAAAGCGGCTGATGAATCAGACTTCCAGCGTGCCACGCGAACTCTCAGCGTAATTGCATTGCGCTACGGGACGGGAGTTCCGGAATCCGAGTCGAGCTTGATCTGAGGCGTTCCGTCAACCGGCGGAACGCCTTTTCAGTTGTAGATGTGGAGTTGCTTGCCGTATCGTAACCTTCTGCCTCAGTTAACTACTACCGGCGCTTCAGTCGCACGAATATCCTCAAATCCAGCGGGGATGTGACCTTCCCTTCCGTCAAGTGGCTGGTCCACTCTAGGGCTACTTCGCGGAATACTTCTTGAGCAGCGCGGAAAACTGAGGTTCCCTCCGCAAACTATTCAATTCTGGATCACCTGCGGCAAACTCGGCGGGATAGTGTTTCTCCAGAGCCTCTTGCAGGGACCTTAGTGCCTCGGCCGTCTTGCCAGACAATGCTTTGATAACCGCGTCATCGTAAACGTAGTTCACGTTGTTCACATCCTCAGCGCGCGCTCGTTTTATGAAATCCTGCGCCTGAGCCGAATTGCCTATTTTCGCGTATGACAGCGCCACCTGGGCCATGATCTCCGCATCCTTAGGATTTGTTTGCAATCCCTTAAAACCTACGGAAATAGCCTGCTGGTAGGTATTGCGGGCTTTATCCTGCTGGCCAGCATAACGATAGGCATCGGCCAGATTCACAACCATGGCCGTGTCATTGGGGTTTAGCGCAACGGCTTTCTCGAACATTCCGACGGCGTTCGGGTATTGCTTCAGGAAGAAGTAGGCCGTACCAAGATTTGAATAGGTCGAAAAGTACGGCTCTATCTGAAGGGCTTTCTGGAAATAAGGGATGCTTTCCTCATATTTCCCCTGAGTCAAGTAGACGTTGCCCATATTCTCGAAGCCCGCATCTATATCGGGTTCCAAGACTGTGATCTGTTTAAACGCGTCCAGAGCTTTTGGATAATCCGCCGTTTGAAGGTAAGCATCGCCGAGAAGATTTTGGTTTTGCCAAAAATACGGATTCAGTTCCACGGCCTTCTGGAAGGCCTCGATGCCTTGCTTCCCTTGCCCACTATTCATGTAGGCGCTTCCCAGCCGCCGGTAAGCTTCATCTGAATTCGGCGCAAGCGAAATAGCGCGTCGCAGCTCCGCAACCGCTTCGGCGTATTTACCGGTCGCGCTATAGACGCTTCCGAGCGTCGAGTGAACTTCTGGAAGCTTGTCGTTGAGTTGTTGGGCTTGCTGTGCCGCGGAAAGTGCCTTTTGAGTCCAGAAGCTGTCCTTCTTGAGGTCGTACATTCTTAGACTGGCGTCGGCAAGACCGGTGTAAGCCAGCGCGAATCGGGGGTCCTGCTTCAGAGCTTGATTGAAGTAATCGAGCGCCGTTTCCACGTTCTTTTCTTCGTGGCCGCGGATTGCGTTACGGCCGCGCAAATACAGATCGTAGGCGGCAATGTTATCCGTCGGCCGGGCCTCTGCTTTGGCGGTTTCTTCGGTGGTGGGTGTGACATCCATCGCGGAAACCAGTTGGCCGTAAATCTGATCCTCCAGGGTGAAAAGGTCGGCCGCGACGCCATCAAATTGCTGGCTCCAGACACGCTTCCCTTCGGCTACGTTCTCCAGATTTATGATGATGCGAATTTTTTCGCCATTACCCTGAATCATGCCTTGAACCAGCATGTTTGCCCCAAGATTCCGTGCAATTTTGTCCAGCGATTGTTTTTGATCGGCTTTGTCGGCGGCGTCCCCCGAAGTAACCCGAACGCCCTTCAATTGAAATAGCTTGGCGGAAAGCGCTTCCTCAATACCTTGGGCCAGAAAACCCAGTTGAGATTGGTCTCCCAGAACTTGGAGCGGCAAGACTGCGACATACCTGCCGCTGGAAAGCGGCGGTATCCCAGAAGTCGCGGAACCAGTCTGCTCCGGACGAAAACCCGGGATCAAATGCCTTATCGGTGGTATCGCGAACAGGATGGCGAGCAGGGCAACGACTCCGGCCACGACCCAAACCCATCGGCGGCTGGCGAATTCCGGAATCTGAATAACCACGCTCTGAGAACCGGAGCCGATTCGCGACATGCCAGCGCGCGAAACGCTATTGCCGGACTGCGATGCCTGCAGGTCAGCGAGAATTTCATAAGCATTCTGATAGCGATCGTCCGGGTTGCGTTCCAGACACCGCATGATGATTCGCACCAGCCAATTCGGAAGATCTGGCTTGATCAGCTTCGGGCTCTTGGGCTTTTCCTGAATCCGCTGATACATCACCTTGAGCGTGGATTCGCCGGTGAACGGAACGTCACCCGTCACCATTTCGTAGAGAATCAGGCCGTACGAATAGAGATCGGCGCGGTTGTCGGCCGGCTTGCCTTCCACTTGCTCCGGCGACATGTAGCGAGGTGTACCAAGGAAAGCGCCGGTGCGCGTCATGCCAATCGCGCCTTCTTCGAATGACTTCGCTAGACCGAAATCGCACACGAAAATCTGGTCGTTCTTGTCGACCAACAGGTTTTGCGGCTTGAGATCGCGATGGACGACGCCTTCAGCGTGGGCGGCGGCAAGGGCTTCCGCAATCTGGCGCGCGAAGTTCAATATGCGGTCCAGCGGCATCTTCGGATTGTCGTGGATGATGTGCTGCAGGTCCTGGCCCTCGACGAAGGCCATGGAGATGAAGCGCAGGCCGCCGACATCGCCCATGTCGTGGATGCGCAGGATATTTTTGTGGGAAATTTTACTGGCGAGGACTAACTCTTGTTTGAAGCGCTTTAGGGCATCGGCCTGGCCGATGGCGCCTTCGCGGACGACTTTGATCGCAACGGTGCGATCGAGTTCCTTGTCGTAGGCCTTGTAAACTCGGCCCATGCCGCCCTGGCCAAGGAGCGCGTCAATTCGGTAGCGTGGTCCGAAATCGCTCCCCGGAGCGATGACGGTGGCGTCCACCATCTGAATGGTTTCAGACTCCCCCAATGGCATGGGCGTCCCGCAGCGTGAGCAGGACTCTGCGAAATCGGGGTTAACCGTGCTGCAGTGAGGACAATTAATCACGGAAAAGCCGTCAGGGCGGCCCAAAATGGCACTACTCAGTGCGGAATTATCCGGCATCCACACCAACGCTGCAACAACTAAGTATGGTTGCCGTCGCAATAACGTGCTTCGTTCGCAGGGGCTAGCCGGTTAGACTGGGCTCGCCTCGTGAGTTCTAACACTGAAATGCTAGGAACACCCCTGCACATCTGGGCAGTCTTCGTGATCGTAACCGCCGTCGCGCTGATCGTGGACCTGGGCGTGTTTCACCGAAAAGCGCACACTATCAGCACGAAGGAAGCGCTGCTCGAAAGCGCCGCATGGATTTCGGTTTCATTGATTTTTAACCTGTGGGTACGCTTTGCGCTGGGACCACAGGCAGGTCTGGAATTTCTCACGGGATATGTCGTTGAAAAATCACTCAGCGTGGACAATATTTTTGTGTTTCTGGTGATCTTCGAGGCGTTCCGCGTCCCGGCGAAGTCACAGCACCGGGTCCTGTTCCTCGGCGTACTTGGCGCTTTAGTGATGCGTGCTGCTTTCGTGCTGGCAGGCGTCGAGTTGCTTCAGGCGTTTCATGCGGTCCTATACGTTTTCGGCGCGCTTTTGTTACTGACAGGACTGCGGATGTTTCTGCCAGTCAAACGTACCCTGCATCCAGAACGAAACTGGCTGGTGCGCACCGCACGCCGGATCATGCCAGTGGTTGACGACTACGACGGCGAGCGCTTTCTTGTGAAGCGTAGCGGAAAATGGAGCGCCACACCGCTGTTCTTGGCGCTTGTTGCCGTAGAAGCCATGGATATCATTTTCGCAGTGGACTCGGTGCCGGCCGTTCTGGCCATAACGCGCAATACTTTCATCGTTTATTCGTCAAACGTGTTCGCGATTCTCGGATTGCGCGCTCTGTATTTTGCTCTCGCGGGCGTCCTTCCGCGGTTCCGATTCTTGCATCAGGGACTGGCGGCCATACTTGTTTTTGTGGGCGCGAAAATGACGCTAAGCGAGCGGATGCCGATTCCTTCTCTGATTTCACTCGGCGTGATTGCCGGAATTCTTGGCGTTACGGTGGCTGCGTCGCTGCTTTTCCCGAAGGCTGATGGGAATTAGGCCTTGTTTTTCCGTAGCGGACCGCACAGTTCGATTCCCGCATGCAGGCCCCGACTGAGCGGGTCACGCGTGGCGCCGAGCGGCTTCCATTTGCGACTCGGCGACAGTTGCGAGCGAGGATTCCAGGACATCTAAGCCTTCGTCGAATTGATCCTCGGTGATGACCAAAGGCACCAGCAAGCGCAACACATTGCCGTAACTGCCCGCAGACAGGAGGATCAAACCATGTTCCCGGCAATGGCGAAGCACTTCATCTGCTTCTTCTTTGGCCGGTTCGCGTGTATCGCGGGAGCGAACTAGCTCCAAGGCGCGCATGGCTCCCAAGCCGCGCACGTCCCCGATGAGCGGCCAGCGCTTCTTCCAATCGCGAGCGCGAGCGTCAAAGCGTTGCCCAAGTTTCTCTGCCCGCTCGGGAAGATTTTCCCGTTCAAGTGTTTCGATTGCGGCAAGGGCGGCGGCGCACGCAAGCGGATTGCCTCCGTAGGTGCCCCCAAGGCCACCGAGCGCCGGCGCATCCATAACTTCCGCGCGGCCCGTCACGGCCGCCAGCGGCATTCCCGCCGCGATGGATTTTGCGCTTACGAGAATATCTGGCGTAATGCCGTAATACTCCGACGCGAACATCGTTCCCGTCCGTCCGAAGCCACTTTGCACTTCGTCGGCGATAAAAAGAATACCGTGGCGTTTGCAGGTTTCCTGAAGGATGGCGAAGAATTCGCGCGGTGGCGCCACGAACCCGCCTTCGCCGAGCACCGGCTCGACGACGACGGCTGCGACAGCTTCGGAAGCTACCACGCGCTTGAACGTATCTTCGAGATGTTGCGCGCAGAAGACGTTGCAAGACGGATACTGCAAGGAGTACGAGCAGCGATAGCAATAGGCGTAAGGGATGCGATAAACGTCCGTGGCAAACGGCTCGAAACCAGCCTTGTAGGGATGCGTCTTGCTGGTCAAGGACATGGTCAGCATCGTGCGGCCATGAAACGCGTCCTCAAAACAAATAATGGCCGGTCTGCGCGTGTAAGCGCGCGCAATTTTTACGGCGTTTTCGATCGCTTCAGCGCCGCTATTCACGAGAACGCTTTTCTTCGCAAACGCGCCGGGAACCAGTGAATTGAGTTTCTCCGCCAGCGCAATGTATTTTTCGTAGGGCGCTACGCTGAAACATGTGTGAATGAATGCGTCGAGCTGTTCACGAATGGCAGCGACCACGCGCGGCGCGCGATGGCCAGCGTTGACCACGCCGATGCCGCCGGCAAAGTCGAGGAAGCGATTGCCGTCCACGTCCTCGAGAATCGCGCCTTCTGCGCGCGCGGCAAAAATCGGCGTCGCGTGCGAAACGCCACGCGCCACAGCCGTCTGACGACGCCGCATAAGTTCCTGAGACTTGGGGCCTGGAATTGAAGTACGAAGTTGAATTGTGGACATGTCAGTACCACCCGATCGGCTGTTCGTTGAGATTGATGTGCACTTGCTTGGTCTCGAGATATTCTTCGATTCCCCAGGGACCCAGCTCGCGCCCAAATCCTGATTGCTTGTAGCCGCCCCACGGCGCTTCGACGTAAGTGGGCTGCATGTGATTCACCCAAACAATTCCGGCGCGCAGCGCTTTCACAACGCGGAAGGCCTTGAAAATGTCGCGCGACCAAACGGCGGCGGCGAGGCCGTACGGAGTATCGTTCGCGATGCGAATGGCATCGGCTTCATTGGCAAATGGGATCACGGTAGCGACGGGGCCGAAAATTTCCTCGCGCGCGATACGGGCGGTGTTGTCAACGTCATAGAAAATCGTCGGCTCGACGTAGTAGCCGCGCGGCAGATTGGATGGCCGCCCACCACCCGCAGCGACTTTGGCTTCTTTTTTACCCACGGCCTGATACGCGCTGACGCGGTCGAATTGCTCTTTGCTGACGAGCGGTCCCATTTTGGTTTGGCGATCGAGCGGTGGGCCGAGGCGAATTGTCTTGGCCTTGGCGCTCATGGCGTCCACAAATTTTGAGTAAATTGTTCTTTCGACAAGAATGCGACTGCCAGCGGAGCAGACTTCGCCTTGATTGATGAAAACGCCGAAGAGCGCGCCGTCAATTGCGGATTCGAAATCAGCGTCGGCAAAAAATATGTTCGGCGACTTCCCCCCGAGCTCTAGAGTTACGCGCTTCAGCGAATCCGCAGCCAGTTTCACGATGGCCTTCCCTACCGCGCCGCTGCCGGTGAAGGCGACTTTGTTCACTTCGGGATGCTTTACCAGCGGGGCTCCGGCGGCTTCGCCGAATCCCGTGATGATGTTGACGACGCCTGGCGGCAACCCCGCGTCCGCAAGATAGCCCGCGAATTCGAGCGCTGTGAGTGGAGTCTGCTCCGCAGGTTTCAAAACGCACGTGCAACCCGCGGCAATTGCGGGAGCCAGTTTCCACGCCGCCATCAACAGAGGATAGTTCCAGGGGATAATCTGTGCCGCCACGCCGATCGGTTCGCGCAACGAAAGGCTGAGTGCGTTGTCTGGCACCGGATTTACGTGACCGAGAACTTTCGTAGCCATTCCGCCGTAATATTCGAAGCAGGTTGCGGCATCGGCCATATCGTATTCGGCTTCGACAATCGGCTTACCCGAATTGCGCGCTTCCAGTTCAGCCAGATGTGGTGTTTCTTTGCGAATGCGTTCCGCTATGCGAAAAAGCATGCGGCCCCGGTCTTGTGCTGTGGTTTGCGGCCAAGCACCGGAGTCGAATGCAGTTTTGGCGGCGGCTACAGCGCGATCGACATCCTTTTCGTCCGCCTCAGGGACCTCCGCAATGATCTCTTCGGTTGACGGGTCATACACGGGAAAAACAGTTCCGCGATGGCTCTCGACAAACTCGCCATTGATATACATTTTGTATTTGCGGACTGCGACCTTCGGTTTGGAACCCTTTCCATGAATTGCTTTGGCCTTGCTTGCCACGGAACCTCCTGCTGCAACCAACGATTATATGCGGCTTGCGGCGGCTTGCGGCACTTTGCGCCGGCCGTACACATAGAAAAAGAATACCGCGAGACCGACGAAAAATGCTGTGCCGCCGAACATCCACGTCTCATAGGACAGCAACGAGCTGATTTGCTGCGCGGGAAAAAACGCCAGTGCGATTCCTAGAATCGTGGTGACCAATCCGCTTGTCCCTGCCAGGTACAAAGTGGATTTGCTGTAGAGTCCACGTCCGCCTTCTGGGCTCGCGGCGATTTTGAGCAGCGCGCCGAACATATACACAAAGGGAATCAGCTGTAGCACGACTGCGAGGGACAACAGGCGCTGAAACGTTTCTTGCACGCCTGAACCGAAAGAATTCACCAGCACCAGGATGCCGGAGACAACTCCCTGCACGATCAGCGCCGCGTAGGGCGTAGCGTAGCGCGGGTGGGTTTTTCCGAGCCAACTTGGCATGTAGGAATCGAGGCCGGCGACGAAGGGAATGCGCGCCGAACCCGCGAGCCACGCGGAACCGATTCCAGCGATGGAAATGCTCAGCATCAACGCGAAAGGCGCTACGATCCATGCGGCATTCACGCGCGCGGCCATGTGACTTACTGCTTGCACGATTCCCTGCAAGACGTTGATCTCGTTCTTGCTGACGGCGATCAGCAGCGTGAGCGTCGTCGCTATGTACATAACGCCGGAAAGCACGCCGCCCCATGCGACGGCGCCGGGCAAAGTCTTCTGCGGGTCCTTGATTTCGTCGCCCATTACGGAGGCTAGCTCCAGGCCCACCAATCCAAAGCAAATCACGCCAAAGGAATTCAGCAGGAAACGCGGATTCGCCGGGATACGAAAGTCGGCGGCGGTAACCGCGGTGCCAAAACGAAAGTACATGATCAAACCGAGACCGATCAGAACAGACGCAGCAACTCCCGTACCGATTCCGCCGAGATTGTTGATCCACTTTCCAACGCCGAGGCCGACGATGTTCAGAATTACGAGCAGCGCCATCAGACCGAGCGACGCGATCACTGTGAATGCTCTATTGTCGGCAAGCGTTTGGTGCCCTGGCCCCAGAACGAATACGGAAACACCGACGAAATAGAGCATCACCGTGGGCACGTACATCATATTGTTAGTCCAATAGCACCAGCCGGAAAGAAAACCGTGAAAATCGCCGAAAACTTCCTTGGCCCACAAATAAACTCCACCCTCGCCGGGATAACGATGAGCAAGCTCAATCACGGCAATTCCCTGCGGCCAGAAAAACAGCAGCAATGAAATCAGCCAAAGCCAGATCGTGACGCCGCCGTTTGCGGCAATGCTGGGGACGACGTTGAGATTGAATACCGCGACGACAAAGAGTGCGACCAAATCCCAGCGGCCCAGTGAACGCTTGAGGTGCACCGTTTCGATGGTTGACGCGACTGGGTCGGGCAAGGAAACTCCTCACGGATTTCGAAACTTGAGCCGAAAACGCCCGGGCAGTCTTGATGCGGAAGCCCGGACGTCTTCAGCCGCAGACTCAGTGGCCGGCGCTGACGGCGACGTGCGGCTCTTTTTGCGCTTTCGCCAGAGCCGGGGCGATTTCAGCGAACGTCGCTATGTGCCGGTCGATGTCCGCTTCGGTGTGCGCCACTGAAATGGTCCATTGCTCATCCCACCAGTAGGGCTGGGCCATTACGCCGCGATTCACCATCGCAAACCAATAATGCCGCCACAGTTCGCTGTCTACGTTGAGCCAGTCGCGGTAATTGCGGATGGGCTTCTCGAAGAACATCAGCGATCCGTTGGAGCCAGCCCCGACGACGTAAGCGTGCAAACCGGTCTTCGCGATTTCCTTGTTGTAGCCTTCGAGCAACTTCTTGTTTAGACGCGTGACGTGCTGGTAGGCATCCTTGGTCAGCACTTCGCGGAAGGTGGCGATGCCGGCGGCCATGGCTACCGGATTCGTGTTGTATGTGCCGCCGTGAAAAACTTTGTGGTCGGAGATTTGACCCATCACCTCGCGGCTGGATGCAAAAGCCGCCAGCGAAAAACCGCCGCCGATCGACTTAGCCAGGCAGACGATGTCTGGCTTGATAGCGAAGTATTCGCACGCGCCGCCGTAGGCTAGTTTCGCGCCAGTCTTCACTTCGTCGAATATCAAGAGCGCACCGTTCTTCCTGGTGATTTCGCGCAACTTCTGGTGATAGCCCTCGTTGGGCATCAGGATGCCCACGTTCATCATGATTGGTTCGACGATCACTGCGGCTATCTCGCCGGGATATTTCGCGAATAGGCGCTCGACGCCAGAAATATCGTTGAATTGCGCAATCAGCGTATTTTGCAACGTGCCTTTGGGAATGCCAGCGCCACCGGGAACGGGAGTCGGCATGCTCGGATCGCCGATTTCGCTGGCTTTGGGTTTGAGCGAGACCAACACGGAATCGTGCAGACCGTGATAGCCGCCCTCCATTTTGATGATGCGGTCTCGACCAGTGGCGGCGCGAGCGAGGCGGACGGCATGCATCGTACATTCCGTTCCGCTGTTGCTGAAGCGAACCATCTCAACCGGAAAGCGCTCGCAGATTTCCTCGGCCAATTCCCATTCGAGATCGTGGGGCATGCCGAACATCGTGCCGGTGGCGAGTTTTCCCTGAACGGCTTTGATCACGGCCGGGTGACAGTGGCCCGCCATTAACGCACCGAAGCACAAATTGAAATCGAGGTACTCATTGCCATCAATATCGTGAACGTGGCCGCCCTTGCCATCGCGGACAAAAAGAGGATAAGGATCGTAGGCGCGATAATTGCTGGCGACGCCTAGAGGCAAGCGTGATTCCGCGCGCTTGTGAGCATCTTTTGAGCGCGATGTGCGCCTTTCGTAGGTTTTGAGCTCCTGTTCCAGTCCTTCATGCATAACTTCCTCCAAATGCTGGTACTGTGGCCGACGCACGGCCCTGAGATTTAATGCTCGAAACTTACGCCTTCAAATTCCAGCGACGGAACGTGAATCCGCGTTTTTTCAGTTCGCTGAAAAATAATTCCGGCGGCACCACGTTTTCCGGTGCTTGAACGCCGACGCCAGGAATTTCGCCGCGCCCGTGCATCACGGCCGCGATTGCGGCTGGAAAGCCCGTATCACGCGCGACCGCGGAAAGCTGCGGCCGCCTGGTGTGATCCGCCCACATTTCAAGTGCCGAAGCTACGCGCTTTTTGCCGTTTCGTCCGGTAACCACGACGCGCAAGGCTTCCACATCGAGCGGCGGTTTGCTCGGCGCTTTCTGCTGCATCAACGCCAGCAACACCGCGCGAGGCGCCACTTGCGTGCCATTCACTGGAATCACCTCACGCTGGGTAAATCCGGCATCGACCAAACTTCGTACCAGGTTCACCAGCTTCGGATCGTAATTGATCTTAAAGAATACCTCGCGCACGCCCTTCTTGCGGAAGCTTTCGGCAAGCGTGCCAAGCTCCGAATGAATCGAATGACGCAGGACGATTTTACCGATGGGATTCGGAAATGTTCCTGGTTCCGGCTCGGACAGCATTTCCTTTTTCACGTAGCGTCCATTGACGAAGTGAATCGGCGGCATAGTGAGCTCATCGAGAATCGTGGCGATCGAAAAGGAATACGCGACGGGGCTGTCGTAGTGCTGCTCGTCGGCGCCGGCGTTGTACACCTTGATTGCGTCCACGCGATCCAGCGAATCAGCTAACGCGCGAGCCATCACATTGGTGATCCCTGGAGCGCCACCCATCCCCGGGATTGCCAGCTTGCCGATGCGGCAAAAATCACGATCGAGCGCGAACTGCTTGCGCGTGATGTAGTACAGACCGCCGAGATCCATGTAATGAACGCGAGCTGCGAGCGCCGCCCGCATTACGTCCAGGTTCCAGTTGTATTGCGTGCAATTCACGACGGCGTCGCAGCCCTGCAGAAGTTTCGCGAGATGTTTGGTGTCGCGAACGTCCGCGAACGCGGCCCGAGTGACGCCGTGGCCGAATTTCTGCGCGACATCGTGGGCGCGGCTGCGGTCGAAATCAGCGACGACAATATTTTTCACTTCGCGCGCGGTACCTAGGTCGTAAACGACTGCGCGACCCATCAGTCCCGCACCTAGTACAACAATTTTCATGGCTCTCCCTGCGAGACCTGAAATCACACTGCCGCCAAACGACGCTGCGGCGACCACAAGCGCGAGGTGGCATCGCGCCTGCTACATCCTGCACTCACTTCGAACTGTGATTCGCTTCTACGCAACAAAGCGAGGGGTCCGCCGAGCCGGACACCCTCGCTCCGTCGCGTTCCGTAATTCCTCAGAACAAAAATTTCAAGCCGAACTGCATCACGCGCGGCCCTTCGCGGGCCTTCAAGATCTGCCCAAACGTTCCGCCCGGCGGAATTCCGTCAGTGAAATTGCCATCGGGATTGGAGAACTGGGTGTGATTCCAGAGATTATAAAATTCTGCCCTGAATTCCGTATTCCAGCGTTCGTTGATAGGGGTTTTTTTCGCTATAACGAAATCCGTATTGCTGATGGCCGGTCCGCAGCAGAGAGAGTGGGGCGTGTTACCGAATTGCGCCAAGGGCAGGCTAGTGCTTGTTGTCGGATCTGCGAAATTGTTTGCATTGAACCAGAGATTGCCGTTTTTCTGCGGCTTTAGGAACTGAACAGGGGCCGTGGCAGTCGGCGTGTTGGCATCCTCGAAGAAAAAGCTGCTTTGGAGCTCGCCATCGTTCAGATCCTCAATGCGTATCGGGAAGCCAGTTTGGTACGTAATGATGGAAGACAATTGCCACCCATTCACCGCCTTTCCCGCAAATCCGTCGTGCTTCGGAATCGGCAGGTCCCATACAGGGCTAAACACGAAACGATGCTTTGCACTGAGCAGCGATAGGCCACGAGTCGCGTTAAAGTTCAGTGGATTCAGCTGCTGCTCGAACGACGCACCCTGGTCGATTGCTTTGCTAAAGGTGTAAGAAGCCTGGAACAAGAGCCCATGAACGTAGCTCTTCTCAACGGATATTTGCAACGCGTTGTAATTCGAATTCGCGATCGTGTCTTCAGCAAAGATATTGCTAAAGACCGGAACACCATCCGAGGGGCAGCCGATCCCCGTAAAAGGCTGACAATTCGGCGACGAAAAAGGACGCGTACCGACAAGCGTGATGCCATTTGGAGCAACCGTGCTCAATACCGTTCCCCCTGGAATACAGTTACCACCAGTACCAGCGTTATACGGCAGTGGTAGTCCAGTGCAGGTCGAGGCAGGCACTTTGAAAGGCTGGGTGGGCGCACTGAAAGTCGGAATCACAACTGGGGTGCCGTCACTGTAGGTAGTCGGAATGAAGTAGGGACTATCCGCGCCCACCGGACCGCAGCCCGAGAACTGCTGGGTCGGATCATTCGTCGCGATTTGCGCCAATTCCAAGCAAGTCTGCGCGTTGCCAAAGTTCAGGTCGTGCGATGCGAGCAAATGATGAGCCTGCGTGCCGACGTACGAAAAGCGAATGAGCATATCGCTGGTCAGCTGCCGCTCGATCGTCAGATTGTATTGCTCGGAGTACTGCGACTTCAAATGGGGCTGGAATTCACCGAACAGTAGGAGCGGACGGAAGGTAGACCAATCGACGCATCCGTTGGGACCCGGCGTGGACGCCGCCACACTGCACGGTGTTTGCGGGGTCTGGTTAATGACACCAGTGAAGGGGTTAGGTGCATTGCCTCCAGCCTGAAATGCAAAGGGAGTATTGAATAGAGTATTCGAAAGGAACGTGCTGCCCCCAAATGGCGGTTCAGCACTGAACTGTTCCAGAACAAGTTGCTCAATTGGATTGTAAAATATTCCCCATCCCGCACGAACGCTGGTTTTGCCGGGACCTCCAGTTAACTTGGCGAGCCACCCGTCGGTAGCTCCTGGGCTCCAGGCAATTCCGATGCGAGGTGCAAATGATTTGTAGTAGGTAGTTGTCAATCCGCGCGGGACGCCCTTGTCGCCGGGAAACACCAGGCCCAACGGAAACACCGCATTGTTTGCGCCGCTATTCTGTCCGCAGTCGCCATCACTGAGGCCCAACGCGCCGGCATTTGCAGTCGAGAGCCAACAGGGGTATTGTGTGGTGACCTGGCCGGGACGGAACGTCTGAAGACGATTGCCAAGGTCATAATAGGGTGTGTTCAGTTCCCACCGGAGTCCATAGTTCAACGTCAGAGTGTTCGAAAGTTTGTAACTGTCTTGAGCGAACAGATAGAGCGCCGAGTTGCGGACATTTTCTCCTTGCGCAGAACCCTGCTGGTAGGAGTTCGCGGCGCCCAGGAAGTAGTTTGGGTATGCATCATTCCCTGCAATCTGATCAGCGTTTGCTTGGTTCGTGAACGAATAGTTACCGCTGACCTCAAAAAACAAAAACTGATCGAAGCGCTGGCGGCGAACGTCTCCGCCAAACTTGATGGTGTGTTTTCCAAGGGTTTTTGTGAAGTTGTCTGTCCATTGGAACGTGTTCCCGGTCTGCGGAAGCTCCCCTTCAAAGTTGTTGCCAATAACGAAGCCTCCGGAAACGTTGATGAACGGAAGCCCGACGCGTCCCGGAAGGTTGGTCGTGATTCCAGCAGCAGGATTCGTGGGGTCCGTGAAACAATTCGTTGCCGGAATGACAATGCAGGATTGCTGGACGCTATTGAGGGTGGTCACGGGGTGGTTAAGATTTCCCTGTGACTCGCGGAAGTAGTTGAACCGAAACTCGTTGACCGCTGTCGACCCAATCGTCCACGTATGGCTCAAATTCCATTGCTGCGTGCGGGTCTTGAATAGTGCTCCAAAACCGGGAAGCGTAGCTCCCGCAGCTTGGAAAACCGAAAATGGGTCAGTACGATTGTCGTCCTCAAAGTAGTAATAAGCCGTGAACTTTTGTGCGGATGTAATGCTGTGGTCGAAGCGAACCGTGAACTGATCGCCACGCTGGCGTCTGTCCGGACCAGTTATCAGTTGGTCGTTACTTGGGTTGGCCAATGCCTGCAACGGTGCCACATAATGCTGGTAAATTCCCAGCGCCGTTGGGTCAAAACATTGGGTGGGAATCTTATTATTCGGGAAGATGCTGCTGTAGGACGCACCGGCAGTGGGAGCCGTTCCGCCCGCAGCAGCGATTGCTGTCGAGCATCCTGGTCGACTGTTTAGAACCGATGCAAAATTGGCGTCAGTTCCGCCACTGAACGGGACACCGCCAGCGGAAAAATCACCGCCGGCTTCGGCAGGGCTGGGAAGAACCACGGTGCCGGAGGATATGCCCTGTATCAACCGATTGCCTTCGTACGAACCGAAAATGAAAGTCTTGTCCTTCTTGATGGGACCGCCGAGTGTCCCCCCGAATTGATTTTGCTTGTAGTCCAGGAGGAACGGATCGAAATAACCGCGCGTGTTCAAAGCCTGATTGCGAAGGAACTCGTAGAAATCACCGTGCAGGCTGTTTGTGCCGGATTTTGTTACCACGTTCACAACGGAACCGGAATTACGGCCGTATTCGGCATCAAATGTATTCGTCAGGACACGAAATTCCTCGATGGCATCCGGTGAAGGCTGAATCGCGGGCGCGTTTACGAAAATGTCGTTACCGTCGCCTCCGTTCACCATGTAGTTGTTCGCACGGCCACGGCCTCCATTCACGGAGACTGCTCCGGCATTATCACTGCCCAAGAAAAGATCGTTGCCCAGTTGCGACTGAACGCCGGGCTGCAATTGCAGCAATCCGTAAGCGTTGCGCGTGTTCATGGGCAATTCGCGGATCGCGGTATCCGTCATCACTGCGCCGAGCTGAGTGCTGGTGGTTTCCACCTGCACTGAATTGGCTTCGACGGTAACCGTCTGGTTTCCCGCGCCGAGTTGCAGGGTTACGGTTATGAAATTCACGTGCCCGATCGTAACCACGACGTTTTTGGCGACGAATTTCTTGAAGCCCTGAGCGTCGGCGGTAACGTCGTAGTTGCCCACAGCGAGTTCGGGAATGTCGAAGGCACCGTCCTTGTCGGACGTTACGCTGCGCGTGGTACTCGTGCCGGTGAGAGTGGCAGTGACGGTTACCCCTGGTACGACCGCGCCTGATGGATCATTTACTGTGCCCCGAATTCCACCGTTGGTTTGTCCCCACGCAGAAGCGCATCCAAACAGGCCCAGGAACACCAATAGATACACCCCTAATCGACCCGTCGCCCTCATAGCCGCTCCTTTGGAAAAAGCTGCCGCCCACCACCCCCCGCGCACAGCTTTCAGTTTTTCGGTTGCAGCCTGCGAAAAAACCTTACTATAATCCGCGAACGTTAGAAGAAGGCCCGAAGGTTGTCAAGGGGAAACTGAATTGAGGAGCACGCGGAAGCGCTCCACGAAGAGCGAGCCGGTCCACGGATATTTGCGCATCAGCGACGTGGCGCAGATGGTGGGCGTGTCTCCTTCGATCCTGCGGACTTGGGAGACGCTGGGACTGGTGTCGCCGCAACGAACACGAAGCAAGTATCGTCTCTACACGCAGGGCGACGTGCGCATCTTGAAGCGCGCGCAATTTCTACGCCGCGCGCGCGGGTTGAACGCTCCGGCCATTGTGCACCTGCTGAGAAAGGAAGGCGTACTCACCTCCGCGAACCACCGACCCAAGGCGAAGCCGGTTGGCACGCGCCTGCGGCGAATGCGTTTGAGCAAAGGGTACTCGCTTTCACAAGTTGCGCGGGCCGCCGGAGTATCCGTGGGATTTCTCAGCGCGCTGGAACGCGAGCAGATGACCGCGTCAGTGGCGACCTTGCGACGCCTGGCGCGCTTTTATCGCATGAACATTCTCGCGCTCTTCAACCCGTCGGAAGCGAATCCCGGACGCGTAAAGCCAGCCGATCGCAAAGTGCTGGACGCGGGACCGGGCGTGCGGATGGAACTACTGGCGTGGGGCAATACGCTGATGGAGCCGCATCTGTTCCGCATCGCGCCTTCGGCCGGGAGCGGCGAATCGTACGCGCATGACGGGGAAGAATTTCTTTACATCTTGAAGGGCAAGCTCGACATTTCCCTGCCCAACGGCGAAACACACCAACTCGAAAAAGGCGACAGCTTCTATTTCGAAAGCGCAAATGAACACCATTGGAAGAACCCGGGAAAAACTGAAACGCTGGTGTTGTGGATCAATACGCCGCCTACTTTTTGACGCGGGGCTGCGAAGGTGGC
>Ga0208603_1000049_pt1 | contig 17116 bp, 19 predicted proteins | sample MicForSoSWNC24_M_FD_188001 | JGI IMG/M metagenome (GOLD analysis project Ga0208603, IMG submission 188001) | Forest soil microbial communities from Harvard Forest Long Term Ecological Research site in Petersham, Massachusetts, USA - MetaG HF008... | ecosystem: Environmental > Terrestrial > Soil... | reverse complement strand
CTGTATCGTGACGTTTTCGGGTGATGGGCACGCTTGGCACGCCCGTTCGGGGCCGGAATTAGTGACGGTAAAAAACTATCTATCTCCCGAGCGCCCACATTCGCATTTCCGTGAATGAAGCACCGCTCACATACCCTTGTTCCTTGAGATCAATTTCGGGTCCGCACTTGCTACACAGTTCGGTCTGGTTTTCGCTCATCGCGCGTGGGCCTACGGTATACGCTCTTCCCTTCTCGCGGAATCGAGACAGTCGGCAAGCGCCCGCTTATCCTTCGCCTGCTCCGTTTCGCGGGCTGCACACTCCCAATCTTCATAAGACGGAAGTTGCACAGAAAGAATAATCGAAGCATTCCGGTCGTGTTGGTCAGCTTCCCGTCTAAGCGCGTCTCCCGTCATGCGGCGCCTTTGGCAATCTTCATTTTATCAGTGCGATTCAGAAGGCCGCGATTTGCAAATTCTAGCGATGACTTCCCAACTTCTATCACGCCATCGGTGCATCTCAGCGGCACCTATGAAAACCTTAACTGGATTGACACAGATGTTTGGTATCGAGTTGCAAACCAAATAAGCCTCACCAGCTTTTGCGATTTCTTCTTGAAGCAGCCCGTTACAATTCGAGCATCGAATTTCGCCCGGCGTGAACGTCCCATCTAGGCACTCTCCCACAAACAACGCACCCTCATGTAGGGTTCTAATCACCACTTCGTTGCCTCTTTAGGCTGAGCGTTTTAGCGCACAGAACGGATCTGAATTGGCTCTGCGTCTGAAGGTCAGCAGCCGGGCCCTCGCTTTAGCATGCGCAAAGCCGATAGTGCGTCATCCATTGCACTTCGCTCATAGCGGGAAATTTGCACCCCGAGAGAGGCACGGGCAGTAATCGCGCTCTCGGCTGCTTTCACACGATCCTGAAGTTGCATGGGGTCAAGCTCAAGAATTGCGGCTTTGTACAACTCTTGCCAGCCATTTTCGGACAACTCTGGCTCCTGATGAGGCGTCGCATCGTCACGAGGGGTGAGCAACGCCGTCTGATGTCGCAAGGAGCCGTAGGTTGTGAGGATTTTACGGCAGGATGCTAGTGAGACCACTCTCACGGTACTCGTTTTCGTGCCAGATAGCTACCGAAGAATGTTCAAAACGGTACAGCTTTACGGCCGGGTGTAGTCGCAGTCTGTCCAAATGAAAAAGAAAGATCTCACACCAAAACAGTTATCGTCCGTGGCTTGTCCGACATGTGGAGTCCCGGCTGGAAAACGCTGTGTGCTGCACTCAGGAGGCCGGCGCTCCGAACCACATATAGATCGGAAGTTTGTGGCCGCTGAGCGCTTTGAGACGACATGATTTGTTTGCGAGCGTGCTGACTCGCAGCCTAACAAACAGACATTTTCGGTGCTTTCGTGCGTGATGCTCGGTCGCAACTGACGGTCATGACGAAGACCAATATCCCCGAGTGCCTTCCTATCAGTCCTCTTTCAATACGCTGCCCGTTTTGTCGCGCCAAGCCACACGAGATCTTCCAAACTGTATCCGGCGGCCGCTTCGAACTTGTGCATATTGCCCGAATCAGAGCTGCCGCGAAATTGGACGAAGCACGAACAAACAGCGGAAATGATCTAGTAGACTAGCTGGTACAGCCCTACCTCCACGCGATAAACCTTCTTACCTCATAGAGCTGATAGCGGACGAGACATCCGGCAGTCCACGAGATGAGGCTTGACTCTGGTCTACACTCAAGGGTGTACCTTTGGGGGTGGTTGATGCCTGGCAGACCAGAAGGCGTAATGCAAATCGGTCACATTGCGAAACAGAGCGGCTTGAGCGTAGACGCCATACGCTTCTATGAGCGGAACAAGTTGCTTGCGGCACCCGCGCGTAGCGAAGGTGGCTTTCGCCTGTACTCTTGCGATGACCTTGCTGCTTTGCAATTCATCCGCGGCTTACAAATGCTAGGTTTCTCGTTGAAGGAGATTCGTGAATTTGTCACTCTCCGAACTAACGACCTGCGTGCTTGCTCAGAAGTTCAGAAGTTGCTTGACCGCAAACTAAAAGACATACATGCGAAGCGAGTTGCGCTGGTCAAAGTGGAAGATGAGCTGAAGGCCGCGCTGACAAAGTGCAACTCTCAACTCAGGCGTCAACGGGGAAAGAAGAACGGTAGCTGCCCGGTCCTAACGGTAGTTGGAAAATCTAAGAAGGGTGCAGCATGAAAATTGAAGTTTTGTATGTGCCCAACTGTCCGAATCACGCCGTAGCCCTTGAGCGGCTGCGTGAGATTCTACCCGCCGAAAGCTTTCGGAAACATGTCAACGAAGTGTTGGTGAGGGATGCGGAAATGGCGCAATCGTTGAAGTTTCCGGGTTCACCAACGATTCGCATAAACGGACAGGACGTTGAGCCGCGTGAAGAGGCCCTGTTTGGGCTGATGTGCCGATTGTATTCGGATGGCAGTGGTGTTCCGTCTCACCAGAAACTACGTGCTGCCATAGAATGGGCGAGTGGCGTGGGTATTCAATGAAGGGCTGGAAGACAACCAGTGTTTCGGTGGGTGCGATGCTCACATCACTAATCACGCTTGGTTGCTGTCTGCCTCTTCCTTTCTTAGGAGCGGCAGGAATAGCCGGGGCTTCCGTCTTTTTGGCTAGCGCAAGGCCTTGGCTGTTAGCACTCTCGATCATCCTTCTTGGCCTTGGTTTTTTCCAAGTCTATCGTGGGATGCGCTGCCGGGTGCGTCAGAGCAAGATCGCAATCACACTGCTCAGTCTCGCGACAATCATCGTGATTCTTCTCCTTCTCTTTCCCCAGGCCATAGCCAGCGTATTGGCTGATATTTCGGGCAGACGCTGATGAAGAAGTTTTTAGGCATTCTCGCTGTACCTACTCTTGTAGTGCTGTTGGCTCTGAGTTATCACTTTTACGGCGGGGCTAAAGTTCCAGCAGGTCAGCCGCCACTTGCCTCACTCACGTCAGCAAACTTTGGCCAGTTCCGTACAGCGTTCAATGCAGCTTCGGGGAAAGTGCGTATCGTTCTCCTGCTTTCTCCAACGTGACCAACATGTCTGCGGGGGGCTTCCGCAGTTCAAGATGCACTAAAGCAAAACACGAACCCACACATCCGTGTGTTTGCAGTGTGGGAACCGATTCTGCCTACGGACTATTCCAGTCCGGGCACTGCTGTGTTGGCGCGACTCTCTGACCCAAGGGTTTCGCAGTACTGGGATAAGGACCATCTATTTGCGGAGCAGCTAGGCCGTAAGATTGAAGCTGATGCGGGTCAGCCCCGGCCAAAGTGCTGTACCCATAAAGGCATTCAGTGGGACGAAGTTGCGGTCTACGATCAACAGGCGCATTGGGACGGTCAATTTCCGCGTGCCGTCTTCTTAGATGGCCCAGTCGTGCATGCCCTCGATTTGTCGAAAGTAGTTGCAGACCGACTCTCTAAATGAACATCAAGGATGCGAGGAAAACGCCGGGCGAACATAAAGCGAAGGTGCCGACCTCTCCGCCATTCGGCGATTTCGAACAATCGACGACGATTTGATCTCCCGCGATCCGATAGCTCCGCGGCCGTTTGAAATACGAACCTAATAGAACCGCTGCAGGCGATGTAAATAGCGAAGTTCGTCGAGTTTGCGGGTGAGTCTTGCCCATTCTGAGCCTGCGCCCGGCAAGCGCGCGCATCGCATCTGATATGTACTGTTTCGGTACATACCCTCCTGCGCATCTCGATCCTCTGTATGATTTATTCATGCCGCGCGCGACACAGCTTCGGTCGCAGATAGCCTTTCAGCCAGACCCGTCGGTACACATGCTGGGGCTACCCAGGCCGCGTCCACGGTTCGATTGGTTTTTGTTTGCGGTTGCGGCCGGCACCCTGCTGGCCGTGATTGTGCTGGTGATTTCAGATCTGATATTTTAGCCGCGGCGCTGCCGCTTGCACTTCTAGTGGGCTGCGCGGGTAGCCGCGAGCTGCTCGGCCAGGGCCAACTGGTCCCAATTGTCCCAACCGCGAATAATCTTGCCGTTCTGGATTTGCGCGATCGTGATGCCCGTCACTCGAACGCTCTTGTTCGTCGCAGGGACCCCAAGATGATCGCCGGTATGAGTCATCACGGCGGACCAGCGAACCACGACCCTGTCCCCGGCTCCGAAGGCGTCTTCGACGGTGACCTTTATATCCGGAAACGCGCCGTGGAGACGATTGAATAGCTTCACAAAATCGCCAGGCCCATGAATTTCCACGCCCGGCTGGTCTTGTCCGGTAGCGATTGCATTTCCGTCCATCAAGTCATAGATCGTTTGGACGCGCCCCTGGTTCCACACTTCGTTGAACCACCGCTGCATCAGGGCAACATTTTCTTCTACTGGCATGACGCACCTTCCTTGTAGGGATTCCGTCTTTAGGCCGGAATCTGCTAATTCTATTGGCACTGCTATATCATGAAAACACCGCACAAGACCAATAAGGGGAGACTGACGTGACCCTGAAGTCCGCGCGCGTCCTTTGCTGCGTTAGTACTTCCGTACCATTAGCTTACAGGGCGCGCTGCAACCGCCGACCTATCGACATGCGCGAAGCGCGCTCTTATCGTTAGATGTTCAACAATCAGTTTCACTTTGAACCGCTCGGATGACGTTCGTTCGGCAGTCGCGGATCGGTCCGCGAGACTTCCTGTCGACAGACACGCATGCGACTGACAATCGCCGCATCGAAAAGGGACTTTGAGTTGATCGCAAACCTCCTCCAAGTGAAGGACCTCGGCGTCTCGTACCGCGGCGCTGACGCGAAGCTGCGCCAAGCGGTCGCGGGCGTGAGTTTCGAGATCGCGCGAGGCGAGGTTTTGGGCCTGATGGGTGAATCCGGATGCGGGAAAACCAGCACAGCGCTCGCATTGCTCGGCCTGCTGTCTGATCAACTTGCGCAAATTTCCGGCTCGGTGCAATTTCGGGGGCAGGAATTGCTCTCGATGGATCAGTGTACCTTGCGAGCTTTGCGCGGTGCAGGAATTTCGATGGTGTTCCAGGAACCGGAGATTGCGTTGAATCCCGTGATGCGAGTGGGCGACCAAGTCGCGGAAGTAATTCACGCGCACAAACGCTGCAGCTGGAAACAATGCCGCGCCAAAGCGGAGGCAGCGCTCGCTCGCGTTGGGCTTCCCGGCACGCAGCGGATTTTTTCGGCGTACCCTCATCAATTGAGCGGAGGCCAGCGCCAGCGCGTTGTGCTCGCGCAGGCACTGGCGTGCGAGCCCGCCTTGGTCATCGCGGACGAGCCGACGGCGTCGCTTGATGCGCGCAGCCAGAGCGAATTGCTCACACTCTTGCGCCAGCTAAAACGCGATTCGGGCATCGCAATTTTGCTGATCAGCCACACGCCGGAAGTGCAGGCATTCCTCGCGGACCGTCTCATGGTGATGGCCGATGGTCGTATCCTCGAACAGGGCCCATTCGAGCAGCTCTACCGCAATCCATCACACGAGCTAACCAGAGCGATGCTGCGCACCAATTCGCTCGCAGATTTTGCACGGGATTTGGACCTGGAGATGGTCACGTAGATGATTCGGGCAGACTCACGACCAAACTCGAGTGCAAGTCTGCACGCAGCTGAGCCGCTGCTGCGCGTCACGGGTTTGTGTAAGCAATTCGTCCAGCGGCGCAATTTCTCGCGCCAGCAATTTAGCGTCAATGCGTTTGAAGATGTGAACCTTCAACTATTTCGAGGGAGAACCCTGGCCCTGGTCGGCGAATCAGGTGCCGGAAAATCTACTTTGGCGCATTGTATTGCGCTGCTCGAACGTCCCAGCGAGGGCACCATCGCGCTCGACGGCACGGATTTGCTGGCGCTCGATACCAAAGGGCTTTTCCCGATTCGCCGCCGAATTCAGTTGATCTTTCAGGACCCGGCGTCCGCGCTCAATCCTCAATTAACCGCGTGCGAAATTATCGCCGAACCGCTTGCCATCCAAAATGTGAGCACGAAAAAAGAGCGCCATGAACGAGCGCTGCAATTGATGGACCAAGTGGGACTGGAGCCTGCCGCGGCGCAGAAACAGCCATTCGAGTTCAGTGGCGGCCAAAGGCAACGGCTGGCAATCGCAAGAGCCCTCGCGCTTGAGCCTGATGTTCTTATCCTCGATGAATCCTTGTCGGCTCTTGACGCGCTGAATCGCGATCTGATCCTACAGCTGCTCGCGGACCTGCAGGCGGTGCGCTCGCTCGCCTATCTCTACGTCTCGCACGATCTGCGCCTGGTTTCGCAATTTGCTGACGAAGTCGTCGTCATGTATCAAGGCCGCATTGTGGAGCAGAAGAAAACACGGGAGCTGTTCGCGCGTCCCGCGCATTTCCACACCCGCGAACTTCTCGCTACTGTTCATTCCGTGGAATCCATCTTGCTGGAGCGTTCCGCCTAAACGGCCGCCATGAGATATTTCGCTCGACGCCTGGCGCACGCGGTTCTCCTCCTTCTTGGAATTTCCGTTTTTTCGTTCGCGCTCCTGCAACTCGCGCCTGGGGATTTTTTCTCTTCGCTGCAATTGAACCCGCAGATCTCGTCTCGCACTGTGGAAGCGTTGCGCTCGCAGTATGGCCTCGATAAACCACTGCCCGTACGCTATGGAAGCTGGCTTCATTCTGTGCTCAAGGGCGACCTCGGCACCTCGTTTGCCTACAACAGCCCGGTCGCTCCGCTACTTGCACTTCGCGCACGCAATACCCTGCTTTTGACCGGGACGGCAACGCTGCTCGCTTGGCTCCTGGCAATTCCGCTCGGAATTTGGAGCGCGGCACACCGCGGAGAATGGGGCGATCGCGTCGGCGGCGTCATGACGTCCACGCTCCTCATCGTGCCGGAACTCGTTTTGTTCCTTGCTTTGCTGCTTCTCGCCGTGCGCACGGGCTGGTTTCCGACTGGTGGAATGATTTCGGCGGAATTCAACGATCTAAATTTCTGGAGCAAGGTAAAAGATCTTGCGAATCATCTGCTGCTGCCATCGCTGGGCCTCGCGCTCGCGACTTTGCCACCGCTGGTCCGCCACATTCGTTCGGCGATGATCGAAGTTCTCGATTCCCCGTTCATTCGCGCCGCCCGCGCCCATGGAATCGCCGAAGGCCGCGTGCTGCTTCGTTATGCGCTGCCGGTAGCAGCCAATCCTCTGATTTCGCTCTTCGGATTTTCGATTGCGACCATGCTTAGCGCCGGGCTGCTGGTCGAAGTGATTCTGAGCTGGCCGGGCATCGGCCCATTGCTGGTGGACGCGATTTTGGCGAAGGACACCTACATCGTGGTGGGCACGGTGATGCTTTCGTCGGTGTTCCTGGTGGCGGGAAATTTCTTCGCCGATATGCTGCTTTTCGCCGCCGATCCTCGGATTCGAATGGAGTGATGCATTGACGCACCGCCGCAAACTCGCCGCCGCCCTCGTCTTTCTCGCAGGATTCTATTGCCTCGTCCTATTCGCGGGTTTTTTTGCCCCGTATGATTTCGCGGCGCAAAGCCGTGAAACGCCGGTCGCGCCGCCGACCGCACTTCATTTCGTGGATGCCCAAGGCAAGTTTCACGCTCGCCCTTTTATCTACAGCGCGCAGGATGCCAACCAACAGGCAACTCCGAGCGACGCAAATACTCAGCGCCCATATCCGATCCATTTCTTCGTTCGCGGCTCGCGCTACAAAATCGCGGGCCTGTTTACATCAAACGTACACCTCTTCGGAGTGGATGATCCCGGTCAAATTCTGCTGATCGGCTCAGACGCCTACGGACGCGATCAATTCTCGCGCTTTCTCTACGGTGGCCAGATTTCTATGCTCGCCGGCCTGATTGCCGCGCTGTTCTCGGTCTCGTTGGGAATAATCGTTGGCGGAATCGCGGGATACTACGGCGGCTGGATCGACGAGATTCTCATGCGCGGCAGCGAATTATTCCTGGCGCTGCCCTGGCTCTATCTGTTGTTTGCCGTACGAGCCGCGCTGCCCCTGCGCATTTCCCAATGGCAAGTGTTCCTGCTGCTCGCAACAATCATGGGACTGATCGGTTGGGCGCGACCTGCCCGACTGATTCGCGGCGTGGTACTCAGCGCCAAGCAACGCAATTTCGTAACCGCAGCTCGCGGCTTCGGCGCGTCGGACGCATATCTGCTGCGCAAGCACGTATTGCCTCAAACCTACGGCGTGCTGCTCACGCAGATGACGCTGCTGATTCCTCAGTACGTGCTGGCCGAAGTCACGCTGACTTTCCTCGGCCTGGGCGTTGGCGAACCCATGCCTAGCTGGGGCGCGCTGCTATCTTCGCTGCAGCAATATTCAGTTCTTTCCTCCTACTGGTGGATGTTCCTGCCGGCGCTCTTGCTGATTCCCCTGTTCCTGGTTTTCTACACGGCAGCCGATGCTCTGCAGGAACTTCACAAATCGGTGCCGCTGTGAAAACCACTAATTCTTTGTAAGAATTCGAGATATGGCCAAGGTCCCTCTCAGGAAACAGTGTGTCGCCCTAGTCTTGGGCATCGGGTTTGCGTGCTCCTTTGCACCGGCTGCGCCTGCGCAAGCGAACGAAGGGCGAACGGCCGCGTCGGGCCCTACTGAAGAGCGAATGATTACGGACAACGCTCCCGGTCACGCCGGCGGCCGGCTGGCAGTCGCTCTGCGCTCCGAGCCAAAGACCCTGAATCCCGCGCTCGCTGAGGACGAACCATCTCGTGACGTGATTCGCTGCCTCACCGCCGATATGATTCATATCAATCGCTCGTCTTTGAAGACCGAACCCGCGCTGGCAAAGTCCTGGCGCGTTTCCCGCGACGGCAAGCAATACACGCTGCAACTTCGCCGCGGCTTGCGCTTCTCCGACGGACAGCCGTTCAACGCGGACGACGTCATCTTCAGTTTTCAGGTTTACCTCGACGAAAAAGTCGATTCGTCGCAGCGCGATTTGCTCGTCATTGGCGGAAAACCGATCACCGTCGCGAAACTGGACGACTACACCGTTCGCTTTGAACTCGCGCAACCCTACGCGGCTGCCGAGAGGTTGTTCGATGGCGTTGCGATCTTGCCTCGTCATCTCCTCGAAACCACGTATCGCGACGGCACTTTTTCCAAAGCGTGGAGTCTTTCGATGCCGCCGAGCCAATTTGCCGGCCTCGGTCCTTTTCGCTTGAAAGACTACGTCCCCGGCCAGCGCGTGGTGCTCGAGCGCAATCCTTATTACTGGAAAGCAGATCACGCCGGCAATCATCTTCCGTATTTGGATGAGGTGGTGTTTTCGTTTGTTCCGAGCGAAGACGCGCAGGTCATCCGCTTTCAATCAGGAGAAGCCGACGTTCTCAGCCGCTTCAGCGCGGACAATTTCGCAGTCCTGCAGAAACAACAATTGACCAAGGGCTACCATCTTTACGATCTCGGGGCGGGACTCGAATACAATTTTCTGTTCTTTAATCTGAACGATCTCGGCTCAAAAAATGTGCCGGATATAGCGAAGAAGCAGGCCTGGTTCCAGGATTTGCGTTTCCGCCAGGCCGTTTCGTCCGCGATTGATCGCGAGGGCATCGTCCGGCTCGTTTATTCCGGCCGCGCGACGTCATTGTGGAATCAAGGCACGCCCGGCGATAAATTGTGGGCCGACGCAGCCATCCCTCATCCGCCGCGATCGCTCGATCACGCACGCCAGCTCTTGCAGTCGGCGGGATTTTCCTGGAATAAGGACGGCTCTCTGCTCGATCCGCACGGCACTCCCGTTGAATTTTCGATCCTCACCAGCTCTTCGAACGCGCAACGTATGAAGATGGCCACCATCATTCAAGACGATCTCAGCCAATTGGGCATGAAAATCCAAGTCGTCTCGCTCGAATTTCGCGCCACGGTGGACCGCCTGCGGAACACCTTCAACTACGAAGCCGCGGTGATGGGATTGGTGAGCGGCGACGCTGACCCCACCGCCGACATGAACGTGTGGCTCTCTAGCGGTGAAACGCACCTCTGGCACGTAGGCGAACCAAAGCCCGCCACGCCATGGGAAGCCGAGATAGATCGCTTGATGCAACAGCAACTCACTACGCTGGACTATGCCAAGCGGAAACAGCTCTACGACCGCGTGCAGGAAATCGTCTCCGAGAACCTCCCCGTCATCTGTTTGGCCAGTCCCAACATTCTGGTCGGGGCATCCAATCGCGTCGCAAACTTCCGTCCTGCGATTCTTGTTCCGTACGCGCTGTGGAACATAGAAGAGCTCTACATCCGCTAAATGGCGAACGCGAGCTCCACGGTTGAGCGGAAGCATCTGGCGCGCGAAGCGCAGCGCGCGTGGCCGGACACGCGTCTCGTCCGCGAATGTCTCGACGGCAACGAAGAAGCCTGGTCCGCTCTCATTGACAGGTACAAGAACCTCATCTTCTCGATCCCTATCAAGTATGGGTTCTCCACGGATGACGCCACAGACATCTTTCAATCGGTTTGCCTCGATCTATTGTCTGAATTGCCGAAGCTGCGCGATGCGAAAGCTTTGCCCAAATGGATCATGCAAATCGCCGCGCACAAATGTTTTCACCGGAAACAACTGCAGCAACGCGTGGAACTTTCCGACCCCCATGCAGAATTACTAGAGCGCAGCACACCGTCGGTCGCGCTGGAAATTCTACGTCAAGCGGAAGAGGAACAGAGCTTACGGCAAGCCATGTCTGAATTGCCACCGCGCTGCCGCCAGCTGGTGCACATGCTTTTCTTTGACGAGCCCGCTCGCCCCTATCAGGAGATTGCGACGGAACTCGGGATCGCCGTGGGCTCGATCGGATTCATACGGCAGCGGTGCCTGGAACGCTTGCGCAAGCGCCTGCTGGAAACGGGATTTTCGTGACGCCCCAGAAAAAAGCGGCGCCTCTCTCCGATAAGGTGCTGATCGAGTTGGCAAGTCTCAGCGCGGATGCCAGCCGCAAACGGTACATCGCATCCCATCAGCAGCTTCTTCACGACTCCGTCGTCAGCCAGCTCAACGACCTTGTTCGCAGCAAGCTCCGGGAAAATGCCCGTGAGGCTCTTTTCCTTGCGGAAGCCAGCGTGGCCATCGCGCGCCGTTTGCGAAACCACGAAGGCCTCGGCCGCAGCCTGCGCTCCAAGGCCAATGCGCTGTACATGCTCGGCGACAATCAAGAAGCGCTGGACTTTCACCAGGAAGCGGTCGGGATCTTTCGCAAGATCGGAAATGCCGAAGAAGAAGCCCGCACGCTGATTCCTTCCATCCAGCCTTTCATTCTGCTCGGGAAATACGATCAAGCGTTCGCCGCCGCAGAAAGTGCCAAGAAAATCTTTCGCACCCTCGGCGACGATAAGCGCTGGGCACACGTCGAGATCAACGTCGGTAATATCTACCATCGCCAGGATCGCTTCGAAGAAGGCCTCGCTTGCTACGAACGCGCTTACGAAATGCTCTTGCCGTTTCGCGATTCAGAAGGTCTTGCCGTTGCGCTCTACAACATGGCCGTTTGCCTGATCACGCTGAATGATTTCCCTCGCGCACTGGCCACTTACCAGCGCGCGCGCGAAATGTGCGTCCAGCACGGCATGACGCTGCTGGTCACGCAAAGCGATTACAACATCGCCTATCTCTACTACTTGCGCGGTGAATACAGCCGAGCGATCGAAATGCTGCTCGCCACGCGTACCGAGTGCGAGAAGAATGGTGACGCGCACGTTCTGGCGCTCTGCTACCTCGATCTCGCCGAGATTTATCTCGAATTGAACTTGAGCACGGAGGCCCAGGATTCGGCGCACGAAGGCTATCTGCGCTTCCAGAAACTGGGCATGGGCTATGAGGAAGCCAAGTGCCAGGCGTACGAAGCCATGGCACTCAGCCAACTCGGCAAGGCGCTACGCTCGCTCGAATTATTTATGCAAGCGCGCGCGAAATTCGTCAGCGAGAAAAACCTAGTCTGGCCCTGGTTGATGGATTTGTACCAGGCCGTGGTTCTCTACAACGAAGGCCGCTTATTCGAAGCTCGCCGGTTGTGTTCCGCGGCTGCGAATTTCTTCGATACGTCCTTCCTGCCCAGCAAGGCAATCCTTTGCCATTTGCTGCTGGCGCGCCTCTCGTTGCGAACCGGCGAACTGGCAGCCGCGAAAGACGATTGCCTACGAGCACTCCATCGCCTCGTCAATCTCGAAGCTCCCGCATTGCAATATCAAGCGCAATTTCTGATGGGCCAGATCCAACAGGCCTCGGGAGATCCTGCCGGCGCTTACGATTCCTGCCAAAGAGCGCGCGAAGCTTTGGAAACCCTTCGCAGCAGCTTACGGGGCGACGAACTGAAGATCGCCTTCATGAAAAATCGCCTCGAGGTATACGAGAGCCTCGTCGAACTTTGCCTGCTTGCCAAGGACAAACCGAATTCCGCCGAAGAATCATTCGGCTACATCGAACTGGCCAAGTCCCGCAGCCTCGCTGAATTATTGATGCGTTCCGGGCCGGCCATGCCCGTTTCCGATTCGGGCCATAGCGAACTGGTTCGCCGAATCCGCGAGATGCGCGAAGAGCTCAATTGGTATTACCGCCGCATCGAACTCGAACAATTGCGCGCCGAGGAGCCATCTCCCGCGCGAATCGAAAAACTGCAGCAAGAAGCGCTCGCTCACGAAAACGAATTGCTGCACGTCCTTCGCGAAGTGCCACAGGGGGGTGATATCGGCCAGCAGGGACCCGCGATGAGATCGCTCGATACGATTCGCGCGTCTCTGCCGCCAGACGCCGCGATTGTGGAATATTTCTGCCTCAAGGATCAATTCATCGCATCGATCGTGACGCGCGACGGACTCGAAATTATTCCGCTCACGCCGGTTTCGCGCGTCGTGAATCTCTTGCGTCTGTTCCATTTCCAAATCTCTAAATTCACACTGGGCGCGGATTACACGCAGACGTTCGAACAGTCCATGCTGGAGTCGGTGCAGGCCCACTTGCGCCAGCTTTACGATGAAGTGCTGGCACCTTTGCGCGGATGCTTGCACGTGAAACACCTGGTAATCGTGCCGCATGGCGTGCTGCACTATCTTCCCTTTCACGCGCTGTTTGACGGCGCCGCGTATATCATTGACTCCTTCACAATTTCCTACGCGCCCAGCGCCAGCATCTTCGCCCACTGCCAAGAAAAGCCTGCGCACACTTCCAGCGGCACGCTGGTCCTGGGAGTGCCGGACGCGCAAGCTCCGTTCATCCTGGCGGAAGTCCAATCCGTCGCTCGCATCTTGCCCGACGCGGAATTAATCGTAGGTCCCGAAGCCAGCGCCCAGGTGCTTCGCGAGCAGGGCTCGCACAGCCGCTTGATTCACATCGCCACGCACGGCAAATTCCGGCAAGACAATCCGATGTTCTCCGGAATTCGTCTGGGTGACGCCTATCTGAATCTCTACGACCTCTATCAACTAAAGCTGAAAGCGGACCTCGTCACGCTCAGCGGTTGCGCCACGGGAATGAACGTCGTCACCGCCGGCGATGAATTGCTCGGCTTGATCCGCGGCCTGCTTTATGCGGGCGCGCAATCCCTGCTCTTGAGTCTCTGGGACGTTCACGATCAAACGACCGCCGACTTCATGGCTTGCTTCTATCGCCGCATGCGCGATGGCAAGGGCATGGCGTCGGCGCTTCAAGGCGCCATGACCGAATTGCGCGAGCGCCATCCCCATCCCTACTTCTGGGCCCCCTTCACCCTAATTGGCAAGGTTTCTTCGGTTTAGCGCTTCTTCAAGGTTGTGCACTTCGTCAGGGCAGGGCCAGCCGTGCCGCAAACGGCGCTAAATCAATGCGGCTTTAGCTGCCGAGGGCGGAATTCCGCTTATCCCCCTGTCGCCTCGAGCGCAAATTTTTTTTGCGCCCCTATATTTTTCAGCCGCCTCCCTACCCTTATGAGTTGGTGGATGGAAGTAGCTGGCAAAAGGGCCGGGCAGGCCAAGTTACAAGGTCAAATTGGGGGATTGGAACTGATGAGACATTACACGTTGGAACAGTGGGTTGATTTCGCCAGGAACGTCGTTGAGGTCAGCGTAAAGGAAAGAATGCAAAGCCACTTAGATACGGGTTGTGCCAAGTGCTCGCAAGAGCTCAGCCTCTGGCAACGCTTCCACCAGGTCGCGCAGCGCACCTCTGAGAACCATCAACCGTCGGAGGGCGCGCTCCGCATCGTGAGAAGCGCATTTGCTATCCAGCGGACGGCCAAGATCGAGGCGCGCGCGCCAAAGGCCGCGGTCGTCGAGCTGCTCTTCGATAGCTTCCGAACGCCGGCGCTTGCCGGGGTGCGTTCCGGGGCAAGCCACTCAAGACAATTGCTTTATGGCACTACCAGCTATCGTATTGACGTCAGAATCGAACCCCAAATCGACTCAGACAAGGTCGTCCTGATCGGCCAGGTGCTCAACTCGGCGGACCCCAGCGAAAAGCTCGCGGAAGTGCCGGTGACCCTCTGGAAAGGCCGAAAAATTCTCGCGGCGAGCGTCACCAACCACCAGGGCGAGTTCCAACTCGAGTCTAAAATGGACTCCAGCTTCCGTTTGATGATCACGCTCCCCGGTCACCGGGAAGTTAGCCTGCCGTTGATCGAGCCCACGGCTGGACTGGATACGAAAAACCTACAATCCATTGATGATAATGAACTTAAGAGAGCCTCACAGGACAAGAAAAAAAGTACTAGGAAGAAAGCGTGATGCGCAGAGTACCGAAAGTAGCCGCTTGTACCATTGCTCGGAACGTGTCACCGAACCAAAGTGAAACAGTCCCAGTACTGAGCCAGACGAGCTACTGACCGGCACGCAAAAAGGAGCAGTCGCAACCATGAGGCGCCTAATCGGACTTTCCGTACTTCTAGTTGTCGGTCTCTGGGGCCAGCCCGCATCGGCCCAAGGGCTCTTGACGGGTCTGCTAAATACCGTCGGACAAGTGCTGTCCACGGTTGGACTCGGCCCACAACCAGGAGTAATTGTCCGCACTAACCTTGGCCGTGCGGGACTGCAAAACGCGTGCTTGTCCAACGGTTGCACGGTCGTCAGCAATCTCGACGGTGGCCAGAATCATTTGTTCCTTGTCAGACCCGCTCAGGGTCTTTTGCCGAACCTCCTTGCGGGGATCCTCCGACTCGTTACGGGAATTCTTGACGCCGAACCTGATCAGGTTCTGGTGATTCCACCCAATAACGGCAATGGAGCGAGTGCCTCCACTCCCCCGCAGGGTCTGTGGGACACAACTCCGGTGAATTACTACGGGACCACAGTCACTGACGGCTATGTGAATCAGCCTGCCGCGCAAATCATTCGTATAAATCAAGCTCAAGACGTCTTCAAGGTGTCAGGCGCGGGAATCGTCGCCGACATTGATACGGGCGTTGACCCTCATCATCCTGCTTTGCAGGGAGTGCTGCTTCAAGGCTATGACTTCACGCGCAACCAGCCCGGCGGCTCGGAGATGAACGACATTTCGATGTCCGCACCTCCGCCTTGCCAGACTTGCGCTGCAGCCTATGTGAACCAACACACGGCCGCCATGCTGGATCAACACACTGCCGCGATGCTTGACGGTTCCCAGTATGCTGCTTTCGGACACGGCACGATGGTGATGGGCGTAATTCACCTGGTCGCGCCGACCGCGAAACTTCTGCCGCTCAAGGCGTTCACCGCAAATGGCAGCGCGTCTCTTTCGAACATTCTGGCCGCGATTTATTACGCGGTGCAGAGTCACGCCAACGTCATCAACATGAGCTTCGACCTCACTTCCAATTCCACCGAGCTCACCAACGCGATCAACTACGCCAACAGCAAGAATGTGATCCTCGTCTCCTCTTCCGGCAACGATGGCCAGCAAGAAATTGTTTATCCGGCGGCGATACAGAACGTGATGGGCGTTGCTTCCACCAACAATCAAGATCAACGGTCGAGCTTCTCCAACTACGGAAATCGAATCGTGTGGGTCGCCGCGCCGGGCGAGGCCATCATCACCACGTATCCGTTCGGCTGGTACGCGGCCGGCTGGGGAACGTCCTTCAGCTCGCCGATGGTCGCCGGGACTGCTTCGCTTTTGCTCAACATGCAGCCCAACGCCACTCCATCGCAGGCTGCTTGGGCCGCGGCTCACGCGAAATGGATCGGCTTCAACATGGGCAACGGGCGCTTGGACGTTTACGGCACTCTGTCAACGTTCAACCCGGTCCAAGGCTTACTCCAGTAGGCCAGGCACGAATCGGAAACCATGGCGACGAACCATATTCAGTTAACGGGCTCCCAGATGCATTCCAGAATGAAAGCACTCGCGTCGGAGCCCGTTCTCGCCGTCGGCATTCCCGGAAAAATCTCGCCAGCGTGGTTCCCTGCCGCCCTGCAGGTCAAGCAAGTCGAGGAACAAATATCGGCACTCCGCAGCTCTCTAATCTGCGCTTTCAATCAGCTGCTCGATTTGAAAGACTTGAACACAGGCGTCCACAGCACGCGCCTCGCCGAATGGGCTCTGCACGTCGCCGGCGAGCTCGGCCTGGCAGAAAATTCCTTGGGTGATATCGAAGTTGCCGCGCTGCTGCACGACATCGGAAAAATCGGCATTGCCGACGCCATCCTAAACAAACCCGCCAAGCTCAGCGCCGAAGAATACGAGCTGATGAAAAAGCATCCGGAGTACGGCTGGGCCGTGCTGCGTCAGGTGCCCGGCATGGAACGCGCCAGCTTGATTATTCTTCATCATCATGAAAGCTACGACGGCAGGGGCTATCCCGGCGGACTCCAAGGCGAAGAGATCCCGATCGGATCGCGCATCGTCTCGGTGATTGACGCGTTCGACGCGATGGTTTCCAACCGCCCCTATCGCCAGGGCTTGCCCTTCGAAGAAGCCGAACGCCGCCTGCTGCAAGCCTGTGGGACACAATTCGACGCCCGAGTCGTCAACAGCTTCCTGCCTCTAGCCCGCGCGGAAATGGCCTCTGTATTCGCCGCGGCCGGCACCACGGTTTCAGCCGTCCTCTAGACGCCCCTGTGCCATCGCTACTCCCTCAACTAATTCAGTGACGGATGCGTACGCGTCTCCGTGCCTCTGTTTGCCGTTTCTCTGTGTCCGCGGTTCTAGATCTTTCGCTGTTGGGTGCCACTTTTGTGTCTCTAAATCAACGAGTAGCAAACT
>Ga0208603_1000047_pt1 | contig 17612 bp, 19 predicted proteins | sample MicForSoSWNC24_M_FD_188001 | JGI IMG/M metagenome (GOLD analysis project Ga0208603, IMG submission 188001) | Forest soil microbial communities from Harvard Forest Long Term Ecological Research site in Petersham, Massachusetts, USA - MetaG HF008... | ecosystem: Environmental > Terrestrial > Soil... | reverse complement strand
TGTCCACTTATCCCTCGTGGGCACTTGTTTAGTGCCCACGAGCACCATCACCTATCCACCCACACTTCGTCCAGACGGTTCAAACCAGACGCTTACGGATTTGCTAGTCATCAAGACTTATAAACTCGGCTGGCCGCGAGTTCAGTGAGATTCACGATGACTCACACCCGACATCCGTGTTGATCCCGGTGGTGTTCTAAGATTTGACGGGCCGCGCAAGATTTCCAACGCTTCTTGTCCGCAACCTTTATGGCTTTCGCAAAAGCCTTATGCCGTCCTGTAAGGAAAGTTAATTCGAGAACGGCCTGGGCGTGTTCTGCCGTGGCCGCGGCAAAATCGTGAAACAACTCGTTAGCGGTTGGACACAGGTACATGCGTCGCATACTAGCATTAACTTAATGGCGGGCGAACTACACCGGGATAAGTGACCTTACATTTTCGATCAGCCCCTGAACGTCACCCTTTGGCACTATCCTATCCAGCAGTAGGCCGTTACGCGATAGCGCGTTGCCAAGGTCTGCGTACTGAGTGAACAAGATGATCGGGCACCGTAGGCATTATCCTTTTCAGTTCCTTGGACGCATCTAGACCCCCTAACACTGGCATGACTAGATCGAGGATGATGAGTTCGGGGCGATGTTTTAGTGCGAGGTCAATCGCTCTTGACCGTTGCTAGCTTCCGCGCAGATGTCGTAGTCATCTTTGCGTTTACCAGACTTTGGACCAAAATCGACTGGCGTTCGAGACTGTGATCAGGTGCGTCCGTGATCCGGGCGCAATCCCAGGCTGACAAGGCGGACTCCATCCCCACCGGGAGACTTCACATCACTGGCAGCGATCAGACTCTAATGCCTCACTAAAACTGCAAGCACTCCGTTCAATGAATCGTTCCATGCATGGGCGATCATTCCCGGGCGAACGCTTCCGCGCCAATAGGCCAGAATCCCGAACATGGCTCCATACAGGGCGATCAGAATCACCATCCGGAAGCCCTGGTACGCGTGAGCCGCGCCGAATGTTGCGGCAGAAAGGAGAATGCCGGCGGGAGCGCTCTTAGTCAGAGCCATGAACTGCCGTTGCAGGTAACCTCGAAAGACTGTCTCCTCGCAAATACCGGCCGTAACGGAGAGCGCTATCCAAAATGTCAGTTCGATACCTCGCTGGGGGAGCATGGATACATTGTGAACTAGAGCGGCGGTGCGCAGGAGCCAGCCAAATATCCAAAGGAGCAGCGCCGCAACGATCCAGAAGCCAACGGCAATTCCAATATCCCGCAGCACCTGGCGGACGGAATGCCAATGTTCTCCGAGAACGATGAGGACAGACGCGCCGCTACGCCGTACGCCCGCCACTACCAGAACGAACAAGAGCCATTCATAGAAAATAGTGACTACATAATAGCGCACGCGGTTCGGATTGGCCGTCGCGCTCGATTGATCTGCAAGAATCTTATGCCCGATCGCCCAACCGCCCATCGCGGCGAGCACTAAAATTGTGTGGATTGGGCTAGCGGTTCGGGGGTAACGGTCTGACGCGGACTGAGCCGGAGCAGAAGTCCCCATTTGTCCTCCAATGCCAACTTCGTGCAGTGTATCAGCCCTTGTACAACGAGACCCTGTGTTTCGGCAGTGAGTGGAGTACAAAAACCTCGATGCGCGTAGAAGCCGCCGGCACATTCCGACTTTATTGTCGGCAAACCGCGCTCCGCCTGCATCTCTACATGCAGACGCTAGTTCCGGCTCTGATACACGTACTCATTAATTTGTGATTGCCTCTCGAAAATACTCGATAGTCGCGCGGCACGCCGGACAATTCGGCAGATGTTTGAGGAATCGGTCGTTGAGGGTAGGTCGTTTTGAGAATCGCTTGCACGGACGAGGAATTGGTTCGGGGATTACTGCGAATCGGCGTCCGTCCGATTCGCTCATGGCGGAGAGGGGGGGATTCGAACCCCCGTCACCCTTTTGGGGTGAAACTGCTTAGCAGGCAGCCCTGTTCGGCCACTCCAGCACCTCTCCGTTGTATGCTAAGACTTTTGTGATGAATCAGCTACGAGTAACTTGTCGTTCGCGCCTAATTGCGCAATTTCTTCACTGTCCCCGATTTCGTCACCACCCGCGACACTCATGCGGTCAATCGCTGCGTGCAATGCGCGGTCGCTTGGATGTACATATGTCATGCTCTGCCGAATGTTGCTGTGCCCAGCCAAGCGCGCCAGCGTCCACGCATCGATCCCGCAATTACCCCAGCGAGTCAAGCAGGTGTGGCGAAGTGCGTACAAAACAAACTCACGCGGATTGAGCCCGACTTTTTTGACTGCGTTCGTATGCGGCTCGTAAATTGTGTTATCCACGATGTGACCGACCTTCGCACGCTTGGCAGGGAAGACCCATCCGATTGTCGGCTTGCCTGCTTGCTGCCAGCGATGCTCAAATATAGCACGAAGACGCGGCGTCATGGGCACCGGCCGCGCAGCGGCAGCGGACTTCGTACCAGGCACGACTAGCACAGCGCGCTGGGCGTCAACGAAGCGCACGTTTTCCCATCGCAGACGGAAACACTCATCGGGACGCATAGTGCCACACCTACTGCTTCTCCCGCCGTTGCTCAAGTTTCGACCACGCCTCGGGTTGCCACGAAAAGCACAGGAAACGAAGCGAACGATCGGCTGCTCGTTCTTCCGAAGGGCGATCAAGCGTTGATGCTGGGAAAAGTCGCAGGCGAGGATTGCGTTGGCAATCGGGCTTTGTACATGGGGATTTCAAAGGACCGGAGCGCGTTTTGGAGTGTCGGTTGTACGAACGGCAATAGCTATGAAGTCGAAATCGGCGCTGATTCGGTAGGCAGCACTACGATATTGGAGTGTTCAATTTTGCAAGCCGTCGCCCACGTTGATTGTTTCAAAAAATTTGCATCACAGTGAGACGGGGGTCAGGGCCGCGGCTTCGGTGCCGGTGCGTTCACAACATTATTTGTTCGCGGTAGGAAATCGAGCCTCAACCCGCCTCATAAGTTCTGTTGCCGTTTCTATCGCGTAACGGAAGGCCATTTCTCTTGCCGGCGACGGACGCCCTTCCAACGCGGCGAGCTTGCGGCACAGCAGCATGCCTGCTACAAGATAGATCAATTTCTTCCGAGCCTCGTCATTCACGCCACGATACTATCATCTTCGCTTTATCTTCGCCTAGCGTTTCCCTCTCGGCCTTGCGCAAGTCAACACATTACTGGACCTGTTAATTCTGACAATTCCCGATACGCCAAACGCTTGCCAAGATTTCACACGAGCTGTTCGTAGCACCAACAGCGGTTGGAAGGCTATTGCAGACCCCATCTTCCAGCCGCTGTCCAACTGTTCGAGCCCAACCAAGGCTCCGCCAATGGCAAGCTGGCTTTTGAACTGCAAGAACTGCTGCGAAGCTTTCACCTATTCTCTCGTACCGGACATCATGCAGATCGGTCATTATCTGCCCTCTCCGCCTGCGTTTCCACCGCAAGGCAGGGAACGCGAGTGCCCCAATTGCAAAACCAAGGCCACCTACCAGCAAACCGACCTGAGATTTCAGAACAGCTCCGTCCAGCCAATCAGCGCAAGCCATCGCTAGTGGACACTGGCGGCCAGCCGAGTTTAGCTGCCAAGCGAATCGCGCGCAGGTCGTGGCCTTTGGTCCAAGTCCCGGAGAGCGTCCTTTACCGAGACTAATACATCTGCAATCAGGCCCACTCCATCTATGCTTTCGACGTGGCATACAAGTTCCATCAGGTAACCTTCGATGTTTCTCAGGAACCGTTCGTCGGCCTGTGCGTCCACGTCATCGTCCTTTCGAGGAAGCACGAGATTGTGCTGAACGTGAGTGTGAGCGTTTACAGGCTGGAGGTAGGTGATTTACTACAAATGCAATGGATAAGTCAAATCGAAATCGAGGTTTGGTGATGGACGGTTCGCTAAGACCCTTCGCGCGCCTATCCTAGCCTTCATGGACATCCAAACGAAACGCGAAATTCTTCAAGCGGCAAAAAGTGAGTTGCTCCGACATTCGTGGGGCACTTTTCTGCGTTACTTGGGTACTGGTTCCGACTTTACCGGGTTATTCCAGACACCCGCCATTGAAAGAACTGAAAACTTACCCTCAGTGGGAGTGGCCGTAACCGATTTCAGCAGCCATCAAATAGGTATAAGCTAGCAGCGTGCGATCGCTGGCCTGCTTACCTTCTTCCTAAACAAGGACTTTCGCCATGATCCATGAAGAAAAACCTGGCTGGAAAAAGCGCGCTCTCGACGAATTGCGGAAGCTCTCCATAACCGTCATTTACCTCTGGGTACTTCTAAGCGTTTTTACACTCCATCGTGAAATCATCCTTGCGAAATACCACATCAACTACTCGGCGAAGTTTGGCTTTGCCTTAATCAATGCGGTGATCTTGGCGAAATTTATGTGGTTGGGAGAAATCCTTCATGCCGGAAAGAAGGCTGCCGGGAAAGCCTTATTGTATTCGATGCTTTGGAACTCTGCCCTTTTCGCCGTCATCCTAATGGTTTGCCACCTTCTGGAGGAAGCGTTGGTCAGGGTCTGGCACGGTCAGTCTTTTGCCGCGAGCTTTTCCGAAACGGTAGCGGACCCAAGCATCTTCGCTACCATGCTGCTTATGTTTGTGGTGTTAATTCCGTTCTTTTTTGCTAAAGGACTGATTGAGATTTTGGGTAAGGATGAAATAAAAAGGCTGTTGTTGAAGGCTCGCACCGAGGGATAGGACCGGAAACCAATTCAGGATTGGTGAGGCATTTCGATCTAAATACTCAACGTCCACTCTGGACGGTCGAAAACCGGAACGGCACAAGCACCTGATAAGTTCGCATTACCGTCAAATAGTTTTCAATCAAATCACGTTCGCTCGATCGCGGGTGGAGGTACGAGAGGCCGAATTTCGAGACCATTTTTGATGCACATATCGCGGAAAAGCTGAACGCTCGCTGGACCGAAGCCCGCATAGTGATTATTGAAATAGGCGTAGATCGTGAACGCTGCGTTTCAGGATCTTCGTACACACGTCCACCCAGGAACACGCAGGTTCCGTGAAAGCTTTAGGCGGTTCCCGCTGCTGCCTTCTTACCTAGCACCATCTCATCGTAAGAGGGCAGCGGTTTGATAAAGGGGGCAAGGAGTTTGCCTGAATCTTCTGTCGTAAGTACGTCTTCGGGAGTGAGCTTAGTAATCTCGGACTTGGATGGTTCCGGCTCCCACTGATATTCGCCCAGCAACCGCCCCCGATCGTCATAGGGCCACACCATCTGCATCCCCACCATCTTGTAGAGATAAGTGTCGTTGTCGTCGGGCTTGAACCCTTTTGCGGCGAGCGCCTTCTCTACGATGAAGTGAGAAATTGGGCTGGGCAGATGAGACAACAGCTTCCCTTGTTTGAGTCCCTTCCCGGAAACTTGCTGGTAGAACGTCGCGACGGAGCAGATGAAATGGTCGGCGACTGCAACTTCCTCGCTCTCAATGAAGAAAATGCTCTGGTTGGTATCGGCCCACATTTTATACAGACTCTTGACATGGTCCTGTCCACTCAACTCAATGTTGTTGCCGGCTTGGGTAAAGTGATAGTGCGGGTCCATGGCCATCATGTCTGGGGCAAATATTTCCTCATATCGACCTGCGACTTCCAGGTATCGGTGTCTACTGTAGGCCATGAGCAAAAACCGGTGCCTGGGGTTTGTTGTTGTTTCTAGCTGCCGGTCGATCGCAACGTTCAATTTCGTGACGTCAAATTTGGGCATTGTTTTGTCCTCCTTGGCTTGGCCCAACGTGAACAAATTAGGCGAAGGGAGGATTGCGGAGTATTGTCAAATGTGACAGAAGACACAACCACGTAAGCCAAGTGCCACTGAATTGACCCCCTGCAATCTCCTCGCCGGCTGGATTAGTCTCAGGCTCCCATGCCCAGCGACAAACCGTTCTTTCACGATCGACGTCAACCTAAAAAAGTGATAACGCCGAAAGGCGAGGTGCTGATTCGAAAAACCTGCAAATGCGGCGTTGAATTTATGGGGCGAGCGGATCAGACGAAATGCGAAAAATGTCTTGAGAAAAAAGCAAAACGGAAATGAGAAGGCAGAGGCGGTACGCGCTGTCGCGATCGAGCAGTTGTCCGGTAACGTCGGCTTATTGCGCTTGAACCACTCCTGGTGGCTGCCACGTTCCTGAGCCCGGCGGCAAGATCGATGGCGGAGTGTTCTTTGGCCAGTACAATCGCATGACCAGGTAAATCGGTCCGTTCGGCGCTGGGAGCCAGTTGGGTTCCTTGGGTTTCCCCGGTGAATCTTTCTGGATGTAGAGAGTCAGCGAGCCATCCGGATTCTTTTTCAGGTTTGGGAGCATCGGCGAGTTGATCAGATAACGATTGATCGGATTGTCGATCAGGAACTGGGTCTTACCGTCATACATCGTCACCGACCAGAATGCGTTCACTGGCGGCAGTGAGTCCTTGGCGAAGGTCAGAGTGTAATTGTTTTTGCTGCCGTCCATGGTCTCTCCGTTGGGGAGAACCCTCGTTAGCGGATACATCGCTTCGATGGCGCTATTGCCGAAAATTCCGCCCTTGGCCGCTGCTGCTCGCTTGAGCCAGTCACCGTTGTAGAAGGCACGGTCGCCGAAGAACGATCCCACATTCCATCCGTTGATTACCGCACCTCCGCTTGCGATGTACTTGTCAACCGCATCGTCACCAGCCTTCATGCCCAACAGAATGGCGGCCTTGTGCTCGGCAGATAGATCCTTGAAGTCGAATTTCTTACCTGGACCGATACCGATACTGGCGAGCTTCGCGCGAATTGGAGCTTCTTCCGGGCTTGGCGGAATATACTGCAACGCAAAATCGAGCACTTGCCAAAAGTCGTTTTTCGCAATCTCGGCATCGACTTTCATATATTGGATCGCCGCAGGGCTGGGGGGAGCTGGCTGGTTCAGATACTTGGAGAGTGGTTGAACTTTGTATCCAGCCTGAATCTTGACTACGTTCGGCATATCCGTCGCGTTGAATAGCTGTGTGCGAAAAATCACGGCCGAGAACGGCGTGGTTGAGTGAAAGACTTGCTTGATATGAGCGGGCGTCTCGCCCTTCCAATCAGGCCCAACAATCATATAGTCGCCTGGACCTGTGCCCGTGGTTCTGCTGCCCATGTAGCCGTAGTTAAAAGTATTCGCATCCGTGAGCTGCACAGAGTAGTAGCGCGGCTTCGGAACTGCGGGAAGAGAGATCACCACGGGCTCGGATCGCAGGTCCACCTCCATCAAGGAATATGGAGTGTCACTGTTTGGTGTGATGACCGCGGTGTCCTTGGGAGTAAATACCCGCGCTTCGTTGGTCAGCTGCCCGATGGGCGCCTTGTATTGGGAGGAAGTTGGATCGACAAATAATTCATACACTGAGGTGTAGTACATCACGATGGGCAAGCCAAAGACGAACCCGTCCTGTGCGGTCGCCTTGATCTCGGCGAGGCTGGGCACGGGAACACCGTTCATCGCGTCCTGCTTCTCCGCCTCATTAACGGCATCGTTCTTCCCTCCGCATCCAGCAATGAGGAACACGGAAAGCGCCACTGCTTGCACGGCACGGAGGAAATTTCGTTGCGAGGTGAAGTTTGGTTCTAGATGCCCAATCATGGGCCGAAGGTACCCGAGGAGCCAAAGCTTCGCCATTGTCAGTAATGACAGGTTGCCTTGCGCCTCTCGCTACCCGGATAACTCCCGATTAGCGTTGCCGGACAAATGTTTTTCAATCAAATACCGTTCGCTCGCCTACGGGTGGAGGCGCGGCAGGAGGAATTTCAGAACGCTCGCAGGCCAAGAGCCGACGAGTTGATGTAGTTCCGGCTCTGACGCACGTACTTGTTAATTCGAGATTCCCTTTCGAAATATTCGATGACCGCCTGAGATGCCGGACAGGAGGGCAGATGTTTCAGAAATTTCTCGGTGAGGCAGCTGCGTTTTGCGAACCGCTTACACGGTCGCGGAACCGGCCCCGGTGTTAGTGCAAATCGCCATTCACGAGATCCGCTCACGGTGTACCTCCTTCTGTCCAGGGCCTTACCTGGCTGTCGTGTGCCGGTTGGCCGCACGCGTTTTCAGAACGTGGCCTCCGAGCAAGATTGCGAGCCACAGAAGGCTGTAAAAGACGAAATTGCTGCACAGAAAAACGATGCCCCAGTTGGGAGCGCCATGTCCCGTATGAACGCCCGCAGGATAGAAGATTCGTGCGATCAGGAAACCTGGGAGAGCAATAGCGTCTGTGATGCCATCCCGCAGAGAGCTGTAGGGCAACCATCTCTCGGCGCAAGCGGCCGCTGCCACGGTCAGTCCACCAAGCAAGAACGATATGGACACTCTTTTCACGGTTGTTTTGAGCGCGTCGTTCCAAGCCAGGGGCATCGCCAAAACCCAACCCGCGCCCCAGTTCGCTTGGAGAATTACCGGCGCTGACGCCACCATACTGGCAGACTCAGAAGGAACCACACGAAAATCGCGTAGAAGAAAAACGAGGACACGATTGCTATCACCGCTCCTCCGACGAAGTGTGCCGTGTCGTGTCCGCGAGGTGCGATCCATGCCGCAAAAGCATTTGATGCCCCCGTTAGATCAGCCAGGATACGCGCAGCTCGCGAAGGTGGACGTTGAAGGTCAATCGACAAAGCCATCGCGATGAACAAGCAATTGATCACCACAGAAATCATCAAAGCGACGCGGATTCGCCAGCTTTGTTGCTCGATCCCCGTGATCGCGATCCTACCACCACCGTAGTCTCAACAGGCGGTGGGTTTACCCAGGACAGCGTTGGAACGGGATTGTAAGACGAGACTACTATTGACGCAAGAGGTACGTATAAAATAATTATATGGACACTCTAGGCCGACCCATGATGTCGCCAACTTTAATCCGGCACGGAACCTTAGGGTCGCTGGTTGTAAGCCACGTAAATTCTCGGGAGCCAGCAGCATTACGAACCCATTCGATCCTGGAGGAATGCTTAGCGTGGTACGCCAAGGCCTTGCCGGTCTTCCCGCGAGGCTTCTATTCTCTCCTCACCCTCTGGGAACGAACGTACGATCGTAGCTTGCAATCGCTCCTTCCAGTGTTGGACTTCTGCACGACGCGATTCCGGCACAGCTGGAATCAGATCACTGACGAGCGCGTTCATGCGTCGCATGACCTGCACACTGTTGGCGCCGTAAGAAGCAATCTCATCAAAGGCCAACCGAAGGAGATCGTCCCACGTAGGAAATGGAACGACGAGTCTCAATTGGCCATCGCTGTCAGGAAACGCTCCAATTTCCAGGTGGCGTTGTCCAAGTCGGAGCAATAGGTCCTCGATCTGGTCGAGCGCTTGGACCGCAGTTGTGGGATCGTTAATCGCCGCCGACAAGGCCTTAATTGCGATGTCCACAAGCAAGCGGATCGCATACTTGGGATCTTGCTCGAAGGTACGTTCCCCGCCCATTTCAATCCCTTCCATCAGTTTGCGTTCATCAATGGCCTGCTGAGCACCAAACACGTGCAACAGAGGCGTCAACTCCACGATCGTATCGCCTACCGCCGTGACCATTTCGATGACCCCGCCTGACGCTTTGGCCACATTTACCAAAAAAGCTTCATGGACAGCTTGAATCGAACGAGGTCGTCCATGATGAATTAGCGACTGGGTGCGAGGCAGTGCACGAAAATCGTTCGATCCAGTGAATGCAGCAACCGATTTCACTGGTGGATAAATTGTTTCTATCACCCTGCGTCCTTGGTCGCCCGTGAATACCAACATGCGATTAACCTGAAGCAAACCGATCCGCTGGATGAGGCCGATGAACATCCCTACACTCGCCAGAAGCAGAGCAATCAACACCCATCCGCTGACAAATGGGACTTTGCCCGAACCATTCCTGTCTACCCCGGTGAGCGCTGCAATGGCAAAAAGAAAGGTGGCAGTAAAGGTGCCAAGAGCGTGCGACATCAATGGATCACGAGCGATCCACAGCACGAGGCGAGGTGAGTAGGCAGTCGCGCTGAATTGCACCATCACGAAGGCTAACGAAAAAACGATCCCTGTTAGCGCAATCATGCCCGAGGCGATTGCGGAGTAGATCGCCGTCGCGGAGTTGACGCTCAGCTGGGCGACGAGCCCCGGGAAGATGCGGCCTTCAAATCGCGGAATCGTCAAGCCAGCTGCGACAGCAACCACCGCGTATAACGCGGGAATTCCCCACACACTTAACTGAAGCTTGTAGCTCTTATAAGACATGCGGGCGCCATTCTAGCGCAGAGATCCTCGACAATCGACGCTCTCTGGCCAGGAGAGTGGCCTGACCCAGGCGAATGGACGCGGAAAATCACCCCTCGGTTGTCCGTTGTGGCAGCATAGGGCTAACTCCATATAAGTCGGATAAATGGACATCTTGGTCACAGTGCCAACTTCTCCCGTAACCGCGCTAATTGACTCCATTCCGCAGCTGGCAACGGAAAGGTGCCGGTCTTACTGAGCCACCTGAATAGCGGGCGGTTGCCAAGTGCCCGAACCGGTGGGAAGGATGGAAGGCGGTGTTTCCTTTGGCCAATAGAGCCGCATAATCAAGTAAATCGGGCCGTTGGGCGCAGGGAGCCAGTTGGATTTTTTGTCAGGGGACGGTGCGTCCTTCTGAATATAGAGCGTCAGCGAACCATCCTTGTTCTTCTTCATCTCGGGCAACATCGGCGAGTTGATGAGATAGCGATTTATCGGATTCTCGATTAGCAGTTGTGTTTTGCCATCATACATGGTGACGGACCAAAACGCATTCACAGGAGGAGCGCAAAGAAAGTCGCGTAGCGTCGTAGTTTGCTTCACGCGGCTGCCATTTTCACGATGGTTCTGCTCGCGGCGGCTGCCACTAGCCTGCTTAATTCATCAGCACTTGAAACTCCGCTGATTTGCGGCACGGTTTTTCAGAATAGTGGGATTCGCAGCGCTTCTGAGTGCCCGCCCCGAGGCGCGACCGTTCGTACGTTGTGTGCGTAGGTGTTGTTCCATAATTCTGCAACAACGCGAACCTTGTTTGTTTGCGGATCGTCAAGCCGAGGGTTCCGCGATCGCAGCCCCCGGCTTCTTGGCCGTCTGTCCCGGCTTTCCGTTTGCCCTTAAAACGAGAAAACGACACCAGCTTGATAGCGGAAGTTGCTCTGGTTATTGTTGCCGCCCGTGAAGTTGTTGCCGAATCGCGTTAACACAAAGTCAACCTCGGCCGGGCGAATGGAGATGGATTTGGTAACAGGAATATCCAGGCCTCCCCCGATGATGAAGTCAAACGCGTTATTCGACGGAGAGCCTATGCAGCCCCCTGATGCGTTGCATAGGTTTACGTAAGCGTTGGAATGGGCTCCGCCGAACAAAACCTCGCCGAATGGCTGGAATTTGCCCTGGCGGTACTTGATCACCGGACCGACGTTGTAGGTGAATAGATTGGCCTGGACGTTCGTTCCCGTCGCTACGAGTGTCCTTGTCGTACTGCCATAACCCTCGAATTCGGCCTTGATTCCAATCATGTCAGTGAAGAAATACGAGAACGCGCCGCCCCCGCCGTTGAGCGAGAAGCTGCTGATGATGTTGCTGTTCTGGGGATTAAACCGCATGTAGGAGTAGTTTGCCGATACCTCCATCTTGGTGTCACTCTGCGCGAACGCCGCGCTCCCGAAAAGCAGGACGAATCCAATGAGAAATGCCTTCTTCATTTTTCTGCCTCCCCGATTCAAATTTTCACACCACTAATGCCTGCGATACGAGGGAATCGTCACGACCTGGCGACGAAGATTCTCGAACGCAAAAAGTACGGGCCCGGACGAGCTCGGCGGGATAAGCGTTCTACTTCCGGTGCCCCGCTTCTTGGCGTTTTCGAGAGTAGGGAGGATTAATCTAAGTGCATATTGTCAAAAGTGACAGTAAAAACTAGAAAGCCGCACCACGGTTTTCCTTGCCCGTGCGTTCGTGGTTTCACGCAGGACTGCTCCCTGTCACTTTTGACAATTGCTCCGATTCATCCGTTTACTTATCTTTCGACACGGAGAAAGCGCGGCTCTGAGCGTCGCGAGTTTCTTTTTTGAACAACGACCTCCAGAAGGCAACGGCCCGGCGGTTAACCCATCAATCTGAAAGGAGGGGTAGCAAATCGTTAGTTGGAGATAGTTTAACTTGATGTTTCGCAGGAGGAAGGAAATGAATCTTAGGACAAAAGCTAATGTTGGCCGGTTTTTGATGTTGGTTGGCCTTGGACTTCTGGTGGGCATGGTCCTTCAGGCTCAAGACGTAAGATACAATTTCATGCCCGGAACGGACTTTGCGAAATACCACACCTACAAATGGGTACCGATTGAAGGTGGATCGCATCCGAACCAGATTGCGGACGCGGAGATCAAGAGTTCCGTCGATTCTCAATTGACGGCCAAAGGGCTGACAAAAACGGACAGTGACAATGCCGATCTCCTGATGGGCTATCAGGTCTCTGTTGATAAAGAAAAACAGTGGAACGCATACAGTATGGGCGGCGTCCGCTTTGGCGGAATGGGAAGCGCCACAAGTTCGACAATTAGCAATGGAAGTCTGGTTCTCGATATGTATGACCCGACGAGCAAACAGCTTGTTTGGACAGGAACGGCCACAAAGACACTCAATCCCAGCAGCAACCAGGAAAAGAACCAGAAGAATCTGGACAAGGCAATGGCCAAACTATTGAAGAATTTCCCACCACCGCCGAAGAAGTAGACCGGTCGCCAGTTGAAGACAGGCATGACGTGCAAGAAAATTCGAGGACGCAGCCTGATTCAAATTCGTGTTTTGGGATCTAACTCATCAACGAGCCTATTAAACAGAGGATTGCCGGCGGGACGCGAACGTATGTGCTCGATAACCTTTTCGTCAAAAGGCATCCGCAGATAATCTTCACAAGACGGGCGGTTCTTTTTCTTCGGCGGGGATCCCAGCAGGCATTCAGATTTGCTCTTTGTCGTCCCCGTCCGGCTCGACATCGAATCCAGCTAATTCGTCTTCAGACGGAGACACGCCGTAACTCTTATGCAGTTCGAACCACATCTCTACCAATGATTCTCGGTCGCGAAAAATCATCGGATCGTCTGGGACGCCGTTGACGGTCTGGATTATCATGCCTGCCGTTTCTTTTAATCTAGCCCGGTCGTATTTGTTAACTAGAATATCTCGGGCACTCAATCGCTTACCAATAGACTCTCCATCCCCAGAAAACCCGAAGACGCGATCATCCGCAGTACTGAACCGATAATCAGGCCAGTCGGCGATTCTTACGCCCTCCGAAAAGAGCGTATCGCCAAAGTCCTTTTGAAGTTCCCCGCTAGCAATCCAGTTGATGCCGGAGTTTTTCTTTTCGCTGTCGCTCATGGTTTTCTCCTTTCATCACTGCCAGTCGGTGGAAACAGAATCATCATGTAGTAGCATGACGGGCATCGGAACATTTCGGCGTGAACTATCCGTCGCTTCTTGCACATGTGGCAGAAACCAAAAAAGGACTCTCGAAGAAATACGGAATGGTGCTTTACGCTTGCGAGATCGAGCGGCGAACCCTTGTATCGTTGATGATTCAAATCGGCGTTAGTCTCCGTCATGTTGCCTCCGTCCTTTGCTACGCTTTACGCTACGCCGCATTGGCAGTTGGCCTCCACATCGAACTACACGGCCGCGACCGAGGGCTCTGCGGTTGCACGGTTTCCTTTAGCTGGCTCGGAGATTGATTCGCCCAAAGGGGGATTCGCTGTGGCTCCCGGGCGCTGGTTCTACTTGATCGGAGGATCTTGGACGGTGGCGGCGCGATCTTCGCGGGTGGCACGGAATACGCCGGTTTCGTCGGCGTAAAAACTGAGGAAGCCGAAATTTCCCGGCCGGGCTGTCAGAGTATAGCCTCCGACGCGACCCTCGGCGTCCGGCCGGCCGGGCGTATATTGCAGCGTGTAACGCGACGACTGCGCGGCTTGCGCCGCTTTCTGCACTGCGTCGCCGAGACTCTCGAGCGACGGCGGAAAACTTCCTTCGCTCGCGTGGTACACGTTCACAGCTTTTTGAATCGAGACCATCGCGTCGCGAGCGCGAGATTCCGCTTCGGTCTTCGATCCGGAAATTTTCCACGGGACGGCAAACCAGGCGGTGACCCACAAAATCGCCAACAGGATTACGCACACGAGGATGATTCGCTTGACACTTTTCCTCTTGGCGGGTTTGCCGGATAGCAGCGATTCAGCGTCATCGAGAGCTTTCTGGTCCGCGCCGCAATAGGGGCAGACGTCGCTCGCCTGATTGATCGATTGCTCGCATTCCGGGCAGCTATACATCCGCGGACATCTTAGCAGTTTTCGACGAGCGAGTTTGTGAGCCACGCTGCGGCTGCAAAGCCAAAAAGCAAAGATTCAACGCAGAGTGCGCAGAGGTAGGAGCGCAGGGTTCGCAGAGAAACACCCCGTTGAGCCTGCGAACTGGAGTAGTGCTATCGCTAGCAGAGTCTCTACGGCGCCCGCAAAACAACCCGTGCAGCAGATGCGCCAGGCAACTCCAGGACGCACTTCGGGTATCATCTCCTTAAGCAGTTGGGCCAAGCAGAACCACATGCAGGCGCACATGCCGACCACCAGCCCGGCAAAACAAATCGTGTCGCTCAAGATGGCTCAAGGCCTGCTGCAGAGGGCCGCGATGCCAGCGGATTGGCAGCTCTCTCCCGAGCGAATCCAGCGAACGCTCGAGCGCAGCGTCGCGCATCGCTTTGCGAATGCACCTCCGAATGATGCCCGTACGATTCAAGGCTATCTCGATTCGCTGCATGCGGCCGACCTAGCGCTGGCGTGCGCTTGCAGCAACGGCAATGCGGCGGCGTGGGATTCTTTCGTCGCGCAATATCGCCCGGAGTTGTACCGCGCCGCGCGCGCTATCGCGGGGGAGGCGGCATCGCGCGAACTTGCAGACTCGCTGTACGCCGAGCTGTACGGACTGCGCGAAGTCGCAGGGCAGCGCAAATCGCTGTTCGATTATTTTCTGGGGCGCAGCAAGCTGACTACCTGGCTGCATGCGATCCTGGCGCAGCGTTACGTGGACGCATTTCGCCGCGCGCGGCATACGGAATCGTTCGACGACGACTCTGATCCCGGGGATCGTGCAAGTCTTGCGGCGCCGGCGCAGCTTTCAAGCGACCCCGAGCGCGAACGCTATCTCGCGATGCTGCAAGGAGTGCTGCTGGCGGCTCTGGGAACGCTCGCAGCGCGCGACCGTCTGCGGCTCGCTTACTATTATGTGGAGGGGCTCACGCTCGCGCAGATTGGCAAGCTGGTAGGCGAGCATGAAGCGACAGTGTCGCGGAAACTCGAGCGCACGCGCCGCGAAGTTCGCAAGCATGTGGAAGCGGCGTTGCGACGCGAGAAGAAATTGAGCGAAGCGCAATTGCGGCTTTGCTACGAATATGCGCGCGAAGAATGGCCGTTTGATTTGACGCAAGCGCTTTCGGCGCGCGAATGACTGGCGCTAATTGACCAGCGCATTGCTGCAAGAAGTGCTCTTTCGCGCGTTCTAACTTTGGAGAAAGAAGAATGGCTTCGCGAGAAGAAGACAAGGCGATGGCCGGGTTGCTGCGACGAACCCTCGCGTCGGACGCAGCCGGAGTTGAGAGCAAGGACTGCCCCGCGCCGGAAGTCCTTGCCGCCTACTTCGATCGTGCGCTCGGTGTGGACGAGACCGCGCGCTACGATTTGCATTTTTCGCGATGCTCGCGCTGCCGCGAGCAACTGGCTGCGATGGCCCGCGCGGGCGATGTTGATGAGGCCCAGAAAGAAGCCGCGAGCGGATGGAATTGGCTGCGCACGCCGCGATGGCTGATGCCCACGGCCGCTGCGTTTGCGGTGCTCGTGCTGATGGCCGGAATCACTTTGTACAAATGGAAGTCGGTGGAAGTTGCAAACGAGGTGACCATGTTGCGGCCAGATGCGGTGCCGCTGGCCGCTCCTGAAAGCCCCGCCGCTGCCTCGGCAGCGCCGAGTGAATCGAGCGCACCTGCCACGTCGGCGTCAGGCGCGGCCGAGCCGAAAAACCAAATGTTGTCCGGTGACGTGGCCCGAGCCAAGGCCGCGGAGCAGATGTACTCACGGGTGTTGCCGTCGCCTCCTCAGAAGAAACAAGCAACCGCGGCTCAAGGGGCGCGCGAAAAAAATGCGCCTGTAGCGCCAGCAACTGACTCGATTTCATCCGCGGAGAACACGATGGTAGCGGAAGCGCCGCCGGCCACGAATGCGCAGGGTCTAGATATCGCACCAATGAAACCGGTACCTTCTTCCGCTGCGAGAGACTCCGCGGCGCGGGCACCTCAAGAGGAAACCAAGCCGTCCGGTGCGGCCAAAGGGAAGACGTCGGCGCGTCCGGCCGCGTCTGCGCCTGCGGCGGCACCCTCGCGTCTGGCCGCAACATCGAATCTCGCGGCCCGCGGTGCTCGGGACGCGGCCGAACGGGCAAGAATTCAACAAGCCCAAATGTCCTCGAACCTGATAGCGGGATTCATGGTGCAAACGCCGGATACGAATGTTTTGTGGATGGTCTCCGATAGCGGCTCGGTTGGACGCTCCGAGGACGGCGGCGCAAGCTGGAAATATCAATCGCTTGAAACGCACGATCATTTTGTCGCTGGTTCCGCGCCCACGGTTAAAATCTGCTGGCTCGTTGGAGTACATGGCGAAATCCTCCGTACGATAGATGGCAAAACATGGGCAGAGATTCAGCCTCCGATCGTTGCGAATTTCGAGGGGTTCGCCGGAATTGAGGCCAAGGATGAATCATCGGCCATGGTGACGACCGCGGATGGCCGAAGATTCTCGACCACCGACGGCGGGAAGACGTGGGACGTCGCGAAATAACGCGAGGACTCTCGCGGATATATCTCTCTGCAAGAAATTCAATCATGGCCGTTCTATACCTGAGAGGAATTACCCGGCGAAATTGCCGCGTCATACGGATTCATCGAAGGAGACCGCCCATGCGTGAACGCGCACTGAAAAGCTTTGGCACGGTTATGTTGGCCGCGATTGTTGTGATTGTGCCGCTGGCCGGCTATTTGCAAAAGGTGTATGCGGCGCGCGAGCAGCAGGATGAACGAAAAGCCGATGCCGAGGCCTCGACGACCACCGACAAAGACCAGACGGACCTCGCGGTGACCGTGTACAACTCGAATATCGCGCTGGTGCGCGATGTTCGGCAGATCCATTTGTCGGCGGGAATATTTCCGCTGAAGTTCGAAGACGTGGCCGCTGCAATCAATCCCGCGACGGTGCATTTCCGTTCGCTGACAGAACCCGCCAAGTTGAATGTGGTGGAGCAAAACTACGAGTACGACTTGCTCGACCCTCAGAAGCTGCTCCAGAAATATGTGGGTCGCGAAGTCACACTCGTGCGCTCGGAAAAAGACGCCGGATCGACCAAGTGGATCGAGACCAAAGCGCTCTTGCTTTCCGACAACAACGGCCCAGTGTGGAAGATCGGCAACGAAATCGTGACTGGCATGGGCGCCGATTCCTACCGCTTTCCGGAATTGCCGGGGAATCTCTATA
>Ga0208603_1000046_pt1 | contig 17641 bp, 13 predicted proteins | sample MicForSoSWNC24_M_FD_188001 | JGI IMG/M metagenome (GOLD analysis project Ga0208603, IMG submission 188001) | Forest soil microbial communities from Harvard Forest Long Term Ecological Research site in Petersham, Massachusetts, USA - MetaG HF008... | ecosystem: Environmental > Terrestrial > Soil... | reverse complement strand
CCAAGAGCGCCTTCATGTGATGGGAGACCGTGGCTGGCGTCACGCCCTGCAGCGAAGCGATATCGCCGCAATTCATGCGTTTCCGTTTGGCAATGGCTTCAAAAATCATCAGGCGCGTTTGATCGGACAGGGCCTTCGACACTTTTTCAATATCTGCGCGATTCATTGTACCACCTTCAGTGTACCGGACTTGCGGCCCTGAGACTAGGCCGCAAACGCATAAACATCCGCACTCACAATTAGCTGCGACCAAATAGTTAGACATTCATCTAAGTATCGAAGCAAGGAATCGGAGAGGCAGGGAAGCACGGAAGCGTGCTCGGCCGGGGCCAGAGCGAAGAGAGGTCCCTCACTTCGTTCGGGATGACAAACCATTCTTGTTGATTGCAAGCTGAATATAAACCCCAAGCGGGGTGGAGGAATCGATGTCTGTGAACAGATTAGAAGGGAAGGTTGCAGTTGTTACGGGCGGAAACAGCGGAATTGGTCTCGCGAGCGCAAAGCGTCTGAAGGATGAAGGCGCGCGCGTCGCGATTTCCGGACGCGACCGCAAAACACTCGATGAGGCGGTGAAACTCCTCGGCAAAGACGTGCTGGCCGTGCAAGCCGACGTCTCCAAGCTTGCCGACACGGACAGGTTTTTTGCGGAGGTCAGCAAGAAGTTTGGGAAGATCGATGTGTTGTTCGTCAATGCGGGCATCGCTAAATTCGCGCTGCCGGAGGCGGTTACCGAGGATCACTTCGACGAAATTTTCGACATCGACGCGAAAGGCGCGTACTTCACCGTACAAAAGGCGCTGCCGTATCTGAACGACAACGCGTCGATCATTCTCAATACCAGCGTGGCCGGACAGAAGGGCCTTGCGAACGCGAGCGTCTACTCGGCAACCAAGGCGGCTCTGCGTTCTCTGGCGCGTACTTTCGCGGGAGCTCTTGCGGCTCGCAACATTCGCGTCAACGCCGTGGCACCGGGGCCGATCGAAACGCCGATCTTCGGCCGGACCGGTCTTTCGAAAGAAGCGATCGACGATTTCGCAAAAAACATTGTGTCCATGGTTCCCATGCAGCGTTTGGGAAAGCCGGAGGAGGTGGCGGGAGTCGTCGCGTTCCTAGCTTCTGCCGACGCTTCGTACGTTACCGGCGTGGAAATCAACGTGGATGGTGGGATGGGGCAGATCTAAGCTTGTAGTGGCGCACAGCGAAAATGGGCGATTCACTCGAGGCCCATTTTCGCGCGCGCGCTGCAATACCTGCACTTCAGCATCTACTGCGGCTTTGTAGCGGCGGTCTTCAGACCGCTATTTTTTCCTGCCGTGCCCTCGATGGCGTACTGAAATGCGGCGTTACAAGGGCGCGTTCAGGGCTACCGCATCACTCCATGCGCTGACCTAGATCAAGGGCTCGGGCTGAATGGGTAAGCGCGCCGATGGAAATGGCGTCTACCTCGGCGTCGGCGTAAGGCTCCATATTTGTTTCGGAGATGCCGCCGCTGGCTTCGACTAGCGCAGCGTCCCATACTCTTTGTTTGCGCATGTTGATGATGATGCTACGCACCTCTTCCGGCATCAGGTTATCGAGCATCACCAGGCACGGACATTCCTGAACCTTTCTACGCTTGAAAGGGCTGGCTGCGTCCTCCGCCTGCAAACGCTTGAACACGCGCCCCGCCGCGAGCGCGGCTTCCTCGCTGCGCACTTCCACTTCGATGAAGGCCGCGTTGCGCCGGCCAGTCCAAGCCTTCTCGACGGCCAGGGGTACGGCTTGTTCCTCGCGGCGCGCGAGCAACGCGAGGTGATTATTTTTGATCACGATCCCGTCGCCGAGCCCGAGCCGGTGCGTGCCGCCTCCGCCTAGATGGATCGCGCGCTTATCGAGCAGACCCCAGGGAGTTTTGCGCGTCCCGAGAATTCTGGTGGCGGAGCCGCGACGGCGCGCGCGTTCTTGCAATCGCGACGTTGCGGTTGCGATGCCGCACATGCGCTGCAGCAAATTCAGTCCTACACGCTCGAGACTCAGTAGCTTGTTTTGCCCGCCTTCGGACCGGACCAAAATCTCGCCGGTTTCAAACACGTCGCCGTCTTCTTTTTTCAGCGTCACCTTCAAGCCATGCTTGCGCATAATGAACGCGTATTCTTCGAGGCCTGCCGCGACGCCCGGCTCGCGCGCCGCTACGTTGGCAGAGGCCGCACGCTCCCTTATTCCGAGCGCGGTGACGGTGATATCGCGCGGCGCGAGATCCGTTTCGAGCAGCGTCTCCATGATTCGACGCAAGACGCGCACGTACGCCGGATTGTCGAGCGTTAGTTCGCCGCCGCGAAAGAGGGCCCGTTCAACGCGCTCTTGCCTTTCCACGGGCATGGCATATTGCAGTACGGCCCTCATCGTGAAGAAACAATCCGTGCAGTCATGAGTTCATCTCCCAATAGGTTCACCCTTTTGCGCCACGCGGCCCCCGTGGCTCGCGACGCCTTTACATATTAGTACAAGGTGGCTGCGGGTTGCTCGCTCCGCACGCAAGCTCCCTCGGCTGAAAACACGACGGCAGCCTGGCCCTCGATTACCGCGAGGTCACAAGCCGCCGCCGTGCACGCTCGATTGGTTAAGGTCTTTCAGCGGCGTCCGCTGCCGCCGAAAGTGCAGCCATTGCTACTGCCCGCCGGTGCTGGCTCCGGTCGTGGTGCAAACCGGTCCGGCGTCTGTTAGGAACGTGCCGTTATTGGAGAACCATCCGTGAATTCCGACGGATGGCGCGCCGAAGAACCACGAGAAGAAGGCTAGCTCCTGCAAGTGGTACGTATAGCCGTTAGGCATCACGATTGGCGGTGCATCGGTGCCGCTCAGCGGGTCCCCCACCTCCAAGTTGCCTTGGCATCCACTCACCTGGCCAGTATGGCCCCACCGCGGCGTGCGATTGTTGCCGAAAGGATCGTTCATCCATTCGTCCACTTCGTGGGCCAGGACGGCGGTGTCTTCCGTGCCCTGTCCAAAAAGTCCGGTTGTGTCAAAATCCGCGGGCGAATAGGTCTGGATGGGGAATCCCGTGGCACCGTGATAACCCAGAACGCAGCAGGTATTCAGGTTCGTCACGGGAGAGGCCAACACCACGTTGTACAACATGAAGAGCGGGAAATTGGACGGGTTCACTGCCTTCAGGGCCGGCAGAACGTTGGTCGTAATGTAGGTGTCGAACCAATTGATGTCGACAATGCCCATTGGTCCGCAAGCCGGGAAGTCCGCAGCGGGCAGCGTGGTGCTGAACTGCGCCGGAACGTTGATGACGATGGCGCCATGAAATATCGGGCTGAGCAGGACGTGGTAGTCATCGCCATTGTTGTCCAGAACCTGCCAGAAATTGCCGCGTTGAAACGCATCGCTATAAATTGTGGTACCGACGATCGTCCCGCCGAAATCGAACAGAGCGGGGCTGAACATCGGTGATTCCTTCAGCAGTTTGACGGGAATATTGTTGGGCTTCGCGAGGCATGAATTATCGCGCGCCGTGGGGTCGAAAGTGGTTATTCCGGGTGCTGTGCCGATGATGCCGGTCGTGGAATTGAAACTCACGCCCACAGTGTTGGTGACGATGATCACCGGAATGACGTGAGTTGGCACCGTTGTGCTCGTGGGATTGGTGAAAGGAGAGGTTCCGACCATCACGCCGGTGTAATCGTTCTGGTCACGCGATGCCTCCACGTTGAAAGTCCACAGTGGAAGTGACGCTGCGCCCTTCGCCGCGGCGGTTGCTAACTGGGATTGCATCGTTTCGGTGTCCATGGGCGCGGGCTTTACGACGTGGTATCCCCTCAACTTCGGCGTGCTCCGCTGCGATTGCGCCTGCGCTGCTTCTTGCGCCATTGACGCCGGCGCAATCGCAAAGATGAAACAAATTGAACATACCGCGGTCAGCATCTTTCTAAACATTTATGCACCTCTCCTTATGAATTTGTATTTGGTCGCACCGCAGTCACGCCCTAGGGTGTGCGTAGCGGTACGTTTTGCGCCGGCCAATCGCGGGGCGTACCGATAGCCCTATCAGTCGCTGCGACGGACAGCTGGGCTCGCTTGAGAGGCGCCCCCAAAGGTTCCTCATTGTAGGATGGCGGTTTGTGCGGCAAGTACGGCCTTCTGCTCCGGCTAGATTTTCCGGAGGCGTGCCGATCATGCCGCCTATGCGTTACGTCTAGGAATCATCGCGAGGCCGGGCTGGCGAAACACCTGCGTGATCCACACACCCTGTTTTTTTCATCTCTCGCAGCTTCGGTGGCCAGGACTGGGAGAGCCACTCGTCGAGGATTGACTTGCCAACTAGTGGGCGCCAGAGCGGCGCGATTATACTCAAAAAATTCGCAGATGCAAATCTGGTAAATGGTCGCGCTCTCTCGTGGCGTTCTGTGACTCGCGTATAATGTGTGTCATGAGCGTACAAAAAGAGAAGGCCGAACTGTTGCGCCGTTTGCATCATGGGCCGGAAATTCTGGTCCTGCCGAATGCCTGGGACTGCGCGAGCGCGCGGATTTTCGAACAAGCGGGTTTTCCGGCGATTGCGACCACTAGCGCGGGAGTTTCGTTTTCGCTGGGCTATCCGGATGGCGAGTTTATCCCGCAGGACGAGATGCTCGGGGTCGTCAAGCGAATTGCGACCTGCGTGAATGTGCCAGTGACGGCCGATCTCGAAAGCGGCTACCGCGACATCGCAAAGACTACTGCGGCGCTGATTGACTCTGGCGCAGCCGGACTGAATCTCGAAGACATGGAACACGCCGAGTCCAAAGTGCTCACCGAGACCGGAAGGCAAATCGAAAAAATTACTGCCGTGCGCCGCGTGGCCGAAGGCATGGGCGTGAAAGTGGTGATCAACGCGCGCACGGACGTGTATCTCGCACAAATCGGCGACGCAGCGACGCGATTCGAGCGCGCCTGCCAGCGGCTGCGCGGGTATATTGATGCCGGCGCGGATTGCGTTTTTCTCCCGGGGCTTACGGATGAGCACACCATTCGTCGGGTGGTGGAAGCTCTGAAATTCCCGGTGAATATTTTGGCGACCGCGAATGCGCCCAGCATTGCGCGCTTGGAGCATTTGGGCGTCGCGCGCGTCAGCGTCGGCTCGAGCGTGATGCGCGCCACGATGGGCCTAACGCGCGACATCGCTGCCGAGTTGAAACACGAGGGCACCTATTCGCGCATGCTGGAGGGCCCAATTTCCTACGCTGACGCTAATCGTCTTTTCGAAAACAAGTAGGCTTCCGCCGAGTGAGTGCGCAGAATTTCTCTCGAGTGGGTTTTTAGGTCGTTTGGATTCTGCTGCGAGTTGATCTGGGGGTATTTCCACAACCTTGCCATCGCGCCAAACGTAGATTGGCAAGCCTTAGCGAGCGTGCTCCTCAATCACTTTCTTGACAGCCGTCTTGAGTGCGATCAGGCCGCGCTCCGAAATCGGCGATTCGCCAACGTCACGTTTTCCGTAGCGCTTAATCAAATCGTTATACAGCGTTGTATCTGTGATCTGGAGTTGGCCGGACTCCTCGAATGGATCGCCACACCAAATGCAGGGGTTAATGCGGTTTTGCCGTAACGCGATTTCCTCCGCGATATACAGCCTGGGTAGTATTCGCTCTTGCCGTCGATTTCGCTAGTGTTGAACCACGTGCTGCCCTTCGGCATGGAATGAGGCGTCAACTTTTCGGTGAAATTAGGTGGCGCCCGACAGTTTGAAATATCCATCCGGTGTCCGGTTTTACTTTCCAGCTCTTTTAAAATTGGGGCCCACAGCATGAGGGCCGACCGGTGGCACGAACACGCGGCACCGATGCAGGTCTAACGCGATGTACGGCAGAGTTGCACTAACGATTCACCGCATGACCAACGGTAAGAACGGCACAACGAACGGGAGGAAACGCTCATGAAGCTAAGCACTTTGACTGGAACGTCAACTTTGTTGCTGGCGTTCTTGCTGGCCTTCGGATTCGCGGCACCGTCGTATGCACAGGATCAGCAGGAAGATAAGCCCAAGCAGCAGGAGTCTGGTAAACCCCAGGATGCCAAACCAGAGCACGAGGGGAAACCGAAGCAGCAAGCTGAGCCGCCTAAGACGCCGAACGAGCAGCCGCGTCCGGACAAGGAGAAAGAAGCGAAACCGCCTAAGCAGCAACCACAGGCGGAGCAGCCGAAAACAGAAAAGCAGTCCAAGCAGGCGGAAAAACAGAATGAGCAGCAACAAAAGGAACAGGGAAAAACTCAAAAGGAACAGCAGAAACAGTACGGGCAGCAGGGCGGGTATTCGCAGGAACAAAGCGCGCAGCAATCGGGACACGGAGGAGGTGGGCGAATCCCCGATGACCGTTTCCACGCGCACTTCGGCCGTGAACACCACTTCCACGTGGGCCATCCGCAGATTGTCGAAGGCCGGCCGCATTTCGAGTACGGTGGCTATTCCTTCATCATTGTGCAGGCGTGGCCAGGCGACTGGGATTACGACGATGACGTGTACATCGTGGACGACGGCGGCGTTTATTACCTCTGCGACGTCGCGCACCCTGGCGTACAGCTTGAGCTAGATGTAGTGCTCTAGCGCGTTCGGGAAGGGAGGCGTTTGTAGCCGCGTTCGCACGGTGGACGCCATTGATATTGCCGCGCGAAACGGTGGCCGTCTGTCAAGACCGCTGAAACGCCGCTAGCTCGGTCGTCGCCTGAGCTGCAGCAAGAAAAATGCGCGCAGTGCGGATGCTTTTGCCGCGAGTCCCCAAAAGGCTGGAGGTTGACCCCTCCGGGTCTTATCAACTCGAGGGCAGAGGCGATCCGCACCGCGCGCATTTCGTTCTTGGCGCGTTGCCCGCGTTGGCGGTCCTTTAGTCGAAGAGAGAGGCCTGCCTTTGGCAGGCAGGCCTCTCTTTCAGTCAAGAGGAGTCTACTGCGAGGCTTGCCATCACCGCTCTCGCCGCGCTAGGACTGCTCGATCAGTTTCGCGGCGGCGTCAATTGCGTCGGCGATTTTTTGCACTTGCTCGGGCGTCAGCGCGCCTTGTGAAGTCTTCAACCGCAGCGCGTACCGGAAATTTTCGATGGCGCGCATGATCTGCGGCGCGCGTCCGCGACCGAATTCCGCACCCGCCTTGTCCATCCTGGCAAAAACCTCATCGACCGCAGCTTTATTCTCTTCGAGCTTGGCGCGGCCCTCCGCTGTGATGGTGTAGAGCTTCTTGCTCCCCTCGCTTGTGCTCACTGTTGCGTAGCCCATTTCCTCGAGCAGCGTGAGGGTAGGGTAGATCAGCCCCGGACTAGGAGAGTAGGCGCCGCTGAGCCGGTCCTCGATTGCTTTCATAAGCTCGTAACCGTGGCGCGGCTTTTCGGCAATGAGCTGCAGAATTACGTAGCGCAGCTCGCCGCTATCGAAGACGCGTCCGCCGAAAGGCCCGCCAGCCCATCCGCCGAAATGCCGGCCTCCGCGGCGGAAACGCTCACCGAATTCAGATTCACGCCCGCGGTAGTAATGACCGCCGCAACGGTGCCCGAAACGGAACTGCCGAGCATCGTGGGATGATCCAGATTCATCGTTGGGATGGTCTTCCAATCTGTTGTGTTTCATGCGTTCTCCAATACAACTAAGATATATCGCATGATATATCATCTAGGTCCGGTGTCAAGGGTCAGTTTCGAGGGCTTTCTGGCGACGACATCCGACAGGGAAATGGCTTAGCTCGTTTTGACTGGGCCGAACTCGGGCGCTTGCACACCGAGGATTGCGAGAGCTTCCTTCATGGTGCGCACGACATGAAGGTTGGCGCGGGTGCCTTCGCCCTGCAGCTCGAACATACGCGCCAGTCCAAACACCTTGTCCGACGGAGCCACCACGCAGCGAATCCTGTCATGATCTGTCATCACGGGAGGCAAACTGGCTAGCTCGCGGACGGTCCCGGGGGAAACGTCAACGGAATCCGCTGCAGTGAAGTCGGTGATAGCAAAGGTGGGATCTTTTACCGCGACAAGTCTTCCGGCCGCCAGATAATATTCCTTCAGTTCGTCGTCGGTAACGCACCCTTCGAAGCGGCAGCGCAGAATCCGGTGCGTGGAGTCGAAATCGAAACGATAGGACATCGTGGTCCCTACGGATCCGAATGAATGTGCCCCGATATTCCCACCAGTTTCGAGGGATTGCAATCGCTGCCGACGGCGCCAGGCGACATGGAACAGGCGGCAACTCTCGGCATAGCTTACTTGGTGCTGTGAGCACTCAGGACATTCGCGCTGCGTAACCTGATGTGTAACGTACACGTCCCATTAGCAGGGAGACACACCATGCGAATCCTTCTATTGATATTGGTGCTAGGTGCAAGCGCTTGTTACGCGCAGGCCCAGGATCCCGGGATGGAGGCAGCGCAACAGGCCTTACAGCAGTCGCAAATGGCCGCTCAACAAGCCATGCAAGCGTCCCAGCAGGCTATCCAAGACGCCCAGCAAGCCAACCAACAGGCGATGCAGCAGAGGATGCAAGCCACGCAGGATAATACCGCGCCAGCTTGTTGCATTCCGGCTGCCAAGCCGAAATTTTCGATCAAACCGGGCGTTTACAATTTCCCAACCACGGTGAAAATTACCGACGCAACGCGCGGTGCGATCATCTACTACTCGACTGACGGCTGGACTCCGACGGAAAAATCTTTGCGCTACATGGGTCCGATCGAGATTAATTCCACCATTACGCTTCAGGCCGTGGCCGTCGCGCCGTATCACGCGCGAAGCTATGTGGCATCAGCGCAATACAGCGTGCAGGCGCCGGCGACGCAGCCTTCGGCCGCGACGCCGTTAACGTCGGACGGGCTCTCGCCAGCAAGTGCGCCTTTTGTTCCAATCATTCCGGCCGCTGGGGCGACCACTTCAGCGGCAAACGCTCCTGCGACGGGTCTGTTGCTTGCAAAAGACACGCCCGTGCCGCTGCTCTTTGCCGCCGCTGTGAGCTCACGGACTGCTGAAGTTGGCGACAAGATTCCCATGACCCTGGCTGAAGACTTGAAAATTGGCGACACGCTGATCGCTTCAAAAGGTTCGCCCGCGGTTGCGATTGTCATCCAGGTGGACAAGACCGGTGCAGGGGGCGCTCCAGGTGGAATCACGTTCAAGGCGGATTCGCTCACTGCGGGCGGCACGGTGATCAAACTCCATCGTTCGGCAACCAGAGAGGGCGACGCAAGCCCGCCAAATGCGGCCGTTCTGATTCCAGTAGTGGGCCCGTTCACCGTGTTCAAACACGGAAAGGATGCGGACATCAAGCCCGGCACGCCGTTCACTGCGTTAGTCAGCGCAGACACCCCTATCGCGCCGCCCCACGAGCGCTAATATAATCATAGCTGTCCGGTTCCGCGACAGACCCATTCCGCCAACGAACATGATGTTCGCTTGATGGGGTTCGTCAATCTTGCAAGTCACTGTTTTCTTTGCGATTGTGTTCACACTGAACAAGGAAGCGAACGTGCATGATGCTTTGTATTCTTTTGTCAGGACAGCGAACCGATGAGGGCGTTGCTGCAGGACATACGATTCGGATTGCGGATGTTGCTGAAGAGCCCGGGGTTTACGGCTCTGGCGGTCTTGGCGCTCTCGCTCGGCATCGGCGCTAACACCGCAGTTTTCAGCGTGGCCATCGCGTTTCTGAAGAAGCCCGTCGCACTCCCCAACCTCGACCGCCTAGTGGTACTTCTCAAGCTTGCACCGGACCAAACCGTAGGGTGGAGCGATGTCTCTGCGGCTGACTACCTGGATTGGAGAAAACAGGCGCAGTCGTTCGAAGACGTGGCTGCGACCCAACAGATGGACGCCAACTTTACGGGGAAAGGCGATCCTGAAAAAGTACAAGCGGTTCTCACCAGCGCCAACTTTTTCGGCGTTGTTGGCGTGCCGCCCGCGATGGGCCGGCCATTCCTACCCGAAGAAGAGCAAGTCGGCCACGAACAGGTCGTCGTGATCAGCTACGGGTTGTGGCAACGCCGCTTCGGTTCCGATCCGAACATTCTCGGCAAAACGGCGACGATAAATAGCAAGTCCTACACGATTGTCGGTGTGACTTCGAAAGATTTCGAGTTTCCGGGTGGGACGCAGTTGTGGCTGCCCATGGCGATGAGCGACAAAGAAAAAATGGACCGCTCGAATCGCTCGATTGAGCCGATTGCGCGCCTGAAACCCAACGTTTCGGTGTCTAACGCCGCGGCCGAAATGTGGACTATCCAGAGCCGCATGCGTGAGCAATATCCCAAGGAGGAAGAGGGCTGGCATACGAAGGTGTTGCCGCTTGGCGTCTTCGTCGCGGGCGAGCTCACCGACCAGTACTGCGAAATGTTAATCGTAGCCGTGCTTTTTGTGCTGCTGATCGCCTGTGCGAACGTCGCCAACCTGTTGTTTGCGCGCTCGACCAGCCGCATGAAAGAAGTTGCATTACGCCAGGCCCTGGGCGCCAATCGAATGCGCGTTATCCGGCAACTTCTAACTGAGAGCGTGATGCTGGCAATTGTGGGAGCGTGTCTCGGCCTTTTATTTGGGCAATGGGGCATCGGGTTGATTCGCCACTACATGCCTCCGGAGATCGAAAGGGAACTCCCGGCGTGGAGACACGTTCGGATGGAAACCGATGTTTTCTTTTACACGGTGGCGATCACGTTTCTGGCGGGCGTGATGTCGGGGCTTGCTCCCGCGTTCCACACCTCGAAGGCCGACGTGTACGAGGAATTGAAGGAAGGCGGACGTGGCGGCACTACCGGCAGGAAACATCAGCGCCTTCGCAGCGTGTTCGTGGTCGCGGAGGTGGCGCTCTCACTGATTTTGTTGATGGGAGCGGGGTTGATGGTGAAGGGTGTGCGGGCCTTGCTCTTTGTAAATCAGAATCTCGATCCTGGCCAAGTGCTGACGATGAAGATCGTGTTGCCGGACTCCAAATATAAGACCTCGCAACAACAGGCCTCTTTCTACGAGCGCGTGCTCGAGCAATTTCAGGCAATCCCGGGAGTCAAGGCCGCCGCCGTTGCCGGCAGTAACGTGCCCTTTGGTGATTACGGCACGACCGACACCGTCTCGATCCAAGGGCGGGCTGTGCAGCCCGGCGAATTCCGCCAAGCGAACTTCGAGAGCGTCAATGCCGATTATTTTCGCACGATAAAGACGCCGCTTCTGGAAGGGCGCCTGCTCTCGGAAGCCGACGGGGCAGATCAGCCGCCCGTGGTGGTGGTGAGCGAAAGTTTCGCTCGCAGAGATTTCCCTGGAGAAAATCCGCTCGGGAAATTCATCAAGCGCGGCCAGCAGGATTCCGAACAGCCGTGGGCGAAGATCGTCGGCATTGTCGGCGACGTGAAATTCGATCCGTACGCTAGGCACGAGACCCCGCCCGTATATGTTTCCTATCGCCAGGCGCCGTCGAATTTCGGGTATCTCGCGCTTAAGACCGAAGGCGATCCGACGTCGTTTGGCGTCGCGGTCCGCCGGGCGATTGACGCGGTGGATCCGGATCAGCCGATTGACGAGGTCTGGACGCTGGAGAAGGTAATTTCAAATCAGATGCTTGGGCTTTCCTACGTGGCCGTGATGTTGAGCGCGTTGGGCGTGATCGCGCTAGTGCTCGCGTCCATCGGAGTGTACGGCGTGATGGCTTATTCGGTTTCCGAACGCACGCATGAGATTGGCGTGCGTTTGGCGCTCGGAGCGCAGCAGCGCGACGTTATGAATCTTGTGCTCACTCGCGGCGTGATCCTTACTTCTATCGGTTTGCTGATCGGGCTACCGGTTTCTGTGGCGCTGGCGCAGTTGCTCGCAGGCGTGATTTTCGGAGTTAGCGCCGGAGACTTGACCACGTTCGTCGGCACCACACTGCTACTGTGCGCTATCACCATGCTGGCTTGCTACATTCCTGCCCGGCGCGCGATGCGCGTCGATCCCATCGTAGCGCTACGATACGAATAGACCGCGATTTTGCACAGGGCTTCGAGTTTTCCACAGACGTCTACTTGCGCTGCTTGCGTAGCAATGTGTAAGGTGGCGGTCTTCGAACTGTAATGCCCGTGCTCAAGCGCTATCCAACGAACCGGCGTCCACGTCCCTTAATTCCGGCAGTCGGTATTTGCCGAGAGGATCCCGAGCATGGCCGCACCGGACTATTCCTGTGCGATCGTTGTCTGCGGGTTCTATGCCGCAGGTGTCTGGTGGCCCATCGTCGAGAACATTCCCTGATTGAATCCGTCCGGTTCGGCTGACATTCTTCTACAATTCTTCTTCTCTTGATGCGTCGCCAGCATCAAACTGCCATACCAGATGCACGCCACATCCGAGGTCATAAAATGAAAGCCATCGTTGTGCACGAATTCGGCGGTCCCGAAGTCCTGAAGCTTGAAGAAGTCCCGACGCCAAAACCCGCCGCGGGACAAGTCCTCGTCCGCGTTCACGCCGTCGGCGTGAATCCGTACGACACTTACATGCGCGCCGGCACATACGCCGTCAAGCCGCCGTTACCGTACACGCCCGGCTCCGACGGCGCAGGTGTGATCGAAGCGGTCGGGCCCGGCGTTACGAAGGTAAAGCCAGGCGACCGCGTTTATGTGGCAAAAACGGTAAGCGGAGCGTACGCTGACTGTGCGCTCGCTCTCGAAAGCCAGGTGCACCCGCTTCCCGCGAATGTCACGTTCAGCCAAGGTGCTGGCGTTTGGGTTCCTTACGCAACCGCTTATCACGCCCTCTATCACGTCGCCCAAGCGCACGCTTCCGAAACGGTTCTAATGCACGGCGCGAGCGGCGGTGTCGGCATCGCGGGCACGCAATTAGCGCGCGCTTTGGGACTGACTGTCTTTGGTACCGCCAGCAGCCAGAAAGGCCTCGACCTCGCGAAGCGCGAAGGCGCTTGTCAAGTTTTCGATCACAGCAAGCCGGGCTATCTCGATGAGATCATGAAAGCCACGGGCGGTCGCGGCGTGGACATCATTCTCGAAATGGTGGCCCACGTGAATCTCGCTAACGACATGAAGCTGCTGGCCACCAACGGCCGCATCATCGTGATTGGTAATCGCGGCGAGATTACGATCAATCCCCGCGACCTCATGAGTCGCCGTGGTTCGATCCGCGGCTTCACTCTTTGGGCCATCACACCTGCCGAAGAGGCGGATATTCACGCGGGGCTCATCGCAGGCCTGGAAAATGAAACGCTGCGGCCCGTCGTCGCAAAAGAACTGCCTCTCGCTGAAGCCGCCCGCGCTCATCAGGAAATTCTCGAGCGCGGCGCCGCGGGAAAAATCGTCCTCATCCCCTAACGCATCGCCATTCGTCGCGGCCGCGATTCACACCGAGACGGACCCTACGAAAAATTGGCGAAGTCCACAGTGCGATGGGGTTACATGTTCCGCAACGGAACATCAAGGACTCCCAGCATCCACTGTTATTGCTCGCTACAATTGACCCGTGCCGAAGCGCCATTGCACCAGCCGCGCCGAATGGCGGCTCCAACCGGGGAAGCCTGCGCAGCCTCTTTCCGCGCACTACCGGCTCGACTGCGACTACGGAACCGCAGTCGTAGCTGGCTGGGAGGACGGTGGGAGCGAGCCCATTTACGTTTGCGAAAGCCACGCGAAGCAGGTGGGGCGCGCTCGCGAACAGAGCTCGGACGTCCGTGTCGTCATAGTTGAATCGGACCATGGCGAGAATGCGATAAAGGACGAGGGTCAGACGCTGGTTCAGGAATTCGTGGTCGCGAAGCCGACAGCGTTCGTCGCATCGGAACCGGAGCGCAATCTCGCGGCCACGAAGCTTGAACGAACGATTGCGGATGCGCCCGTCAGATTACCCGTTCGCTCGAACCATGGCGACACTCCGACAAACAGCGAAGATCTAGATCGAACGCCGATTCAAGAAGCCGTTGTCACGAAGCCGAAGCGCTTCATCGCATCGCAAGCAACGCGCAACCTCGCGGCCGCGAAGGCTGCGCAGACGACTGCAGATGTATCCGTCAGGTTCCCCGTCCGCTCGGACCATAGCGACAATCCGATCGAAAACGACGATCGACCGCAAACTCAGGAGATCGTTGTCGCAAAGCCGAAACGCTCCGCCGCTTCGGACGTTGTGCGCAACGTGGTCGCGGCCACGAAGGTCGAACGTCCAATTGCAGATGCACCCGCCAGGTCTCCTGTCCGCGACCTCACCTATGGAAATCCCGCGAAGGCGATGGTGGACGAAGTTATCTGGAATTTGGCGACGGGAAACTACCAAGTATATAAAGCCGCGCTAAAGGAAGGGAAGTCCGCTGCAGAGGCGGCACAAGCCGCAGGCGGGCAGTTGGCCGCAGTGCATCGCAAAATCAGCGATTACACATCCAAATTAGAAGCTGTCCTTTCAGAATCGAAAGCAATAATCAGTCTAGCGGAGGCCGTAGACAAACCGCTGGAAACCGCGGTGCTCAAAATTATCAGTAGCGGGGAACTGAGTGACTTGCAAAAGGATGCAGCGATTGAGCAACTCGGCGCCCTTCAAAAATGGGTTAAGCATGGTCTGCAGGGAAATGTAACTCCTCTACAAACGAACCGAATCATATTGGCGATCGGCGACCGCCTAAACTGGGGCGGAATTGCCGATGTTTCCGAGGAACTCAAGCCAGTCTATCGTGCGCTCTACGCTAGCTTGAAAACTGCAATTCTTATCGCCGCCCCCGAGGCCCAGAACTTTCACGATCGACTCACCAATTTGTACGCCGCCAAATCCGATCTGGAAATCTGCTGACCACGACAGAATTTGCGACTCACCTGGGCTCCTTTTGAAAATCGAGTACGAGGAGGGTAATGTCGTCGTCCTGCGCGCGGGGGCCCGCAAAACGGGCGACGCTGTCGAGGAGAGTGTTGGCGAAACGCGCGGCCGGGAGGTCGCGTTGCGTTTTCAGAAGATTTTTGCAGCGTGACTTGCCGAACTGTTCCTCGGCAGCGTTCTGGGCTTCTAAGATACCGTCCGTGTACAGCAGACAGCGATCTCCGGGACAGATCCGGATTTCAACCGCAGAGTAGACTGATTCAGGGAAAATGCCTAACGCGAGGCCATTCTCTTCGATTTCGCTGACTTTACATGTGGCGCCCGAGATCAGCAGCAGCGGTGGATGAGCTGCAGCGGCGTAGTGCAGCAGGCGCTTCTCTAGATCCACATAGAGATAGGCGGCGGTGACGAAGTGCGCGTCGAACTTGTCGCAGAGCGATCGGTTCAAGCCGGTAAGAACGCGCACGGGCTCGCGGGCGTGATCCGCTTGGCCGGCGAAAGCGATCTTCAGCATAGATGCGATCAGCGCGGCGGGCACGCCGTGTCCAGTGACATCGGCGATCAGAACACCGACCCTCTTTTCATCAATGCAGAGGAAGTCGTAGAAGTCCCCGGCGACGGCACTCATGGGGACGTAGCGCGCAGCAATTTCGAGTCCCGCGAGCGTGGGGACGCATTGCGGAAGCGTGGAGGACTGAATCCGGCGGGCAATTTCCAGTTCTTTGTTGATGGCGAGGAGTCGTTCCTCGTTCGCGAAGGTGCGGTTCGCGGACACGTATCCGAGACACGCGACGAACACCAGGCAACCCAGGACCTCCACGTTCTGCCCTCGTATTACCTTGAGGCCCACCAGATTCGTGTGCAGGATAAACAGAACCCATACGAAAAAACCCGCGGCGAGAACGCGGATGTCGCGGCTCAAGGGAGCGCGAAGGCCCGGGCGCGACCTGGCAACGGCCAGGAATATTACGGTGGCCACCAACGTGGCGAGTACCTTGATGTTATTGGCGACGCCGAGCGTGGCCAGACCGACTCCAAGAGCGGCAGCGACGATCTCGAAAACCGCGTACACTGCTCGCGCGATGAGAAGCCAGCGAAGGAAAGTGCGGAGGCGTTCGCCGACCACTTGGTAGAGATATAGGGCTCCCGGGAAGAAAATTATCGAGGAGACGAGCCAACTGAGATAGTTCCAAAACGTTGGTGACTCGTCGAAGAGAGAACGAAACGACGGGAGAGAAGCCAGCACTCTGACGGCATAGAAAACGCAGAACAGGCTGACGTAAATCAGCGTGAGGTCGCGCGTCCCGGGGCGAAAACAGAAAAGAGCGATAGCCGCGAAGGCGACAGAAAGAAGAGCCACGGCAGCGGCGATGTTGGCGAATTCCCAACGCAGGTCCGAGCGAGAAACAACGGCTTGAGCCAAGAGAATCGCCATTGGGTTTGAAATGTCTGGCATGGGGAAGGATTGAATTGTAGCCAAGTCATAACTCGAAGCACCAGAGGCTGAGGCTCCAAGCCGTCGCGTTCGAGGGCGACGGAGATTCGCGAAGCGGACCAGAACCCCAAGGCGATTGCCATCTTCTATTTTTAACGTGGCAATCATCGCGCCGCAAAAAAGCGCCTGCTACTGTTTGCACGCGGCGGCCCGGGCGTTTGCTGCTCGCGCAGGTTACCTGAAAGGACCCGACGAGCGTTCCGGCACGCATCGTAAATCCTAGGCTTGGAGGTTTGAATGTCCCCATTTCGTTATGTTCGCGCTATTGGTGTGCTCGCACTGCTGGCTGCGCTAAGCGGTTGGAACGCGAGCGCGCAGGGAAACGACGACGGTTGGAACGAGAATTCCCGCGAAGTGAAGCACGTTTTCGTAATCGCGCTGGAAAATCACAACTGGACTCAGCCGGTTACTCTGCCCGGCCAGATTGCGCCAATTTTTCAGAACCCGAACGCTCCGTTCATTAATAGCCTGGTGAACGGAACCGCACAGGTCTTCGTCGACGGCCGGCTTGTGAACATCAGCGAACAGGTCGCCTATGCGACGGCGTACCATAACGTTCTGGCGACTCCCAGCGGAAACAACGCGCACATTCATCCTTCCGAGCCAAACTACTTGTGGGCGGAAGCGGGAACGAATTTTGGCGTGCTGAACGACAACGATCCCTTCCAGGCTCCGGGCGGGACGAACCAGGACACCAACCAGCATCTCGCCGGTTTGCTGCAGCGGGCTGGAAGAACCTGGAAGTCGTATCAGGAAGACATTGACTTGACGACCGTGAGCGGGCAGCTCATCAATTTGCCCTTGTCGGCGGATCAGTGGACCGTGCCCTTGGTGAGCCTCTCGGGGATCTTCGGCCCCGGCAACTACCTGAACGCCTACAACGATTCGATGCAATACAACTATGCCTGCAAACACAATCCGCAGGTGTTCTTCACCGACACCAACGGCGGTAACAATACAACTACTTCGAATCTGCTATCCCACAAGTACGCGCCCTTGCAGCAACTGCCATTCGATCTGGCGTGGGACCGCGTATCCGATTACAACTGGATTACGCCCGATCAATTCAACGAAATGCACAGCGGGCTAACCGGGGGATTCGACGGTCTGACAGGCGACGCGGCCAACATCCGGCTGGGCGACAATGCCGTGAGCCGGCTGGTTCCCATGATCATGTCATCCAGGGCCTACAAGGACGGCGGCGTGATCATTCTGTGGTGGGACGAGTCCGAGGATGACGGCGCCCCCGGGGACAATCAGGACGACTTCAACCACACGCTCGGCGAGATCATCATCTCTCCACTTGCTCATGAGAACGTGAACGGCCTGCCCTATTCCAACGCGATCAACTATTCCCATTCCTCCGACTTGCGCACCATGCAAGAAATCT
>Ga0208603_1000043_pt1 | contig 18370 bp, 16 predicted proteins | sample MicForSoSWNC24_M_FD_188001 | JGI IMG/M metagenome (GOLD analysis project Ga0208603, IMG submission 188001) | Forest soil microbial communities from Harvard Forest Long Term Ecological Research site in Petersham, Massachusetts, USA - MetaG HF008... | ecosystem: Environmental > Terrestrial > Soil... | reverse complement strand
CCGCCAGCATCAAAAAAAAAGAACTCGATTCGTTGCATGCGCGCGGAGTCTCGCATTGAGACAGGCTTGCACTGCTACAGCATTGTTAAAAAGCTGTGACTGTGTCGAAAGAGTTAAATATCTGCATTTTCAAAACTTTAGCGCGAGTGTCATCTTCGCGTAACACGCGTCGATTATTTTTGCTTACGTGAAATGCGACCTGCATGTTCACTCGTACTTCTCCGGAGCATGTACTACCCCTTTTGTCCAAAAGTTTTGCCGCGAAAGTTATAGCGATCCGCAAAAAGTTTACGCCCTCCTGCAGCGCCGGGGCATGAATCTTTTCACGCTCACCGATCACGATTCCATCGAAGGCGCCGAGCAATTGCGCCAGCATCCGAATTTTTTTGTCAGCGAAGAACTCACCTGTAAAATGCCCAGCGGCACCGAAGTGCACGTCGGGGTTTACGACGTAACCGAGCGCCAGCACATACAACTTCAGCAACGCCGCAACGATCTCGTCGCGCTCCTGATGTATCTCACCGAGCGCCGGCTCTTCTTCAGTATCAATCACGTTTTCTCGAGCGTCACCGGCCGCCGCGAACTCGAAGACTTCGCCTGGTTCCGGGAATATTTTCCCGCCGTGGAAATCCGTAATAGCCACATGCTCGAGCGTGCCAATCAAAACGCCGCGCAGCTCGCCAGGCAATGGGGCAAAATCGGGATTGGCGGCAGTGACGCGCACGCGCTGCCCTCCGCCGGCACTGCGTACACCGAGGTCCCCGGCGCGCGCGATAAGGAAGAATTCTTCGACGGTCTGCGCGCCGGCCTGGGCCGCGTCAGCGGCGAATCCGGCAGCTTTTCGAAGCTCACGCGCGACGTCTTCATCATCGCCTACGAAATGATGCGCGAAAAATCGTGGACCACGCTGCTTTCGCCGCTCGCCGTGCTGATTCCCGCGGTCACTTTTTGGAATTATCACGACGAACACGTTTTCAGCCGCCGCTGGGCGGCACGAGTTCTTGGTGAGCCCGAAGCCCGCAAACATCCCCGCTGGATCTCGGTGCCGCAAGCCGCGGCAGAGGAGTGGGTATGACGGTCGCACGAGGCGTTTGGAACCAGATTCAATCGAACGATCACCGCCTGATGCGCCGCGTGCATCGCTGGCGCGCTCCGCGGTGGTTTCGCATCCTCATGATCTTGATGACGCGTATGGGCGACGGCTGGCTATGGTATTCGCTGGGCCTGATCCTGTTCTTCTTCGGCGGCGAACGCCGCTTCCTGGCCATCGGCGCCGCTCTTTCCGCAGCAGTCGCTGGAATCTTTCTGTTCCGCGCCTTGAAACGAACTAGCAAACGCAAGCGCCCCTGCGAAGTGGAGCCGCACTGCTGGTCCTTAATTCTGCCACCCGATAAATACTCGTTCCCCTCCGGCCATTCCATCACCGCGTTCGCCATCGCAATTTCGATCGGAATGTTCTATCCGGATCTGACGGGCGTCCTGCTCGCGGTCGCCTTCTTGATCGCTTCTTCGCGCATAATACTCGGCATGCATTTCCTCAGCGACGTACTCGCAGGCTCGGCCATCGGCGCGCTCCTCGGCCTCATCAGTTACCACGTTTTCGTCGCCCTTTGAGGCTATGAAGCACCAGCGTCGCCGCCTCCACTGGATACAACTCGCGAAGCTCAGGCACGGATACCCGTTCAAATTCGCCCTAAATCGGATGGAAGCTAAGTGGAAGGCTTGGCCGCGGCGGTTTCCGGAATTTTTTCATCGTGCAGCAGGTCGAGAACTCCGCGATACAGCCGTCCCCGAACTTCGTGGCGCTCGTTCGCTCGAGTGAGGTACCGCACGCGAACTTCCACCCCTGCTCCCGCCGGCCTGACGCTCAATGCAGGGGCCGCCGAAAAGGATTTCTTCGCATAGCTTGGCGTAACGCGCTCCCATTCCTGCTCGGCCAGCTGCGCGTTGGCTTGCGTTGCATCCACGGCCAATTTTTGAATTTCCTCGGCGATGGCATAAGGATTCTTGTCCGCCGGCACCTGTACTTGAATCTCATCCCACAACCACTGTCCCGACGTGGAAAAATTGAAATAGTGCCCCTCGATCGCGAAGCTGTTAACGAACGTCACTTTGCGCCCGGTGGGATGCCCCGCATCCGACCAGCTTCCGGTTTCGAGGATCACCGTGTGCAAAAGGCCCACTTGCAGTACCTCGCCGCCCACGCCATTGATTTCCACCCAATCGCCGGGACGAATTCCGTTGTCGCCCATCAAGATAAACCAGCCGAAAAATCCCACGATGAAATCTTTCATCGCCACCGTGATCCCGGCGGTGGCCAGCGCGGCAATCGTGGCGAGATTGCTCGGAACCCCCACAATCACAAGCAAAATCAGCACCACGCCCACGGCCTGCACCACGAACATAGCCAGCGCGCGCATCGTTTGCATGCGCCGCCGGTCGATGGTCAGATCCGTGAAAAATCGCTGCACCCACGAGTTGGCCAGAAAAATAAACAGCGCGATTAGCAAAATCCACAAAATCGAGATGAACATCCCATGCAGAAACGCGTGGCGCCGCGCGGTGACTAGCGCCAGCCAGTTGCCATAAATCGCCGCCAGCGACTGCTCGGCTTCGATGCGCTTGTCGTATATCGCGACGCCCTTCTGGTCCGCGCTGAGGTGTTTCACGAAGTCCAACTGCGAAATGGGCGCGCCATTTGCATCTACCGGCCCGGCTGGAGGATTCGCGTTCGCCTCGGCGTTAGCCGCAGGAGCAGCCGGCGAATTCGGCGCCGTACTCGTCGGCGCACCTGCGGAAGCACCCGCAGACGCGCTCGGCGCCTTGGCAGCTGTGGCCGCATTGCGATGCCGCTTTACGATTTTCTTCTGCGATTTTTCCTCGTCCAGTTGCTTCGCAAAAGTTTCGTGCTCACGGGAAAGTTTTGCTTCTCGCTCCAGCGCATTCTGCCGCGCTTGCTCCAGCAGACTTTCCTTCGTCCCCAAAGAAAAAATCGCTTCCAATTGCGCGAGTAAATTCTTCAACTTGGACGCTTCCGGCGAGGGTGCCGGACTCGTCGCGCTCGGCGGGGCCGCGGGCGGCCCATTCTTTCCACTATGCCCTTCGGCAGCTTCGTGCTGGTCGAGCTGATTTTGCACCATCGCGAGTTTGTCGCCGCCGGCACGTGTCAGGTCCTCATCCGCATTATCCATTTCATCTTTGTCGAGACCCGTCTGCGCGTTCGCGAGATCAAGTTCGTCTTGGATTGCGTCCTTCGCACTCGGACGCGCTTTCGCCAGCGCCGCGGTCAAATCCGCGACGCGATCCTGATCCGCCCTCCACCGTGCATCCGCCTCCTTCACGCGTTCGGCAAGTGGACGCGTCTCCGCTGTCAGCGGCGCCGGGTTTTCCTTCGCATCGTCAAGCGCGGCTGTGAACGCGAGATCAACGGAACGATCCGCGATCCGCAAAGCTTCCTGAGCGTAGTCCTGTTCCCAGCGCGTCACCGCCAGCGGAGCCAGCTGCTGCGCCGTTTGCAGCGCGCTGGTGTCCACAATTTGCTGCGCGGTTCGCGTGGCACGCAACTGATCCGCATGCAACCGACGCGCCGAGTCCGCCCAATCGTGCGTGTACAGAATCGCGCCGAGTGCCGCCACCATCAGCAGCACCAGCACGCCAAGAATCCATCGTTGGATGCCCTTCACGCGTCCCCCAGAAGGCTGTGCCGCAATTCTAGCAATAGTAGAGGAACATGGGAGGCGGGAAAATTGGAACGTTGAGAAATGGTTCCCGAAAGCACGCGCCACCCGTGCCGGAGGCGCGACATGATTTAGCCCCCGGCACGGAAGCGCGGGGCAAGTCGCAAAGAGCATTCCGAGCGCCGTAGGTTCGGCACTCAGTCGATCAAAATTTTAAACTTCCTTCAACAACTTCAGCACACTCTCGGTCGTATCAGTTTCACCCAACTTGGGAAAAGCCTTCTCCACACTGTTACGATGCATGTCTTCGCTCAAATCGGTCATAGCATCCATCACAAATGCCACGTTTTATCCGAGGTCGTAAGCGCTGCGCGCCGTAGCTTCCACGCCGCTGCTAGTCGAAACGCCACTCAAAACTACTTGGGTTACTCCGCGCTCGCGCAAGTAGCCATCCAAAGGTGTGCCGATGAACGCCCCGACGCGTTCCTTGCTAACCAGAAAATCGCTGGGCTGCTGCTGCAATTCCGGAACAAGCTCGGTCCAGCCTTCCGGAAACGCGAACTTGGGTCTTCCCACCTCAGTGCGGCCGGGCGCCATTTCTGTCACGTTGACGAGCACCACCGGCAGCCCTCGCTCGCGAAATGCGCGGGCCAGCTGCGCAGCTCGACCAACGATCACGTTCATGGGGTGCACGGTCGGGAAACCGACAACACCTTTCTGCAAATCAATCAGCACCAACGCAGCATTCGGATCGAGTTTCGTAATAGCCATGGTTTTTCCTTTGAATTGGGAAGTTCTCGTGTACCGCACCTCACCGCGCAGCCTCGTTCAGAAGTTACTCGGCGTGTTTCGTCGTAAATCGCAGACTCGCCATTGTGCTTAGCGCAGCGATGCCCAGAAAGAAAACCACAACTGCCGAATCACCACCACTTGAAACCTTCCCCACCCGAAAAAGCACGTAACCGGCGATCAAATTAAAGAGCGCCCAGAAAACATTCACCGTCGGTGATGACAATCCTTTTCCAGGAGGGTGAGCGAATGGCGTCGGGAAACGGTCACCAGAGATACCGTGTACGAAATGAGGCACCACGTTTGCGAGAAACGATCCTGCGAAGAAACAAGCGATATAGTCGTACCAGTTCACTGTGTTTTTTCCTTCGATTCCATAATTTCGCAACCAATCTGCCGAAAATCAAAAAAACTCATATTACCGGCTCCTCCACGTCGGTGATCACCTCTATCTCGCAGTCGCGCGCAGGCAGGAAACCCATTTCCTCGTAGATTGGCCGCATCACCTTCTTAATCTTCGGCATCTCGAACGTGAACCACAGCGAGCCCGCGACGCAGAACGCGCCCGTAATAATCACGGTGAGCGGCGCTCCGATCCGATGAGCCAGCAAGCCTGCCAGCAAACTGCCGAATGGTGACGCGCCAAAAAACGCCATCGTGTAATAACTCATCACTCGTGCGCGCTTGTCTTCCGTCACCAGCGACTGGATGATCGTATTGCTTACAGACGCGCCCTGGATCAAGCCGAACCCCGCGAAAATCATCAGCACCAGCGATAACCACAACGTATGCGACAGGCCGAAGAAAATCAGCGCCCCTCCCAGCACCGCGGCCGCGATCTGCAGCATGCGCGTCAACCCGACCACCGACTTGCGCACCGCCAGCGAAAGCGCCGACGCAAACGCGCCAATTCCCGAGGCTGCCGTAAGCCACCCGAGAGTGGTAGCGCCGCCATGCAGCATCTGGGCGGCGAACACGGGCAGTAGCACCATATAGGGGTAGCCCATCAGGCTGGTAAGCGCGAAGAGCGTAAGGATCGTGCGAATAGGGCGAAACGTCCAGACGTAGTCCCAGCCTTCGCGCATTTGTTCGAACATGCTGCTAGCGCTGCGTCGGATGTCCCTCGGCTTGATGCGCATCATCAGCAGCGACGCGATCACCGCAAAGTAGCTGAAGCCGTCAATCAGAAAACACCAGCCTTCACCCACCGCTGCGATCAGCACGCCGGCGATGGCCGGACCAATCAACCGCGCCCCATTTGCCATCGAAGAATTAATCGCAATCGCATTACTAAGGTCGTTGCGGTCTTCGACCATCTGCACGAGGAAGGACTGCCGCCCCGGCATGTCAAACGCATTGATCAAGCCTTGCATCACGGTGAGCGCGGTAATTTCCCAGAGGTTGATCACCTGCGCCAGCGTGAGCGCCGCCAGTGCAAGTGATTGGACGGCCGCAAGCGCTTGCGTCCACACCAGCATCTTGCGGCGATTCAGGCGCTCGACCCACACGCCCGCAATTGGCCCCAGCGCAAACGCCACAATCTGCCCCGCGAAGCTGACGACGCCCAGCAGCAGCGCCGAATGTGTCATGCGATACACCAGCCAGCTCGTCGCGAGCCGCGTCATCCATGTGCCGATCACCGAGATGCTCTGGCCAAAGAAGAAAAGTTTGAAGTTGCTGTGCCGCAGCGCTCGCCACGCATGCGACAACGAACCTCCGCCGAGAGACGTCTCCTGCGTTTCCGAATTGTTTCTGCCCTCGCTCACAATTCCGCCAGACGTTTGATCAACTCCGTGACCGCGGGCAGTTTCTTTTGTTCCTTGGCGTCCAGCTTTGCGATCGCCTGCGCCATCAAAGCCCGCTTCGCAATACGAGCATCCTTGCGCATGCTCGCGCCTTTGGCGGTCAGCGCGATATTCATTTGCCGCCCATCGGTCGGATGCGGCTTCCTTTCAACGATCCCCTTCTCTTCCAGAGCGGCAAGAATGGCCCCCATGGATTGCGGCTTCACGCCCTCCGCACGGGCCAGCTCCGCGGTCGTCGCTGCACCATCGGTATCGAGCCGCCTGAGCACCCCCATCTGCGTCCAGGAAAGTTCGTGTGACTCCGCCGGCACCGCCGACCGCAGCCGCCGCACCAGCAGCCCCAGCGCCAAAACCAGCTCAGTAGCATCATGTTCATGGCTTGGTCGTTTCATCGTGATAACAGCATACGGAATAACAGCCAAACTTGCAAGGTAAACTTGCAAGATAGACTTCTAATAGGTAACGCCTTCTGGAGGATCCGATCGTGACAGTGCGACTGGCGCTCCCGAGGTAACTCACCCCGGCAGCGCAAAACTGCGCTTCGGCGGACTATTTCTTCTCTTGCGGGACTCGCCGTTCGAGCTCTTCAGACCAGTTGAGCACAACGTTCAGTTCTTTGGGGTTGGTTGATACGTCCTCTTGCTTGATCATCAAGAAATGCTGGCCGTCCGGCGCCACGTCGTAGTTTCCGTAGCCGAGGTAGCCCGCGGCTGAGAACAAAGCGCGCGGTGTCCCGGCCTTAAAAGCGGGCTGAGTCTCGACGTCAGCGCTCATCACCTCATCTCCGGCGAAAAAGAAAATTTCGCGCCCACTGCGAGCCCAGCGCGGAGACTCCCCGCCGTTGGTCGAAATCATCCACTTTCCGCTGGGTCCGGGGAACGGCTGGACGCAAATTTCTCTGCGCCCCGATTCGTCCGTCATGTAAGCCACCCAGCGGCCATCCGGCGAAAAGCGCGGAGATGACAAATTGAACGAGGATTGCAGAAAAGGCTGAACGTTAGAATTGCCATCCAGAGACAGCGCCTCGATAGCCTGGTCCCCGGCAGCATTGTGTGTGCCGAACAAAAGGGTCTTGCCATCGGGTGACGCCGCGATGGGCGCGACTCCGGGGTCGCTGAATTCCTTGCTGGAGAGCGCTTCTTCCTGGCCGCTTCCGTCAGCCAGCTTCCAATAAAACAAAGGAGAACCGGTGGTGGTGCGCCTGTTGTAGATGACCCTCCGGCCGTCGGGAGTCCAGACCGGAGACGAACTAACGCCCGGAGCAAAGGTCAGGCGGGTCAGGGTGTTTCGTGCAAACTCATAGATCCAAATAGAGAGGTTGCCATTATCGCTTATCTGGACCGCCAGCTGTTTTCCATCCGGAGAGACCCGTGGCGATCCGTAAACTCTCTGGGGTGCGGGAAGAATTTTGGCGCCCCCCGTGCGATCAACCCATACCAGCGAGCGCAGGGGAGCTTTGGCGTTTCCAGGGACGTAAGCAAACATCCCCGACGCTGTGACGTCATACTCCGCACCTCCACTGGTGAGTGCAGTCGTCACCACGCCTTCCTGCACAGGCACAGGCGCTCCGCGCACTTCCATGCGCGACAAATCAAACCGCACAGCCATCAGCGATCCGGCACGGGCATAGACAATGTGACCGGGAGGAACGTAGCGAGCGTAGGAGCCGCCGGTGAGCAGCGTGCGCCACTCGCCCGTTTCTAGAGCGAGCACAGCGATGCGCGCGTCATCATAGCTGGAACCACTGCCCACTTGGATTGTAAATAGCACATACTTCCCGCCGGGCAGGACCTGGGGCCAGCGATGACTTATTTCCTGCTCCTTTTGGTTCGGCTTCGTCAATGTCTGCGGGGCACCGCCCCCTGCAGGAATTCGAAAGAGGCCCGAGCCGAAATTCGGCGCGAAGATGATTGTGTCATCGGCAGCCCAGCTAGCCCCGTGCGGAACCGGAGCTTCGCCGAGCAAGACCGCCGGGCCGCCACGCAGTGAAACCTTGCGCATCTTGCCTTGCGCGAAAAATCCCACCGACTCCCCATCCGGCGAGAAAAACGGCTCCGTTGCGTTCTCCGTGCCGGGAACGGGCGTGCCCGCTTGCTGGTCGAAAGGACGCAGATAAAGCTGCTGAGGTTTGCCCGCAACCGAGGCGACAAATACAATTTCCGACCCATCAGGCGAGATCGCAAAGGGCGACCCGGGATTGGGATCAAAAACGGTCGCCAGAGGTTCGGGCAGCGTTAGAGACAATTCCATCACACGGCGCGGCTCAGTTTGGCTGCCGCGCCAATACAAAGCTCCGCATACGATCGCGCAAGCCAGCGCGATCGCTGCAACGGCCCAAGGGAACGCCCGGCGCCACAAGGGCGGCGGCTCTGCTGTCGTTGCTGCCAGACTGTCAGTTTCTTCAGGCGTTCCGGAAAGCGCGCGCTCGATGGTGATGCGCGCTTCGCCGATATCACGAAGCCGCTGATTGGGATCCTTCGTCAGACACCGCCGCAAAAGCCTGGCAACCGAAGCCGGCAAGTTATTGGGAAGAGCGCTCCAATCGGGGTCACCGCGAATTACTGCCGCTAGCGTGTCGGAAATTGTTTCCCCCATGAACGCGGGCTTGCCCGTCAACATCTGGTAAAGCACGGCGCCAAAAGACCAAATGTCCGCGCGGCGATCCACCTTCTTTCCTCGCGCCTGTTCCGGACTCATGTACGCCGCGGTCCCCAGCAAAATCCCGGCCTGAGTTGCCGCGTGGCTCAGCGTCGGCGAAGTGGATATGTCCACGGCGCTGATATCGTCTTCGAGTGCCTTCGCCAGCCCAAAATCCAGCACCTTCGCCGCGCCGTCGGGAGTGGTCTTCACATTGGAGGGTTTTAGGTCGCGGTGAATGATGTTGCGCTCGTGCGCGTATTCCAGCGCTTCCGCGATTTGCTTGGCGATGGGCAACGCTTCATCAAGAGGCAGCGGTCCCAGCTTGATCCGCTCCGCCAGCGTCGACCCTTCGACCAACTCCATCACCAGCGCGCGCACGCCGTTCGATTCTTCCAGGCCGTAAATCGAGGCGATATGGGGATGATTCAGCGACGCCAGCAGCTTGGCTTCGCGGTCGAAGCGTGCCATGCGCTGCACGTCGCTCGCAAACTTGTCAGGCAAAATCTTAATCGCGACGCAGCGCCCCAACCGCGCATCCTGCGCCAGGTACACCTCGCCCATCCCACCCGCGCCAAGCGAGGAACTGATCTCATAGGGCCCAAGTTTAGTACCGGACGCCAAGGCCATAATTGTGCACGATTATAACCTCGCCGCCCCGTGACAAGAGATCTTCCGCACGCGAGATTGCCGCCGCCCCGGATGGAGCGTCGCGCCGATGTCCTGGCCGAAATGTTTCACAGAGATCAAGGCAGTTCATTCAGCGCCTTCCCCAAACTCGGACTAGCAAAAATGCTAACGTGATTCGGGGCCCTTTTCAGCCGCGATGAGGACGCAACACGGAGACAGCAACACCGACGAACGGAGGAGTCGAGCAGGCATGAGGCGCGCAATTCTACTCGACACAAATCAGCGATGTTATGTTTATCGTCGCCGCATTTACCCCGAGACTAGCGGCGCAGGCCGAAGAGGGAGCATCGCGACGCGAGGAAGCTCGAATGTCCGGCAATCACAATGCACTCCAAATCCGGCTCTCCTGCCCGTTGTTCCCTCATGGGAAACACATGGACGCCTTTAAGTTGCCTTTAGCTTTCTACCCGGAACACAGCTCCATTCAAGAGGCGGCACGTAACCACTAGAAGCCTAACGAGAAAACATTTTATACGCGGTACAGAATCACGCTGTTCCCCAATTCACAGCCACCTTCGGGTAAACTGACCCCGCCCAGACCAGTCCGTGCCACAAAGGCAATCGCAAGGGCGGAACTTGAGAGTCAGCGCGACAACGCCAAAATCTTTGTAGGCCGTGGCTTTAGCTCCGGCATAAGCGGAATGCAGCGAGTGCGGCTTCAGCCGCTGAAGTACCGGTTTTTGCAGTTCTCGCACAGACTCGGACGCACTGCGCAATCGGCTGAAACTTTATACGAGGGATGCATTATGAAAAATTCGGCGGCGGATAAAGCGGATCAGGCGCGACCCAAGGTGCGTAGCATCTCGGACTCGCGACGAGCGTCGCTCGGGCCATCGGCGAGCGAGCGTATGGCGGAGGGCAAGGCCGTGCGCGACCGCGTGCCGCGGACTTCGCACGGCAAATGGAAACCGCCCGCGAACCGTCCCGACCCGGTCGCGATTCTGAAGGAATCAGACCATGGCCGCCTGCCCGAGCTGCTGCCGATCCGCTACGGCAGAATGATCCAGTCCCCGTTCGCGTTTTTCCGCGGAGCGGCGGCCTTGATGGCCGCGGACCTCGCCGGCACTCCCAAGACCGGATTTCGCGTGCAGGCCTGCGGCGACGCCCACCTGCTGAATTTCGGCGGTTACGGTTCCCCCGAGCGGCGCCTGGTTTTCGACATCAACGATTTCGATGAGACGCTGCCCGCCCCGTGGGAATGGGACGTCAAGCGCCTCGCCGCCAGCGTGGTGCTCGCCGGACGGCAGATCGGCGCGCGCGACCGGGTTTGCAGCGACGCCGCGCTCGCAACCGTCGCTTCCTATCGCACGCACATGCGCGCATACGCACAAATGACCGCGCTCAACAGCTGGTATTCGCATCTGGACGCCGAAATTTTCATCAAGGAAGCGAAGACCGTCGAGGACAAGAAATATTGGCGGCAAGTCGAAAAGTCCGCGAAGCAGCAAACCGCGGAGCACATTTTCCCGAAGATGACGAAAGTGGTGCGCGGGCGGCGGCGCATCGTTGACCGTCTGCCGCTCGTCTATCACCCGCGAGACTATTCAAAAATTGACACTCACGTGCGCGACATGTTTCACCGCTACCGGCATACTTTGCCGGAAGAGCGCCGCGTGATTCTGGATCGCTATCACATTGTGGATATCGCGCGAAAAGTCGTCGGCGTGGGCAGCGTGGGAACGCGTTGCGCGGTGGCGCTGCTGATGGCCGGCGAAAATGACGCGTTATTTTTGCAATTCAAGGAAGCGCTGCCGTCGGTGCTGGAGGCTCACGCAGGCAAGAGCCGTTATCCGAACCACGGCGAGCGCGTGGTCACCGGCCAGCGTATGTTGCAAGCGTCCAGCGACGTGTTTCTCGGTTGGACGCGCGACGACGACGGCCACGACTATTATTTCCGGCAGCTGCGCGATATGAAGATGTCCATCGACGTGGGAAAACTGAATAAGGACGAGCTGCTGGAATATGTCGAAATATGCGGTTGGGCGCTGGCGCGCGCTCATGCGCGCACTGGTGATGCGGCGCGAATCGGCGGCTATTTAGGTAAGAAGGACGTGTTCGATGTAGCCGTGCGCAAATTCGCGATGGCATACGCCGATCAGACCGAGCGCGATCACCAAGCGCTGGTGAAAGCGGTGCGCGCAGGAAAACTGCGAGCCTCAGCTAATTTAGCCGCATGACGGACCAAGTACAAACAAGTGTACTTATGATCCCGAGCAGAGCGAGGGATCTGCTTCTCGGGCGAACTGTTGCTCACAGATCGAGCGGCAGCGGATTCTTGCCGGTGATGAGTCGCGCGGAACGGTCGAAGGTGATGTACAGCCAGGCCCATTGCATCATCACCAGCACGCGATTTTGAAACTGAATGATGTAAACAAGATGGATGAAGACCCAGATTAGCCAAGCCGGCCAGCCGGAAAGTTGCATCCAGTTCAAATCCGCCACAGCCGCGCCGCGGCCGATCGTCGCCAGATTCCCTTTATCGAAATAACGAAACGGCGGAAGTTTTTCGCCCCGCAGCCGAGCCCGGATCAATTTTGCGACGTATTCTCCCTGCTGTATCGCGGGCTGCGCGACTCCGGGAAGAGGCTTTCCGGTTTGGTGGCTGAAATTCGAGAGGTCGCCGATGACAAAGATTTCAGGATGTGCGGCGATGGTCATGTCCGGCTCGACGATCACGCGTCCGGCGCGATCGAGCGTTGCGCCGGCTTCTTCGCCAAGAATGCGGCCGAGCGGGGACGCCAGAACGCCCGCGGCCCACAGAATCGTGCGCGTCGGAATCTCCTCGGTGTGGTCGCCCTCACGGATCGTGACGCCGTCGGCGCGGATATCGGTGACCATCGCCCCGGTGCGAACGGTGACCCCCAGCCGCGTAAGCATCTTGCGCGCAGCTTCGGAAAGTCTTGGCGGATAGGTGGGCAGCGGGCGGTCCGTGCCTTCGACCAGAATGATGCGCGTCTGCGTGGGATCGATGTCGCGGAAATCGTGTACTAGCGTGTCGTGAGCGATTTCACCGAGCGCGCCCGCAAGTTCCGCGCCGGTGGGGCCCGCACCGACGATGACGAACGTCATCCACGCGCGAAGTTTTTCGGGATTTTGTTCACGCTCGGCAGCTTCGAAGGCGAGCAGGATTCTGCCGCGCATGGCGGTGGCGTCGTCGATATTTTTCAGGCCCGGCGCGAACTCGGCCCATTCGTCGTGGCCGAAATATTGGTGCGTGGCGCCGGCGGCGACGATGAGCGTGTCGTAATCGAGATAGCCGTCGCTCAGAATGACGCGGTGTCTCGCGGCGTCAATATGGATGGCTTCGCCGAGCAAGACTTTGGTGTTTTTTTGTTTGCGCAGCACTTGGCGCAAAGGTCCGGCGACGTTGGCTGGCGACAGCGAGCCGGTCGCGACCTGATAGAGCAGCGGCTGGAAGAGATGGTAGTTGCAGCGGTCGACGAGCGTCACTTCGACCGGCGCGCGTTTCAACTTTAGCGCGGCGCTGAGGCCACCGAATCCCCCGCCGATGATCACAACCTTGTGCTGGTCAGCCATTTTTTAATTGTAACTTCAATTCAGACACCGAACGACACAGCGCTTGCGATTCTTTGGTGTCCGCTGTTTATCCGATGCATAGGCTCTGCAAAAAGGCGCAATCCTGATCGTCACGCCGGAGCCGAAAAACTGTCACGGGCACTTGGGAGTATCCGGATTAAACTGTTCTGCCTCTGAGCGAAATGGAGCCCAACAAGGATTCATGAAGCGGCGATTCTACAAGATCGCAACCTGCTTGCCCCTGATTTTGATCGTCGCGCTGGGTTTGCGGCTGGGATTCGCATGGGACCAAGAACGCAAGATTCCACGAGATCTTGTCGGGCTGGTGCCGTTCCTCCAAGAGACCGGGAACATTGCGTTCTCGATCGCGCAGGGCCATGGATTCGGCTCGCCGTACTGGCAAGAAACGGGACCGACGGCCTGGCTTACGCCCGTTTATCCATACCTCGTCGCTGGCGCGTATCGCCTCTTCGGGATTCATACGCCGCATGCGTTCTTCGCAGTTGTTCTGCTGAACATTCTGTTCTCCGCAGCGACGTGCATCCCGATCTTCTACGTCGGAAAACGCGTGGGACGTGTGGCCGTTGCGAGCATAGCCGCGTGGCTTTGGGCCGTCTTTCCCAATGCGTGGATTATTCCGTTCGAGTGGGTATGGGATACATCGCTTTCTGCACTGCTGATGGCGATGATCTTGTGGGCTACGTTACGCCTCGCGGACGGCGATGCGCGCACGGATTATAGTGATTCGAATCGCGCCGGATCGACAACAACCAGGCCGGCATCGCGGCGTCTCTGGTGCTGGTATGGGCCGCTGTGGGGCTTCGCGCTGATGACCAACCCATCGCTGGGAGTGATGCTGCCCTTCTTGATTGGATGGGCTGTTTATCGGCTGCGGAGACCTCCCGAACAGAATCAAGGCCGAGCGCTATTGAAAGGGCCTGCGCTAGCGTTCGGCGTTGCTATTCTGTGCTGCGTACCATGGACCGTTCGGAATTATCTCGTGTTTCACAGATTCATTCCGCTCCGCTCCAACTTCGCGTTTGAGTTGTGGCTGGGGAACAACGATAACTTCGACTCGCAGTCGCAGATTGTGCCGCCGGCGAATCCTGAACGTGAGGAGATTCGAAACTATATCCACTTGGGCGAGACGGCTTTCATGCAAGACAAGTGGAATAAGGCAGTCAGTTTCATGCGCAGCCATCCGAAGTTGGAATTGATTCTCCTCGGGAGGCGCTTTGTGGCGATGTGGACCGGGATGGAGAAACCCGTGGATGGTTTTCTCGATAGCGACTCTCTTTTGACCCGAATTGCATTGCTGAGCAATTTCTTGGCGGCCATCGGCGCGTTTTGCGGGATCATTGTTTTGTTCTCGTGGCGTAGCCCGTATGCGTTTCCTCTGGCAGCCTTCCCGATCGTGTTCCCCGTAGTGTATTACGTGACTCACGCTTCATTGCGGTACCGCCATCCGATTGATCCCATCATCATGTTGTTGACAGCAGTGGCTATCGCTGCGGCGCTTGACCGGCGGAGGTTGCCGGGCGAATAGAACGGTTCGGTCGGGAGATGTCACCGTGAGCGGCCTCGCAGCCTGAACTAGCGCTACTTTTCGGAGCGGGCAGGGTAGGATTTGGGATCCGGTGGATCGAAGCGGTAGCCAATCCAGGGTTCTGTGTGAATGTAACGGGGGCGGCTGGGATCTGGCTCGATTTTCTTTCGCAGTTGATTGATGAAGACGCGCAAGTATTCCGTTTCCTCGCCGTAGTCCGGTCCCCAGACGGCTTGCAACAGACGACGATGCGCCTGTGCTTTTCCGGGATTTGAGACTAGTTGGCGCAACAGTTCGAATTCCTTGGGAGTAAGACGAACGGAGCGCCCTTTGACCAGAACGCTGCGCTTTTCGAAGTCAATTTTAAGGTCATCGGAGATGAACGCAGGCGTCGCCTCTCCAGGGGCGGCGCGGCGCAACGCTGCACGAATCCGCGCCAGCAGCTCCTCGACGCCGAAGGGTTTGACGACGTAGTCGTCGGCACCGGCATCCAGAGCTTGCACTTTGTCGCGTTCGGTATTACGGACGGTGAGCATGATGATCGGTGTATCGGTGGAGCTGCGGATTTCGCGGCAGGTCTCAAGACCCGAAATTCCAGGCAAATTCACGTCGAGAAGGATGAGATCGGGACGCTCGCCGCGCATTTTTTCGAGAGCTTCTTCACCGCTGCGCGCTTCAATGACGCTATAGCCATGCGACGCAAGGGTGGTAAGCATAACGCGGCGGATTTGCGGCTCATCGTCAACTACGAGTATGGTCGCGGTGGTCATCAATCTCCCGAACGACTGCGGTACACGGGCAAGGTGAACGAAAAAACGGAGCCCTGGCCGCGCTGGCTGGTAAGGCTCATGGTGCCTCCGTGTGCTTCGATAATGGCTTTGGCTATGGGAAGGCCCATGCCCGTTCCTTGAACCAGGTAGCGCTGATCCTTGCCGCGATAAAACTTCTCGAAAATCAGGTTTTGTTCGAGATCGTCAATGCCAGCACCGCGGTCCGCAACGCTGGTGACGACAAAGTCCGGCGCGGCTTCCGCGGTAATAGTGATGGGCCGGTCAGCAGGCGAATACTGGTTCGCGTTCTCGATGAGGTGAACAAGAGCTTCGCGGGCGCGGACAAGGTCCACACTCACGTTAGGCAGGCCGGGTGGCACTTGGACACGGACGACGCGAGCGCCGAGGGTAAGCTTGCATTGGTTGAGAGCCGCGTCGATGACGTCTTCAATCGGCCGCGACTCGAGGTGAAGCTCGACTTCGCCGGCATCCAGTCGCGCCATTTCTCCGGCTTCCCCGACCAGGCGATTTAAGCGGTCGGTTTCCTCGTTGATGATGGTGAGAAGCTCCTGGCGCTGCAGATTCGTGACGCTGGCATTCGACAGGAGGTTGGTCACGGAAGCCTTAATAGAGGTTAGCGGGGTACGGAGCGCGTGCGTGACAGAATCGAGGAGCGCCGTGCGCAGACGCTCGCCTTCGCGAGCCGCTTCCGTCAGTCCGAGTTGCTCGATGGCGCGAGCGCGTTCGATGGCGACGGCGATCAGGGTGCCAATGGCTTCGAGCGTCTGGCGCGAAGGCGTCGAGCCGGAAATCCCCAGGCTGCCGATGGGACGAATGCCGAGACGCACGGGCACAAAGCAGAGACTGTTCGCTTCGTCCACCAGCGGCTCTTCGCGTATAACCATTGTCTTCAGAGTTTCGAGGTCGAGCTGCGGGATGACCGGACCTGAGCGATAGATCTTCTGTTTCTCGGCGAGAAGGAGGGCAGCGGCGCCGACTTCAAAGATGTCCACAATTTGCGAAGGGATGCGATTCAGGAGTTGAATCACGTTGCCCGATTCGAGAAGGCCCTGGCTGAAAGCGTAGAGCTTTTCGATTTCGCGGCGTCGCTGGGAGGCGTCCTTCGCTTGTTGACGAGCGCGGGTAGAAAGATGGCTGGCCAAAACGGACACGACCAGAAAGGCGAAGAGGGCGACCCAATTTTGTGGATCGGCGATGGTGAAAGTGCCGATCGGGGGCAGGAAATAGTAGTTAAATGCGAGCATTGCCACCACCGACATAAATACCGAAACGGCGATGCCCCATACCGTGGAAACGGCTAGAATGGCGAGCAGAAAAGAGAGGGCGACCGTGGTGGGATTAACGGGCAAGACGTGCTTATAGAAAGCGGAAATCCCCATGATGAGGGCAAAAGCGGCGGCAAATCGAAGGAAACGTGTCAGGAGAGGCTCGCGCACCGGCACATTCTAACGTAGCTTTCAAGGCGCCCGCAGAACAGAATACACCCATGCCGAAAACTCCAGAACAGTGGTTGGCCGCGTCCAAACCGGCGGAAAAGACCAAAGGAGCGCTGAAACTGTTTTTGGGATATGCGCCTGGCGTAGGCAAGACCTTCAGCATGCTGAGTGAAGCGATCCGGCGGCATAGCCGGGGCGAAGACCTGGTGATTGGCGTGGTGGAAACGCACGGCAGAAAGGGCATCGCGGAACTCTCTTCGCAACTAGAAACAGTTCCCCGTCGCATGATCGATTACAAAGGGACGCTCTTCGCCGAGATGGATCTGGAGGCGATTTTGGCGCGGCGCCCACGCGTGGTCCTGGTGGATGAATTGGCACACACGAATATTCCCGGGAGCACGAATCGCAAGCGCTACGAAGACGTCCTGGAGATTTTGGATGCGAAGATCGACGTGATTTCGACGGTCAACATTCAGCACATCGAGAGCATCGCACCGACGGTGCGAGCGATTACCGGCGTTCCGGTGCGGGAAACGGTGCCGGATTGGGTGCTGCAAGTGTCCGACGAAACGGTGATGGTGGACCTGACACCAGAGGCATTGCAGAACCGTATGAGGCGCGGAGACGTTTATGGTAAGGAGAAAATCGAGCAAGCGCTGAAGAATTTCTTCCGCCGCGGGAACCTGATCGCACTGCGCGAATTGGCGTTGCGGCAGGTGGCTGAGCAAGTGGACCGAAGCCTGGAATCGTACATGGTGGAAAAAGACATCCAGGAAGCCTGGGGAGTACGCGAGAGAATCGCGGTGTGCATCAGCGCGAACCCGAAGGCGCAGTATTTGGTGGCACGGGCCGCGCGCATGGCCCGCCGAATGGACGCCGAACTTTACGCACTGCATGTGGATTTGGAACCTGACGGCGATCCCGAAGAGGAAAAAGCTCTGGCGGCGAACCTGCAATTCGCGGAAAACCTGGGTGCGAAACCCGTACGATTAAAGGGTGATCACGTGGCGGGCGCTGCCGCACAATTCGTGCGGGATAAGCACATCACACAAGTGATTTTTGGACGATCGGCGACGGAAGGATGGAAGAAGCTGCGTTACATGAGCGGGATCAACCGGTTTTTGAAGGACGCGCCGGCAGTGGATGTACATATCGTCACGCAGGAACCGGATTAGCGGATGTTAGACAAATCAGGCGAGGGGTTAAGAGCGTGGTCCGGTTAACACCTCAACATCATGGATCCAGCCGCTCTTACAGTTCTCCTCATCAAGCTTCGTCCGGAGGAATATCGAACTTAACCAGATCGGCCTGAAAGCCTTTGGTCTTAACGGCGCCGTAAGCAATTCCGACAACCATCCAGACGGCGCCGAGAAGCATGGCCTTGCTGCTCAAGTTGCGCCAGATGAAGAGGCAAATCACGAAACCGAGGAGCGGGGAGAGGAAATCGAACCAGTTTCTTTCC
>Ga0208603_1000040_pt1 | contig 18818 bp, 19 predicted proteins | sample MicForSoSWNC24_M_FD_188001 | JGI IMG/M metagenome (GOLD analysis project Ga0208603, IMG submission 188001) | Forest soil microbial communities from Harvard Forest Long Term Ecological Research site in Petersham, Massachusetts, USA - MetaG HF008... | ecosystem: Environmental > Terrestrial > Soil... | reverse complement strand
CGGTGCCAATGGCGTCGTAATTCCCGAGCGGCGCGCGGCAGGACTGAGCGACACCGTGGAGCGCGCCTCCGCCGGAGCGCTAGCGCACTTGCCGATTGCGCGAGTAAAGAATCTTGTGCGCGCGATGGAACAGATGAAGGAAGCGGGTTATTGGCTGGTGGGTCTCGACGAGCGCGCAGAGAAAAGCTACACCCAAATCGACTTGAAGGGATCGGTCGGGATCGTGCTGGGTGGCGAGGGCGAAGGCCTGCACGAGTTGACGCGCAAGCGCTGCGATTTTCTGGTCTCGTTGCCAACCGCAGGTCCAGTGCGGTCGCTCAACGTTTCCGTGGCGGCGGGGGTGATGCTATTTGAAGTTGTGCGTCAGCGTAGGTCTACGGCACCACAGATGAACACAGACGAACACAGATAAACACAGATAACAGCATAATCAGATGGAAGTCGTTTGTTGCTTACTCTTCAGCCTCTATTTATCGTATTGCAGAAGCGAAAAGACGTGCACCCCGGGCAGTTTGGCGCGGCCATTTAGGAACGTGAGCTCGACGGCGAAGGCTGCGCCGGCTACGACGCCGCCCAATTGCTCGATGAGTTTCATGGTGGCGGCTGCGGTACCGCCGGTGGCGAGCAGATCGTCGCAGATCAGTACGGTTTGGCCGGGCTTGATGGCGTCCTTGTGGATGTCGAGCTGGTCCGTGCCGTATTCGAGCTGATAGGTGACCGATGCCGTCTGGCCGGGCAGCTTCTTCGGCTTGCGGACCGGGACAAAGCCGGCGTTGAGACGGTAGGCGAGGGCCGGCGCAAAAATAAATCCGCGGGCTTCGATGCCCGCGACGATGTCCACCTTGGTTCCATTGTATTGTTCGCATAAGCGATCTACCAGCGAATGGAAACCGGCCGGATCTTTCAGCAGCGTCGTGAGGTCATAGAACAGAATTCCGGGCTTGGGATAATCCGGGATTTCGCGGATCAGCGCTTTTAGGTCGTTCATTCGTCTCCTCTAGTATGTCGGCGGCGCGTTATGCGCTGCAAGAGATCCAACATCACCACAGATGAACACAGATAAACACAGACGAATTCATTGGGAAATTGATGCTGAGACGATACTTCACATTCAGTGCTCGATCGAGAATCGCTTAGAGAATTGTTCAAGGAGCGGCGCCTCTTCTTCCGACACACTGGACACTAACCCTCCTTGCGGGCCGCGCTCGAGTTCCGCTCGCAATTGGGCAAGCGCCGATTCGCTGCCGACTGCATAAACCTCCACACGGCCATCGGATAGGTTCTTCGCATACCCCGCTACACCCAGGCGTTCCGCCGCACGCAGAGCGAAATAGCGATAGCCGACTCCCTGTACCATGCCACTGACCAGAAAGCGCCTAGATTGGCGACGTTCGCGAGTGTCCGTCATGCCCGATGCAGCCGCAAAGCGGCAAACGCGTGATTTTAACAGAGGCTAGGCATGCATAACAGAGACGCCGAGGCGTTTTTTTGCTATGAGTGAGAAGGTCTGCTTTGGTACAACTGCAAACCGGGTTCGCCGAAATCAAAATGAGTTAGAGTTGACCACGCGGGACGAACCCTGCATCTAAGAACGAAGGAACCATCGGGGATGCCAAAACCGGCTCGACTTTTCGGTGGCTTTGCAACGGCGAGTTTCGCTGTGCTGGCCTTTTCGGCGATATCCTTGCGCGCGCAGGATACCGGCCCGCAGGCTCCGCCGCCGAAATTCGAGGTGAAGCGAATTCCAGCGGAACCCCATCCTGGTCCTCCGCCCGTCCCAGAGCAGGTGATCATTCAGAGGTTCACGGCGAACGAAGAAGCGATGAAAAAAGTCTACGAAACTTACAATTTCACGCAATCCATCCGGATGGATGAACTGACCGACCCCGGCGGAAAATTCAGCGTGACCGGCGAAGTGTATACACGGCCCGACGGCCAACGGTATCTGCGCGTGACCAAGCAGCCGGAGTCCACCTTGAAGCTGATGCATTTTTCGCTGGAGGACGTGCGGGTAATCGCCAGCATGCCGGAATTTCCGCTGACTCCAGACAAAGTTGCCAATTACGATTTCAAGTATGCGGGCCAGGAAAAATTGGACCAACTAAACACCTATATTTTTCAGGTGAAGCCGAAATTATTGAGCCGCAAGGAGCGGTATTTTCAGGGAGTGGTCTGGATTGACGATCAGGATTTCGCGATCGTAAAGAGCTACGGGAAATTCGTGAGCGAGATCGAAGGGAATGGGACGGCGCTGCCGTTCACGATGTTTGAGACTTACCGCGAGAATTTCCAAGGGAAATACTGGCTGCCGACCTACACGCGTTCGGATGATTACTTCAAAAATGATCAGAATGAGGAATTGCCGCTGCGGTTGGTGATCCATAGCACGGATTTCAAACCGAGTAACGGGATGGGAGCATCCGGGGCCGAAGCAGCGCCTGCCGCACAGACCCCGCAAGCCGGCGCGGCAAGCAACACTCAACCTTCGCCACACTGATTTCAGTCCGCGACCCTGAGGTGGCGCGGCAACTCGCGGATGGAATCGAGCAGGATTTCCGGCTTTGCCTCGCGGAGCCGCGCCGCCGTTGGGAAGGGGCCGAGGACACCGATGACGCGCACTCCGGCGCGCCGAGCCATCTCGATGTCTTCCGCTGTGTCGCCGACGTATACGCATTGCTCTGGCGGGAGGCGAAGGCGCTTTAGCGCCAGTTGCAGAGGAGCAGGATGCGGCTTCTTTTTCGCGGCGTCCTCGTTGCACACGCATGCAGAGAAATAATCGGCGAGTCCAAATCCCCGGAGCTGGCGGCGGACCCGAGCGCGATTTCCGCTGGTTACGATGCCGAGATCGAATTCCGCCGCGAGCGTATGCGTGACACGCCGCGCGCCGGGCAACAGCCGTGGTCGTTCGAGTTTGTAGGCCTGCGTCCATAGGCGGTTGGCCTCAATCCACTTCGAGCGCGGAATCAACGCTGCGCGGTACACGCGATACCAGTTCGGCGAGTAATGCAGGTTAACCTCACGTTCCGTCCATTTGATCTCAAGTGCTCGGAACATGGAGAGATAGGCGCGGACGTCTGCAGCGTAAGAATTCAGCAAGGTGCCATCCCAATCAAAGAGAACGCCACGTGCGGAAAATTGGGTGAGTTTCACGGCGAAGCAATCGTATCAGAGCGTGGTCTTGCGGATAAGTAACTACGGACGATCGCTTCCCGCTGGTATTGAAGTGAAAAAGGGCTGAGGATTACCGCAGAGTTCGCAGAGAGTCCCAGCCGTGCGTGCGAAATCGCAGCCTGGACAATCTCGGGCCGGGCGAACGGCGATGATGTGGGCAACGCTCTAGTGGCCGCGATAGCGCATCGGAATGATGTCGTCGCGACGTAGCGCGAAGTCATCAAAACTGGCGGCGTAACCGCGCCATCCCGGCATGTCCACGTCCTCGGCACGCACGATGTGTACGGCGGTGCACATCTGCACGCTGCCTTGGCCGAGCGGCCGCTCGATGAGCGCGACTTCCAACTCGATGGCCGTGCCTGGAATGAAATTTCGCGGGGCGAGGAAATAGATGCCACTCGAGCTGATGTTGCGCGTGACCAGCGTGACCGGAATAGGCTCGATCTGATCGCCGACGCGAATCAAGCGTAGAGGCAGCGAAAGTGCGGCGCGCGGGTTGCCGCGACGCTCTTGCGCTACTCCAATGGCATGTGTGGGAACGCGAGCGAAACGACGAGGCCCCGGTTTCCCTGAATGAGAGATGACGCTTACAGTGTGGCTTTCAAATTCACGCAGCGGCGAAACAGCAAACCGCTGACCCTTCCAATCCGGAGCAGCCCCCATGTACTGTCCCCCAAGAACAGCCTAAGACTCCCCCTGCCGGTGGACCGAATATGCGCGGAGTCCGGCTTGTGGTCAAGGGGGGTGAGGTGAAGGTGCCGTAAGATACAACACCCCAGGTGGGACGCTAAGTGCGTGCTTTCAAGGGCTTAGGGGCTGTCGGACGGCTGAGAACCCTAAAACGTTAATTTTTGTTGAGTTTCAGACTTTCGTGTTCGTTTCGATCTGGAGAGGCTCGATCGGCAACGCCAAAATATTCGCTTTTCTGACGAAGACAGCGAATGTCACGCGAACTGATTTTGGGCGCAATAAACGGATAGCAGCTTCGGTTGGGTTTCGCTATTTTGAACATGCAAGCGCTCGGACGAGACGATTCAATTCATGGCACGAACTTCCAATTCGGAAATTGCGACGGCACAACAAGTGCAGCCATTCGAAGCTCGGTGGAATGCGGTGCGGAACCGTGATCGCGGCGCAGACGGCAAATTTGTGTACGCGGTTCGGTCCACTGGAATTTATTGTCGACCTTCCTGCCCTTCCCGGAAACCTCGGCGTGAACAGGTGGAATTCTATTCTTTGCCGGAGGCGGCGGAGCAGAGAGGCTTTCGTGCCTGCCGGCGTTGTAAGCCACGCAAGGTTCGCCTGCGCGACCCTCGAACGGCCGCTGTCGCTGGGGTATGCCGCGCGATTGAAGCGCGGATCGATGCGGACGGCGGGACAGTCGCAGGCGCAGGTGAAAACGAAGCGCGTTTGACGCTGAATGCTCTCAGTTCGTCCGTGGGGATGAGTCCGCACCAACTCGAGCGCGCATTTCGCAGCGTGATGGGAATTTCTCCGCGGCAGTATGCCGATGCGCAACGAATGCGCAGATTGAAATCGAAATTGAAAAAAGGAGACGACGTGACTACAGCACTTTACGATGCAGGATTTGGATCGAGCAGCCGACTATACGAGCGCGCACCATCGCAACTGGGCATGACGCCGGCGACGTATCGTCAGGGAGGAGCAGGAATGCAAATCAATTACACGATTGTAAGTTCGCCATTGGGCCGTTTACTGGTGGGAGCAACACAGCGCGGAATCAGCGCACTTTACCTCGGGAAGGAGGATGCGGCGCTACAAACCACCCTGCGGAAAGAATACCCGCGGGCGGAGATCAGCCGCGATCGCAATGGTTTGCAGGGCTGGGTCGGAAAAATACTGGAGCATCTTCGCGGCCGCGAGCCGAACCTCGATTTGCCGACAGATGTTCAGGCAACGGCGTTTCAACGCCGGGTGTGGGAAGAATTGCGCAAGATCCCCTACGGTACTACGCGGACTTACAGCCAAGTTGCGCGAGCGATTGGAAAACCCAAGGCTATTCGTGCGGTCGCGCGGGCGTGCGCTACCAACCCTGTGTCAGTTGTAGTTCCCTGCCACCGGGTCGTCCGCGAAGATGGAAAGCTGGCTGGTTATCGTTGGGGAGTCGAGCGGAAACAGACGCTGCTCGAGCGCGAATCCGCGCAGCATGCTTCGGAACGGTCAGTTGTGGCGAAACACTAGCAGAATTGGTCGCGAAACGAAGTTGCCGCAGTCACGCATCAACCCTGCGGTTTCACCTTCTCGGTGCCCTTGGGCCAATGGGGTTTGAAGTTCGCGTCGCCAAGGTCGGGATTGGGCACGACCTTGGAATAGCGAATGATGAAATAATCTCCTGAGCCGGTCTCGTTGAACTGCTGCTGCACCGGTAGCCAAGTGGATTCGTCGAGCCAGATTTGGATCTTGGAAATCTGATTGCGGGCTTCCTGGGATTTAGGCGTCAATTCCAGTTCGGCGGTCTTCTTGCCGTCTAGTGTGCGCTCCCCAAGCAACGTCACCAGGTACGCTTTCTGCAGATCTTTTCCGGAGGTGCCAAATCCCAGCAGCAGATATTGATCCACCAGGGAACGATGCTGGGCGAGGTTATATTCCTCCACGCGCTTCAGGCCCGGCGTATAGATATAGAGATTATCACCCGTGCGCAAAATCGTTCGTGCATCGGGAGCTTTCATTTCCAGCAGCATCTTATCGCCGCGCACCAGAATACTGCCGGTTTCAACGGACTTATCGTTAACGACGACGGTCACCTTGGTGCGCTCCACGTCCGCGGACAGGCTGCGAAAATTCTTATCCGCACGATCCAGCTGCCGCAGAACACCGTCGAGCGTGATTGAGCCATGGCCCTGACTGGCAGCAGATGAAGCCTGAAGGTGTATTCCGTAAATCACCGCGCACAGCACGACTGCTGATAAAAACCGCTTGCTGATCAAATTGTGCTCCCGTCTGGACCCACCAACCATTCACGCGACATTCATAATACTACACTGGATTGGACGCATCGCCGGGGCGGCGGGTTCCGGCTGGTTCAGTGGTGGAGGAGAGAAAATGGTGTTATGTCTATCAGGGGTGGACGGTTACGTCGTAAGAGATGATGGAACCGTCGTCGCCGCGTACGGGCTCAATGCGCACCACCTGGAAGGATTCATCGCTCAAGTCATCAACGGAGCGCGCCAGAATGTCGTGAGTTTCACGTTCGAGTTCCGGACTTGCGTTCGGCGTGCGCTTATCCGGCGGAAGCATCGAGGCATCCAGGCGATACGTGTGCGTCCGGGCGGAGTCATCCTGGGAGCGAAACTGCACTTTGGAACTGGCAAACGCGGAGACTTGCGGCCGATCGTGGAACCATCGTGAGGGCGTCGCGAGAACGAAGAGGACGATTACAATAACCATCACGTCGTATGGCCAACTGCCTCGCTCATAGGACCAAAAAACAGTTCGAACGATGACCTGCCACAAGGAGCGCATGTCAGTGAACTGTGACGCCGTCCACGACTTCGCCGTCACGCATGTGCAGGATGCGATGTCCGTAGGCGGCGGCATCCGGGTTGTGAGTGATCATAACAATCGTCTGGCCCAGATCCCGGTTTAGCTCGCGGAGCAGATTCAGCACGGCCTCCGAGCTTTTTGTATCGAGATTACCGGTTGGTTCGTCGGCCAGAACGATTTTGGGTTCGCTCACGATCGCTCGGGCCAGGGCGACTCGCTGCTGCTCGCCACCGGAAAGTTCCGATGGCTTGTGTTTTAGTCGGCCGGTCAAACCCAGCAGATCAGCGACAACCTGAAACCGGTGAGGGTCGAAACCGTTACCGTGAATGTGCTGGGCCAGGGCGATATTGTGATAGGCGTCGAGCGTGGGCAGCAAATTGAAGCGCTGAAAGACAAAGCCTACCTTGTGGCGGCGAAGCAGCGTACGCGCCGAATCGCTCATGGTAGTGAGATCGTTGCCGTCGAGCAGGACACGTCCGCGCGTAGCCTGCGCCAAACCTCCGATCACGTGCAGCATCGTGGATTTGCCGCAGCCTGAGGGACCCATGATGGAGACAAACTCGCCAGGAAAAACTTCAATGCTGACGCCGCGCAGGGCTGGAACGTCCACTTTACCTTGGCGGTAGACCTTCCATAGATTTTCGGTCTTGAGTATGGGCTCCAACAGCCGCTCCCGTGCCAGTGTCAGCGATTCTGGGGACTGAATTATTTTAGTCGGGTTTAGCATTTCTGCCTAGCATGGAGACGCGGACGCGACTTCCCGCGAATCCGCACGTGAGATTGGATTTGGCCGATGGCTACTCGTAGGCCAGTGCCTCAACCGGGTCTTTGCGACTGGCCAACCAAGCGGGGTAGGCTGCGCCGAGCAGGCCGCCGACAATTGCAATCAGTCCGGCCCGTAGAACCCAAGCGGGGGAAATAAGAATGGTAAGCGACGGGAAAAGCTTGATGAAAATCGAACGCATGAGGAAGCTGAGCCCCACTCCGCCAACGACCCCAGCGAGGCATAGAAGCGTCGTCTCGCTGACCACGATCTGGACGATGTAGCCCTTTGACGCGCCTAGGGACTTGAGCACGCCGATTTCGCGGGTTCTTTCGATGATTGTGGTGTACATCGAGAGAAAAATCACCAGGAAGCCGATTACGACGGCGATCCCAATCATCACGTTGATGAAAGCGCCAAGTCCCGGAAGGTTCGAGGAGGTCATCAACGAAATGAAATCCTTGAGCGGGCGAATTTCATACCGAGGGAGCAACTGCTTGATCTCGTCCATAGCGGCAGGAGTGTGATCTGTACGATCACATTTGATGAAGAAGACTGAGGCTTTGTCATGCGCGCCGGCCATTTCCTGCAAGGTTGAAAGGAAGACAAACAAGCGCGCGCCCTTTCCGTGTTCGACGATGCCGACCACATGAAAATCGTGGTCGAATAGGTGCAGAGTCTGACCGAGTCTTATTTTTTTTGATTGGGCATAGACGTCGTCTACAAGAATGTCATTTGGACCCTGCAGGTCATGCCCTTCGTGGAAAACAAATCCCCCAGTAACAGCGCGGAAACTGTCCAAGTCAATCCCATATACAATTTCGAGCCCGGTGGAATTGAATTGCAGCAGCACGGGCGCGACCGCTTGAACGTAATCGAGGTGTGCCAGCTTGTCTCCGATTGCGATGGGCATCGGCGCACCGCTAAAGGCCATGAACACCGACGCCGAAGGCGGCTGGACCATGATGTCCGCGCCCACGCCTTCGATGCGTTTGGCGGACTCCGCTAGCAGACCGCTCGTAAGTCCCACGACTATGATTACCAGCGTAACCTCGACTGCCACCGCAATCACGGTGATAAGCGTGCGAAGCGGGCGGTGCAGCACGTTGTTGACGATCATGTAGCGGATCATATCTTAGCGCTTCAAGACTTCAGTGCTGCGGCTCCTTGGGAGTGTCACCGGGACTTTTGCCGCCTTCTTCGCCGACGCGCACCAATTCGGCGCCGGGAGGTTGCGCCAGTACGAATCGGTCCGCGCCAACTGGCTCGTTCACGGTCAACTTCTTGATGACTATCTGCAATTGATAGTCGTCGCCCGGACGGGTAATCGCAATTTGCCATGGGTAGGTCAGCGTTCCCACTGGCTGCCAATTTCCGTACGTCACATCTGATGCTATTTCGCCGCCGTCTGGACCGAAATTTTCAATTCGTGTGACGCGCAAGTCCGCACGGTTGAACCAGATTTTCCGTGCGATCTCCCAGTCCATTGAACCCGAATCGCTGCCGTTAGTCGCTACAGCCTCGCTCTTGCTCCTGACGACCGTAAGCACGTAGTACCGCCCATTCCCCTCGCTTGCCTCTTCCACGAGGACCGGCGCGCGTTCGGGTATCGGCGGCCAGAAGAAGGCATCGGTCAGATGTTGCGGCCTGAGATTCTCGATCGGTTTCTCGGCGTGTCGCTCCAGGTTGGCCGGGCCGACGATGAATTTGTTCTTCGACGGAATGTAAATGCTGAACGTGGTGCCGTCGCTGACCATGTCGAAGACATTCTTGCTGATCACCGGGGCTTGGCCAATCACGCGAATGTTTGCCGGTCTGGCGGCCAGGACGAAGCCGTTCACTTCATGGTATTGCTCGATGACGCCAGAATACGCGGAACCGGCAGTCAGCTTCATGGTCACTGCCGCGTTCAGCGACTGGACCGCCTCCGCCCAGTGATTGTAGAGGTCGATAAGCTGTGCCTTCGTGGCGGTCTGCAATGGCCCGGAAGCTGGCGACGGCTTAGCTGCGGTCTTATGGCTAACGGCACAGCCGCTAGCGAAGGACACCGCAGTTGCAAGCAAAACCATCCAAATGAAGCGCCGATTCGTGAGTTGGAACCCCGTTATGAACACAAACAATGCAATCTAACAGCCGCTTCGAGGGGTGTCAACGAAGCGCGAGAACGAAGCGCGAGCGCGAGGAAAGGCCGAGATGGATTGTACTTATGATGACAGGTGAGAGAACCGGACCGGCGAATCAGTCGTCGAGGAGGCTGCCGTTGGCCGGGCCCGCTTGCCCGATAGCGTCATTGCCGCCCAGCGAGATTAGCAGGCGGCGTAGCTTGGCGCGATCTTCGAGATTCATGCCTACCATTTCGAAGCCAGCCTGATGCGAACGGACGAATCGCACCACCGCCTGCATGCTGATTGAGCGCAGCCCGGCAGGAATTTTCAGTGTAGCTTCGGTGCCGACCGGGAGTTGAAGTTCACCGCTCAGAAGACCGCCATCGAGACTGAGTACGCTGATGGCTGAAGAATATTTTCCCTTCGCAGAAGTAACCACGGCGGGCACGTTGCGCGGCAACCGGACGCGGCGATAGCGGCGGTGACGCACAAAATCGCGTTCCGGTATAGGATCGAGCGGCGCGAGTTGCAAGACCTTCATATCAAGACCAGATTGGGGCAGAAAATTCTGAATCCATTCCGGGTCGAACTTGACGAGCGCCTGGGCCGCGGCCATACGAATTTCATCCGGGTAAATCCAGCCGAACGTCTTGCGCTCTTCGACGAAACGGCGCAAGTGACTCACAGCCGCGGCCGCTCGCATGCGACCCAGCGCCTCGATGGCCTTCACACGCAGGTACTCGGGTCCCTGCGGCAAAATTTCGCCTTCCGCGAGGCGCAGCAGCTTCGGCGCGGTATCCGCGTCGCCGCACATGCCAATTTCGTCCAGGGCCAGAGGGAGAATCATAACGTCAAACATTTCGAGCGAGTCGACGAGGAGCTTGCCGCGCTCGGGCGCACCGGCTATGGCAAGCTGACGAACGACCGCATCGTGAAAGCCGCGGCCGCCATCGCGCAGGCGCCGAGGCAACGATTCGTCCACTGCCGCTGGATCGAGACGGCTCAACAATCCAGTCACGGCGGCAGCTTTCGCGGGCACGTCGTTCTTGAAAGTTTCCTTGAGGTGACGCACACAGGGAGCGCCGACTGATTTTGCAAGGTGGACGATGCCCTCACGCTCAGTACGCCGACAGGATCGTGCGAGGCGCTTCGAAAGATGTTCTGCGGCGCCCTGCGGCACGCGCATGAGCACGCCGACAAGACCATCAGGCATTGTTTCAGCGCCGAGGGCCTCTTCAATGAATTCCGGGATACGATTGTCCACGCCGATGCGAGGACGCAGGCTCTGCACCCAGCTGGGACGCGATTCTTCCAGATCAGCGAGTGAATCCAAAGACTGCTGCACGGCGCGATAATAGCGTCGCGCCGCGGATTCCTGGCTGAGACGCACAAATGCGGCGCTTAAAAGCGTCTGCAGTTCGGGGTCTCTCTCCGCAGCCATCGCTTGACCGATCTTCACTAGCGCATCCTGCAAACGCTGGCTGGCCGCTTTGCTGTAGAGCTCGGCGAGTTGACCCAGGCCGATGGCTGCCTTCTTGCGGGCCTCGGCGTCTTTATTGGTGACGCACGAAGCGTATTGCAGCAGGATGTCACCGGCAGCATCCGATTCACCGCGGCCCATCAGCTCTTCAACGTATTGCTGCACGTTGCGCGGGGGAATGCACCACGCTTCGGTGGACATGAGCACGGACTTCTTGCCCGACTCCGGCACGGCCGCCCAGAATTGCCGGTCGAGGATATCGGCGTGCGATTCCACCGACATTCCCGCGCTGGCCAATTTTTCTTCGCGCGATTTCAGCAGTTTGCGGAGCGTATCGAGCTCGTGGCCCATGCGGTCGAGCATCTGACGCACCGCATTGACCTTCACTTCGCCACGCTGGTAGCGATCGATGGCGAACTTAATTGCGAGGTCTTCCGCGAGATGCAACAACATCGCTTCGTCGAGCTTGGCTGTAGGCGATTGCGCGGCCACGGTGGCGAGAGCCTGCTGCAGCGTAATTTTCGCGTTCTGTGGCAGCGCCGCAATTTTTAGCTGCCACGACGAAGCATCGAGTTGGGGATTCTTGGCAAGTTGCGCCTCGCCGAACTGCGCCAGCAGTTTCAGCAGGCTCTGCAACTCAGCTTCTTCGAGGCGGCCGATTCCACCGGCGAGGCCTGAAACACCGCCTCCCAGCGCCACTCGCACTGTTCCGGCAATGCCAGGGACCGGCAAACTCAAATCTGCGCCGATTCCCGAGCCAGTTCCGGTTCCCACGACTTCGCCGCTTCCGACTATGTCCTCGGAACTCGCCACGTATACCACGCCCGGTGCACTGAAGGTACCGGGTGCACTGGAGGTTCCCGCTGAACCGGAACCGCCTGGAACACCAGAGCCACCATGCGCGCCTTCGGCCGCAGTGATGAGCTGAATCATTTTCTCTGGGCTGCGGAACCATTCCTGAATTTTGTCAGCGTCAGCACCGAGTGTCTTCGCGGTCAACGTCGCAGCGACGCGCGCTTCGGAAAATCCAGCATCTTCCGCCACGAATCGAATTTCGTTCACGCGAATTCCACAATCCTTCCGGTGGCCGAAATATGCTTCCAGACGCTCGGACAGTGTCCCCGCCTTCGGGCCGGTCTCCATGAAGCATTTCACTAAATTCGTGAATTCAGCGCGCTCCACCCGAGGCAGGAAACCGATGCTGGCGATCCCGGCAGCGTTCAGAAGATCAGCGAAACTGCGTTCGGCGAAGCTGGATTCGAGCGGAACACCATCGAGCAACAATTGTGACCCGGAAGCGCCAAGGAGCAAGCCTCCATGGCCTGCAGCAGCCACCGCAGCCTGAAGTTCGGTCCAGGCAGAATCCAGCTGACCAGCTGAGCGAGTGTGGTCTAAACCATAGAGACGAGCGTACTTAAGGAGGACATTCAGACTGCGAACGAAAGCGCGCGCATTCGGGACGGTGGGTTCGCTATGCACCATTGATTCGCGCGAAACGGGAGGCATTAACTTTTACCCATAATCTACTGTACTAGCACTGGCGGTGGCGTAAATAGTACGAAGGAGCTAGGGTGCCGGACTAACAACTGGGGAGCAAACGGCTTAGGAGGCTAGGCGGACTTCCACGTCCTGTCCCTCGAGCGCGGGACGCACGCGGCGAATCACTTCGCTGGCCCAAAGCTTTTCGCTGAGTAAAACCAGTGAACCATCTTCGAAATTACAGATTGCGCAGAAAACATAATTCGGGAACGCGGTGTGATAAGCGTCCAGACCCCGTCGCGCGAGTTCGCCTTCGAGCGCCGCATCGCCCGTTGCAACTTTCTCCCCGGCGCGCACACCGAATGTTTCGGATTGGAAGCGATCGATCAGGGGTTCCAGCGCGGCAAGCTCTGGAGCGGAGATCACCATGCAGCGACTGCTCGCTTCGCGGAATGCGATCTGGTGAGGTTGGCAATAACCGCGAACACGGTCCAGATGGCTGAAGAAATCGAGCGCCCAAGTTTCGTTTGCGGCTGTCGCGCGCAGCACGCGACTCCAAATTCGCGCCGCATCGGCTCCGCGGATAGGCTCGCGGTTTTCGTCCGCCTCGGTGAGCTCCAGAGCGATGGCGCGAACGTCGGGACCGAGGTCGAGAGGTTCAATTTCGAGAAGGATCATTGGGCTTATTCTTCAGTTCCAGGGAGGTCTTCTTCGAGCCCGGGCGTAGGGAACTTGTTTAGAAAATCGACAGATTGCTTGCGGACTTCGAGCCAATCAAAAAATGCATCGGGCGTTTCCAGCCAAATAGCGAACCAGTGCGCGATCTCTTCTTTTTCGGCGCGCTTATAGGCATCTACCTTGTGGTTGCGTGAAATCATTTCCGCCCGGCGCCGGCCAAGACGGGCTACTTCGCGGACGCGCTCGGCAGCCGCTTGCTCGCTGTCCAATAAAAATTTTCTCAGCAGTTCGTCGAGGCGCACCAGGCACATTTCGGCTTCTTCGAGCGTTGAGAAATGAAGCAGGTCGGTGAATTCCTCTTCGTAACGCCCTTCGGTATCGGAACGCGTGGACCACACGACGCGCATGCCTGCTTCTTCGAGAACGCTGACGATATAGTCAGGCGCGGTTTTCCCCTGTGCGCCGAGTTGCGCGATCAATTGCCGGCGGATTTGCTCGATTTCCGCGGGCGTGTATCGCGGCTTGGCCAGTGCGCGGGCGGCTTCCAGAATTAGAGCCTTCTTGGTGGGCGACCCGCCTTCATCCGGCGCTCGCGAGTGGGTGGGACTCACGACGGACCTCGATGGGGCGCCTTCTTTTCAGCGGTTTCGGGCGGAGCCTCGCCTGAGAGCAGGCGCCGATAGCGGGCTACGTTTCGGTTGTGTTCAGCCAGAGTCTTACTGAAGAAGTGGCCGCCATTGTCATTGGCGACGAAATACAAGTAATCAGTCACCGCAGGAGCGAGTGCGGCGCGCAGAGATGCTTCGCCAGGATTAGCGATGGGCCCGGGAGGCAGGCCCGGATATTTGTACGTGTTGTAGGGGGAATCGATCTGCAAATCCTTCGAATGGACGATCTTGACGGGACGACCAGCGAGCTCGAGCGCGTAAGCGACCGTAGGGTCGCATTGCAAGGCGTCACCAAGTTTCAAGCGATTGTAGAACACGCCGGCCACGAGGGGGCGTTCGTCCTTACGAGGCGTCTCGCGTTCGACTAGCGACGCGAGAGTCACGATCTGCGCAGGCGCGAGGTTGACAGGAGGACCCTGCAGCCCCGCGGAATTCAACGATTCCCACACCGCGCGAAAATTCTGAACCATGCGCCTCACGGTCTGCTGGCAAGTGGTGTGACGCGTGAATTCGTAAGTCGAAGGGAAAAGAAATCCCTCGAGGCTTTGCGCGTTCGGAGCTAAGTCAGAAATCAAGGTCACATCTTTGGCGGCCGTCAGGAACTCATTGCGATTGCAGACGCCCTGCTGGTCAAGCTCGGCCGCAATATCAAACATGGTCCAGCCTTCGGGTATCGTCACAGTGTGGACAAAAATTCTTCCCTGAGCGATTTGCCAGAAAACTTCCCGTGAAGTGACGGGATGATCGAAATAGTATTCACCGGCCTGCATCGGTGCACGAACGTGCCAGAGGCTGAAGAGCACGAAAGCAAGGCGGTTGCGGATTACATCGTCGCGGCGCAGGATGCCGGCGATGCGCCAACGTGATGTGCCGTGGGGAAGATCCACGAAAACCTGTTCTGGGCGATGACCGCGATACGGCCTGCTGATTTGCGAATCCAGCCAACCTGCGCCGGCTCCAATGGCCGCAATTACAAGAAGGGCCAATAGACCAAGCCGCCGCATGGCCAGTTATTCCCTCTCGGCCGCAACATGCTGCTGGTGGGCACGGTTGCGGTCGAGATATTCGCGGAGGAGAACGGCGGCGGCCACATCGTCGATGGACGACTTCTTGCGCCGGTGGGGAGATTTATGTTGCGCTACGATTTGCTCCGCTTCCCAACTGGTTAGCCGCTCATCCACAAGTTTCACTTCGATTCCCAACTCCTTTTGCAAACGCTCGGCAAATTGCGCGGCTTCGTCCGCCATTTCACCGGCCTCGCCAGTGATGTGCAACGGGTGGCCCATGAGGATACGCGCGACGCCATGTTTTCTGCAAATTTCCCGCAGCCGTCGGAGATCGTTGCGACGGTTCGTGCGCACCAGAGTGAAGAGCGGTTGCCCCGTCATTTGGAGCTCGTCGGAAACTGCGAGGCCCATTCTCTTTCGGCCATAGTCAATTGCCAAAATTCGGCGCGGCTCGGGATCAGGTGTTGCCGTGGGGGCACTCCGGGTAATGGAACGCGCGGTGGCTGATGTCATCTTCTCCTATTATACGCGAAGCCTTGCTACAGGCCGCACACTCCCAATGGTGACGCGTTCCAAGCGGTTGCCTTTTCAATAGATATGGCGTATTAGCAAGCGACTGCACGAAAGAGCGTGATTCGGCCGTGGATTCCGGTTACCGCGGAGTGGTTCTTCGTTTTGGCGCCGTCACAGGACGCACCCTTGAGCCCGGGCCGCATTTGATTCCTCCGTTTCTAGAAACGGTCCGGCCGATATCGGTTCAGGTGCAGGTAGATAAGCTCGATTCCCAGGCGTCAAGTCACGACTTGCAGGTTGTACACACGCAGGTGACGCTAGCCTATTACCAAGATCCATGCTGCGTAACGGAATTATGGGCCAAGCTAAATGACGCTGCCGTGGGCCGCGTGGTAATTCCAGCGATTCAAGAAGCCATCAAGGCGCAGACGGCTCAGGTGCGACGCGGAACAACTCATCGCGCAACGCGCCACCGTGCGGAACGGAATCGAGCAATACGTGCGAGACCGGTTGGCTGCTCATCACATTGATGTAGATGCCGTGAGCATCACCGACTTCAATTTTCCCGAAGAGTACAATCGCGCGATCGAGGCCAAAGTGACGGCGCAACAGAACGCGTTGAAAGCAGAAAATGATTTAACGCGCATCAAGATCGAAGCAGAACAAAAAGTGGCCCAGGCGCAAGCAGAAGCGAAGGCGCTGGAAGTCCAAAAACAACAGATCACTCCCGAGTTGTTGCACCTAAGGACGATCGAAATGATGCAGCAGCACTGGGACGGGCACCTGCCCCAAGTCTACATGGGAGGCGGACAAGGAGGTGACGTGCTGAAAGCGGCCGGCCGAACTAAATAAGCAACTCGGCGTTCCGTCACGGCTGGCGACCGCGTTCACTTGTTTCCCATAGCGGCCAGAATCCGGCTTCCTTCATTTCTTCGCCGAGGCCGGTGTCGCGCATCAATTGCTCGATCTCGGTGCGGGACTGGCGCGAGCCGATGCGTTGTTCCGCGTCGGCAAGGGCGAAGACGGTAACCGCCGAAATAGCTGCCTGACGCTTGAGCTGGGCTATATCGACCTTGTCAAACGTATCGGATGTGGCGTGGTAGTTCAGCATGTAGTTCGCGGGCTCCTGGTTGGCGACCAGTGTGGGCACGCCCTCGATCAGGAAATCAAAATTGTCGGTGTCCATGCTGGCATTGAGGGTGAAATCTTTCACGCCGAGAGACGACACCGGCTTAAGTGTTTCGCGAACCGGCTCGACAATATCTTTGCGGCCGGCCAGCGAGTAACCGGTGACTTTTCCGATTCCTGAATCGAAAATCACCGCAGCGATCATGTGGTCGAGTTCCGCGCGATGCGAATGTGCGTAGGCGGCCGAGCCAAGCAGCCCTTGCTCTTCTCCGGTGAAGAGGACGAAGCGGATTGAACGGCGAGGAATAGTTCCGGAGGCGTGAATCACGCGAGCGGCGTCAATCACCATCGCGGCGTTGCAGCCGTTATCCAGCGCCCCGGTGCCAAGATCCCAGGAATCCAGATGCCCACCAAGCAGGGCAAAATCTTCAGGCCTTTCCCGCCCGCGGATCTCGGCGACGACGTTCTCGGAATCCAGTGGGCCCGTCACATGATTGGGCATCTCCCAGTGCACCCGTAGCTTCTGACCGGCAGCCAGAAAACGCGACATTCGTTCGGCATCTTCCCGAGCCACGACCGCTTGCGGCAACTTTTCCAGTTCGCCATTGATTGCCAGAGTGTGGCGATAGAGCAAGAGATTCGGCCGTGATGACATCCACAAGACGCCCACCGCTCCGGCCTTGATTGCCCTGGCAAGGATGGCCGGGCCCACCGTGTATTCGCTGGTGAGATCATCCCAGGTCACCAGAAATTTCGAATGGACGAGCAGAATGGCGCCGTCGGCTGTGCCCCCGGCTTTGCGGAAACCGGCCTCGTCGCCCATGCCCACATCTAATACGTCTGCCGTGATTCCCCCTTCGGGAATCGCAGGTGACCATCCTATCGAAACCAGTCGAACGGGAAAAGAAGCGGGGACCAAAACCTCCAGATGTGTATGGCCTTCTGTCCAACCGGCTGGAATCGTAAATTTTTCCGTGTGTACTTCGTCAACGCCGGCCTGGCGGAACGCTTGGACTGCCCAGTCCGCCGCCCGGTCGGCGGCGGGAGTTCCTGTGACACGACCGCCAATCGTGTCGGTAAGATAGCGAAGGTTCTCTTCTAGCGGCGACGGTCCGAGCGCCGACTGGATCATCTGCGGAGCTAGCTCAGCGCACGACTTTTCCACAGAGCAAGCACCAGATCCTTGAGGAATTTGCCTTGCGAGCGGCGGGGGCTTCAGCGGCGGAATCTGAGCCCCAGTGTCTATGGCCAAAAGGAACAAGCACGGAGCAATGATCAGAAAATGAAAGATTGCGCGCAAGGCTGCGACTCCTTTCGCGAATAAATAGGGCACACCATGGCAGTGAAGTTTAACTCGAAAGCAGAAATTCGTGAGCGTGATCCTAGTAGAACCAGGACTTGAGTCTCGCTGTTCAGTCTGAATGAATGCAGAAAAATCCGTGGAGGCGTCTTTACGGACGGAATATTTTGCAGAGGCCGGGCACTTTCTACCTACGGCGGCGAACAAGAAGTCAACTTTCGCCCAAGTTATCCTACTCATTTGGAGACAATTAAAATAACTGTGCGTTTGGCATGGTGGCTGCGGCGGGCCAATACCCCGGCTAGGGTGAACGCTGTACATTACTTACGGAACTTTACGGTTAGACCTAAGTTGAGGCAGCGACCCTTTCTCAGCTGCAGTGAACGGCTCCATAAACAAGACGCGCAATATCGAAATCCAAATCAAAAAAGCTTTGCCGCATGCAGTCCTGGGCTAAGCGGACGGGAAGGCTAATTTGAGAAAAGTTCGCGTTTTTCCAAAGTTTGAAAAGCACGAAAGAAGGCAAGAGACGAGCGTGCCTGACGTGTTTCTATTCTGCCAAGAGTCCACTGGCAACGCCCAGTTTCGGGCTACATCGGGCGCGGACCTAGAATGCACGGTCGAGCGGATCGCAGGACTCCTGGCGATGCAATGCCTGGTGCGAGGCCAGAATCCGACGGAATTTCAGGTGATGGTGCCCGCCGAGGGTTCGCTGGTGAATCGCCTGGTTTCCCGCGCGGAGGAATTGCTGCGGGAAGGGCGCTCTATCGCGTGCCCAACGTCTCTAAGCGCCCGGCAGCGCGAAGTACTGGACGCTGTGTTGTGCAATCGAGCTAACAAGGAAATCGCGTCGAAGTTGAATATAACGGTCCGTACAGTTAAGTTCCATATCTCTTCTCTTTTGAGCAAGTTTGGTGTGGAAACGCGGGCTGACTTGGCGCGCAGGGCGTCGGGATTCATGCGCCCAACTTTGGTCGAAAACGAAGCCCCCTCGGCGGATCAACAAGACCCGAATCACAGGT
>Ga0208603_1000039_pt1 | contig 18929 bp, 15 predicted proteins | sample MicForSoSWNC24_M_FD_188001 | JGI IMG/M metagenome (GOLD analysis project Ga0208603, IMG submission 188001) | Forest soil microbial communities from Harvard Forest Long Term Ecological Research site in Petersham, Massachusetts, USA - MetaG HF008... | ecosystem: Environmental > Terrestrial > Soil... | reverse complement strand
GGCGAAGAGCCTGGACTGATCGGCTCGACAGAATGGGTGGAAGCGAATCGTGCCGAGTTGCAGGCCAAGGCCGTCGCGTATATCAACACCGATGTCGCCGTTGCGGGGCCAAATTTTACGGCTTCGGCGACGCCCTCTCTGAGCGGGTTGGTGCGCGATGCCGCACGCGTCGTGCAGGGACCGCACGGCGCGGGAAGTGTGTACGACGCGTGGCTTGAACATGCCAAGCGCGGACAAACGGAACTGAGCGGGATCGCGCGCACGCAGGGTAGCTCGGAAAAAATGGGCGAAGCCCCCGTGGACGCTTTGGGCGCCGGATCGGATTTCTGTCCGTTCCTCGATTTTGCTGGCATCCCGTCCATTGACACCGGATTTGTGGGTGACTATGGCGTTTATCACTCACTCTACGACGATTTCTATTGGATGAAGACGTTTGGCGATCCGACGTTTGCATACCACGCCACATTGGCGAAGGTCCTGGGTACGGTGGCGTTGCGGCTTGACGAGGCGGATGTGCTGCCCTTTGACTACGCGGTGTATGCAGCAGCAATTACCCGTGCCACGAACGACGTGATTTCCCGCGCCAATCAGCTCGGTATTCAAGATGCAACGACACAAGCCGTTGCGGATGCGTCCGCGCGGCTGACAGCCTCGGCGGCCCACGTAGCGCAAGCCCTTCAGCGCTCAGGCTATGCGTCGTTCGATGCCGCAACTGAGAACAGAATCAATCATGAGCTAGTGTCGGTGGAGCAGGCGCTGCTGGCACCTGGAGGGCTGGTTGGGCGCCCGTGGTACAAGCACACGATCTACGCTCCGGGAAGCTATGCCGGATATGCGGCTGAAGTCCTGCCGGGGGTGAATGAAGCGCTGGACAGAGACGATGCAGCCACGTTTCAACAGGAAGCGGCCGCGCTTGCCGCCGCATTAAGTCGGGCTTCGGCGCGACTCGACGAAGTCGCGCAACTTGCCATTGCGTCCAAGTAATTCCATGGCAACTCAATCCGGAACGAACTTCGCGTTTGTGTGCGCCGGCGCGGTAGAATCAAGTGTATGCGTGTGCGCGTTCTTTTCTTCGGCCAACTAAAGGAAATTGTCGGGCTTTCGCAGGAGGACGCCGAGCTCTCCGAGGGTGCTCGCGTGGAAGATCTTTTCGAACGATATGGGCGGCGCTTCCCGAGGTTGGCTGAATTTCGGCCTTCCGTGGCCGCTTCGTTGAATCAGGAGTATACGGAGTGGCGCACGCCGCTTGCAGCGGGGGACGAAGTGGCGTTCTTGCCACCAGTGAGCGGCGGCCAGCAGGCGGCCGTGGCGGAGGATGTATTTCTGTTGGTTCGCGAGCCAATCCGATCGCGCGAACAGGTCGAAAGCCTCAAAGGACTTGAAGATGGAGCGGTTGTGGTCTTCGACGGGTTTGTCCGGAACAATTTCAAAGGCCGACAGACGCTTTACCTGGAATACGAGGCCTACGAGCCGATGGCTTACGCGAAAATGCGCGCCATTGGCGGCGAAATTCGGGCGAAGTTTTCGATTCACCGAATCGCCATCGTTCATCGTCTAGGCCGCTTGGAAATCGGCGAAACCAGCGTCTTGATCGCGATCAGTTCGGCTCACAGGGCCGCCGCATTCAATGCTTGCCGCTACGCGATTGACACTCTGAAGCGTACCGTGCCCATCTGGAAGAAGGAATACTTTGTCGGTGGCGCCGTATGGGCGGAAGGCGAAGCAGCGCCCCAGAAAGCCATTTCCGTCCAGGATGAATCTACTTCCTAGATGAAACGAGCGATTGTTACGCTTTGCACCGTCATGCTGGCGGGCGTGGCTGGGTTGGCCGATACTTTGGCTGCCCACCGGCCGCAGCAAGATAAGCAGAGACAAAAAGGACCGATTCGCGTCCAGACCAATCTAGTTAGCATTTTGGCGAATGTCACGGATGCCAAAGGCGAGCCGGTCATCGGTCTGGCACAGAGCGCGTTTCAACTTTTTGAAGAAGGGGTCGAGCAGAAGATTGTGCGATTCGAGCCGCAGACGAACCGTCCGCTCGATCTTGCATTGATGGTGGATACCAGCGGCTCGGCAGTGATCGAGTTGAAGATCGAGCGGGATGCCGCTTTGCACTTTGTGCAGGAAGTTGTACGGCCAGGAGACCGGCTGGCGGTCTTTTCGTTTACAAGCGATGTGATCCAGCTTTGCAATTTTTCAGATGATCCCAGGCTGCTGGAGGCCGCCGTCAGGCGCGTGGATCCCGGAGCCGATATGGGGACTTCCCTGTACGACGCAGTGGTGTTGGGTTCCCAGTCGGTAAAGCGGCAGGGCGCCGACCGGCGCCGGGCCCTCGTGATCATCACCGATGCGGGCGAGACCACTAGCTATTGGAAATTCGATGATGCGCGCCGGGCGGCTGTTGCTTCCGATGCACTGCTTTATACGGTGGTGGTGCGGCCAATGAAGTCCGATGCAGGCTGGAATACGGCTGGCGAGCATGCAATCGAAACGATTACGGACAGCACGGGCGGCGCGATGTTTTATCCGACGGACCTGAGTGAGCTTACCGGGATATTCGACCAGATCAACCGCGAACTACGCACACAATACTTGCTGGGCTATTATCCGACTCCCACGCCGCCGGCCGGAAGCTCGCGGCATGTGGCGGTGAAAGTGAATACAGGAGACAACGTGCGCTATCGCAAGGAATATTTGACCGCCGGAGCGGCGCAATAACCGCATGAACGAATTCCTCGAAGTTGCCCTAGAAGCGGCGCGCGAGGCGGGAACGGTGCTGCTTTCCGAACACAGCCGGCCGCAGAAAATATCGTACAAGGGCGAAGTTGACCTGGTTACGGAAACGGACAAGCGTTCTGAGGCGATCGTGGTGGGCCGGCTGCGGCGCGAATTTCCCGACCATCGAATCGTCGCGGAGGAAGGATCGAGCGGTGCTGTGGCTGCTTCGCGCTATGAGTGGCACGTGGACCCGCTGGATGGCACGACGAACTTTGCGCATGGCTATCCCTGCTTTGCGGTTTCGATTGGGCTGCTCGAGGACGGAAAGCCGTTGACCGGTGTCGTCTTCAATCCCGTGAGCGACGAGCTGTTTTCCGCTGTGCGCGGTGAAGGCGCGTTCCTGAATCAGAAGCCGATTCGCGTTTCGGACATGAAGAGGCTGGCCACCAGCCTGGTTGCCACAGGTTTTCCCACGCACAAACGCGGCGAAAATGTGAACATTCACTATTATTGGCAGTTCACCTTGCGTTCGCATGGCGTGCGTCGTGACGGCTCTGCGGCGCTCGATTTGTGCTCGGTTGCATGCGGACGATTCGACGCTTTTTGGGAATTTGGCTTGAACTCCTGGGACACCGCAGCGGGAATCCTGATGATCACCGAGGCCGGCGGTACGGTCACGGATTTGCGCGGCGGTTCGTATCGCCCTGGCGGGCCAGACCTTCTAGTCACCAACGGTCACATCCACGCGGAGATGCAGCAAATGATGGCTGAAGTCGCAGCGCAAGCCACCAAAATGTGACACGGCAGAAGTCTCGCAGGTTAGGTTTTCTGTGGGAGTGCGGCGGCTGGCCGCATACCTTTGCACTTCGCGTCCTGCGGAATGATTGACGCCCGCGCGGCGCGATGCTAGTTTGGCGCATCTTCTTGATGCGTGTTGTTGACCTCATTCGCAAGAAACGCGATGCCGCGGAACTTTCCCGCGAAGAAATCGAATTCCTCATTGCAGGCTCGACGCACGAGCGTATCCCCGACTATCAAATTGCCGCTTTTCTGATGGCCGTTCTTTGGCGTGGTATGACCCGCGCGGAGCTTGCGGCATTGACCGAAGCGATGCTTCATTCCGGATCGGTGCTCGATTGGTCTGCTTTGCCAGCGGCGAAAGTGGATAAGCACTCGACAGGCGGCGTCGGAGACAAAACCTCGCTGGTGATCGCGCCAATCGTCGCGGCCGCAGGGTTGTACGTGCCGATGATAAGTGGACGCGGCCTTGGGCACACGGGCGGTACGCTCGATAAACTCGAATCCATCCCTGGCTTCAACGTAAATCTGAGGCTGGATGAATTTCGTCGCGTCTTGGAATCGTGCCGCTGCGCGCTGATCGGGCAGACGCCGGAAATCGCGCCCGCTGACAAGAAGATCTACGCTCTGCGCGACGTGACTGCCACCGTCGAGAGTCCCTACCTGATCACCGCTTCGATCATGAGCAAGAAAATGGCCGAGGGAATTGACGCGCTGGTGCTGGATGTGAAGACCGGCGACGGCGCGTTTATGAAAAAGCAGGACGATGCCGAGTATCTGGCCGAGCTGATGGTAGAAACCGGAACGCGCATGGGTAAAAAAGTGGTCGCTCTAATTACGGACATGGAACAGCCGCTGGGACGCAAGGTGGGCAACGCGCTGGAAGTCGAAGAGTGCATCGAAATTTTGAACGGAGAAGGTCCCGACGACCTGCGCGAATTGTGCCTGGAACTCGCGGCGTGGATGTTTGTGCTGGGTGGGAGGGCGAAATCGGTCGTGGAAGGTCGCAAACTGGCGGCGGAAATGATTGCTTCGGGGCGCGCGCGTGATACATTCCGCGAGGTCATTCGCTTGCAGGGTGGCGATGTGAAGGTTGTGGATGATCCGGGCCGTTTGCCTCGTGCACGGCACACAGCACGAGTGGATGCGCCGCGGGCGGGCTATGTGACGGCGATTCACTGCGAACAGGTTGGTGTTGCCAGCATGTTGCTGGGCGGCGGCAGAGAGAAGAAGGAAGATTCCGTGGACCCGAGTGTGGGCCTCGTGCTGGAAAAGAAAATCGGGGACGCGGTGAAGGCCGGCGAGAACCTCTGCACGGTTCATTACCATCTGGATTCGCGCCTGGTTCACGCGATGAGATTGTTGTCTGAAAGCTTTGAAGTTGGGGACCACGTCCCGCCTGCTGTGCCGCTGGTGCGCAAGATCCTCGGTGCCGGAGATTTCGCGTGACGCTGGCTAGTGTGTAGAGGAGGCTCCATCGCATGCATCGCCTTGTAGGCGTCCTGGGAATGACTACGATGATGGCGCTGGCGTTTCTGTTTTCCACGAATCGCCGCGCGATTCGTGTGAAGACGGTAGCGTGGGGACTGGGCCTGCAAATCGTGTTCGCGTTTCTGGTGATCAAATGGACCTATGGCCAATGGATATTTCAGAAAGCCGGCGCCGGCGTGAACTGGGTTCTCGATTTCGCATTCGTAGGTTCCGAATTCGTTTTTGGAAGCCTGGGCAAGAAAGGCTCGCCCATGGGTTTCTTCCTGGCGTTCCAGGTGCTGCCAACGATCATTTTCATCGCTGCTGTTTTCGCACTGCTGTACTACTTCGGCGTGATGCAATTCATCATCAAGCAGGCCGCAAAGGTAATGACTGGACTGATGGGCGCGAGCGGCGCGGAATCGCTCAATGTCGCTGCGAGCATCTTCATGGGCCAGACCGAAGCGCCGCTGACGATTCGGCCCTTTCTGCCGGAAGTGACTCAATCCGAATTGATGACGATCATGACCAGCGGAATGGCTCACGTATCCGGCGGAATCATGGCCGCCTACATCGCGTACGGCATCGAAGCCAAGCACTTGCTGGCGGCGGTGATCATGACCGCGCCCGGAACGATTCTGCTTTCCAAGATGTTGGTGCCGGAGACCGAAGTGCCGGTGACTTCGGGGAGAGTCGAGATGGCTCCGCTCGAGCGCGACACGAATGCGCTCGGTGCGATCTCCCGCGGAACCATTGACGGATTGAATCTCGCCGTGAACGTCGGCGCGATGCTGATTACATTCATCGCGTTGATTTTCCTGGTAGATGGCATCTTTGGGGTCGTGCACAACGCGCTAGCCACAATTGGTATTGGTTGGTTTCCTTCGAGCGTGGAGCAAATTTTCGGCTGGCTATTTTCGCCGATCGCCTGGGTGATCGGCATTCCTTGGAACGACTGTCACACCGTTGGAAATCTGCTGGGTCTGCGCATGGTGACCAATGAGTTGGTTGCTTTCCAACGGCTAGGGCCAATGAAAAACGCGATGGATCCGCGGTCGTTTACAATTGCAACGTTTGCGCTCTGCGGATTCGCGAATTTCAGCTCGATCGGAATTCAGATCGGCGGCATTGGCGCGCTGGCTCCGAACAAGAAGGCCGATCTCGCGCGTCTCGGAATCCGCGCGATGGCGGCGGGCACCATGGCAAATTTGATGTCGGCGTCAATCGTAGGGATCATGCTGAAATGACCGCGGCCCGGTCCAAATCGCTGGCGCCCGATTCGGAATACGCGCGTGCTGAACGCGCGGCAAAGTTCATCCTCTCGAAGACGAAGCTACGGCCGCAAATCGCCGTGGTCCTGGGTTCAGGATTGGGCGCCTTCGCCGACGAACTGACAGACGCGACTCGAATCCCTTATGAAAAGATTCCCGGTTTCCCACGTTCTACCGCTGTCGGCCACGCTGGACGCCTGGTAATCGGCAAAGCTGGAAATGTAGCGGTGGCGGCAATGCAGGGGCGCGTGCACTTCTACGAAGGCTATTCGGAGCAGGAAGTTGTGTTTCCAATGCGAGTTTTTGGACGCATGGGAATTCGATCGGCCATTTTGACCAATGCCGCCGGGGGCATCAATCTGGAATTCAAGCAGGGTGCGCTGGTCGTGATTCGCGATCACATCAATTTGCAAGGTACGAATCCGCTGATTGGTCCGAACGACGAGCGATTTGGCCTGCGCTTTTCGGATATGACCACAGCGTACTGGCAACCCTATCGCGAGACTGCGCTGGCCGAAGCGAAGAGGCAGGGGATTGAGGTTTCGGAGGGCGTTTATGCCGCGCTTTCCGGACCCAGCTACGAAACGCCAGCTGAAATTCGTTATTTACGGACGATTGGCGCCGATTTGGTGGGGATGTCTACGGTGCCCGAAGTGATTGTGGCGCGGCACATGGGAATTCGTGTGCTGGGAATCTCGTGCGTAACGAACATGGCCGCCGGCATTCTCGATCAACCGATCAACCACCTCGAAGTGCTGGAAACGGGTGAGCGAGTCAAGGGGCAGTTCATTGCCCTTTTACGCGCCGTACTGCCGCGCATCGCCACCGACAAAAACTAGAGAAAGCGAAGGATTACGTGAGCGATTACGACGCACTCATCACCGCAGCAAAGCAAGCACGCGAAAACGCCTATGCCCCTTTTTCTAATTTCCGTGTAGGCGCGGCGGTTCGTGCGAAATCCGGGCGCATCCACACAGGATGCAACGTTGAAAATGCCACGCTCGGCCTCACCTGCTGCGCGGAACGCGTGGCGATTTTCAAGGCCGTGTCCGAAGGGGAGCGCGGGTTCGATGCGATTGCAGTGGTGACCGATGTGGATCGCTTGACGCCGCCCTGCGGCGCTTGCCGTCAGATCATCTGGGAGTTTTGCGGCGACGTTCCAGTGGTTCTCGCCAATCTCAAAGGAAAAGTGGAGGAAGAAACGGCCGGAAAATTACTGGCGCGCCCGTTCGATTCTTCTTTCTTGTAGGGTGGTACCAGGCACCACAGATAAATGCAGACAGACGCAGATAAAGTCAAAAGCAAGGAAAGTGTAAAAAAACGTCCGCACATTCTAATGGAACCTAGTCCGACCGAAGCCTCGCATCTCGAGAACATCGTCACAAGGGCGAACACGACCGTGAAATTGCGAATTCCCGCCCGCTGGAGTCCATTGTTCTCTTCTTCCAGATATTGGTTTCATCTGTGTTTATCTGGGTTCATCTGTGGTGCCGTTTACTTATGGCTTGCGCCCCCGGCGAGCGCGAAAGAAAAAGCTGATCTGCTGGTGATCGGCGGCGCCGTCATCACAATGGATGCGCAGCATCGCGTGATCGAAGATGGTGCGGTGGCGGTGCGGGGCGATTCGATCGTTGCCGTCGGACAAACGGCCGAACTCGAACCCAAGTTCGAGGCGGCCAGAACGATCGACGCGCATGGCGCGATCGTGATGCCAGGACTGATCAACGGGCACGCTCACGCCGCAATGAGCCTGTTTCGAGGCATTGCGGATGACTTGTCGCTCGAGGTTTGGCTGCACAAATACATTTTCCCAGCTGAGGCACGCAACGTCAGCGAGGATTTTGTAGCGTGGGGAACGCGTCTGGGCATTTTGGAGATGCTGCGCGGCGGCATCACCACCTACGCCGACATGTACTATTTCGAGGACGCCGTCGCGCGAGTTACCAAGGAAGCCGGGATGCGCGGGGTGCTCGGCGAGACGATCATTGATTTTCCCGCGCCGGACAACAAGACGCTGCCTCAGGCGTTCGACTACACGCAAAAATACCTCGATCATTGGAAAGGCGATTCGCTGATTGTTGCAGCGGTGGCTCCGCACTCGATGTACACATGTTCGGAAAAGACTTTGCAGGACGCGGCGGCGCTGGCCCGGCGCAATCAGGCGGCCATTTTGATCCACATCGCGGAAGCTCCCTTCGAGTTGGAACAAAGCCGCAACAAGTACGGACTTTCGCCCGTAGCGTATCTGGCGCGCGCGGGCATCTTGGGGCCGGACGTGGTTGGCGCACACTGCATCTGGGTGGATCACGCGGACATTGCGACCCTTGCGCACTTTGGAGTGGGCTGCATTCACAATCCTTCCAGCAATATGAAGACCGCTGCCGGCGTGATGCCCGTCGTGGAAATGCTGGCCGCAGGCCAAGCGATCGGTCTGGCGACTGATGGCGCCGCGAGCAACAACGATCTGGATCTCTTTGAGGAAATGGATCTCGCCGCGAAGCTGCAAAAGCTCGCCAGGATGGATTCCCGCGCGCTGCCCGCCGAACAAGTGGTTGAAATGGCGACGATCACGGGCGCTCGCGCGCTGCACCTTGAAAAGCAAATTGGATCGCTTGAAGCAGGCAAGAAAGCCGACTTGATCTTGGTGGACACCACCGCGCCACACGCAACGCCGATGTACAACGTCTATTCCCAGCTGGTCTATGCGCTGAAAGCCAGCGACGTGAGGACCGTAGTGATCGGCGGAAAAATCGTGATGCAGGACCGGCAGATGCTCACGTTAAACGAGAAAGAGGTTTTGGCGAAGGCCCAGGAATACAAGAAACAGATTGCAGCTTCACTGGCAAAGCCCGCTGCGAACTAGTTCGTTAATCGCGGAGGACCGCGAAACTACTGCGGCGAACGCTAACTCTGAGGACGGGCCACGTTACGCTGGCGTTGAAGTTTCAAAGCCGTGCTGCGCAGCGTCTCCGGTATGTTCTTGTTGGCGGTAAGCTGTTTCAAGTCGGTGGGAGTCAGGCGGGGCAGAAGGTGCAGCGTCACGTCGAGCGGCGCCTTGGGATTTTTCGTGAGATTCCTGGCTACGGTGTAGCTTTTCATGAACACCCGATTGTTTGCGATGAGGCGTAAGACTTCCTGCGAAACGTTGGCCATGGCCGCAAAGTTTTCAATCTCCAGATCAGTAAGCCGCGGCGATTGCAGTACACCTCGTTGAACTATCTTGTTGGGATCGCGGATTAGGAGCATGCGTTCCTCGCGCCCGCCTTTAACAGCGAGCTGTATGCGCTGAACTATGTTCATTGCGGAGAGTCTTTGCAGTAGAGTTTTCCGCTTCTTGACGTCGGGCACGACTTCTGCCGCCGCTTCCTCGATTTCTTTCTCTTCGATTACCGCATTGGTTTCAAATTCCGCGAGGAGTTCCTTTTGCTCGGGCGTGGCTGCCTCCGAATAGGCCAGCGCCGAGCTGAGAGCCGGATAGGAAGTAAGCCGGTCCAGATTATCAAGCAAGACTTGAATTCCGGCGCTGGTCAATTGCGCGGACACACGAGTGACAAATTCGGCCGGGCAAGCGGCATTGGCGGCCAGGGCATCGGCAACCTGCGGCCTCTCGCCGAGATTATCGGCGCAAAATTCAAAAAAACGAGGGTCTGCATCCGGACGTGCGAGGGCGATCAGGAAGGACTCCATCGGTTGGGTCAAGATCGCGTTATGCGCACGTTCTGCGATCGCAGGATCGGCGTCCGCAGCCAATATAGCGAGCAGTTCCGTGCGTTCTTCGCGGCCCAGCGGCGCGCCGGCCGAACAGACCGCCAGTTTTTGTTCCGGCCTTGCGCGGCCGGAAATGATGGCAGCCCGAAGCTCAGCGCTAATGAGGGCCTCCACTCGCAGGGGAACTCTGGCCCGCGGCGGGGCTCGAGACGGCAGCTATCTTCGCATCGGCTGGGTCCGAAGCGGTGGTGGTGTGTGTTCCAGAGGAGGCACGTGCGGGCGCCGAATACGCCGGGTCGCCAGAATGTTTATGCAAGCGCGCAGCGATCTTCGGTCCCAGGTAATGAATCGCTGCCCAGCCCCCGACCAAGATCAAAATCGCGAGAACAACCAGCACAGAAATCCGCGCCCACTTGCGCTGTGGCTCGTCGGGCGGGTCGGCCACGACGCCAGGATCGGGGCGGCCTTTGGTTTGCAGCGCGTATTCGGCGACCAGGCTATCTTCATCCAGGCCGAGGTAGCGCGCGACAGAGCGAATAAATCCGCGATTGAAGACGCCGCCGGGCAATTGCTCCCATTGTTCGTTTTCGAGTGCTTCGAGGAAGCGCGGCGCAATGCGGGTGGCGACTGAAATTTCTTCCAGTGAGACGCCCCGCATTTCCCGCTCGCGCTTGAGTTGTTCGCCGAAAGGTGTCGAAGACATCCGCTGGAACCCGCAACAACAGAAAATATAGGCGTCGGTGGAGAACGTGTCAATGCTGGCCAGAGAGTCGTTAGAAAAGTCCCCTGTTGGCGTTTCGTCAATCGCGCCGCGAACTCCGTTGCAGTGAGCGGAAGGCGTTCCATATAATGAGAGGGTTGCCTAAAGAATTCCCAGACCCGGCCAAAAACGTTCCCATGGAACCGATGCGCAGAGCTACGGACGGAAGACCCTTTGATGGCGTCGAACGCCGTAGAAGCCCGGGTGTCGGCATGGACATCCTTCCGGAATCCTCGAACGAAGTAACGGTATTCCACGAGCTGGGCAAGGCGCTCACATCGTCACTGCAATTAGACCAGGTGCTGCGCACCATCATGGAAAAGATCAACGAGGTGCTGCGGCCGGACACGTGGTCTCTGCTTTTGATGGACGTGGACAAGAAGGAACTCTACTTCCAAATTGCGACGGGGAAGGGCGCTGAATCGCTGAAGGATGTGCGCATCAGGGTCGGCCAAGGATTGGCGGGCTGGGTGGCGGAGACGGGCGAAGCTGTGGTAGTACCGGATACCACGAAGGACTCGCGCTTCTTTGGGCAAGTGGATGCAAAAACGAAAATGGAGACGCGCTCGATCGTCGCGGTACCGGTGCGTTTTCGCGAACAGTGTCTCGGCGTAATCGAACTGATCAATAGCATCGGCCCGGAAGGCTTCAGCGCTCGCGATCTGGCCCTCCTGGAAGCGCTCGCGGACTATGCGGCGATCGCGATCGAAAACGCGCGGCACGTGCAGCGAATCCACGAGTTGACGATCACCGACGATTGCACCAGCCTCTACAACGCGCGCCATCTAAATTTCATGCTGGATACCGAGATTTACCGTTCGCACCGGTACGCCTTCGAATTCTCGCTGATTTTCATCGACCTCGATCATTTCAAAAGCGTGAACGACACGCACGGGCACTTGATGGGTTCGAAGCTCCTCGCGGAAATCGGGCAGGCCATCAAGGACAAGTGCCGGCTGATTGACTTGGCGTTTCGCTACGGTGGCGATGAATTCGTGGTTTTGCTGCCCCAAACTTCCAAGGACAACGCGCTGGGCGTGGCGCGTCGTCTTCACAAACTGATTCGCGAATCCATATGGCTGAAGGAATCCGGAATCAACGCGCGAGTGACTGCAAGCGTCGGCGTGGCTGCTTACCCCAGCGATTCGCGCACCAAGGCTGAACTGCTGCATCTTGCCGACGAGGCCATGTACCTGGTGAAAAACACGACGCGCGATAGCGTGGCCGCCTCCGGCGTGGGCATGCTCCCTCAAAGCAAGTAGTTCCCTCGTTTCATCCTATATCGCACCTCACATTGCTAAGCGGGAAACCTCTCGCCTATACTCGGATTCTAAATCGAATAGAGCCTTCCGTCGGATTCGGGAGAGATTCGTCTGAGAAATCAGGAAGCAGCACGCTACGCACGCTGGGCCGCGTGGGCCGCGGGCTCAATCGCCCTGGTTGTGGCGGGGGTTTACGCGCAGCGCGCTGTCCGAGAGTCCCACGCGCGAGGCGCGGCTAAGCCGCTCGTGCCGCTAACGGTCCAGCAGCAGTCTAATGAATTCTCATTTTCAAAGGTCGAGCAGGATCGAACGCTTTTCACAGTTCGCGCATCGCACGCCACCCAATACAAAGACGAAAATCGCGCGTTGCTCCAGGATGTCTGGATCACGATCTATGGGCGCGAAGGAAATCGCAACGATAATATTCATACCAGCGAGTGCAGCTACGAGCCGAAGTCAGGGAATGTGGTCTGCCAGGGCGCGGTGCAGATCGATCTCGCCAGCACTGACCCTGCGGGCAGCAAGCCCGCCGACAAGGAGTTGCAAGTAACCACGCGCAATTTGTCTTTCAATCGCGACACAGGCGAGGCCTCGACCGCAGAACCTGTCCAATTTCGTTTCGCCGGCGGCCAGGGTCATGGCGTCGGAGTGACTTACAGTTCGCAGAAAGAGATTGTGCGGCTCAACCGTGACGTTGAGTTGGACATGTCGGCTTCGCCCAAGACTGGCGGGCTTCCCATAACGGCAACCGGAAGCAGCCTCGAAATCCGGCGCAACGACCGCATCGTCGAGTTGGACGCTCCCGCCGTCGTGCGCCAGGGCGGCCGCGAACTCTCGGCCGAGAAAATTTCAATCGAGCTGGATGCCGATTTTCACGCACGGCACGCGGTTGCGCAAGGACATCCCACAATTCGCTCCACGGATGCGAAGGGTGAGTTCACGGCCACAGGGAATCAATTCGAAGCGTCTCTCGATCCGGCCGGATGGATCGAGACGATTGTCGCGGATGGAAATGTGGAAGGAGAGCATCGCGCGCCGCATCGCACCGACCAATTTTCGATGAGCCGTGCAGTGTTTGCGATGGAGCCCCAGCATAATGTCGTTAAAACCATGAGGGCGACTGGCAAGGTTGCCCTCGATGCGCGGCAAGGCACCGATTCGCGAAGCCTCAAGACAGAGTCACTCCTTGTAAAGTTCGCTCCAGGCAAAAGCCCGGATCAAGCTCGAATCGAAAGCTCGGAAACGGAAGGCCCAGGCACGATCACGACTAAAAATGGCAATGACACCACGGAGCTCAATGCCAAAAGGTTTATAACGCAATTCAGCAAAGAAGGGCGTCTCGATGAGCTCCTCGGATATTCCGGCGTGGAAATTCGCAGGCAGATCGGCACTGCGCCACCTCAGCAGGTGAATGCCAACGAGCTAATGGCAAAGTTTTCGCCTGACGGCGAATGGCGAACGCTCGATGAGACCGGGGACGTCCGTTTCCAACAAGCGGACCGCCAGGCATCCGCGGAGCGCGCCAATATCGTCCGCGCAACGGACACGATCACGATGGATGGATCGCCGGTTCTTTCGGATGCCATGAGCCGAACGACAGCGGCAAAAGTAACGATCAACCAAAAATCAGGCGAGATTCACGCCGGGGGAGGGGTCGTCTCAACCTATTTGGGCAATGGAGGCGCGAGCGCCGTGAGCCTGGGATCGGGGCCGGGCCATATTTCCGCCGACACACTCACCGGTTCTACAATTTCCGGAGACGTAATCTATTCCGGCCACGCGCGATTGTGGCAGGGCGAGTCGGTTCTAGAGGCGAACCAGATCGAGATCTGGCGCGACGACAAGAAGTTGCAAGCCAGAGAAAACGTCGTGGCTGTTTTCCCCCAAACTTCTACGCCCATGAAGTCATTTGCTGCACCGGTACCGAATTCCACAAGCGCGCCTTCCGGACCCACGCTCTGGACCATTCATGCGCCTTTGCTCACATATTGGGGCGACGCCGGGAAGGCGCATTTGCAGGGAGGCGTCACGGCGGACTCGCAGCAGGGATCAATGCACTCCCGCACTCTGGACGTGTTTTTGGAGCCCTCGTCATCCAAGCTATCCTCGTCCCCGGGAAACGCCTCACAAGCGACTTCCACACAGCCGGCGGCACACCCAGGAGCCGCCTCCGCGGCTGCCCTCGGCCCGGCGGCTGGACAACAGCTCCAGCGAGCGTTGGCTCTGGGAGGGGTAACGGTGCGCCAAGGCGACCGCGTGGGGACCTCAGAGCAGGCGGAATACACGGCTTCGGACGGAAAATTTGTGCTTTCAGGCGGCCATCCGACAATTATTGACGCCGCCAGTGACGCAACTACGGGCCATTCGTTGACCTTCTTTGTAGCGAATGATACGATTTTGATCGATTCGCAAGAAGGTTCGCGCACGCTGACCAAGCACCGGGTTGAGAAATGAACCGGCATGTTGAAACTCCAGGCCGCCGATCTAAGCAAGTCTTATCGCGGGCGCAAGGTTGTCGATAATATTAGTCTGGAGATTCAGCAAGGCGAAGTGGTTGGGCTGCTCGGGCCGAACGGGGCGGGCAAGACTACGACGTTTTACATCCTGGTCGGCCTAGCGCGTCCGGACTATGGGCGTGTATTACTGGACGGCGAGGACATCACCGACCTACCCATGTATCTCCGGGCCCGCAGCGGCATCAGCTACCTACCTCAAGAGCCTTCTGTATTTCGGAAACTGACTGTGGAAGAGAACTTGCTTGCGGTTCTTGAGACGCTGCCGTTGACGTCTGAGCAGCGCCGCGACCGGGTGGAGGAGTTGCTGGCTCAGATGGGGCTGGAAGGCGTGCGCTACAGCCGGGCGTACGTGCTGTCCGGCGGGGAGCGCCGTAGGCTGGAAATCGCGCGATCGTTGGTGCTTTCGCCGTCGTTCGTGCTGCTGGACGAGCCATTCGCGGGAATCGATCCGCTGACGGTAGTGGATATCCAGAAGATCATTGCGGATTTGAGTGCAGCAGGAATTGGAGTGCTGGTGACCGATCACAACGTGCGCGACACGCTGGCCGTGACCAATCGCGCCTATATTATCAGCGAAGGTAAAATCTTGTTCGCCGGAACTCCGGGTGATCTTTCGACCAACGCCGAAGTGCGCCGCATCTATCTGGGGGAAGGATTCCGGTTAAACTGAAGATATGAACTGGCTCGCGCCCAAACTCAGCCTCCGCGTTGCACAGAAGCAGATTCTGACGCCGGGGCTCGTCCAGATGGTGAGCGTCCTCGCGCTCAACCGCCTGGAACTGCGCGAAATGATCAATCAAGAGATCATGGCGAATCCCGTTCTAGACGAGGTCGCCGAAGGGGACGCGGCGGCGCAGGACAGTTACACCGACGAAGCGTTTCTGAAGAAGGAAACCGAGAAAGTACCGGAGAAGCCGGAAGCCAACCCATTCGATGAATTCGATTTCGGCTCGTTCTTTTCACAATATCTCGATGCCGGGGCTGAGCGCTCGGCGGGCAGTGAACGCGAGGATATCGAACGGCCTTCCTTCGACAAGTTCCTCTCTTCAGCGCAAAACCTTGCAGACCATCTGACCTGGCAACTCAGCGTAAGCATCTGCACCGAAACGGTGCGAAAAATTGCGGATGGCATCATCGGCAACCTTGACGAGAACGGGTACCTTACGGCCACGTTGGACGAACTGGCTCAGTCCGGCAACTATTCGATGGACGATGTGGAAGAAGCGCTAGCCATGGTGCAGGAATTCGATCCCCCGGGCGTCGGCGCTCGCGATTTGCAGGAATGTTTGCTGCTGCAATTGAAGCTGATTGATCCGCAAAATACTCTCGCGCAACAGATCATCGCCGAGCATTTAAAGCTGCTGCAGAATAATCAGCTCAAGGAAGTCGCGCGGGCGTTGAATCGTCCGGTCGAGTTGGTAAAGCGCGCGGTGGACGTGATCAAACAGCTAGATCCGAAGCCGGGTCTGCGCTACAACCACACCGAGCCGCGATTGGTTGAGCCGGATGTCCAGTTCCGCAAGGTTGACGGCGAGTGGCAGGCGTTGATGAATGAAGACGATCTGCCGCAGCTGCGATTGAATCCCATGTACCGCCGCCTCTTAGCACGCGATGCGGCCGATCGCGATGTGCGGAACTACGTAAAAGAGCGTTTCACTGCCGCGATCCAACTGATGAAAAATATCGAGCAGCGCAAGCACACCATCCAGCGTGTGTGCCAATCCATCCTGCGGCGGCAAGGCGATTTTCTAGATTATGGCGCCGATCATCTAAAACCGATGATGATCAAGGAAGTGGCGGAGGAAGTGGGCGTGCACCCCTCCACCGTGAGCCGCGCTGTGGCGAATAAATATGTCCACACGCCGCAGGGCGTTTTGGAACTTCGCTATTTCTTCAGCGAATCCGTCAACGGTCCGCAGGGCAGCGAGATGTCGCTGCTTTCGCTAAAGCGCCGCGTGAAAAAGATGATCGAAGAAGAAGATACCGCGCACCCGCTCACGGATGAACAGATCACGAAGAGGCTCAGCGAAGAGGGCATTCAAGTAACCCGCCGCACGGTAGCAAAATACCGCGAGGACTTGCGCATCCCCAGCACGCACCGCCGACGCGTGAAGGGTTAACAGCCCGCCGTGACGCGCCGCCAGCCCAGAAACAGAAATCGCGACACCCGCCAGCTGGTACTTCTCACCGGTCTTTCCGGTTCTGGCAAAGGTTCAGTCCTAAACACTTTTGAGGACCTCGGATTTTATTGCATCGATAACCTTCCGGTCGGCCTGATCCCAAAATTCAGCGAACTGTATGTGGAAGGCGTCGGCGAAGTGGAACGCGCGGCTCTACTCGTTGATGCCCGCGAAGGCGAGCAAATCGAAAAGCTCCCTGGGATTTATCGCAAACTCGCAACCGAGCATCCGGCCACGCTCGTATTCGTGGAAGCTAGCGACGAAGCGCTGATGCGGCGGTTTAGCGAAACGCGGCGTCCGCATCCTCTCAGTCAAAATGGATCCGTAGCCGAAGGGATTCGTCTGGAGCGGCGGCGGATGGCCCCCATCCGGCGTCTGGCTGACGTGGTCATTGACACGACCAAGTTCAACGTTCACGAGCTGCGCCAATTCATCATCGACCGCTTTCAGAATCCGGGGCGTCGGCCGCTGCTGATTTCGGTGGTGAGCTTCGGATTTCGCTATGGCATTCCGGCCGACGCGGACCTGGTTTTCGACGTGCGGTTCTTGCCCAATCCGCATTTTATTCCGCGCCTGCGGCCTTTTAGCGGCAAGGACAAGAGCGTCGTTCGGTACATTCGTTCGTTTCCGCAAACCGGGGAATTCTTGCGTCGGATTGAGAGCATGTTGTTGTATTTGATTCCGCACTACATTCGAGAAGGCAAGAGCTATTTGACCGTCGCGCTGGGATGCACCGGGGGACGCCATCGTTCTGTTGCACTGGCGGAAGTGATTCGGCGCGACCTGAAGCGCAAGAACTATTCGGCGAAAGTTGTACATCGAGACATCGAAAAGCTAGTGTCTTGAAATCTGACTACCGCTTGTGCGGAGCAGAGGGCCTGCAAGTTGGATCCTGAGAGAAAAGAAAATTCTGCAACGATGACGCAGGGCGAAGAGCTCCGGCGATTGCTGCGCTATCTTGCTCCGCACACGGGTCCGCTGGCCGCGGGAATTCTGCTGCTGGCGGGCATGGGCGTAGCCGGAGGACTGGTGGCGTTTGCCATCAAGCCAGCCCTCGATGTGGTGCTCAATCCGCAGTCATCGCTGCAAAAATTGGTCCTTTTCCAGGTTCCCGGCACCAGCCACATCGTATACATGAACGATTTCGTCCCGGCGCGCGTCCATCACGTGTGGTCCGTATTCGCCCTCGCGCTTCTGTTCATCTTCCTGTTCCAGGCAGTGGCGGAATATTTTGGCAGCACTTTGATTCAGTACGTGGGCTTGGCTGGCATAACGGATCTGAGAAATCGCGTTTACGTCAAAATAGTCCAGCAGCCGGTTGGGTTTTTTCACGACAATCCCGTCGGCCGCGTCATGTCAGCGGTCATCAGCGATATCGAACAAGTACGCAGCGCCTTTTCTGACTACTTGGCTGATTTTTTCCGTCAAATATTCAGCCTGATCATATTCATTGCCGTGCTGCTAGTCATTGACTGGCGAATGGCGGTGGGCTCCGCCGTGCTCGTTCCGCTCGTCGTTTTGCCGGTCGGAAAGTTGACGCGCCGGATTCGCCGCTCGACGGAAAAAAGCCGCTCTCGTCTCGCGGATCTCAGTCAAATATTGCAGGAAACGATCAGCGGCAACCGCGTTGTAAAAGCCTTCGGCATGGAAGGCTTCGAAATCCGGAAATTTGGCGATGCCGCGCGCAATTTGCTGCGGGAAAACATGCGCTGGATTCGCGCCATAGCCGCCACAGGGCCCATCATGGACGTGTTGGGCGCAGTGGTGGTGTCCATGATTCTTTTTTTCGCACGCGGCGAAATCAAAGCGGAGCGGATGACGATCGGCTCCTTTGGCGCATTCACATTCGCCTTGTTCAAGGCATATGAGCCAATCAAGCGCATCGGCGGAATTTACCAGCTGTTTGTTCAGGCGCTGGGCACCTCCGCGCAAGTATTCAAATTTTTGGATCTACCGGAAGAAAAACTCGACGCGCCGGGAGCGAAGGCGCTGCCGCGCTTCTCGAATTGCGTGGAATTCGACGACGCCACCTTCATGTACGAAGACGGCGAGTCTGCCACTTTGATGAATATCACCTTAAAAGTCCCGGCTGGCGCTGTAGTCGCCATCGTCGGATCGAGCGGCGCCGGCAAGACGACCTTGGTCAATCTGCTGCCTCGGTTTTATGTGGCGACCTCGGGAGCAGTTCGCGTTGACGGACGCGATGTTCGGGAGGTGACGTTGCGTTCTCTGCGCGAGCAGATGGC
>Ga0208603_1000035_pt1 | contig 19555 bp, 15 predicted proteins | sample MicForSoSWNC24_M_FD_188001 | JGI IMG/M metagenome (GOLD analysis project Ga0208603, IMG submission 188001) | Forest soil microbial communities from Harvard Forest Long Term Ecological Research site in Petersham, Massachusetts, USA - MetaG HF008... | ecosystem: Environmental > Terrestrial > Soil... | reverse complement strand
TGCGTTGGCGTGAGAGATTCGCTACTTGGTCGAAGAGGCGGCGATTCGAGCGGATGACGTAGAGACTGGTGAGGATGATCGCGACTAGCGTGGCGGTGAGAAATAAATAGACCTCGCGCTGCACGCGGTCGTAGATTTCGCGGACTTGTTGCGCGATTTGTTCGTCGCTTTCATTATTTTGCACGAGCAAGCGCGAGACGGCAGTGCTGAGCGCCTGCTGGCGCGCTTGCAGCGTTAGGCGAATCTGTTCGCGCGCTTCTTTATCCTGGCCCTCCTGGGCTAGCGCGAAGGTGCGGTCCACAGCGTTCCAGAATTGTGTGAGCGAGGCGGCGAGGTATTGCTTTTGATCCGGTGTCCGGGCGGCCGCGTCGAGTTGCTCTTCGGATTGCAGCGCGTCGTCGAGATCTTCGTGGATGCGCGCAAATTGCGCTTTCCAGGCGGTGAGCGGGTAGGGCTCGTCGTTATCCAGCATGTCGCGCATGGCGAGGGCGAGAGAATTCAGGTCATTTTGAACGCGGAGAAGCTGCAGGGAAACCTTGCGATTGCGTTCGACGAGATTATTTTGCAGCGCGCGCAGGCCTGCGATTTGGTGCGTGATGTACGCCGAGTAAGTGACGACAGCCGCGAGCGTGACGATCAGCCCGAGGAACAAACCCATCGCAGGGGAACGCAGAGCACGGCGCAACACAGCCACGAGGATATAACGCGCGGTTAGCAAGTTCCAATGGTTGTGGGCGCTGCAGATTTGGGCAAATCCGCGCACCGCGGCCCCAAAAAAAAGAGCCGCTACCCGTGGGTAGCGGCTCCGAGCACATACTAGGGGATCGGATCAGCGATCAGAACCGATATTTCAGAGCAAACTGCACAGTGCGAGCTCCTTGCGAGGTGAAGATCTCGCCATAGTTCGACGCACCGGCAGTGTGCTGGCCGCTGAACTCTTGTCCGAGGTTGAAGATTGGCGTGTTTGTGAAATTCACCATATCAGCTCTGAACTCGAGCGATTGTCTCTCAGTAATCGAGAAGTCTTTCGACAGACTGAGGTTACCTGTCTTAAGTCCCGGACCATCAAAGGCTCCGACGCCACAATTTCCAAAAGTCCCGGTCGCCGGTGTAGTAACGGCAGCGGGATTCAGGAAGCTAACGCCGTTGTTTGCAGGATTGAAAACCATCGGGACATGAGCTGGAACACCAGCTACGCAGTCCGCACGGGTCGAGAATCCCCCCGTACCGGATGTGTCGCTGCTGGCAAAAATGGTTTGAGCAAATCCGCTGTGGAAGATGAAGCTCGAACTTATGCGCCATCCTCCGGCCACAGCGTTCACGACGCCGTTCACGTCGTTCCCAAACCGCCGGCCGTGCCCGTATGGAAGCTCGTAAACCACATAGCCGTTGAAAAGATGGGCAATGTTCTGAGGGCAGCGGCCATAGTCACCTATTTGGTCGTAAGGATTCTGCGGGAAAGCCCACGCCGAAATGGTTTGCGCTTCAGTGGCAACGTTGTCGCCGAACTGGCCGAAGAATCCGGGCGTGTCACTCAAGCACTTAGACCATGTGTAGTTCAACTGTGCCTGCAGACCCTTCGTGAGACGTTCCTGAAGGACCAACTCCAACGCATGGTAGTTGCTGATGCCGTTCGAAAGTGACAATCGCCTTTGGCCTGGTTCGCCGAGCAGTGTCGGGTTCAGAAACGGACTGGGAGTAATTGTGCCGTCGGCGTTCAACTGATTCTGTTGAAGCATGATGATGTTGCTGAGGTGCTGATCGTTCTGACCGACGTAGCCGACTTGCACGGTCGTAGAATTTCCAAACTGCCGCTGGACGTTCAAACTCCACTCCTGCTGGACCGCAGGCCGGATGTTGAGGTCAAAGGCGTGAGTGGTTACACCCGAAAAACAGACCGGAGCAAAGACTTGCGCCAAGGCAAGAGTGCATCCGGTGGGGAATCCGGTGAATCCCTGGTCCAGGGTGGTGACGGGCAAGTCAGTCGTCGGGGCGTAGGTTACGTTGTTAGCTTGCTGGAACGGCGGGTTCGCGGTGAGCAGGTTGTTCACACCATTGCTCTCATTAAAACTGGTGACTCCGTAGGCGGCGCGCACCACTGTATTTTTTACGAAACCCGGCTGCCAAGCGATTCCGATGCGCGGCTGGAAATTCGTGATGCCGTTGTACTGTTTGTAAAGAGCTTTGCCCAAGCCTTGATTGTTGATTGTGGAAGTAATGAGCTCCCCGCCAAACAGATTATAGTTTACGGCGTTCCCATCTTGTGCAGCGCGGGGCGTATTGAGCTCCCAACGCAGTCCGAGATTCACTGTGAGATTTGGTCTAATCCTCCAGTTATCCTGCCCATACACGGCCCAGAGATTATTTCGTACGTGGCGATTGCCGGTACCGGAACCGATACCCAAGTTGTTGGGAAGGCCTAGCATAAAATCTGCAAGGCCAGATCCGTTGGAAAGCGGGTTACCGCCCACGAGAGTCGGATTTGCAGTGTATTGCCCGTTGAAGTTGAAAAGACCCGCCAATCCTTCAATCCCGGGGAAGAGAAAATTGTCGCGAAAGTTGTTGAACTGAACGCCAGCGTGAAATTCATGATTTCCATACGTTTTGACGATCGAGTCGCCGATCTGAAACACCGTGTCGCTGAACGTATTGAACTGCCCGAGATTGTTAGCAAGAGTGCCGACTCCACCAAATAATCCGCCAATAGCAGGAAGAAACGTGCTAGGCGAGCCGGGAATACCAAATTTCTGAGGCAGATTTTCTCCAGTGGGGTTGGAAAAGCCCTGGCTCACCGGGAAATAGCTAAAGCCCGCACGGAAATCGTTGATCAGGCTTGGGCTGATGGACCGCGTCCATCCGATGACTCCGTTCTTCAAGGGATAATTAAAATCCGTGATGCCATTGCTTGCCAGCAGGAAGGTTTCGGTGGTTGGATTTCGCACGGATTGTTGCGAATAGCGTCCGAAGATGCGGTCTTTGTCGTTGGGTGTCCAATCGATCTTCACGTCACCTTGGTCAGCGTTGTTCAAGATGCGCTGCTGATAAAACAAAGTGTTACCGGTAGCCGGTTGCGGATAAAGCGACGAATTCACGATGGCAGAAGCGGCTGGGCTTAAGGTGAATCCCGCAGCCGTTAAATTGTTGAATGGGATGGGAACGCGCGCGGTGGGAGCCACGCCGGCTTGAGGCGCATATAGTTGAGTGTTTCCGTTGACGAGGCTGTTGCAAACGCCGGCTCCATTAAAACCCGCCGAGCAGAGTTCACCGAAATTCCCTGCGCGCTCAGCAGCGCTCATTACAATCACACTTTGCGTCGAGGGAGTGTCCATGCGCTGCCCTTGATAGTCCACGAAGAAAAAAAGACGATTCTTGACGATTGGCCCGCCAAAGGTGCCGCCGAAGCGGTTATACCGGAGAGCGGCTTTCGGGGTCACAGGAGTGGTCAACCCCGCGCTCCATTGATTAGCGTTTAATGCGTCGTTCCGGAAGAACTCAAAGGCACTGCCGTGATAGGAGTTTGTGCCAGACTTGATGGTCGTGTTCACAATGCCGCCCAGAAAATTGCCAAACTCCGCAGAGGGATTCTGGGCGATTAAATTGAATTCCTGGATGGCGTCGGTACTGGGGGAGTAAGCCACTTCGTTGTTGTCGTTCTGATTGTTGTCTATCCCATCGAGAATGTAATTGTTGGTCTGTTCGCGATTCCCATTAATGTAGGGGCGTCCGATTTGGAACGTGTTTTGTCCCGAAGTAAAGGCCCCCGGATTCGTGCTTGTCGCTCCCGGAGTGAGCAGGGTGAGTTCGTTGTAGTTTCCGGTGATCAACGGGATGTTTTCCGTCACAACGTGATCGATATGCGTGCTGAGGTCGGTTGTTTCGGTTTGAAGCAGCGGGGGGACGCCGCTTACTTCGACAGTCTGCGACATGGTGCCGACGGTCAACTGGATATCAACGCGCGCCACTTGATCCAGGACCAGATCAAATGCCGAGCGCACCGCAGTCTGAAACCCTTTTGCTTCCACCTTCACTTGATAATTCCCGATCGGGATGCGCGGGAGATAGTAAGCGCCGTCCGTATTGGTCTGCGTCGGATATGCCGTACCGCGCGCAGTATCCATGGCGGTGACCGTCGCGCCCGCAACGGGCGCGCCGCTGGGATCGGTGATTATTCCATTGATGGCTGCCGAGGTTTCTTGTGCCGCGGCGGGCGATACGGTTACGGCGAGCGCGACGATTACCAGCGCTGACAACATGCAAGCGATTGCTGTGATACGGCGAATCTTGTTCACGGAAGCCTCCTGGCGGAAATTCGGAGAATCGAGGCTGTCACGCCTCCCACGCACCCCAAATACCCCTTTGATGAGAAAGAGCTATATAGCGCACGATTTCTATTGTCAAGAGAAAAATGAAACTGTATAAGAATTTGGCAGAATTGACGGGACAAGCTCTATAGCAGCTATTTGAGCTCTATAGCGGTTTGTTTGCACTTAAGAGGCAGGCTGGGGCGCCTGTTAAACCAGCCGTAACCCTATCCTGCTAGACTCACAGGCATTTCCGGAGCGTGCATGACACCGATCGGCCGAAACGGCGAACCGACCTACAAGAGAATCCAGAACGTAATCCGGAAGCGGATTGAAGGCGGGCAGCTAAAGCCCGGCGACATGGTTGCTTCCGAGCGGGAGCTGGCCAAAACGCACAAAGTGAGCCTGATGACGGCGCGTCACGCCCTGGCGGACTTGGCGCGGGAAGGCATGGTCGAGCGGCGGCACGGTTCCGGAACGTTCGTCGCGCCGCCAAAAATTCATTTCAACAAACTGATGAGTTACACGGAGCAGATGGCCAGCCGTGGGTTGGCCGCACGCTCCAGAATTATTTCTTCGGGCGTGCTGGACAACGAGCACGAGATCGCAGCGCGGCTTTCGTTGCCGTCCGGGAGCCACATGTACATGCTGGAACGCGTGCGGCAAGCGGCCGATGAACCGTTTGCGCTGGAGACTTGCTATCTCTCGGCGGACGAATTTCCGGCACTGGCGGGCGGCACGCTGGAGCGCGGATCGTTGTTTGTGACTCTGGAGCACGAATACGGAGTGGAGATGGCATACTCCGACGAGGAAATTGACGCGACGGCGGCGGATTTGAAGACCGCGGAGCTGCTGTCGGTTCCGCGCGGGACGCCGCTATTGCGCATTCGCCAGCTGATTTATACGACGAAGGGCAAGGCTTGCATGTACGTGGTGGGCCTTTACCGGTCGGGGCGGCATACTTTGCTGATTCGCAGGTTTCGATGAGTGGTGCGTACGTTTTTTCTCACCAAAGATTTAATACATCAGAGGACGCATCAGAGAAAAGCGCAGTGCGCGGAGACGCTGGAGGCGAAATTTGACGCCTGGATGATTCTTGCGATCACTGCGGCGCTTCCCTCCTGCGGCAGGTCACAGACATGGCGAGTGCCTACGCTTTTGAGGTGATGGGAACACCCGGGCAAGTTGGGCGCGGCGAGCAGCGCCCCAACGGGTGCTTCGTTAGTGGCTTTCTTCGTGGGATCGGTTATCGCTGCTTCTTAGATTTTTCCTGCTGTGACTGCTGTTTCGATACTTCCGTGGCTGCGGCTTAGCTCACGAGACATCTGCCATGCGCATATCGTTGCTAGCAGCACCAAAAATATCCCTAGCGGCCAGTGATGCAGCAGCAATTTGCCTACACCGAAAAGCGCGCTGTAAACCATCACGCAGCCTAGAATCCAGCACCAGAGATTGCGGGCGAGATCGTGCGTCCTAGGGATTTCCGGCGCGAGTGCGGCGATGGGTTGCCAGCCTGTGGCATCTGGCCGGACCTTACGGTAGAACGACAGCAAAATGCTGTCCGGCTCTTTCGCCGTCGCGAGCGTGACGATGATCCACACGAGAGTTGTAAGGAGCGTGGTGGTGAGAATGTTTTTTGCGAAGACGACCGTGTCGGAACCGGTGAAAAGTGACGGCCGACCAAGAAGCCCGTTCGCCAAATTTTCCCAGTGCAGCGCGAGCGTGACGGCCAGCGCGGTGATCATCGCAGAAATTTCGCTCCAAGCATTGATGCGCCACCAATACCAGCGAAGCATGTAAACGCTGCCCGTCCCTGCGCCGACTTGCAACACGACCTGCCAGCCGGAACGGATGGATGCGAGCTGCGCGGAAACGTACCCGGTCATGATTACGAGCAGCACGGTGACGAGCTGCGAAATGTGGACGTAGTGGCGTTCGGAAGCGTGGCGCACCAAAAAGCGCCGGTAAAAATCCTCGACGATGTACGACGTGCCCCAGTTAAGTTGCGTCGCGATGGTGGACATGAATGCGGCGAGAAAGCCGGCGACGATGATCCCGCGCCAGGCATGCGGCACGTAATCGTTGACGATCATCATGTAACTGGTTTCGGGGTGCTGGAGGCCCGGATAAAGCACGATCGCGGCGAGAGCGGTGAGAATCCAAGGCCAGGGACGCAGTGCGTAGTGAGCGATGTTGAACCAGAGCACGGAAAATAATCCCTGGCGTTCATCGCGCGCACTGAAAATTCTTTGCGCGATGTATCCGCCACCGCCGGGTTCCGCGCCGGGATACCAGAAGGCCCACCACTGCACTCCGAGGTACACGGCGAAAGTGATTACCGGTAGGGTCCACAGCGTGTCGCTGGCGAAACCCTTCGAAAAATCGGGGAGAAACGCGAGCGGGTCAGAGCCGCCATTTTGCACGCGCATCGCGCCGATTTGCGAGATCATCGAGCCCATGCCGCCCGCAGCTTTCACGGCGTAGCAGGCGATTCCGATCACGATGCTCATTTTCAGCACGAATTGGAAAAGGTCAGTCCAGAGCACGCCTGAGAGGCCGCCGAGAGAAACGTAAAGTCCGGTAAATGGGATCAGAAAGAAAATGCAGATGATCAGAGCTTGGCCGTCCGTTCCGGAAAATACTGGACCGAAGATTTGGCTGAGTGCGTGCGAAAATGTGCCGAGGAAACTCCACGTCTGCATGGTGGGGCCGAGAGTCGTGCCGACGATGTTGATCATCGCCTTGGTGACCCAGCCGAGGATCAGGCAGTTCATCAGCAGGCCGAGATAGATGGCGCGAAATCCGCGCAGAAACGCGGCGGGATTCCCGGAGTAGCGCATTTCGGCGAATTGCACGTCGGTCATCAGGCCGGAACGGCGCCACAATCGCGCGAAGAGAAACACAGTCATCATGCCGGACGGCAGAAACGCCCACCAAATCCAGTTGCCGGCAATTCCTTGCGTGTAGACGAGGCCGGCGACGAGCAGAGGCGTATCGGCGGCGAAGGTTGTGGCGACCATGGAGGTGCCGGCGAGCCACCAGGAAGCGCTGCGTCCGGAGACAAAATAATCTTCAGAACTTTTTGTGGAGCTGCGCCGGAAATAGAGGCCGAGCAGAAGAGTTATTGCGAGGTACCCGATAATGGCTGACCAATCGAGCAGTGTGAATGGCATCGGCCCGACTTTATTGCACAGATGCGCGGGAGGAAGCAATGTGAAATCGAACTAAATTTGCGACGCGATGCGTGCGGCGCGTGCTGAGAGCCGGAAAAAACTTGCGTGCTGGCTGAGAATTTGTACTATTCTGCGCGTCGCTCGATTATCTTTTGCGCCATAAATTGCTCAAAGAAGGGCAAATGCGAATTCTGTTGTTCGTTGTGCTACTCGGTCTTGCCGCTGGCTCGGGCGCTTCGAGCCAATCTCCGGCGCAACCCGTGCCGCAATTGAATTTGATGCCGATGCCGTCGAGCTTGCAGCTTGGAAGCGGTGCGCTTCCGGTCAGTGCGAGCTTCTCCGTCGCGATTGAGGGTTACCGCGAGCCTCGGCTGGAACGCGCGGTCGAGAGGTTTTGCCGAGATCTTTCGCGGCGGACTGGTTTGTTCATCGGTGTGATGATTGTTGACCCCAGCAAGGCGACGCTGGTGATTCATGCGGAACATGCGAGCAAGCCTGTTCAAGAATTGGGCGAAAACGAAAGCTACGTTCTGGATGTGAGTGCTGCGGGAGCGAAGCTGTCGGCGCCAAATCCTTTGGGCGCAATGCACGGGCTGCAGACGTTTCTGCAACTGGTTGCGATCACGCCGTCCGGTCTCGTCGCGCCCGCCGTACATATCGAAGATGCGCCGCGATTTCCCTGGCGCGGTTTGACCATTGACGTCAGCCGTCACTTTGTTTATCTGGATACGCTGAAGCGCAACGTTGACGGAATGGCCGCGGCAAAAATGAACGTGCTGCACCTGCACCTTTCGGACGATCAGGGCTTTCGAGTGGAAAGCAAAGCATTTCCCAGGCTGCAGGAAATGGGATCGGACGGGAAGTATTACACGCAAGCGGAAATCCGTGACCTGATTGCGTATGCCGGCGATCGCGGCATTCGTGTGCTACCCGAATTCGACATGCCCGGGCACAGCACGTCGTGGTTCGTAGGCTATCCCGAACTTGCCAGCGGGCCTGGACCGTACCAGATCGAACGGCGCTGGGGAATTTTCGATCCGGCGATGGATCCTTCGCGCGAGTCCACGTACAAGTTTCTGGACAAATTCATCGGCGAGATGGCGGAGCTTTTTCCGAACCATTATTTTCACATCGGCGGCGACGAAGTGAACGGCAAACAGTGGGACGCTAATCCGGAGATTCAGAAATTCATGCACGCGCACAAATTGAAGAACGATCAGGAACTGCAACAGTATTTCACGCTGCAAGTTCAGAAAATCGTGAGCAAGCACCACAAGGAAATGGTCGGCTGGGATGAAATTCTGACTCCGGGGATGCCGAAAGACATCGTGATCCAATCGTGGCGGGGCCAGGAATCGTTGGCTGAAGCGGCGCGCCAGGGATATCGCGGAATTCTTTCCAGCGGATACTACCTGGACGGGATGGCGCCGACGAGCCAGCACTATGCGGTCGATCCCATGGCGAACGCGGATGCGACGCTCACGCCGGAACAGCAAAAACTGATTCTCGGCGGCGAAGCTTGCATGTGGGCCGAATTTATTTCGAATGAAAATATTGATTCGCGGATTTGGCCGCGGGCGGCGGCAGTCGCCGAGCGTTTGTGGTCCGCGCAACAGGTGCGCGATGCGGATTCGATGTACCTTCGGCTGGATGCTATGAGCGTGCAGTTGGAGGAACTCGGGCTGACGCATCGTTCGAGCCCACAGGTAATGCTCGCGCGGATGGCGGGGGCCGACGACATTGCCGCGTTGCGCGTGCTGGCGGATGCGGTGCAGCCTGCGAGCATCACTATTCGCGAAAAGGAAGCTGAACTTACCGGCGGGATCCAAACCAGCGATATGCCGCTCGATCGCATGGTGGATGTGGTGGCTCCCGAAAGCGAAGTGGCGCGACGATTTTCGGGCGATGTGAATCAACTTGCCGCGAGCAATTTTCGGGATGCTGCGGCGGAATCACGAATCCGTGCGCGGCTGGTTTTGTGGCGCGACAATGACAATCAACTGGAACCTCTGCTGCAGAATTCATTTCTGCTGAAAGAACTCTCGCCAGTTTCGCAAAATCTGACTGCGGTGGCGGCGGCGGGACTCCAGGCGCTCGACTTCATTGACAACGGCCGCACTGCTCCCGAGTCCTGGCACAACGAACATCTGGCGATGATTCAGCAGGCCGAAAAGCCGACGGCCGATCTGATTCTTGCGATTGCGCCAGCCGTGCAGAAGCTCGTTGACGCCAGTGCGAGCGTCACTCCGAGACAATAATTTCGCGGCTGGGGGAGGCGCGAGAATAACCGGCTAGCGGCGGCGAGGCGAGAAACCGTTTGCGCGGCTGATCATTGAGGAGGATTGTTCTTGCGCATTGTGAATTTTCGCAGGGAACGGGCTTTGCGGCTGGGAGCGTTGCAGGAGGAGCGCGTCTTTGATCTACAGGAATTGAGCGCGGCTAGGGGGAAACCAGCCCCCTTTCTCTCAAGCGCGGAGGATTTCTTGAATGCGGGTTCGGAGGCGGTGGATTTCGCGCGGAAACTGGTGGTAGAGGGGGCGACCGGTAATGCGTCAGTTCCTTTGAAATCGCTCGAGCTTGGGCCGCCCGTTCCGAAGCCGGGCAAGATCATCGCCGTGGGACTGAATTATCGGGATCATGCGGGCGAAGCAAATTTCAAGGTGCCAGAATATCCGATTCTATTCGCGAAATTTCCGAATTCCATCGTCGGGCCGCACGATCCCATCGGGATTCCGTCAGAGGACATGCAGGTTGATAACGAGGCTGAATTGGCCGTGGTGCTGGGGCGCCGCGGTAAGGCTATCCGCCAGGATGCGGCGCTCGACTACGTGGCCGGATATATGGCGCTCAATGATGTGTCGGCGCGGAGGTGGCAATTCGCAGACAAACAGTGGACCCGGGGAAAATCCTGCGACACATTCTGCCCCACGGGGCCGTGGCTCACGACTCGTGACGAGATTGCCGATCCACACAATCTGCGCGTCATCGGACGGTTGAATGGCGAGGTTTTTCAAGATTCGAATACGTCGAAGCTGATTTTTCAGCTGCCCGAGCTCATATCGTTTATTTCCGAGGCGATCACGCTGGAGCCGGGAGATATCATCGCAACGGGAACGCCGTCGGGCGTAGGCGTGTTTCGCAATCCGCCGATTTTCATGAAGCCGGGAGACGTCGCGGAGGTGGAAATTGAAAAGTTGGGATTGTTGCGAAACGTCGCGACGACGGGATTGCGGAGTTGATGGAGGACCGAATCTTCGGGTTTGCGGCGCCGCGTTATGAGCGGATGCCGTCTTGATGCACGTATTTGACTACTTCGACTTCTGAAATCGCGATAAGTCCCTCGGCGACCATCTCATCCAGGAACGGCAGCAGGGTCTGAATTTTGTCTTCTGAGTCAATCACGCTGACCATGACCGGCGCGTCATGGGAGAACGACATGTGGCGCGGGCGGCGAATCAGCGTGCTGGCGCCGTATCCTTCGATTCCGCGAAAAACAGTGGCGCCGGCGATGTCCAGTTCGCGGCACTTTTCGACAACGGCGCGATACAGCGGCTTATCCTTCCATTTGTCGTCTTCGCCGAAATGAATGCGCAGCATTTTGGCCGTGCCCTCGAGCTTCATTTGCGCGCCTCCTTTCTGCGTTCGACTTTCTGGAAGTCGCGCGTATATTTGATTACGTCCACGTCGGAGAAAACCACCAAGCCTTGTTGCACCATGCCGTCAAGCACGGGAAGAAATGTGCGGAGCCGTTCTTCGGTGTCCACCACGGAGAGCATGATGGGCCGGTCATGCGAGAGATGAAGCGCCGAATCCTTGTGAATTCTGCGGTTGGCTCCATAGCCTAAGATGCCCTGGTACACCGTTGCGCCGGCGATGTCGTTCGCACGCATGCTTTCCAGCAGTGCTTTGTGCAGAGGCTTGCCGTTCCACTTATCGTTTTCGCCGATAAAAATCCGCATCAGCTTCGCTTTTCCCTGGCGCTTCAATGCGGGCACGTCTTCCTGGCCTGCACCCTTTGCGGAAGCCTCAGAAGGTTTCACGACGGTGGTATCTTGAATTTCAATCAGGCCTGTTCCGACCATTTCGTGCAGCTTGGGGAGAAGTTCGTTCACTTTTTCGGCCGTTTCCATGAACTCGATTTTCATCGGAAGATTTTCCGTGAGCGCCAGCGCGCGATCCGTGTGCATACGGTGGTCGGCGCCAAAACCGGCGATGCCTCGCGTGACGGTGGCTCCGGAAACCTGGTGATAGAAAAGAAATTGTAGAATCGCGGAATAGACGGCTTCCCCGTGGTATTGGTAGTCCTGGCCAACATAAATACTTACCTTCTTGGCCGGTCCGGCTTTAAGCATGTTTCCTCCCGCGTCATATTCCCACGGCTTGCAACCAAGTATTCTACCGCCCGTCCGGGCATATAATTTCAGACAATCGAGCGTCCGGTGATCACGCCCAACCAAACGGAAATGAAGCCGACGACCACGCTGAGGATGACGTTCAGGCCGGCGATTAGAAACTCGCCGTCTTGAAATACGCGGAAGGTTTCATACTCAAATGTGGAAAACGTGCTGTACCCGCCGATGAATCCAATCGGCAGCAAATAGCGCCAATTCGCGTTCCAGTTCGTTTTTTCCGCCAGCAACGTGACGATCAAACCGATTAGAAAGCACGCGGTGCAATTGACGATGAAGGTGCCATACGGGAATCGCGTACCCATACGGTTGCCGACATATCCTCCGAGCCAGAAGCGCAGGACCGATCCCAAAAATCCCCCGAGACCTACCATCAAGTATTTGGTCATAGTTGCAAGAGGCGTCCCCTCCTTGAGGCTCGCGAGATAAGGGTTGAGCCATTTTCAAGTGCATCGGTTTGGTTCGGGATCGTCGCCGGGGATATGACTCCGCGACAAGAATCCCTTGTCAGGAGTCATCATCTGTCCCGGCTAAGAAGGGACAGCGGTTAAGGGGCGAACTCCATGCCCTCTGTGCCTAATGATACTTTTACTTTCACGGAAGTCAATTGCCGAGTGCGATGCGTTGCGTTGGCGTTCAATACCCGGCTTGCTCCGCGGACAATCTTCGGTCGCGTTCCGCGACAAACCGTGCTGTAGCTATTTTTCATTGGGTCTTGAGTTCGACGTCCTGAGTATAGAGAACATGCCAACGTCCGTCGTAATAACTGAATGTGTCGAGAAAACGGACCTTTCGCGGTTCCTTCGTCGCTGGGTCCGGAATATCGATGTCTGACCTGGAGATTGCAGTCGTCCCATGGATCTGTATCGTCGGCATGGGCAACGACGGAACTGGAATCGGATTCGCGCGATGAGCGCGCGCCTTGTCAATGATCTCCTGCCGGCTTCTCACCTGTCCGGTGTACCAAACGGATTCGTAGTCTGGTTCCAACAGGCACTCCAGGTAATCGGTATCGCCGGTAAGAAACGCCTTGCTCCACTCCCGCTCGGCGCGCCTTACGGATTCAGCGTCCGGTTTGGAGTCCTTCATCAGTTGGTCACAATTTTGCGCAGCCGCCGGAATCAATAAAAACGGAAATAGAGCAAAAGCCCACAAGCGCTTCATAGTCATCGCGGTTTCCTTTCGACGTCGCGCATGGGTGAGACGATCGGCGCCTATTATATGCACCGCAATCAGACGGGGCTTGGCGGGTCAGGCGATGCCCAGCTTCTTTTGCATCTCTTCGAGCGAAATTCCCTTCGTTTCCGGATAGACCAACAGGACAACAAAAAACTGGAGAAGCATCATCGCCGCGAAAAATACGAACGGATAGCCGCCGGACGCCGCCGCCATTGACGGGAAAATGAGGGAGATCAGCGCGTTCATGAACCAATGCGAAAAGCTGCCGAGGCTTTGTCCTTTGGCGCGCACGCGGTTGGGGAAAACTTCGCTCAGATAAACCCAGATGACGGCGCCTTGCGAGAACGCGAAGAAGGCGATGTAGCCTACCAGCAGCCAGACCAGGAAATCCTGGTGGCGGCCTGAAAGGAAAATGGCAGCGACGCCGCCCAGACATGCCGCGGTGCCGACGGAGCCGATCAGCAGCAGAGTCTTGCGGCCGACGCGATCTATCATGGACATGGCCAGCATGGTGAACACCAGGTTTGTCGCGCCAATGGCAACTGCTTGCAGGTCGGAAGAGACTTTGTTGAAGCCGGCATACGCAAAAATATCGTTGAGGTAGTAGAGGATGGCGTTGATGCCGGAAAGCTGGTTGAACATTCCGATGGAGACGGCGAGGAAAATCGGCAGGCGATATTTCCAGGAAAAGAGAGAATCGCTGACAACGTGCTCGGCGTCGATGGACGCGACAATTTCCTGAAGCTCCTGTTCGTAATTTTCTTCGCCTGTGACGCGCAGGACTTCTTTGGCTTCGTCCACTCTTTGCTTTTTGACCAGCCAGCGCGGACTGCGGGGAATGGTGAAAAGTAGAAGAAAGAAAAGAAGTGCGGGGGCGGCGGGAATCCCCAGTTTCCACCGCCATTCGGCTGCGCCGAGCTGCATCGCTCCGACGATGTAGTTCGATAGATACGCAAGCAAGATTCCCAACACGACGTTGAACTGAAAGAGGCCTACCAGACGGCCGCGCCATTTCGCCGGAGCCACTTCCGCGATGTACATCGGACCGAGGACGGAAGAGCCGCCGATGCCGAGTCCGCCGATGAAACGAAAGACTACGAGTGCGGTCCAATCCCAGGCGAAGGCGCAGCCCAGAGCCGAAATCAAGTACAAGACGGCCAGGACGCGCAAGCTGTCGCGGCGGCCGAAACGATCTCCTGGAATTCCAGCCAGCATGGACCCGAAGATGGCTCCGACAACCGCTATGAAGACGGTAAAGCCCAGGCCATTGGACGAGAGGTGAAATGTCTGGGTCAGCTCACGGGTGGTACCGGAGATAACGGCAGTGTCGAAACCGAAAAGCAGTCCGCCGAGCGAAGCGACGATGGCGCTCCGCAACAGATGCGAGTTAAGTTTCATGCCGCCTTTCTAATCGTCATGCCGCCAGGGCTTACGGTGGGCATTGTCTCTCTTAGCGCGCCGCATCGGGCAAGAATATTTGCACGCGCGTCTAGGGAGACACGCGCTTTGGCAGGAAGGCGCTGCCTTTTTTTACGATGAACGCCCACAGAGCACCGCTCGCGGGCGGCAGGTCGCGGTCGGTGCGGCGCACTACGAACCAATGCCGAACGATGGGCAGGCCTTCGACTTTCAGGACGGCCAGGCGGCCGTCTGCGACTTCTGACGCAATCGTGTGCGCGGAGATCAACGAAAGACCCAGGCCCGCCATTACAGCTTGCTTGATCGTTTCGTTCGAGCCCATTTCTATGGTCACTTTTGGAGGTTGGATCATTTGCGCGTTGAGGAAGTATTCGAAGATATTGCGCGTGCCCGAGCCTTCTTCACGGACTATGAATTTTTGGCTGGATAATTCGGCTTTGGATACACGCTTGGCGCGGGCGAGGCGGTGATCGGCTGGAGCAATCATCACGTACGGGTGCGGGCCGAAGGGCTCGCTTTCAGCGCCGAAATCGCCAGGCGGGCGTCCCATCACCGCCATGTCTATGTCGTAATTGCGAAGCGATTGGACTGTCTCGGCGCGATTCCCCACTACTAGTTGCAGATCAATCCCTGCGTGCTGGCGCAAAAATGCGGCGATCAGTTCCGCAGCGAAGTATTTGGCCGTCGATACGGCACCGAAGCGCACGCGTCCGCCGTGCAGACCCTTCATGGCTTCGAGAGTGTCGCCGAGATCCGAGATCACGCGATCGATGCGCGCGGCGGCGGCGACTGCTTCACGGCCGGCGTCGGTGGGCCGTAGGCGGTTGCCGGTGCGATCAAAGAGCGCCAGGCCGAGGTCTTCTTCGAGGAGCTTGATGCGAGAGGTCAGCGCCGCGGGGGTGACGTGAAGCGATTCAGCGGCTTTGACGACCGTGCCGCTGCGCGCTACCTGATGCACCGCTTCGAACTGCTTGAATGTGAGGTTAGTCATGTGGAGCTGGCCCCTCACGAGGCCGTCAATTTTTCTAAGTATGGCAGCAATTATATTCACTTTTATTGTTTGCGGCAAGCTGCTACGTTTTGCCCTTGTGGGGAGGAGGCCAGGTCATGAGTAAGGATGGAACGACGCTCGACGCGAAGCCCTCGACCGTCCGAGGCAAGGATCGCTACAGGTCCGGCGTGATGGAATACAAGAAGATGGGTTACTGGGAACCGGAGTACGAGCCGAAGGATACAGACATTATCGCGCTTTTTCGCGTGACGCCGCAGGACGGAGTGGACCCGATCGAAGCATCGGCGGCGGTGGCGGGAGAATCTTCCACGGCCACATGGACCGTGGTGTGGACCGACCGCCTCACCGCTTGCGACAAATATCGCGGGAAATGCTATCGCGTCGAGTCGGTGCCCAACGCGCCGGGTTCTTACTTCGCGTGGATCGCTTACGACCTCGATCTCTTCGAGCCGGGCTCGATTTCTAATCTTGCCGCCTCGATCATCGGGAATGTTTTTGGGTTCAAGCCGCTGAAGGCTTTGCGGCTGGAGGACATGCGTCTGCCCGTGGCCTACGTGAAAACATTTGACGGGCCGGCGACAGGAATCGTGGTCGAACGCGAGCGCCTGGATAAATTCGGACGGCCGCTACTCGGCGCGACGGTGAAGCCGAAGTTGGGTCTTTCGGGGCGCAACTACGGCCGCGTGGTTTGCGAGGCGTTGAAGGGCGGACTGGACTTCACGAAGGACGACGAGAACATCAATTCGCAGCCTTTCATGCACTGGCGCGACCGATATCTTTATTCGATGGAGGCGGTGAATCGCGCGCAAGCCGAGACCGGTGAAGTGAAGGGAAGTTATTTGAACGTAACTGCGGCGACGATGGAAGATATGTACGAGCGCGCGGAGTTCGCGAGCGAGCTGGGTTCGGTGATCGTCATGATTGACCTAGTGATCGGATACACAGCGATTCAATCCATGTCCAAGTGGGCGCGCCGCAACAACATGATTCTGCATTTGCACCGCGCGGGTCACGGCACTTACACGCGACAGAAGATTCACGGCGTTTCGTTTCGCGTGATCGCGAAATGGATGCGCCTCGCGGGAGTAGACCACATTCATGCGGGTACGGTGGTAGGCAAACTAGAAGGCGACCCGCGAACCATTCGAGGCTATTACGATATCTGCCGCGAAGACGTGGTGCCGCAGAAGCTCGAGAACGGAATCTTTTTCGAGCAGCAATGGGCCTCCTTGCGGAAACTGATGCCAGTAGCTTCCGGTGGGATTCACGCGGGGCAGATGCACCAGCTCCTCGATCTGCTCGGTGAAGACACCGTGCTGCAGTTTGGCGGAGGAACGATCGGCCATCCGACGGGGATCGTCGCCGGGGCCACGGCAAATCGCGTCGCGCTCGAAGCTATGGTTCTGGCTCGCAATGAAGGCCGCGACATCGCGCGCGAAGGTCCGGCGATTTTGGAAGCAGCGGCCAAACATTGTCTGCCATTGAGGCAAGCGCTCGAAGTCTGGAAGGACGTAACTTTCGATTACGCTTCGACGGACACGCCCGATTTCGTGCCTACCGCAACCGTCTCGGTGTGAAAAGGAGAAATTGTCATCATGCGATTGACGCAGGGTTGTTTTTCGTTTTTGCCTGACCTCACGGACGAGCAGATCAGGGGGCAGGCGCAGTACTGCATTGACAACGGGTGGGCGGTGAACATTGAGTTCACCGACGACCCGCATCCGCGCAATACGTATTGGGGGATGTGGGGCTTGCCCATGTTTGATATCAAGGATGCCGCCGCGGTGATGATGGAATTGCAGGAGTGCCGTAAGGCATACGGCGACCGTTACATTCGGCTGTCGGGATTCGATTCCACGCACGGCTGGGAATCGCTGAAAATCTCTTTCATCGTAAATCGTCCCGCAGAGGAACCAGGATTCCGGCTGGTGCGGCAGGAAGGGCGCGGACGAAATATGCGGTACACCACGCAGGCGTATGTTACCGATCGTCCGGAGGGACAGCGATATCGTTGATGTTCGACGGGCACGGCCATTCCTGGCTGCGCGGTTTTCGAGCACGGCTGAATGCTAATGAGCGAAACAATCCGATCCTACGATCATCCGGGCATCACCGATCCCGTGGCCGAAGAACGGCCGCGCGGAGCAGGTGCATTTGCATCGCTTGCGCCTGTAGCGACATCGCCGAGCAACGGCGGGTCCAGCGAAACACTTGATCTGGCGAAGGAGCTGACTGAAGCGGGCGTCAAAGATGTGCTGACCGAACTCGACGATAGGCTCGTCGGTCTTGCTCCGGTGAAGACTCGCATTGGCGAAATTGCCGCCCTGCTGCTGGTGGAGCGCGTGCGCCGAAAGCTTGGGCTTTCGAGCGAGCCGCCGACGCTGCACATGTCTTTTATCGGCAATCCGGGTACCGGCAAGACGACCGTGGCGTTGCGCATGGCGGATTTGCTGCGCCGGCTGGGATTCGTGCGCAAGGGCCATCTTGTTTCGGTGACGCGCGACGATCTGGTGGGGCAATACATCGGCCACACCGCGCCGAAGACCAAGGAAATTCTGAAGAAGGCGATGGGCGGCGTCCTATTTATTGACGAAGCCTACTATCTTTACCGCGCCGAGAACGAGCGCGACTACGGGCAAGAGGCCATCGAGATTTTGCTGCAGGTGATGGAGAACCAGCGCGAGGATCTAGTGGTAATTTTGGCCGGTTATGCGGACCGTATGGAGAAGTTTTTCGCGAACAATCCCGGTTTTCGTTCGCGCATCGCCCATCACATTGATTTCCCGGATTACGCGGATGGCGAGCTACTGGCGATCGGCGAACTAATCCTGGCCAAGCAGAATTACAAACTGAGCGAGCGCGGGCGGGAGGCGCTGGCGCGCTACATCGTCGCGCGCAAACAGCAGCCGCACTTTTCGAATGCGCGCTCGATCCGCAATGCCCTCGACCGTGCGCGACTGCGGCAGGCCAACCGCATCGTGCACGACGCCGCGAATGTGAAAGTCACAGCCGAGGACTTGATGACGATTGATGCTCCAGACCTGCTGGCGAGCCGTGTCTTCGGGAAAGCCGCCACGAACGATTCTCCGCTGAGCGATGAGACCGAAAACACGTTTGACTAATCCAATCATCGCGGCTCCTTCGATTGGTGGCAAGGCAATGTTGCCGCCACTTTGAATACCACTCGTGGAAAAGAACGGCTTGCTGTAGTCTCTGCCTGCTCGATCCCTTTTGAGGGCGCCATGGCTTTACAAGCGCTGATCTTTGACGTTGACGGCACGCTCGCCGAGACGGAGGAAATGCATCGCTCGGCGTTCAACCAGGCATTCGCCTCGTTTGGGCTTGAGTGGAATTGGGATCCACCGCTTTACAAGGAACTGCTTCGGGTTGCCGGAGGCAAGGAACGCATCCTTCACTATCTGATGAGTCGCAGGCCGCAGGACGTAGCCGCCCACGAGCGCGAAATTCCGCAAATTTACGCGCTAAAAACAAAACTGTACTCGGCGATGGTTCGGGAAGGAACGCTCAGGCTTAGGCCGGGGATTAAGCGACTGTTCGAGGAGGCAAGAACCGCAGGGATTCGACTCGCGATTGCGACGACCACGAATCCCGCAAATGTGGATGCGCTCCTGCAGCGAGCCTTAGCTCCATCCGGTGAATCGCTTTTTGGCGTGATCGTTGCGGGTGATGAGGTAGCGGCGAAGAAACCGGCTCCGGACGTTTTTGACCTAGCGGTGCGCCGGCTCGGATTGCGCGCTTCGGCGTGCATGGCGTTTGAGGATTCGGCCAACGGCGTGATGTCCGCACGGCATGCGGGCCTGGCTGTGGTGGCAACGCCGAGCGCCTACACTTACGACGATGATTTCACGGGAGCAGCCTCGGTGGTTTCGACGCTCGGCGAGCCCGGCGAGCCGCATCAACATTTTGCAGGTTGGGAATGGCCTGGCGGCTTCGTAACCCTGGCAGGTCTGCAAAAGCGAGCCGAAGAGCGGGCGCATGCCCGGGCTGGCAGAGCTTAATTTTTCTAAGTGTTGATGCAATTATATTCAGTTTTGTTTTGCG
>Ga0208603_1000034_pt1 | contig 19647 bp, 14 predicted proteins | sample MicForSoSWNC24_M_FD_188001 | JGI IMG/M metagenome (GOLD analysis project Ga0208603, IMG submission 188001) | Forest soil microbial communities from Harvard Forest Long Term Ecological Research site in Petersham, Massachusetts, USA - MetaG HF008... | ecosystem: Environmental > Terrestrial > Soil... | reverse complement strand
GCTCCGCGTGAAAGTGCGCGGTGGCCACGTATTCTGGGCCGAAAATGCCGAGGAAGCGCGGCGCTACATCGTTGACCTTGCTGCAAATCGTGGCGTGCGCACCATCGCGAAATCGAAATCCATGGTTGCCGAGGAAATTCATCTCGCGCCCGCGCTCGAAAAGCAGGGAATACAGGTGTTCGAGACCGACCTCGGCGAATTCATCGTGCAGTTGCGCAATGAGCCGCCGTACCACATCGTCACACCCGCGATGCATCTCACGCGTAAGGATATAGCTGCGCTGTTCAAGGAAAAATTGGGTGGAATCGACACGGACGATCCCCAACAGCTGGTAGCGGCGGCACGCCACTCATTGCGGCGCGCGTTCTTCAACGCCGAGATGGGAATCACCGGCGCAAATTTTCTGGTGGCGGATTCCGGCATGGTTTGCATCACCACGAACGAGGGGAACGCCGATCTTGGTGTCACTCTCCCCAAAATTCACGTGGTGCTTTCGGGAATCGAAAAAGTTATTCCGCGGATGGAAGATCTCGCGATTCTGTTGCCCGTGCTCGCGACCGCCGGCACCGGCCAACCGCTCACCTGCTACAATACGCTGGTAGGCGGGCCGCGCCGCACGAACGAATTGACTGGGCCTGACGAATTTCATGTGGTCTTGCTCGATAACGGGCGCACAGACCTGCTCGCCGATCCGGAACAGCGCGACGTACTGCATTGCATTCGCTGCGGAGCCTGCCTGAATGCGTGTCCGATCTATCGCAACATCGGCGGCCACACTTACGCCACCACCTATCAGGGTCCCATCGGCAGCGTGCTCACCCCCCATCTTCGCGGTTTGAATGAATTTCAACATTTGTCCCAGGCTTCGTCGCTTTGCGGCGCGTGCACGGAAGCGTGCCCGGTGAAGATTAATCTGCATCATCATCTGCTGCATAACCGGCGAAACGCCGTCGAACGCGCACATCGGCTTTGGCGCGAGCGAATCGCATTCCAATTGTGGCGTTGGAGCATGATGAGCGCGACGCGCTTTGGAGTTCTCGGCTCGGTTGGTCGCCGCGCATTGCGATTCTTGTACGCTTTCGGACTGGAAGGCACACCGCTTGATCCTTTGCGCGCGTGGACCAAGGATCGCTCCGCGCCGCCAATTCCAACCGAATCATTCCGCGCGCTGTGGAAGGAGCACGATGGCGCAAATTGAAAATCCGACGCGCGAACGAATCCTGGCGCGCATCAGAAATGCGCTGAAAACACCCGCACCTATGCACTGGACAAACCAGGCTACTCACGGCATGCAGCCAATCTTCGCGCCCATTCCGGATGCACTCGAGCGTTTCCAGCGCGAGTGCGCCGGCAACAAGACTGAGCTGATTGTGACGCCGAACTCGAGCAGCGAAGCGCTAGAGACCGTGCTGGCATCGTTGCCTCCAGGAGAAATATTCGTGCAGGACGCACCAGAACTGCGCGAGAAATCGTCGGCTTTACACGATCGAAAAGATATTCGCTGGTCCAGCGAGGGCGCTCCACATGAGAACTCCCAAGCGACCCTGACATTGGCTGAGGTTCTCATCGCACAGACGGGATCCGTAATGGTTTCGGCGGCCTGCGGCGGACGCGGGGCGTTCATCGTCGCGCCTGTGCACATTGTTCTCGCAAGAGCCAGGCAACTCGTGCCCACTGTCGACGACGCGTTCGCGCGAATCCGTGAGCGGGGTACGGCCGCGCAAAATTCCTACGTTTGTTTGATCACCGGTTCCAGTCGCACGGCAGATATCGAGAAAATTCTAGTGATGGGCGCACACGGCCCGCGGCGCCTTGTTGTGATTCTCGAGCTCGCGACGAAGTAATTCGTTCCAGACCACTTGAAAGGGACGTCTCTGCACGCCCAGGCCCTGAAGCAAGCTTCTGCGCTGAAAATTCGAGAGTTAGAGTTTTCGTGGTGATATGCGATTGGCCAGGAGGAACACCAGGATCGCAATCGCAAGTATCAGCGAGAGCAAAGTTCCCGCCGTGCGGTCCCATGTGCTGTGAAACTCCACATTCACGTCATGCACGCCCGCCGGAACCGTTATCAACATCTGCGCGGTGTCGGGAGCCGCCATGGCGCGACCGCTCGTTCCATCCACTTGAACTTGCCACCCAGGGTAATCAAGCAGCCGCAGTCTGAGCGTAGCAGACGCACTCGATTGCGCCGAAAAACCCCTTCGATTCGCGATCCAGCGCTGTACACGGAAATTCACCTGAGCTGCGGACGCGGTGTCGGCGGAAGGTGAATCAAACTGTTGGATTCGCGGCGTGGGTGATTTGGCAATCCGCTCGCCGTCAACGTCACTGCCGGGCAGTTCGTACCGGTCGCAGCCGAGCGGCTGATATTCATCGGTCCCTTCATAACCCACGCCCGATTGAATGGCCTTGGACAGAACAGGGATGTCTTCGCTGTCCCACCAGCCATCCCTCACCAACGCTGTGCCAAGCGATCCCAGGATAACAACTGCCAACACCCAGCAAACCCAATGGCGCTTCGCTGTTCCGACGGCCGCGGCCAGAAAAAATGCCAGTACGCAATCGAGCGGCCCCAACCAGCGCCAAGGAAACTGCACGAATTCCAGCTTAGGCAACGATCGCCACAGAAACAAGCTCGGCGGAAACATGAGAAATGTCGCGGCAATACCGAGCGCAAGAAGCATCCACCATGCATCCTGAAACTGGCGGCGACGGCGAACGGCAAAAACTGCCGCTGTGGCCGCCGTGAGAATGACGCCCAACGCCACACCCGAAACTTTCCAGTTAAAAAAGAGAAATTCCGGATCGGCGCTATGTGTGAAAAGGAAATTCTGATCCGGCCGAAGCATGTCCGCCAAGGCCTGGTGAATTTGCACCCAGCGCTGTTCCCACGCAGCGGGCAGGATATAAAACGCAGCGAGCCCGAATCCTGCCACCATTCCGAGTCCGCCGGTAAGCAAGGGCCGCGCAGACCGCCGCAAGATAGACGCCACCGCGAACATCAACGCCAAAGAATAAGTCGCGAGCACAGCGGCCGGCGCGTTCGATAACCAAACCGCGGCGAACGGCAGCGCCAACAATGGAAAGCTACGCCAGCCGTCTCGCAAGCAACGCAGCGCGCCCAACAACACCAGAGGAAATAAAGCGCTGGCGAGCAGTTCGGCAAAATCGCTGCGCAAATAGACGATTATGAGGTGATATGGGTTGACCGCATACAGCACGGCGGCCATGACGGTTTCACGCCGCCAAAGCCATTCGCGCGCAAAGCACCACATCGAAATTCCTGCCAGCACCAGGGCTAGCCATATGAACGCTCCCGGAGCCATTTTCCACGGCAGTATCGAACCGAGCGCGGCGCCAAGCATCCACGATGCCGGAGGGTAGAAAATAAATCGCGGCTCACCGAAGCCCCAGTTCGCCCATTCGGCCCACCGGGGAAAGGCAATTCCCTCGTGCCATTGGCCTGCGACATCCAGCCAGGACGCGAGATGAAACTGGAAATCGTGACCCGACGCGTTGCCGAGAAACAACATCGGCGCAATAACGGCCGTTGCCGCAATCGCCAGCAACCAGAAGACGGTTCGCCACGAACCAGCCACCGTTTCCAGGTTCGCACGCGATACAGATTCGATTGTCGCGGTTGATTGAATTACGTTTAATCCTTCACGGTGTGCAATAAAACTCGAAGCTCCAACCTAAAGAGAATACAGAATCGAGCGCCCGTTGCGCCACTCGCTAGTGTGACAGGACGCCTGCGATGGCTCCAAGAAAAACACGTCAGTTCCTGCGCCTTGCCAACGCGCTGCTGCAGCAGGTAGAGTTCTTTGAGGCTCAATGAGGCTCTTCTATCGCATTCCAACATGCCGCGAGCTCACATCCAAGAAACCAGGAATTGCGTACGTCCCTTGCAGCGCCGGTAAAATATCTCCATGAACCCCTTGATGACAGCCGAAGACCAGAGGTTGCTGGCCAGCAGCGAACGCGAGGTCCACTGGAAGCGTTGGGGGCCGTATCTTTCCGAGCGCCAGTGGGGAACGGTCCGTGAAGATTACAGTGCAAATGGCGACGCTTGGAACTATTTGCCGCACGATCACTCGCGCTCGCGCACGTATCGTTGGGGTGAAGACGGCATTGCCGGATTCTGCGATCGCCATCAGCACATCTGTTTTGCCCTCGCGCTCTGGAACGAAAAAGATCCCATTTTGAAGGAACGCCTCTTCGGCCTCACCAACCGGGAAGGGAATCACGGAGAGGACGTCAAAGAGTATTACTACTATCTGGATGCGACGCCGACGAGTTCTTATCTGCAATATCTGTACAAATATCCGCAGGTGCGCTACCCGTACGAACAACTCGTCGATGAAAATGGCAAGCGCACCCGCCGCGATCCGGAATATGAATTGATTGACACGGGAATTTTTGCGGAGAACCGCTACTTCGACGTCTTCGTCGAATACGCCAAAGCGACTTCAGAAGATATCTTGATCCGGATCACGGCGTGGAATCGCGGACCACAAACCGCGCCGCTGCACCTGCTGCCCACCTTGTGGTTCCGCAATCGCTGGAGCTGGGGCGATCCCTATGACGCGCCAGAAGTCAAACGCCTGAAGCCCCTTGAAGGCGGCGAGCTGTTTGAATTGAACGAATTTCACTATGGCAAACGCTGGCTGCTCATCGAAGGCTCGCCGGAGGTGCTCTTCACCGAAAATGAAACAAATATGGAGCGCTTGTTCAACGAGAAGAGCAAGACTCCCTTCGTGAAGGATGCGTTCCATCGTTATGTGGTCAATGGTGAACGCGGCGCAGTGAATCCGGCGATGACGGGAACGAAATCCGCCGCGCATTTCACGTCGCAGATAGCTCCGGGTCAATGCTGGACGATTCGCCTTCGGCTTACGAACCAGGATCTCTCGCAAACGCAAGAGTCTGTGAAAAACTTGTTCGGCCCACCGTTCAATGCTGTTTTCGATCAGCGCAAGAGAGAAGCGGACGAATTTTATGAAAAGCGCGGCGATCCGAACATGAGCGATGACGCACGCCGCGTGCAGCGGCAGGCTTTCGCCGGCTTGTTATGGTGCAGACAGACGTATCACTATGACGTGCGCCGCTGGCTCGCCGGAGATTCCACACAACCAACACCCGATCCACGCCGCAAGGAGGGACGCAACTGCGATTGGACGAATCTGTACAATTCCGACGTAATCTCCATGCCGGACAAGTGGGAATACCCATGGTACGCATCCTGGGATCTGGCGTTCCACTGCGTCTCGCTGGCGCTAATTGACCCCGAATACGCCAAGGCCCAGCTCATCCTCTTTCATCGCGAGTGGTACATGAATCCCAGCGGCCAGGTTCCCGCTTACGAATGGAATTTTTCTGACGTGAATCCGCCAGTATTGGCCTGGGCGACTTGGCGCGTTTACAAAATCGCGGGGCGCGTCGAAGGCAAGCAGGATCGCAATTTTCTGGTGCGGTTGTTTCACAAACTCCTGCTGAATTTTACCTGGTGGGTGAACCGTAAGGATCCTGAAGGAAAAAATGTATTCGAAGGCGGCTTCTTGGGTCTCGATAACATCGGTGTATTCGACCGCTCCATGCCGCTAGGACCGGGGAATTTCATCGAGCAGTCCGACGGTACCAGTTGGATGGCGATGTTTTGCCTGGATATGCTTGCGATGGCGATGGAACTGGCCCACGACGACCCCGCGTACGAAGACGTGGCCAGCAAATTCTTCGAACACTTCGTGCACATCGCGCAGGCCATGAACGATTTAGGCGGCGCAGGGATCGGCTTGTGGGACGAAAAGGACGGTTTCTACTACGACGTCTTGCATTTGGGAAAAACGACGCACCTGCCGATGAAGGTTCGCTCCATCGTCGGCCTGATTCCGCTTTTTGCGGTCGAGGCGTTCGAACCGGAGGATCTGGCGCGGCTGCCGGGTTTTTGCAAGCGCATGGATTGGTTCCTTACGCACAATCCGGACGTCCTCGATCATGTGGACATGAGCCAAAAGACGGATAAGGGCGCGCGGCTTCTTCTGTCCATCGCCAACCGGAAAAAGCTTGAGCGCATCTACAAATACGTTTTCGACGAGAACGAGTTCCTCTCGCCGCACGGCATTCGCGCCCTTTCGAAATTTCATCAGGCTCATCCGTTCGTGCTCGATGTGAACGGACATCCGCAGGCCGTTGATTACGAACCTGCCGAATCCACGGGTGATTTGTTCGGCGGCAATTCCAATTGGCGCGGGCCCATATGGTTCCCCATGAATTTCCTGATGATCGAATCGCTGCAACGCGTTCATTATTATTATGGCGACGAATTTAAGGTGGAGTATCCAACCGGTTCTGGCCAGCAGATGACTTTGTGGAACGCCGCCCGCCAAATCTCGCGCCGGCTATCGCATCTCTTCCTGCAGCAAGAAGGTCGTCGCGCTGTGTATGGAAACGTCGATCTCTTTCAGAGCGATCCGTTCTGGCGGGACCTGATCCTATTCTACGAGTATTTCAATGGTGACACCGGCGCGGGCCTAGGCGCCAGCCATCAGACCGGCTGGACAGCGCTCGTTGCGAAGCTAATTGAGCAGAGTGGGGAATAGCATCCCAGGATGCCCGCAAGGTTTCTTGTTGAGGTTTTGTAGCGGCGCACTTCAGTGCGCCAGAAGTGTTGCGGCAGCAATCGATCGCGCGCTAAGTGCGCCATCGTGATTACGTCTCGCACCGTGGTCCAAAGGCCGCCGCTACAAAATCAACGTTCCGTGTGAGGAAGTTGAAAGCATCTCACGCGACGCGGGCCACTAGAAATCTGTGACCAACCCCAGCCCCAGCGAAACGCGGTTGATGTAATTGAAATACGCGACAGTCAGCACCGTTTCGCGCACGGCTGCATCATCCCATCCGGCTTTCTTGAGCGTCTCGGTATCGGATTCGGTGATGTCATCGGGATGCCGCGTCAGCTTCTCGGCGAACTTGAACAGCTCTTTCACCTTGGGTTCCACTGCGGCGCTTTCGTAATCCGTGGTCAGTTTCCGCGCTAAATTCTTCTCAACTCCAAAACGCCGCAGCAACTCCATGTGAAACATGATGCAATACGTCGACGAATTGATACCGCTGACCACCAGCCCAATCTGCTCTTTAGTCACCATGGGTAGAGCACTGTCGGCCATGACGGCTGGGCTCAACTGCAGCTGTGCCTCGATTACGGCCGGTTTCGCTCCCAGCGTTTTGAAATAGTGCGGAAGAAAGCCGAGGTCTCGTTCAATTTTTCCATAGATTTCAAGCAGATGGGGATCTGCCTGTGTCTCTTCGATTTCATTTACAAATGGCATTGCGTAACTCCTCGAATGATATGCATGCGGAATGGCTGGAGTGCTGTCGCCCCTGTGGGAAAGTGTAGCACGCCTAAATTAATGCGAGGTTACATCCATTACTGCGCCCGCTACTAAATCATCCAAAGCACGCGGGAGGGTCGGTTTTTCACCGAAACATCCAGGACACGGCTTCAGTGGCTCGCTAGTCTGCGGCCTCGACCAATTCGATCAGGACCTTTTTCCCATCGGGTGCGGCGGCAAGAAAGAAGTTGACGCGTGTACCATCAGCTCCCGCTCGCGTCGCAGGGTAAATTGGCGCGAGGCCGAATCGCGAACGCAGGATGGTCGTCGCGCGATCCACGTCGCGAACATAGATCTCCACCTGCTGGATGCCCTCGCCGAATTTTTCCAGAAACCGCGCAATCGCTCCGCTGCCACCGGGTGCGTGGGTGGTCAAAATGTCCAATTCAAGCGAATCTTCCAAGTGCAGTTCAAACTCCTGCGCATCCTGGTCCGGTGGGACGTCAGCGAGGCGCGGAGAATTGTTGGCCGCGCGGATTTTCTTGAATGTCTCGGGATGCACCGCGATTCCCACAACGATGGTCGAAGGCCCGTGGTGTGTGGGCGCGCTTTCAGCCGCGCTGGGCTTGTCTGGTAGCGTTAGTCCGCGGAATTCAGGATCGCCCACCCACTGGCTCAGCAGCGGCATGCACAGATTCACCCCCGCGAGGTAAAGCCTTATCGCGGATTCGGCTTTTTGTTTCGGGTCGGAACCGGCCAGGTCGTGAATCCATCGCGCGATATCGGCGGCTTCCGTCATGTGTAACGAATGGCGTTACTGAATGCTGGCGTGCTGGGCGGGCGCGGCATTCACGTTCGACAACGTAACGTAGGTCGGTCCGCCGGGCCGCACTGTGACCGGCACGTCCCACCGTTCGCGTGCATCTCCGGCGCTGGCATCAACCTCAAGAGTGCTAAGCCAATAGTTACCCGGACGAATTCCACGAAAGTAGCCTTGACCCTGCAGGTCGGTGTCCGCGCGAGCCACCAGGTATTTCGCCTGCGCCAATTCTCTGGTTTCGCGGGTCGTGTCCTTCTGGCCCCGCGCCTTCAACATATCCCACTTGTGTCCTGGGTTTACATCTTCCAAGCTCAGGTCAATGCCGTCCGTCGAAGTCGGATTCTGAACCAGAAACGCTCGCACGGCATCGAGATATTGTTTCTTCAGCCGCGCATATTTGACCGGATCTTTGGTCTTATCTTCGGGCTTGTATTTCGGCGTGGGGAATACCACGGTCGAGTCGCCAATCATTCTTTCCACATACGCGTGGAAAAATTCCGGCACGTTCATCACGTCGTCCGGTTTCAATTTCTTGACGAAGTCCTCGCCCGAAAGGTTTACCCAGTGATTGGATTTCATCCATGCCTTCATTTCTTTGGAGACTTCCAGACCGTCTATGAACGTGTCCATGTTGGCGCCGGGGGACGTCAGCGCTGCTTCCTTTTGGATATCCGCGTAGCTCTTGCTCAACAGGTAGAAGGGAAACGAACGCACTGGTTCGTCAATGCCGCCCGAAGGTGTGATGCGAGCCTCAAATTGCAGGGAGCCACTCTGGGCCGCCACGCGCGTGGCACAAAAAACCGCGCCAAGAAGCAAACAAACAAAAACTCGAGAGGGAATTTTCATATGGCACATCGTAGCAGATGGCGAGCCGCGCAGGGAACCGAGCGGTCCTTAAGGTAAACGTCAAGGTAAGCGAGGAATCGAATGGCGAGAGGGCGATCGTGAGGACGATCAGTACAGGTGGAAGGTTACTTCGATTGTCTGCCGCACTGGCGCTGGCTTGCCGTTTGGCCCTGCCGCCGGCCTGAATCTCCAAGTCCGCACGGCCTCTATCGCCTTTTCATCAAGTCCGAGTCCGAGGCCCTTCACCACTTTGATGTCCGTGGCTTTCCCATCCGGCGTAATGACGGCAACCAGCAACACGGTGCCCTGATACTTCGCCTTCACCGCTTCATCGGAATATTGCGCCTGCGGGCAATAAATGCATGCAGGGTAACCGTAGCCGCCGGTCCCCGCGTTGAAGACACCCCCGCCAGTGCCGCCCCCTTCTCCGGGGCCAACGCCTCCACCGCTGCCGCTGCCCACGCCCGTCCCGTTGCCGGAGCCGATACCATTGCCGCTGCCCGGGCCGTTCGAATCATTCAGAACCTTCGATAGCGGATCGCCCCAATTATTCATGTTCGGGCTGGGCAATTTCAGTTCCGGAGGGCCCAAGACCGTAGGCGTCATCGCCAACCGGGCGTTCGGATTGGTGACCACTTTCGGAGGCGTGAACTGCGTCATCGAAAACTTAGGCAGTTTGCCGCGGCTCGCTGGTAGCACGTCGTGGGACCCACCACCGCCGCCACCGCCTGCCTTCTTTGCGCCCGGAGGGAGCTTCGGTAGGAAAGGTGAGATCGCAATCACGTCAAGTTTGGTGTTGGCCTTGGTCGTTGCCGGCGAAAGCAGCTCCGGAAGCAGTGGCACGATAATTAGCACCAGAACAACCACGTGAAACGCCAGTGACAATGCTTGCACCCGCGTGAATTGCGTATTCTTCGACCATATTTCCTTGACGGCCACCGGCTGACTCGTAGTTTTCAGCGGCGGCAATTTGGGTGGGAAAATCGTGTCACGCAGGTTCTGCCAGAAGCCTCCGAACCCTGCGTTCCAATTGACCAGCAGATCGGATTTCACGGCTCCGCGCGGCGCGGAGCGGAACAGCTCTTTCAGGTTGGATCCCGTGCTGTCGCCAAAAACCTGCGGCACAAACACCACGGACTGGGCGCCTTTCACTCGGATGCGACGGTCCGTCAGGAAATCCTTCAGGTTCGAAAAGAAATTCTTCAGCTCAGAGTCCTGAGTCGGCGATTGGAAACGTCCAATCGGGAGCCCAGTTTGAGCCGTCGTGCGGCCGGGGTCGTCAATTCTCGTCGTGAAGTCTGCCATTTGAGCTGCCTGGAATCCCCCGCGCAGTCTTATCTAACCTTAGACGCATAGCCACGGAAAAGGATGTCCGGCCGGGCACGGCTGACACCGTTCGAAAACCATTGTAACATACGAATTGCAACTTTCGAGGCGAAGCGATCAGCACGAGTGTTTCTGGACCACGCCGGTCGGCGGCATGCCTGAACTGCTGCATGGAACCCTACAGCGCAGTATAGAACAAAAATAGAAAGGTATACCGAGCGCCTAGAGATGGCCAAACCGATAGACCTGAAGAGCACGCTGAATCTGCCGAAGACGGATTTCCCGATGAAGGCCAAACTGCCCGAGCGCGAGCCGGAGCAGCTTGCCGCTTGGGAGGGCTTGGGGCTCTACTATCGGATTCTGGAGTCGCGCGCTGATGCGCCGCTCTTTGTACTGCATGACGGGCCTCCGTATCCCACCGGCGAAATCCATCTCGGCACCGGCATGAACAAAGTGCTCAAAGATCTGATCGTAAAGTCGAAAACCATGGCCGGCTTTCGCTCGCCGTATATCCCCGGTTGGGATTGCCACGGGCTGCCGATTGAAACGAAAGTCGAAAAGGAGCTGGGCGGTAAGACGACCAAAGTACCCGCTGCAGAATTTCGTCGCATGTGTCGCCAATTCGCCGCTGGCTTCGTCGAGAAGCATAAAGTGGAATTCAAGCGCCTGGGCGTATTCGGCCAGTGGGACAAGCCCTACCTCACCATGGACCCGCGCGATGAAAGTTCCATCGCCGGAGCGTTCATCGATTTCTTTGAAAAGGGCTACGTCTATCGCGGCCTGAAGCCGGTTTACTGGTGCATCTACGACCGCACCGCTCTGGCCGAAGCTGAAGTGGAATACGAAGACCACGCCAGCCCCTCGATCTGGGTGAAGTTCCCGGTGATCGCCAGCGCAAAATCGAAACATCTGGGTTTAGGTGATGACCTTAGCGCTCTCATCTGGACCACGACGCCTTGGACGCTGCCCGCGAACCGCGCGCTCGCGTTCCATCCCGATTTCGCGTATGTCGTGGTGGAAACTTCCGCGGGAAAACTGCTGCTGGCCAAAGAGCGCGTGAGCGCTTTGCAGTCCGAACTCAATCTTGAAATTCACAGCGTGCACGGCAATTGCAAGGGTGCGGATTTCGAAGGTGTGAAATTCCAGCATCCATTTCTCGATCAGCAATCGCCTGGCGTTCTGGCCGACTATGTCACGCTCGATCAGGGCAGCGGCATCGTGCACACCGCTCCCGGCCATGGCGCGGACGACTTTCGCACCGGTCAGAAATATGGCCTGGAAGCCTACGCGCCGCAGGATGACGAGGGGCGTTTCGTCGAAGGTCTTCCCGAATACAAAGGCAAAAACGTTTTCGAAGCCAACCCGATTGTCGTTGAACTCTTGAAAAAGCGCGGCATGTTGGTAGGCGAACGAAAAATCACGCACAGCTATCCGCATTGCTGGCGCTGCCACAATCCGGTGATCTTCCGTGCCACCGAACAATGGTTCATTCACATGGATTCAGGGACGTCTGCGATTCCCGCCCCGAAAGCGCCGCCTTTGCGCCAGCGTGCGCTCGAGGAAATAGACAAAGTGAAGTGGCTCCCCGCCTGGGGCCACGACCGCATGCAGGAAATGGTGGCCGGGCGCCCCGATTGGTGCATTTCGCGCCAGCGCTTCTGGGGCGTGCCGCTGATCGTTTTTTATTGCGACGCCTGCGGCACCCAATTGAAGGACGCTGCCGCGCTGCGCCACGTTCTGCCGTTTTTCGAGCGCGAAGGCGCCGACGCTTGGTTTACGCACTCCGCCGAAGAGCTGCTGCCGCCCGGAACGAAGTGCTCTTGCAGCGCGGTAAAATGGCGCAAAGAATCGGACATCCTCGACGTCTGGTTCGATTCCGGCTCGACTCATCTCGCCGTGCTCACGCGCGATAATCAGCGCTGGCCCGCTGACGTCTATCTCGAAGGACCGGACCAATATCGCGGCTGGTTCCAGAGCTCGCTGCTAGTGGGCATCGGCACACGCGGTGCCTCACCTTACAAACAAGTTGTCACGCATGGATGGACGCTGGATGAAGCAGGCAGACCGATGTCGAAATCGCTCGGCAACGCCATCTATCCCGCGGAAATCTGCGCCAAGTGGGGCGCCGATCTTCTGCGCCTCTGGGTCGTCTCGCAGGATTACACCGCGGATGTGCGCATTTCCGAAGCGATGATGACGCAGCTCGCCGAAGCCTATCGCAAAATCCGCAACACGTTTCGCTTTGCGCTCAGCAACCTGAACGATTTCGATCCCACGCGCGACGCCGTTGCGGACGCCGATCTGTGGGAAATGGACGCGTGGATGCTGCGGCGCACCGGCGCTCTCGTGCGGCAGTGTCGCGAGTGGTACGACAGTTTCGAATTTCATCGCGTCTATCACGCGTTGCACGATTTCTGCACAGTGGATTTGAGCGCGTTCTATTTCGATGTTCTGAAGGACCGCCTGTACACCTTTGCGCCGAATAATCGCGGCCGCCGCTCCGCGCGGACCGCCGTGCATCGCATCGCGAGCGCACTCGTGCGATTGATCGCGCCGATCTTGGCGTTCACGGCCGAGGAAGTCTGGAAGCATGTGCCGCGCGGCGATGGCGGTCAGGAAAGCGTCCACATGGCCACGTTCCCGACTGCCGAAGAACTGGAACGCGCGCTCGACGATGCGCGAGCTAAAAATTGGGATCGTTTGCTCGTGGTCCGTGAAGAAGTTCTGAAGGCTCTCGAACCCGCACGCGCCGCGAAGATCATCTCATCCGGCCTCGAAGCACGTGTGACGCTCGCGGGCAGCGTTGAATTGGCAAGTATGCTCAGAAAATATGCTGAGGTCCTGCCAGGGCTGTTCATCGTCTCCCAAGTGGCAGTTGCGGATATCAAGCTCGAAGGTGCGCTCGACAGCCCGGCGCTGGGAGGACTGCAGATTCAGGTCGCACGAGCACAAGGCGGCAAATGCGAGCGCTGCTGGAATTATTCGATCCACGTGGGCGAGAACGCTGATTATCCAACGCTCTGCGAACGCTGCGTCGCCGCACTTGCTGAAATCGAACGTGACGGCGGTGTTTTAGCGGGGAGCGCGCAGTCCTGATGAATGAAGCGTCGCGTCCGAACTTGATCGCGCTGAGTCTGCTCACCATCGGCGCCCTGGCCGCAGACCAGCTAAGCAAGCACGCAGTAGAAAAATACACGCTGCCGGGCTCGCTCCGCGTGCTCGTCCCAGGCTTGCTGAATCTCGTGCACACCACTAATCCCGGCGTCGCTTTCGGCTTATTCGCCGATTCTGAAAATGCTTGGAGAGCGCCGCTGCTAATCACCTTTTCCGTCGGTGTAATCGCGATGCTGGTGTGGCTGCTGGCGACAGGCCGCGCCGGCGGACGCGCGGGCGAGTGTGGCATTGCGCTAATTCTAGGCGGCGCGATCGGAAACGTGCTGGACCGTTTTTTGCATCACAGCGTCACAGACTTCATCGATTTTCACCTGGGCAGCCACCACTGGTATACGTTCAATATCGCCGACTCCGCCATCGTTGTTGGGGCGGCGCTGGTGGTGCTGGAACTGTTTCGCGACGCGCGGCATCCTAGTCAGGAGCGCGCTTAACGATGCATCCCATTCTTTTTAACTTTGGCGGCATTCCGATTTACACCTACGGCGTGCTGGTTGCCGCGGGGGTGCTCGTCAGCTTGTGGTACGGCCGCCGCCAGGCGCCGCGCGCCGGCGTTGATCCCGATAAGCTCTGGAATATGGGGATCTACTTTGTTCTCGTTGCGCTCATCGTCGCGAAAATCTGGCTCGTTCTGAGCGCCTGGGATTACTATCTGGCGAATCCCCGCGAGATTTTCAGCCTCGCCACGTTTCAATCCGGTGGCACGTTTTACGGCGGCTTGGTTGGCGGCGTCCTCACGATTCTCCTTTACACCCATTTCCAGAAAATGTCGCTCTTGCCCACGCTGGATACCTGCGCCGCCGCTTTGCCTATCGGCCACGCTATCGGTCGCATGGGATGCTTTTTCGCTGGATGCTGCTACGGCAAGCCGACCACTGCACCTTGGGGCGTCACATTTACGAATCCTACGGCCGCGCAGCTAGCCGGAACGCCCTTGGGGGTTCACCTGCATCCGACCCAGCTGTACGAGGCGTCGCTCGAATTTTTAAATTTTCTGTTTTTGATGTGGCTCGGCAAGCGCCAGCGTTTCGTGGGTCAGATTTTCGGCGCTTACCTAATGCTCTACGGCACCGAGCGAGGCATCCTTGAATTCTTCCGTGGCGATCCGGGCCGCTCGATGATGTTTCACGATAGCGTCTCGCTGATGCAACTGGTGAGCGCGGCGCTCATCATCACCGGCGCAATCCTGTGGTGGCGCGGCCTGAATGGTAAAGCGCCGATTCGCCCGCCGGCCGTATCGAGCGTCGCCGCCGGCGACTAACCCGAACGCGTGGCTCCGAGAATTGGGTACGGCATGTCCGTGACCCGCCGCAGGAGGGCTCTGCCCGCTGCGAGCACGTCTGAATCTGCGATCCTTCATGCACGATTACTCAGATACCGACGACAATTTCGATCTGAACGACGCCGGCGCAGCCAGCCGCAGCGAATTCCTTGTTGCCGAAGACCAAGCTGGCCAGCGCCTCGATCGCTTCCTCGCGGCACAATTCCCGGACCTGAGCCGCACCCGTGTACAGACACTCATCGACGAAGGTCGCGTCCTGGTGAGCGGCATCGCGAAGAAGCCTTCGCATCACGTGGAGTCTGGCGAGCAAATCACTGTGGAAATTCCCGCGCCGCCTCTACCCGGCGTCGAACCAGAAAATATTCCGCTGACGTTCCTTTATGAAGACGCCGACATCGCCGTAGTGAACAAGCCCGCGGGAATGATCGTCCATCCAGGCGCAGGAGCGGACACTGGCACGCTGGTCGCCGCACTCTTGTATCGTTTCGGTGACGGAGGGCTCTCCACCGTCGGCGGTCCGTTGCGACCGGGGATCGTGCATCGCCTGGACAAAGGAACTTCTGGCGCAATTGTGATCGCGCGCAACGATGCAGCGCACCTGAAACTGATCGAAGAATTTCGCGATCGCCGTGTGCAGAAAACATATGTCGCGCTGCTCCACGGCGTGGTGCAGGGCGCTAGAGGAATTATCGAATTGCCAGTAGCACGCGATCTGCACCGCCGTTCGCGCATGACTAGCCGCCGCAGTGAAGGCCGCGAAGCCCGCACAGATTGGCGCTTGCGCCAGCGTCTGGGTAATTTCTCGCTCATCGAAGCTGATCTGCACACCGGCCGCACGCACCAAATCCGCGTCCATTTTTCCGCACTCGGATTCCCGGTGGTGGGTGACACGCTCTACGGCGCGCCGCATCAAGAGCGCATTGGCCGCGAATTGCTGCCAGCGCTCGGGCGCAACTATCTTCACGCAGCGCGCATCGCATTTACACACCCCCGAACGGGCAAGCACATGGAATTTCGTGCGCCGCTGCCGGAAGAATTGCTAAGGTACGTGCACAAGCTCGGCCAAGCGACGAAATCGGCTGCGGGCGCGGTCGGAGCCGCAAGCGACAGTTCAATTGACGCTGCCTTGAAGGATTACCTATGATGTTTGGCGTGAAAGCATCGCGCTTCATCGTCGTACTTGCAGCGCTGGTCGCGATTTTCGGTAGCCGCTCGCAAGCTCAGCAAACTCCACAGCCAACTCCGCCTCCGGCCGCTGCTCCCGCCGAGCCCGGCGGCGCGCAAAACAAGACTCAGCCTCCCGGCGCTTCCGCCGGGGAGCCGCAACAAGGCAAGACGCCCCCCATCATCTCGACCACCGGCCTGGTGCATTTGGTCGCTACCGTGATGGACCGCCATCGTAACTTCATCACCGATCTCGACCAGAGCGATTTCAAAATTCTGGAAGACGGCACGCCGCAGGAAATCCGCTACTTTGGACGCGACACGGACCTACCTCTGCGCATCGGGATCCTGCTGGACACTTCCAATAGCATTCGCCCCCGCCTGGAATTCGAAAAGGATGCCGCCATGGATTTCCTGCAGCACGTCATCCGCAGAAACCAGGACCAGGCCTTCCTGATGACCTTCGACAACGAGCCCGAGGTCATTCAGGACTACACCGGCGACCTCGCGTTGCTCACCGATGCCATTCGCAAGCAGCGCGCCGGCGGCGGCACCGCGCTGAACGACGCGATCTATCTGGCCGCCGAAAAGCTTTCGCGTTCTCCGTTGCCCAAAGTGAACCCCGAAGTCCGCCGCGTGCTGGTGGTGATCAGCGACGGCGACGATAACCTAAGCGATCACGCCCTGAGCGAATCTGTGGAAGCGGCCATTCGTGCCGAGGCCGCCATCTATTGCATCAGCACCAACACGGATTGGCTCGCAATTGACGGTGACAAGCCGCGCAAGATGCACGTCGAGGGTGGTGACAAAGTTCTGGAACAGTTTGCAGACCAGAGCGGCGGGCGCGTCTTCTATCCCTATAAAGTGGACGACCTCGCGCAATCATTCGTGGATATCGGAACCGAGTTGCGCAGCCAGTACTTCATTGCCTATTCGCCAACGAACGTGCAATCCACAGGGCAGTACCACAAAATTGAAGTGCAGACCGACCGCAAAGGCCTGAACGTCAGGACACGCAAAGGCTATTACGCTACATCTCCGACGTCACCGCTAGCGCCGAGCAAGTAAGTATTTTTTAGCAGATATAGGCTGCGGACTCTGCGTCTCTGCGGTAGATTCGGTGGATGCAACGGAAGGTGCGGCGAGCGGCGGAAACTCCCCCAGCTACTTGTAAGGCGCGTAGTATCCGCGTCGGGCCAGGAGCTTCACATCCGGCCGCGTCACGCTAACTTGAATCTTGCGGAAAGTGCCGTCGCGCTTGAGGTTCGTCGGATAGTAGCCAAGCACGTACTGCGAACGCAGTTCCTCTGAAATCTCATCGAACGCCTTCTCCAGCGACTTCTCGTTGTGCACGTCAATCACTCGTCCGCCGGTATCCTCGGCCATCTTTCGCGCGACGCCCGGTCCGGTCCCGAATGTCGCCATCCGGTCCGAAATCAGAAGCACGTGGACAACGGCGTCGGCTCGCTGCGCAGCCTCGATCGCATCCTGTAGTCTTAACTTGCTCCCGGTATCTTCCGCATCCGTCAAAATGATTACCCCTTTGCGGCCGGCTTCGCTGGCGAGTTCGTCGTGACAGGCGAGATAGATGGCGTCGTAAAGATCGGTGCCACCGGAATTGCCCTGCGGTATCGTTCCCGGAGTAACCACACCGCCTCCGCCCACCGAGTTGACTCGCGCGCGGCGAATGGCGCTAGCGAGCACCGAAGTGTCCTGCGTAAAGTCAGCCAGCAGGTCCACGTCGAAGTCGAAGGTAATCACCATGGCTTCGTCCTTCGGGCGCATCACTTCCCTCAGGAATCGCGAAGCGGCATCCTGCTCGGCTTCAATCATGCGGTCCATGCTGGCGCTGGTGTCGATCAGCAGACCCAGCGTGATCGGCATGTTCACTTCCTTCGAAAAGAAAGCGACTTTCTGCTCGACCCCGTCTTCCAGAATCTTGAAATCATCTTTGGTGAGGTCGGTGACGATGGCGTGGCGTTTATCGCGCGCGGTGGCGAAGACGTTGACGATCGTTGTCTGCACCCGCAGGGGGCCTTGACCTTGCGGCTCCTGTTGTTGATTCGACTGCGACAATTCAATCGGTTGCCGAAAGCCGTTCGCAGCTCGGGCGCTAGGATCAGTGGAATAGTCACCGGAAACCAACGTTTGCGTGGACGCCGAATCCTGCGTTCCCGCTCCCTTTGCGGGTGCCACTGTTGTCACGCCCACATATCCCGTTATGGCCACCGCAAAAATGCCTGCCGCGAGACTGGTCAGCCGCATTGTATAATCTCCCTGAGGTTGAACGCGTTTGGTACGATGCATCAGGCGCGCCAGCGGATGTTCGCTTGCAGCGGCCGGGTGCGCAACATGAGCGCAAGAGCGCAGCCGTGCCGTTGGGCACGAAACGAGAAAATCTCGATGACGCAATTAGCCCTGACGCTGGGTATTGTATTCCTTTTTGCTGCCAATTCCGCGTGGCCTCAAATACCAGCTTCTCCGAACGGTCAGCAGCAAAACAAGCCTCCTGTTCAGCCGGGGCAATTGCCCCCGCCAGTACAGCCCGGCACTCCGGCACCAACGCCCGGTCAGCAGGCACCCAATACCCAAACGCCGCAGCCGCAAACGGGGCAGTCGCAGAATCCGAATCAACGGTCGGACACGCGCTCCAAGATCGTAAGCCGTACCAACCTTGTGATCGTTCCGGTAACCGTGAAAAATCGCGACGGCGCCTTGATCGGCGACCTGCAACAGACGGAGTTTCGCGTTTTCTGCGACAACGTGGAGCAGCAGGTTATCTATTTCACTTCCGATCCGTATCCGCTTTCGGCCGTGGTTCTAATCGACAACGACCTCTCCATCAAGTCAGCCCAACAAGTACAGAAGAGCCTTACCGCGATTTCCGGCGGCTTCGGGCCGAACGATGAAGTCGCGCTCGTGACCTACGAAGAGTTTCCCAATACCGTCGCGGATTTTTCGTTCAACAACGATCAGCTTTTTACCAAACTCAAGCGCCTGGATCTGGGCTCCCGTTATCCTGGCTCTCCCCTCGGCGGTCCTTTAACCTCCGGTGCGACTGCCAATGGACGTTCGCTGGAAACCGGCGCGCCAACGACCGGCGGCATCCAACAACCGAAGGAATCCAAAAATCTGGATGATGCCGTTTACGCCGCGGGCGAAATGCTCAAAGGCCGCGGGCGTGATCGCCGCAAGATCATCTTTTTGATTTCCGACGGAAACAATTCGCACGAGAATTCGCACAGCCTGGACCAGACTGTGCAGCTCCTGCTCAAGTACGATATCTCGGTCTATTCCATTTCTGTCGGCCACGCGCTGCTGCAGAAGCAAAGCACGCGGCTCGAAAAATATGCGACAGCGACCGGCGGCGATACTTTTTACTCCAGCAATGATCGCGGCCTTGAAAACCTCTACGCTTCCGTCACGGAACAGGCTCGCAATCAGTACACGCTCACGTTCCAGCCGCAAGATACCGATCGCACCAAGGATTATCACAGCATCGAAGTCCGCGTGCGCCGTCCGGATCTTGACGTCAGCGCGCGACAGGGCTATTACCAGAGCGGCCTGCATTAAATATATCGGAATGTTTCGCAACGCGTGTTGCACGCGGCTCGATATGCTTTCTAAATCGCATCACCCAAAAAGTTTTTCTTCTTGACTTCATTCGCTCGCGCCTTTATAGATTGACGAAGCGGTTTGAGCGCGCC
>Ga0208603_1000033_pt1 | contig 19900 bp, 18 predicted proteins | sample MicForSoSWNC24_M_FD_188001 | JGI IMG/M metagenome (GOLD analysis project Ga0208603, IMG submission 188001) | Forest soil microbial communities from Harvard Forest Long Term Ecological Research site in Petersham, Massachusetts, USA - MetaG HF008... | ecosystem: Environmental > Terrestrial > Soil... | reverse complement strand
TCTACAGCGACAAATCGCAAATCGCGGTCCGACTTCTGACCCACCAAAACGTGCCCGTTGACCGAGAGTTCTTTGCTGAACGCCTCCGCCGCGCAGCAGCGTTCCGGCAAACCGTGGTCGAGAATACCGAGGCTTATCGGCTGGTTTACGGCGAAGCCGACCAATTGCCTTCCATTATCGTAGACCGTTACGGCGATTACTTCGTGCTTCAAACCCTCAGCCAAGGCTCCGAAAAGCAAAAGGCTCTGCTCGTCGAACTCCTCCTTGAACTCTTCACGCCAAAGGGGATTCTGGAACGAAACGATCCCAAAGTTCGTTTGCTCGAAGGCCTCGAGCAGCGGGTCGGCGTATTGCACGGCGAAGTCCCGGGCGAAATTCTTGCCAAAGAAAACGGCATTACGTTCGTGTACGACCTCGCGCACGGTCAAAAAACCGGAGCCTTCATGGACCAACGCGAAAATCACTGGACGGCCCGGCGCTACGCCTCCGGCGAAGTGCTCGATTGCTTCAGTTACCAAGGTGGCTTTGCGCTGACCGTCGCGGCGAATTGCCAACACGTCGAAGGCATTGAGATGGGGACCGCCGCGGTCGAGGCCGCTCGCCGCAATCAGCAGCTGAACTCAATCGCCAACGTCACTTTCCGCGAAGGCAATACTTTCGACCTCCTCAAGGAATACGACGAGGTCGGCCGGCGCTTCCAGATGGTCATTCTCGACCCCCCAGCTTTTGCCAAGAACCGCGATAGTTTGCCTGCGGCTCAACGCGGCTACAAAGAGATCAACCTGCGGGCACTGAAGATCCTAGAACCAGGCGGGTATCTCGTCACCTGTTCCTGCTCGTATCACGTCAGCGAGGCCCTCTTCCTGCAGCTAGTTGCCCAGGCGGCCACTGACGCTCGCCGAACAGTATCGGTAGTCGAGCGCCGCACGCAAGCTCAGGATCACCCCATTCTACTGACGATGCCTGAAACGCACTACCTTAAGTGCATTATTATTAGAGTATTGGAGTAGACTCTGCGGCGCAGCCAATGGCAGTTACGGGCTCAAATAATAATTGACAATAGTACACGCATATTTTATTATGCTTGTGCGCTAATCAAGCGACCACAAATTCCAGGAGGATTGCACTATGAATTCGCTACCCGCTGGGACCCTTTCCGGAACATCTCCTCGCTGCAAGAGCAGATGAACGGCTTGTTTGAATCCAGCTTGCCCAATCGCGGCGCCAACTCCGCGCTAACCACTTGGGCGCCGGCCGTAGACATCTACGAGACCGAAAACGAGCTCGTACTGAAGGCCGATTTGCCGGACATTAACGAAAAGGACCTGGACGTTCGGGTTGAGAACAACATGCTGACGATCCGCGGCGAGCGGAAGTTCGAGCAGCAAGTGAAAGAAGACAACTATCTGCGAATCGAGCGCACGTACGGCTCGTTCAGCCGCAGCTTCGGACTGCCGAACACGGTAAACACCGAAGCCATCAAAGCGGAGTACGAGAACGGCGTGTTGACCGTCGAACTGCCGAAGCGCGCCGAGTCAAAGCCGAAGCAAGTGAAGATCAACGTCACCAACGCCAAGAACTAAGCAGAGAAATCAAAAACCGGGGCTGGGTGGCTCCGTCCACCGGCCCCCTTTTTGTCTAGGCTGGAAAGTGAGAAAATCCCGACATGCTGCGTTTTGACAAATTAACCGTGAAGGCTCAAGAGGCCCTGCAGGCCGCTCAGGAAATGGGCGGACGTTCAGGCCAACAGCAGATTGAGCCGCTGCATTTGCTGTGGGCGCTGATCGCTCAGGGCGACGGTGTAGTCCCTCCGCTGCTGGAAAAACTGGGCGTGTCTCCCACTCGTTTGGCCGGTGAAGTTGAAAAGCAGATCGAGCGTTTGCCAAAAGTTTCCGGAGTTTCCGAGCAGTATCTAAGCCCCGCTACGAATCAGGTTCTCGAGCGCGCCTTCGATGAAGCGCAGCGCCTGAAAGACGAGTACGTCTCTACGGAACATATTTTGCTGGGCATCTCGTCCGCGGACAAAGATCCCGCCGGACAGATTCTGGTGCGCGCCGGGGCGACGCACGACGCGATTCTCCAGGCCATGACGTCGATTCGCGGCAGCCATCGCGTCACCTCGCAAAATCCTGAATCCACTTATCGAGCCCTCGATCAATACGCGCGTGACCTCACGGATCTGGCGCGCCGCGGCAAACTCGATCCGGTGATCGGGCGCGATGAAGAAATCCGCCGCGTGATGCAGATTCTCGCCCGGCGCACGAAGAACAATCCGGTACTGATCGGCGAACCGGGCGTAGGCAAAACCGCCATCGTCGAAGGCCTCGCCAGCCGCATCGTTGCGGGCGATGTACCGGAAGTGTTGAAGACGAAGCGCATTGTCGCGCTCGATCTCGCTGCTCTGGTGGCAGGCGCGAAATATCGCGGTGAATTCGAAGACCGCCTGAAGGCGCTGCTGAAGGAAGTCACCGAATCCGAAGGCCACATTATTCTTTTCATTGACGAGCTGCACACGCTGGTCGGCGCGGGCGCGGCGGAAGGCTCGATGGACGCGTCCAATATGCTGAAGCCCGCCCTTGCGCGTGGCGAGCTGCGTGCGATCGGCGCTACCACCTTAAACGAATACCGCAAATACATCGAGAAGGATCCCGCGCTGGAACGCCGCTTCCAGCCCGTCTATGTGGGCGAGCCCACGGTCGAAGACACCATCGCGATTCTGCGCGGGCTGAAAGACCGTTACGAGGTGCATCACGGCGTGCGCATCAAGGATTCCGCGATCGTCGCAGCGGCGATTCTTTCGCAACGCTACATCACCGATCGATTCCTCCCAGATAAGGCTATCGACCTGGTGGACGAAGCTGCAGCCGGGCTGCGCATGGAGATCGATTCGCTGCCGACCGAGATTGACGACATCGAGCGCCGCATCATGCAACTGGAAATCGAGCGTCAGGCGCTGAAAAAGGAATCCGATGCGCATTCCAAAGAGCGCGTGAAACAGATCGAAAAAGAACTCAGCACGCTGCGCGAGCAATCCAACAGCCTGAAAGCCCGCTGGCAAACCGAAAAGGACGCCATCGGCCGCATCCGCAAGCAGAAGGAAGAAATCGACCGCCTGAAAACCGAAGAGCAGCGCTACGAGCGCGCCGGCGACCTTTCGCGCGTTGCGGAAATACGTTACGGAAAGATTGCAGCCGCCGAAAAGGAACTGAATGCGGCCCAGGACAAGCTCGCCGAATTGCAAAAAGATCATCCGATGCTGAAAGAGGAAGTCGGCGAGGAAGAAATCGCCAAGATTGTCAGCAAATGGACGGGTATTCCCGCCGGCCGCCTGCTGGAAGGCGAAGTCCAGAAGCTCGTCCACATGGAAGAGCGCCTGCGTGAGCGCGTGATTGGCCAAGATCAGGCGTTGCAAGCCGTGGCGAATGCGATTCGCCGGAGCCGTTCGGGTCTGAGCGATCCAAATCGTCCAATCGGCTCGTTTCTGTTTCTTGGGCCCACGGGCGTCGGCAAGACTGAACTGGCGCGCGCGGTGGCGGAATTCCTGTTCGACGACGAACGCGCCATCGTGCGCCTGGACATGTCCGAATACATGGAAAAGCATTCCGTCGCACGCATGATCGGCGCGCCTCCGGGCTACGTGGGCTACGAAGAGGGCGGCCAGTTGACGGAACAAATCCGGCGCCGTCCGTATTCGGTTGTGCTGCTCGATGAAATCGAGAAGGCGCATCCGGACGTCTTCCACGTGTTACTGCAAATTCTGGAAGATGGCCGCCTGACCGACGGAAAAGGCCGCACCGTCGATTTTCGCAACACAGTGATCATCATGACCTCGAATGTCGGCTCGACCGCAGTTTTCGATCTCATGGACAAGGATCCAAAGAAGGCGCGCGAACAGGCCATGGCTGCGTTGCGCGAGATTTTCCGTCCGGAGTTCTTGAACCGGATTGACGACATCGTGCTGTTCCGTCCGCTGGGCAAGGATCAGATCGAGCACATCATTGACCTGCAGATGCAGCACCTGCTGAAGAGGCTCGGCGAGAAGCAAGTCGAACTGCGTCTCACCTCGGCGGCCAAGGCTCTGCTGTTCCGCGAAGGTTACGATCCGGCATATGGAGCAAGGCCGATGAAACGCGCCATTCAGCGGTTGATACAAGACCCGCTCGCTTTGAAGATTCTCGATGGTGAAGTGAAACCGGGTGATCATCTGCGCGTGGATGTGGACTCCAAAACGGGCGAAATGAAGTTTGAAAAGGAAAAGGTAAAAGCCGGCGCCGCCTGATCGCCTGCAGGCTTCGCTCGGAAGGCTTTAAATTATGAAGACTCTCAAGACCACGTTTTTATTGACGGCTCTGACCCTGCTGCTGCTCTCCGTCGGCCAGATGCTGGGCGGCTCGCGCGGCCTAATCATGGCGCTGATGTTCGCGATTATCATGAACGGCGGCGCGTATTTCTTTTCGGATAAGATCGCGCTGGCTTCAAGCGGCGCAGTGCCGATCAGCCGCGAGCAGGCGCCACGCCTCTATGCTGTGATGGAACGCCTGGCGGCCAAGGCCAATTTGCCGATGCCGAAGTTGTACTTGATCCCGCAGCCTGCGCCCAATGCCTTTGCCACCGGCCGCAATCCGAGCCACGCGTCCGTCGCCGTCACACAAGGGCTGCTGGAACTGATGAACGACGATGAACTGGAAGGCGTGATCGCTCACGAGCTTTCGCATGTGCGCAACTACGACATCCTTACTTCGTCGATCGCCGCGACGATTGCTGGCGCGATTACCTGGGTAGCGCGCATGGGATTCTGGTTTGGCGGTGGTGGCGACGATCGCAATCGCGGTAGCGGAATCGTGGGGATCCTGATGTTATTTCTCGCGCCACTCGCGGCGCTGTTGCTGCAACTGGGGATTTCGCGCCAGCGCGAATATCAAGCGGACGCCTCGGGCGTTAAGATGGTCGGCCATGCCAATGGTCTGATCAGCGCACTGGAAAAACTCGGCGCTTACAACAAGAGGATCCCTATGGACATTGCGCCCACTACGTCCGCGCTGATGATCGTGCAACCGCTCAGCGCTCGCCAAATGTTCTCGAGCCTTTTCAGCACGCATCCGCCGCTGGATGATCGTATTGCCGCACTGCGCAACATGACCATCACACGCGAAGGTTAAAACGCCCGCGTAGTCCGCGATGCCAGTTGCAGGACTAGTACTTCACCGTCGCAACGCTCACCTGTAGTGCCGAAGCGCGTCCACCACGCATAATTGTTACGGAGACGTAAAAATTGCGTGGCGAAATACACAATTAACCTCAGTTTTTCATCCGACGTAGGACCAATAAGTTACCTATTATCATCGTTTTACGGGAGGGCAAGGCTACGCCCCAGATTTGGTTCTGTGCGTGCTTTTACCCCTGCGCAAGGGATTTCTCGGAGGAGAAAGACATGAGTGACGAACGGCAAGACGTAGTGATCGCAGACGAAGCTACAGCACCCCGCTGGGTCGGCATCGTCGTGGTTGCTCTGGCGGTTGTCTCACTGGTGGCTCTAGGCGCCGGCTGGACCGCCTCGACTCGCTCGAAGCAGCTCGAACAGTCTCTGGCTGCACAAACGCAGCAATTCAAGCAGAACGACGACGTGATCAGCCAGCGTTTGGCGAAGGCCGAGGACACGAATGCGCAGCTACAGGGCGAGCTCAGCGTCGTAACCGACAAAATGAAATTGACCGAAGGCGAACTTGCGAAGGCGCGCTTTCAGGCCAAGAAGATCAAAGAAGATGACGCCAAGGAACTAGCCGAGATGCAGAACCAGACCAACGCTCAGCTTGCGACCAAGGCTAGCGTTGATGACGTCAGCAAACTCGGCACGGACGTCAACGGCGTAAAGACCGACTTGGACACTGAAAAGAACAACCTGCAAATGGCCCGCGGCGAATTTGGCACGTTGATCGCGCGGAACCATGACGAAGTGGAAGAGCTTCGCCGCCTCGGTGAGCGCGACTACTACGAGTTCACGATCGACAAGAAGAACTCGCGCGAGAAAGTCGGTAACCTCATGGTCGAACTCCACGCCACGAACCTCAAGAGGAGCCAGTATGGCGTCACGATCTTTGTTGACGACCAGCGCCACGACAAGAAGAACCTGACGGCCAACGAGCCACTCTATTTCTTCCAGAGTGGTGCGCGTGCACCTCTTGAGTTTGTCGTGAACCAGGTGGGCAAGGACAAAATCAGCGGATACCTGAGCGTGCCGAAGGCAAACGCAACTCACGCACAGGCTTCTACGTCTGGCGGTAACTAAAGTCCGTAACTGAACGAGCCGCGTGCTGGCGGGGCGCGGCTCGCGATTCACCGCAGCGCCAAAAGGGGGCGTTCACCGAACGCCCCCTTTTTTATTGTCCGGCGTCAATTCCAGCAGGAATGCGATTGGAGTAGGCCAGTGGCTTATCGGCTTAGGGAAGGGATCTGTACTTCCGGGGCTAAAGCCCCGAAAAAAAAGTAGATTCCAGCGGAGATGAAGCCCCGCCCTTCCAATTCTGCGCGAACCCTTACTCGGCTTTTTTCAATGCGCGGTTCTTGCGGCTCAGAAATTTCTTTGCGAGGGCGGGCAGTTTATCGTGCGGCAGCTTTCCTTGTTCGTACAATTTCATCTTCGCCTTGGCCGTCTTGCGGCGTCGCCGCTGCCTCTTCTGCGCCACATATCTCTTGTCGTAAGACATCCATTTCCTCCCGTTTAGGTGCGTTTCTGATTGTAGCGGACTAGGAAAAGGATGCAAGGCTCGACGCTGATTTTAGGCTCCACTTCGAGTAGCATGGATTCGCCATGACGGCCACCGCGATCTATGCCAGCCACATCCTCACACCACAAGAACAATTCACCGACTGCGTTATCGTAGTCGAAGCTGGACGCATCACCGGCATCGGGCATCGCGACGAAGTTCACATTCCGCCGGGCGCGAAGGACTACGTCGCCTCCGGCATGACCGTGATTCCGGGCTTTGTGGACGTGCACATTCACGGCGCGGGAGGCCATGACGTGATGGAGGCGAGGCCGGACGCGCTCGATCGCATTACTTCCACGGTCGCGCGCTTCGGAACCACTTCCATCGTGGCGACTACCGTAACCGCACCGGTCGAAGAAACGTGCCGCAGCCTTGAAGGTATCGCGCAGTACATTCGCAGCCACGAGAACGCCGCGGACAGTACGCGCTTTGGCGCCGAAATTCTGGGCATGCATCTGGAAGGGCCGTTCATCAACAAGGCGCGCCGGGGCGTCCATCCCGTGGAATCCATCGCGCAGCCTTCAGTCGAGGCCCTCGAGAAATTTCGAGCGGCTGCAGGGGGACTTGTCCGCATCCTCACGGTGGCCCCGGAGCTTCCCGGCGCACTGGAACTGATTGCAGCAGCCGTCGCGGATGGCTTGGTGGTCGCGGTGGGGCACACCGACGCGGATTACGCGCAGGCGCGGGCTGCGATTAAAGCCGGAGCGCGCCACGCGGTTCACGTTTACAACGCGATGCGTCCGTTTACGCACCGCGATCCCGGAGTGGTCAGCGCCATCCTTACCGACACCGAAGTAACTGCCGAAATTATCGCCGATGGCGTGCATGTCGCTGGGCCGGCCATTCAGGTGCTGCTCGGCACCAAGGGCTTCGATACTGTGCTGCTGGTGAGCGATGGCACCGCCGCCACGGGAATGCGCGATGGCAACTACCGCCTGGGAAATTTTGAAGTTACGGTGAAGGATGGAGTGTGCCGCAATTCGGAAGGCAAGCTGGCTGGCAGCACCTTAACCCTGGATCGCGCGCTTCGCTACATCGTTGAACTAGGCGTGCCCTTCGTGGATGCTGTGCGGATGGCGACGATTCTGCCAGCGCGGCGCCTCGGCCTAGCAGGAAAGAAAGGCATCCTAGCCATAGGCGCCGATGCAGACCTCGTAGTCTTGACGCCGGATCTTCACGTGGCAGGCGTAATGACCCGCGGCGTGGGACTTACCTGACATCAGCTCGCTTGCACAGTGGAGAATTCGCCTATATCTCGAAGGCAAGGAAGGCATGGAGACTGGAAGGATCACGCTACCGAACCCGCCTCGCCCTTGCCGGACACGGTTGGTTCATGAGGCGATCACTCGACTAATCGCGAGTGTCTGTCTCGATTTTTGGACGCGAAGAAAGTAAGTGCGATTACTTGTTTAGCGGGATTTTCAGTTCGTCGGCGAGCTTGTGGGGGTCGAACGGGCTGAGCGAAAAGTAGCGGCCTTCGATGCCAATCGTTGGCACTTTGCGCTTGCCATTGTTTACCTGGAGGACGATGGCTTCGGCAGCCGCATCGTCGTCAATATTGACCTCGCGGAATGGTATTCCGCGTTCGCGCAGGAAGCATTTCGCGCGACGGCAATCACAGCACCAGGTGTTGGAATAAACGGTTATTTCAGCCATGTAGCTTTCTACTTTTGTAGCACAAACATTGGATGCAACGAATAGTCCGCGGATTCAGATGTGCCGAATCGGAAATAACCTGTAGATCATTACGCAGCAGCGTGCTCCGTCTCGCGTGAGCCTGTGCGAACGGTTCCCGAGCCGCTCCGGGAAGCCGCCTGCAAACGAACTTCAGCGCGCTGAATCGCGGCATTCGACCGATCCCAGTCCGCTTCGGTGGAACCGGCCTTCGGTAAATCGGCTTTCGCTCGATCCAGCGCGGCGCGGGCGCGCGCCACATCGATTTCCTCGGCCCGCTCTGCGGTTTCCGCCAACACGATCACGCGGTCCGGCAGCACTTCCGCGTAGCCGTGCATCACTGTCAGCAAGCGCGTCTCGCCGCCTTTGTGGTAGGTCAGGATGCCGACGCCCAGCTCGGTGATCAGCGGCGCGTGCCCCGGCAGAATGCCTAGATAGCCGTCTTTCTCGGGCATTTCGAGCGAGTCCACCTCTTCGCTCAAGATGTGCCGCTCGGGCGTCACCACTTGCAGCTCGATTTTTTCCGGCAAAGTCGCCATCGCTTTAGTTTCGCCCGTTGAGCGCGCAGCCTCGAACTACGCTGCCGCTCCCGCCGCCATCTTCTCCGCTTTCTCGCGCACTTCCTCGATCGTGCCGACCATGTAAAACGCCTGCTCCGGCAAATCGTCGTGCTTACCTTCGACGATTTCCTTGAAGCCACGCACGGTGTCTGCAATCTTTACGTACTTGCCTTCCAGCCCGGTGAACTGCTCGGCCACGAACATGGGTTGCGAGAGGAATTTTTCGATTTTACGCGCGCGCGTGACTGTTTGTTTATCGTCGTCGGAAAGTTCTTCGATGCCCAGAATCGCGATGATGTCCTGCAATTCCTTGTAGCGTTGCAGCACGGATTTCACTGACCGAGCCACGTTGTAATGTTCCTGCCCGACGATGCGCGGATCCAAAATGCGCGAGAAGCTGGCCAGCGGATCGACGGCCGGATAAATTCCGCGCTCGACGATCTGTCGGCTCAAGTTGGTGGTCGCGTCTAGGTGCGCGAACGTTGCGGCCGGCGCCGGATCGGTGTAATCGTCGGCAGGCACGTAAATCGCCTGCACCGAAGTGATCGACCCGTTCTTGGTCGAGGTGATGCGCTCCTGCAGTTCGCCGATTTCCGTGTTCAGGTTGGGCTGATATCCCACAGCGGAGGGCATGCGGCCCAGCAGCGCCGATACTTCGGACCCCGCTTGCACGAACCGGAAAATATTGTCGATGAAGAGCAGCACGTCCAATTTTTCTTCGTCGCGGAAATATTCGGCGACGGTCAATCCCGTCAAACCAACGCGCAAACGGGCACCGGGCGGTTCGGTCATCTGCCCGTAGATCAGGGCGCAACGCGATTTTTCTGAATTCCCCGGGACGACGACGCCCGACTCCTGCATTTCGAGCCACAGGTCGTTCCCTTCGCGCGTGCGTTCGCCCACACCCGAAAACACCGACACGCCACCATGCTTCATCGCGACGTTGTGAATCAATTCTTGAATCAGCACGGTCTTGCCAACGCCCGCGCCGCCGAACAATCCGATTTTGCCGCCCTTCAGATAGGGCTCGGTGAGGTCCACCACCTTGATGCCGGTCTCGAACATTTCGAGCGTGGTGGACTGATCTTCGAGCGACGGCGCCGGACGATGGATCGGATAACGTTTCTCGTACTTTACTGGCCCGAGGTTATCCACTGGCTCGCCCAGCACGTTCAGCACGCGTCCCAGCACTCCCCGCCCCACCGGCACGGAAATCGGCTCACCGAGATCGACTGCGTTCATCCCACGCACCAATCCTTCGGTCGGCTTCATCGCCACAGTACGAACGCGCCCTTCGCCCAGGTGTTGCGCCACTTCCGCGACGATATCGAGCGGAACCGGATTGTTGTAGCCCTCGCTCGTGATGCGCACCGCGTTGTGAATCAGGGGCAAATGCCCTTCCTCGAATTGCACGTCCACGACGGGACCGATCACTTCAACTACGTGTCCGGTTTTTTGTTCCTTTGTAGCCATAATGTGTCTCCTTCGGGTCTCTTGAGCGCGCTACGACATCGCGGAGGCAGCGCCGCTCACAATTTCGATCAGTTCCTTTGTAATTGCCGCTTGGCGGATGTTGTTCATCTGTAGCGTCAGCTTGTCTATCAGCTCGGACGCGTTGCGCGTGGCTGAATCCATTGCCGTCATGCGAGCTGCGTGCTCGGCAGCAGCCGATTCGAGTAAAACTCGGAAAATCTCCGCTTCTACGTACCGCGGCACCAGCCCGTTGAAAATTTCTTCCACGGGTTGCTCGTAGATGTAATCCACCACCAGCCCTTTGCCTTGCGGACCCGGTTCGGTCGGCAATGATCCACCCGAACCCGCGTGTTTCGCGGCCAGTTCTTTTTCTCCCTCCGCTGATTCCTTCACTACCTGCGGATCAACGGGCAGCAATTTCTCGGCACGCAGATTTTGCACCATCACGTTCTTGAACTCGTTGTAGATGGCGTACACCGCGTCTACTTCTTCATTGATGTACAGCTCCGCAACGCGCGTGGCAATTTCCTTGGCTTTGGAAAATTCCACGTGCGCCGAAACATCCGTCCACTCGCCGACGAAGCGGTATCCACGCTTTCGCAGCGTGTCGCGGCCTTTCTTGCCGACCACCATCAATTCGAGTTTCTGTGCATGGTGTTCACGAATGAATTCCATTGCATGACGGAGCACATTCGAATTGAACGCTCCGGCAAGCGAGCGGTCGCCCGTCAAGACGAGGACCAGGATTTTTTCTTCAGGTCGACGCTTGAGCAACGGATGCGCCGGAGATTCCATGCGCGCAGCCGCCGAGCGCAAGACACGCAGAATTTCCTTCGCGTAAGGCCGCGCCGCAAAAACACCTTCCTGCGCGCGGCGCAGCTTCGCCGCAGCCACGAACTTCATGGCACGAGTAATCTGCTTGGTACTTTTTACGGAGCGGATGCGCCGCCGATAGTCGAGAAGTGTGGGCATAGAGCGAGGCTACTTCGCTGGAGCGTTCACCTTCTCGGGAGCCTGCTGCGACGGATGGGCGGAGGCGTCGTTCTTTGGCTCTGCTTTGTCAGCACTCGGGCGCGCTTGATCCTTGTTGCTTGCTTCTTCCTTCTGTTTTGCCTGCTCTTTCTCGGCCTTGATCGTCGCTTTAAACTGCTCCTTGAATTCATCCAAGGCTCTCTTGGCCTCAGCCTTGATGGCGTCGTCAAATGCCTTCTTCTCACGCAGCGCCTTCAGCAGCCCGTTGTAATTCGTCTCGAGGAACGGGTACAGCTCTTGCTCGAATCGGCGGCATTCAGAAACCGGCAGGTCATCGAGATATTTATTGGAAGCAGCAAAAATAATCAAAACTTGCTTCTCGACAGGCAGCGGCTGGTACTGATCCTGCTTCAAGATTTCCATCAGCCGCTGGCCCCGCGCGAGCTGCGCCTGCGTGGCTTTGTCCAATTGTTCGGTGCCGAATTGAGCGAATGCCGCGAGATCGCGATATTGCGCCAGGTCCAACCGCAAAGTGCCGGATACCTGCCTCATCGCTTTAATCTGTGCATTGCCTCCGACGCGGCTCACGGAAATACCTGCGTTCACCGCCGGGCGGATGCCGCTGTTGAAAAGGTCCGCTTCCAGAAATATCTGGCCGTCCGTGATCGAGATCACGTTGGTGGGAATGTACGCAGAAATATCGCCGGCCTGCGTTTCGATCACCGGCAGCGCCGTTAGCGAGCCAGCACCGAGCTCGTCGTTCAATTTCGCGGCGCGCTCCAGCAAGCGGGAATGCAGGAAGAAAACGTCGCCGGGAAACGCCTCGCGGCCCGGAGGACGCCTCAACAACAACGAAATTTCGCGATACGACTGCGCGTGTTTCGAGAGGTCGTCGTAGAAACAAATAGCGTGCCGCTTGGTGTCACGGAAATATTCGCCAATCGCGCAAGCCGTAAACGGCGCGATGTATTGCATGGACGCGGATTCAGACGCGGTCGCCGCCACCACGATCGTATGCTCCATCGCACCATAATCCGTCAGCGTCTTGATGACCTGCGCCACTGTTGAGCGTTTCTGGCCGATCGCGCAGTAAATGCAGATCAAATCACCGCCGCGCTGGTTCAAGATTGTGTCCAGAATGATCGCGGTCTTGCCGATCTGCCGGTCGCCGATAATCAATTCGCGCTGGCCACGCCCGATTGGGATCATCGCGTCGATTGATTTGATACCAGTCTGAATTGGTTCGCGCACCGGCTGGCGATCTACCACACCGGGCGCCAACCGCTCCAGAGGATTGCGCTGACCCGATTGTATCGGCCCTTTTTCGTCAATAGGATTGCCCAGCGCGTCCACCACGCGCCCGATCAATCCGTCGCCCACCGGCACGGACATGATCTTGTTCGTCCGCTTGACGATGTCGCCTTCTTTAATTTCGGTGTAATCGCCCAGAAGCACCGCGCCCACCTGATCCTCTTCCAGGTTCAGCGCGATTCCGTACACGTCGTGCGGAAACTCGATCATTTCTCCGGCCATGCATTTATCCAGGCCGTGAATACGCGCGATGCCGTCGCCTACGGAAATGACGGAGCCGACTTCTTCGACGGCAAGCTTCTCTTTATAGTTTTCGATCTGCTCGCGCAGTATCTTGGTGATCTCGTCTGCTTTGATATTGGCCATTCCCTGGCTCCCGTAATCCTGTGCACCCTTACCTGGGTGCTATTCCGATTCCAACTGTTCGCGCAAACGGTTCAATTGCTCGCGCACCGATCCGTCGTACACCGTAGACCCTACGCGCACGACCACCCCGCCCAACAACGTCCGATCTTCCGCGAAGGTCGCCCTTACTTTCTTTTTTTTGTCTTTGCCATCGAACGCTTCGATCAACTCTGCTCTTTCGCGTTCGTCCAGCTTCCGCGCTGACGTCACTACCAGCTTCACGATGTTCTGGCGCCGGTCCAATTCCATGGACAAGAGCTGAACGATTTCGCGAAGCATGTGCGTGCGGCGATGGTCTACCACTAAACAAATGAAATTGCGCACGGCCTCGTTCAGCTTCATTTTCTCCGCAACTTCGTCGATTATTTTGATCTTTACTTCGCGCTCCACGGCCGGGCTTTCCAAAGCATTTCGCAAATCCGCCGACGCGAAAAATAGATCGACGAACTCCGCCAAGCCTTCCGGGATGTCGGGAGCGCCCTTGCGCTCCATGACCACGTCGGCAAGCGCCGCGGCGTATCGTTCGGCCACCGCGCTCAATTGAGGTTCTCCTGGAGTTCGGTTACAAACCCCTTGAACAGCATTTCGTCCACCTTGGGAGTCAGTGACTGTCGCAGTAGCGCTTCGGCCAATTCCACGGCGCGCCGTGCGGCAAGAATCTTCAGCTCCATGCGGCCCTCTCGTTCGGCGGCTTCGACTTCTGCGCGAGCGGCACGCTCGATTCTTTCTCGCTCGACGCGCTCCATATCGAGCAGCCGCTGCGCCTCGGCATCGGCGTCACGTTTCCCTTCGACGCGCAGTCTATTGATTTCATCTTCAAGCCCAGCAAGCTTGGCTTGAATTTCGCGACGCTGCCGTTCGGCCGCTTCGCGAGCCCGTGCGCCTTCCGCAATCTTGCGCGAAATTTCCTCGGTTTGCTGGCGAAAATACGGCGCACCCCATTTCCAGGTGGCGTAGGCGATCCCGCCAAAAACGAGCGCAAAGTTCAGCCAGCGAAAAATCCAGCCGGTCGGCGAATCCGCGGGGGAGGCTTCGCCTTCCTGGGCGAGAACAGGCGCGGCAGCCCAAAGCAACAAGGTTGCTGCGCAGGCCAGCGCGCCGTAAACAGACCAGAAGCGTCGCATCATCTGCCGGCCTCTCCCTGCAAGGGGAAGGGATTCTTCAGGATAGTCTCCACGATTTTGCCGGCAAGCTCAGGCGTCTGGCGTTCCATTTCCGCGCGCGCCGCCGCAAGCTCAACTGCAATTCTCTTCTTCGCTTCGGCCACTTCCTTCTGCGCCAGCGAGCGCATCGCTTTCAGGTTCTTCGCGCGCTCATCCAGGATCGCTTGACGCGCTGCTTCCTGCTGCGCGTAGATTTCCGCGCGCGCTTTGCGCAAGGCTTCGTGATAATTCTCGAAATCCTTGCGCGCAGCTTCTTCGATGGCCGCCGCCTCCTGCCGAGCCCCTTCTATCTTGGCGTCGCGCTCCGCCATGGCCTTCTGGATCGGCGTGAAAAACGCCCAGCGCATAAAAAGATAAAACAGGAAAACGATAATGACGGTAGGCACAGCTTGAAGAAACAGGTCGCCGAGCTGGTGGAGGATATCCATCGTCAGGAAAGCGTAGTGATGCGTTTGCCCCGTTTGTTTAGTTTAACTTAAGTCAGGCTTGGCCCCGAACCGCGCCCGAACACACTTCTAGGGTCGAACAAAGACGCCGATTATCGCATCGAGCACGGCGCGCGTCAACGCTTTGCGACTCTAGTTACAGCGTCAAACGGCTGCTGGCGATACAAACCGGGCGCCCCGCATTCACGATTGCGCGGCAGACGATCCGTGAGGCCGTTCGAACGCCTGCTTTCGCGTCACCACGAACCACAGTTGAATCGCGATTATCGGGAGGCCAAATATCAATCCCGACCAAATCGGAAATTTCACGGGCGATGCGGGCAATCCGGTCGTCCCCTGGATCAAAGCCGTGGCTTCGTCGAAGCGCGACTGCGCCCCAGGAAGTATCACGGAGATGATCGAATTGAAAATCGCAAAATTGAAGTAATAAATCGCCAGGCTTCGGCCCCAGGGTTCCAGCTGCAACAAGCCATAGGCCATCAGCAGTTGCACAGTCATAAAGCCCATAATAATCAGCGACGCCTTCCAGCCAGTAAATACAAATCCCAAGAACATCATTGGGACGTGCATCACCTGAACAACCGGTAGGACGCATGCTCCGATCAGCGATATGTACGCGATGATCGTGATGCTGATCGGCCTTTTCGGCGATGCGGATCCGATTGGGGCAGGAGCCCACGCGACCGGGGAGGCTGCTTCAGGCGTACGCGCACTTCCGAACTCATCCTTCACCGCACGACTGTTGAAGAAATACAGCCACCATCCTCCCAGCGCGGCCAGCAATCCATAGACGACTATCATTCCCACGCGCGTCGCTGCCATAACTCGCTGCATAAGCGCGGGGTCCGCGACGTCGGGCGGCGTTGGAAACGGAACCAAAAGCATCATGACGATTCCAGGCAGCGAGATCACCAGCAGAAGTCCGCTGAAAACGAGTACGGAAATTCTAGCCCATTCGCGAAGATGCAAAAGGTGGATGCCGGTAGCGATGCCCCAAATTGCCAGAGCCAGCATGAACAAAACCAAAAACACGCCAGCAGCCTTGCTGAACTGGGGCGTGGCGCCTCTCGAGGCCATCTCCGCAAGACCCAGCGCCATGAAGGCGCAGGAAACTAAGGTGACTCCGCAGCCCACAAGAACGATTACCGCGGAAATTGTCACGCCCACTGAACGCTTCATCAATTACCTCGCGCAGCTTTCGCAGAAGTATACAGCAGTGCGCGAAAGAACGCGGCGAACAAGACTTGCCCGCTGCGTCCCAAATGCGGGACACAGCGGGCGCTACAATGGTCTCACCAGTGAAGATTGCGACGGATTGAATCAGTACGCGTAAGCCTGGAGAAGCACGAAGACGACCACACCCGTCACCGAAACGTACAGCCAGATCGGGAATGTGTATCGCGCCACCCGCTTGTGCATCGTAAAACGGCCGCTCAGCGAAAAAAAGAACGTGATGAGCACCATCGGCAGCGCCACAATCGAAAGAAAAATGTGGCTGGCCAAAATTGTGAGGTACACCGTGCGGATGGTTGCGTGTCCCGTAGGAAAGCGCGTGTCGCCGTGCAGCGCGTGGTTCACGATATAGCTGACGAGGAACAGCGACGAGAATGCGAACGCCGTGAACATGCTTGAGCGATGCGCCCGGCGGTTCCCGGTCTTGATGAAGTAAAAGCCGATGCACAGCGCGATCGCGGCCAGCCCATTCAGCACCGCATTCAATGCGGGCAAGAAAACATACCTGCCCGCAAACCGCGCGGGAGCGTGATGCATATACAGCAGCCATAGCAGAAACGAAACTGCGAGGACGCTCACCGCAACAATCGAGCCCAAAGCCGCGCGCGGGTTTGTCTGCGTCTGATGCACGGAAGTCAGTACGATACTATAAGTTTGAAATCCCAGCATTGGTCAACTACAGCGTAAACGGCAGTTGCTGATCGCTCACTGGCGCTACAAGGCGCGAATTGGATACAATCGCGGTTTGGCGTCGCGCTGACTTTCGCGCTGTATCTTCCCGCGGCCCATATTCAAGGAGAGTTCTAATGCCGTCATTCCCCGGGGTGGATTACCTCGAGTTCGATTCCGTCCTGAGCGACGAGGAGAAGCTTGCCCGCAACACCGCGCGCCAGTTCGTGGACGCGGAAATCATGCCGATCATCGAGGAATATAACCGCGAAGGAAAATTCCCCACGCAGCTCGTCCCGCAGATGGCCGAGCTGGGGCTTTTCGGCGCGAATCTGAAGGGTTACGGCTGCGCCGGAATGTCCAACGTGGAATATGGCTTGGTGACGCAGGAGCTTGAGCGCGGTGATTCCGGGCTGCGCAGCTTTGTTTCCGTGCAGTCGGCGCTGGTGATGTATCCGATCCACGCGTTTGGCTCCGACGCTCAAAAAGACCAGTGGCTCCCGCTGTTACAACAAGGAAAAGCGATCGGCTGTTTCGGGCTCACGGAACCACAGTTCGGCTCGAATCCCGGCGGGATGCTTACTCGCGCGGTTAAAAAGGGCGAGTGTTACGTTTTGAATGGCGAAAAGATGTGGATTACCAGCGGGTCGCTCGCGGACGTCGCCGTCATCTGGGCCAAATGTGAAGACGATCTCATCCGTGGCTTCCTAGTGGAAAAAGGCACACCCGGATACAAGGCCTGGGACGTGCACGGAAAATATTCACTGCGCGCGTCGGTTACTTCGGGGCTAGCGATGACCGACTGCAAGATCCCGGCGGCGAGCCTTCTGCCCGGTGTGGAAGGCCTGAAGGGGCCGCTCTCGTGTCTCAATCAAGCCCGCTACGGTATCGGCTGGGGAGGAATTGGAGCGGCGATGGCCTGCTACGACACCGCACTGCGCTATGCCAAGGAGCGCAAGCAGTTCGACAACAAGCCCATCGCCTCGCATCAGCTGGTGCAGGAGAAATTAGTGTGGATGATCACCGAAATCACCAAAGCGCAGTTCCTCGCGTTGCAAGTCGGACGCCTCAAAGACCAGGGCCGCGTCCACCCATCGCACATCTCGATGCTGAAAATGAACAACGTCTGGATGGCCCGCGAAATCGCGCGGAAGGCGCGCGAAATTCTGGGGGCGAACGGCATCGTTGACGATTACTGCGTAATGCGCCATATGAACAACCTGGAATCGGTCTTCACCTACGAAGGCACGCATGACATCCACAAACTAATCATCGGTGAACGCATCACCGGAATTCAGGCGTTCTCGTGAGGCGCGCGCGCCGAGCTTGTCTCCATTTAGTCTTCGCCATACTGCTCGCTTCGATTCTTGTCGCAACGCTGCACACACGCGCCTCCGACCCTCCATCCCAGCCGAAGGTCCGGGCAATTACTGCGTTCGTTCGTCTCGATCGCGCGAACTACCAGAGCCAGATTCAGGATGCGCTCAAATTCCTACGCACGGCCAAAGCTGCCATCGAAAAATCCGGCTACGAAGTGGAAGGCATCCGTATCACGACCCAGCCCTTTCCCGAATACACGCGCGGCTCCTCGGACGATCAAGCCCTGCGTTTTTTCCGTGATTACGATGCGCTCGCCGTGAAAGAAGGCTTCGATGCCGCCATCGGTCCGGCGATGTTGAAAGACAGCGACGATCCGCATGCGGCTGAGCTGTTAGGCAAAATCATCACGCAATCAAAAATCCTCGAAGGCTCGGTTTCCATCGCGGGCGAAGACGGGATCCATTGGAACTCGATTCACGCCGCAGCTGGAGTGATCAAGTACCTCGAAGCGAACACACCCCACAGCCAGGCTAATTTCAACTTCACGGCCGCGGCCTGGGTGCCTTCCGGCACTCCTTTTTATCCCGCCTCGTATTACACCGGAGAAGGAAAGCAATTCGCCATAGCGCTGCAATCGGCAAATGTCGTCAGCGAGGTGTTAGCGTCCACGAAGTCGCCCGCCGAAGCGGAGGAACGCCTGAAAAATGTTCTCGGCGCGCACGCCGCGAAAATCGAAAAAACGGCCGCTGCAATCAGTGAAGGTAGCGACTGGAAATATGGCGGCATTGACCTCTCGCCCGCGCCGCTGAAAGATGTCTCCATCGGCCGCGCGATTGAAAATTTTCTCGACGCACCAGTCGGCTCCAGCGGCACGCTCAGCACCGCGGCGCTCATTACCCGTGCTCTGAAAGCGATCCCGGTGAAACAAGCAGGCTATTCCGGCCTCATGCTTCCCATTCTCGAAGATGCCGTGCTCGCGCAGCGTTGGAGCGAAGGCCGCCTATCCATTGATGCCCTGCTCGCCTACTCCTCCGTCTGCGGCACTGGCCTCGATACGATCCCGATGCCAGGCGACGTATCGCAGAAACAGCTCGAAGCAATTTTGGGCGACGTAGCTAGCCTGTCCGTGAAGTGGCACAAGCCGCTCTCCGCAAGGCTTCAACCGGTCGTCGGCAAGAAAGCGGGCGACATGACCGAGTTCGACGATCCGTTCCTAGTGAACGCCAAAATCCAGCCGTTGCCGTAGTGGCGCTCACGACCAACGTGTGGACACTTGTAGCGGCGCACTTTAAAGCGCCACCGGTGTCGCGGCGACAACGATGGCGGCCCCGCCACTTCATCCGGGACGCAAACGGCACGTCTGAAGACCGCCGCTACAAAACCATTTCGCAATAACGTCTTGATTCGTTTTCGCCTATTTGGATTATGATAGGCCGCCCGGAAGGACCGTCCCAGCCACCGGAACTCGTTCACCTCTCAGGAGCGGCAATGGAGAAAGAACTCAGTCTCGAATTCTTGCGCACCGTGGAAACCGCGGCAATCGCGTCCGCCCGCACCATGGGCCAGGGCGACCGCTCTGGATCGGACCAGGCCGCGGTCGAAGCGATGCGCTCGGAAATGGACCGCGTCGGCATGGACGGGACCATCGTAATCGGTGAAGGCGAACGCGACGAAGCGCCGATGCTTTTCATAGGCGAAAAAGTCGGCGCGGCGGTCCATGACAAAAGCCGCACCTATCCGCAAGTGGATATCGCCGTGGACCCGCTCGAGGGCACGAATCTGTGCGCCACCGGCGAGCCCGGCGCTGTTGTGGTGCTCGCCGCCAGCGAACACGGCGGCTTGCTCCACGCGCCGGATCTCTACATGGAAAAACTCATTGTGGGGCCTCCGGCGAAAGGCGCGATTGA
>Ga0208603_1000032_pt1 | contig 19936 bp, 11 predicted proteins | sample MicForSoSWNC24_M_FD_188001 | JGI IMG/M metagenome (GOLD analysis project Ga0208603, IMG submission 188001) | Forest soil microbial communities from Harvard Forest Long Term Ecological Research site in Petersham, Massachusetts, USA - MetaG HF008... | ecosystem: Environmental > Terrestrial > Soil... | reverse complement strand
CTTTACACCGCCTATCCGTGTCTGGGTGTGTCTGGATAAATCGCGCGAAATGCCAACAAAATCAGCAAAACTAACGAAAAGCCCAACAAAAACAATAGGTTCTGCGGAAGAAGGGACTCGAACCCCTACGGCCTTTCGGCCACCAGCTCCTAAGGCTGGCGCGTCTGCCAATTCCGCCACTTCCGCAGCGAAGCCGCATTATAACATCGCGCCAAAATTCTCAGGCGGAGGAAGGCGCGAAGGAGGCCCTTACCGGCGCCTCGGTTGTTTCGTTTGTGCTTGCCGCGCGGGAACGCTTTTTGTTAGTCTCCGCGGCACATGGCCAGCCTGTTGTAAGCTCACGTCGGGAGGAACTCCATGCCACATTGCACAAAATGCGGGACGGCAGTTGCGGATAACGCTGGATTCTGTCCTCGTTGCGGCGCGCCGCAAGCGCCCGCCGGATCGCCCGCGCCTTCGGGCATCACGAACGCAACTCCGCACGCAACATCGGGGATGGCCGAAAATGTAGCTGGACTGCTTTGCTACGCTCTCGGTTGGGTCACCGGTCTGATTTTCTATTTCATCGACAAGCGCCCGTTTGTGCGGTTCCACGCAGCACAATCCATCGTGGTGTTCGGTGGCTTGACAATCATTCGCGTTGGGTTAGGCATGGTCTTTCTTACCGGCGGCGTTTCGTTGGGATTCGGTCTGCTCTGGCTCGTATCCATCCTCGGCTTCGTTCTTTGGATTTTGCTGATGATCAAAGCGTATCAGGGCGAACGGTATCGCCTGCCAATCGCCGCCGACTTGGCCGACCAGATTTTCGTCAAGTCCTGACATTCTCAACGGAAATCGCGAAGCGCCGCTACCCGTCTTTCCTTAGCCTTTCCTTAGCTATTGACAACTGCGGACTGAACGTCCATCTTTATTGGCTTTCCGGAGCGGGGATTTAATCCCGCGTCAGGTCGCCAGGAGAAGGAATTGAAGGTCCGGGTCTGCTTCCACGATAAATGTTTTGACGGAGCCTCTTCGGCCGCCGTCTTTTCTCGCTTCTACAAGGAACGCATCAATCCTGGCGCAGAATTCTTCTACACCGGAATGACGCACAAGGCGTCGCAGCCCTTCGAAGACGGCACGTTTGACGGCGATGAAAACGTCATTGTGGATTTCAAGTATTCCAGCTCGCCGCAGCTGACGTGGTGGTTCGACCATCACCAGAGCGCATTCTTGAAGCCCGAAGACGCCGAGCAATTCCGGCACGATCGCTCGGGCAAGAAGTTTTACGATCCCTGCTACAAGTCCTGCGTCAAGTTTCTTTCTACCATTGCATCGGAGAAATTCGGATTTGACGCCAAGCCGCTCGCCGAACTGATCCATTGGGGCGACATTATTGACGGAGCGCAGTTCGCTTCGCCGGAAGCTGCTGTTGGGCTCGCCGAACCGGCCACTAAACTTGCGCTGGTGATCGAAGCGGCGCCGGAAGCAGATCTGGTGCCTAAATTAATTCCGCACCTCGCGTATCTGTCGCTGGCCGAGATGATCGAATTGCCGGCGGTCCAGAAATATCTGCCCAGCTTGCTGGAACGGCATCGTAAATCCATTGATGTATTTCGTGAGCGCGCCGATTTTCGTGACGGCGTGATTTATTTCGATGTTAGCGATCTGGATCTCGAGGGCTACAACAAGTTCGTCCCGTATTTCTTGTTTCCTGATGCGCTCTACTCGGTCGGCGTAAGCGCCTCCCCAACGCGTTCGAAAGTTTCCGTCGGAACCAACCCATGGAAAGAAGCTTCCGCCGACGTGAATCTCGCCTCGCTATGCGAGAAGTACGGCGGGGGCGGCCACGCTCGCGTCGCGGCCATCTCGTTTGGTCCCGGTGATTTGGTCCGCGCGCGCCAAGCGGCGCAAGAGATTGCAGCCACCCTCCGGCGCCATCCGTAGAAGCAAGCGCAACCAATCACGATTTAAGGCTTCCCGATATCTGGCAAGTGCGCTTCTGTTTTGGAGCAGGATTTCTACTTTATGACGCTACGCGTGCTCGCGGCGCAGCTGGATGGCATGCCAAGCAGCAACGAATACCCACAAGCAGAATGAAAGCACGATGAGCCGGTTGGCCCACCCGTCTAATGCTAGCACTCCTTGCGGCAATGATTTCGGCGCGTGTTGAGGCAAATGACCGCCACTGGCTTGGCTGAGTTGCATCGTCATCAGAGTCAACGTCGCCGCCAACAGAACGACACTTATCCAGCTGAGGTTCGCGATCCCCAGTAACGTCTTCTTAATACCATGCCACGCCTCGATGTGACCAAGGCCTACGCTCAGTAGCAAGGCCGCGACGGGAAAGCCGCCAACCCCGAGCAACCCGGCGATGCCGTGGCCGGCGTCGTGGCTGATATCAAAAATGGAAGCCATCGCCTCGCCTATGCCGGCAACTATCAGAAACCACAGGCCGATCTTGCCGCCTTTGGTCCTGACATCGGGCCAAATCGCGATTGCCAAAGCCCAGGAGCTCATGCCCCATGAAACAAACATCAACGACAACACCCAACCGTACTGACCAAACGCATATTCACTCACCATACGCCAAGAAGGCGCGAATTCGGGGCTCAATACGTGCAGACTTCCTAGCAGCAGAATAGTCGCAACGGCCGCTCCGGCAGCTATATACGCTGACGGGGCTTCGACGTTCAAACCTCGCATGGCTGTTCTCCTTCTAAACTGTTTTGACATCGCAATGCAGGGAGCCTCGCCTCCATCGCTCCGGCTTTCCAACTCACGAACCACGGACTCACCTAGATCATCCCTTCCAACCGAACGTAGCTCGCTTCCATTCCGCGTTCCATGCCTGTCGCAAGCATGGCCGCTCGCGTCTGAGCATCGGGTAGGGTCATTCGCACCGTCATGAAGGTTCCCTCGCCGTCCGGATCGAACCTGGTTTCAACATGATTGTCCGGTGTAGGATCCGGCAGGTGCATGCGCTCCACGTGTACGATCCTGTTGTAGGGCTCCAGCTCCACGAATTCCCCGGTGATGTGAAATCCACCGCCCTTGCCGTTTGTCCACTCGTAACGGAACTTGCCTCCCGGTCTTGCTTCGTTGACGCAAACGGGCATGCTCCACCCTTCAGGGCCGAGCAACCATTTCTGGATTAACTTCGGATCGGTATGCGCGCGGTACACCGTTTCCGGCGGCGCGGAAAAGCGCCTGGTCACAATTATGTGCGTCTCGCCTTCCGTCTTCAGCGTCATCTTGCTCATCATTTTTCTCCTTTCTTTTGTTTTTCGATTCCGGCCAGAACTCCATCCAGCCGGTCGTAGTTTTTCTCAAGGGCCTTGCGCAGCATTGCAAGCCATTGGTCCATAGCTTCAATACCTGCGTTTGCGAGACGACGAGGGCGCTTCGTGCCCTGAACTCGGCGCACGATGAGTCCTGCGTCCTCGAGCACCTTCAAGTGTTGCGAGACTGCCGGTTGCGTCATCTCGAATGGTTTCGCTAGTTCATTGACGGTGGCCTCCCCTTTGGCGAGACGAGCAAGAATCGCCCGACGAGTCGGGTCAGCTAAAGCGGCGAAAGCGGCATCCAGGCTTTGCATAGACAATAGCTTATATAAGTAATATCTTATGTCAAGAAGAATCTTACCCGCTTTACGGAAAATCGTGGGGAAGGCTGTGTGGGGCTCGGGTTTGAAGGCCTCGCTCGGAAGCCAATTACGCGGTTAGCAAGCGGGTCTCAGATCTAAACGAACTCCTGGATGAGCTAGAATCCCAAGAACGTGTCATCGACGACTAATGCGCTATCAGAGATTGGGTTCCTAGCAAGTGCTTGGCACCGGTTGGGCGCATCATGCGCTCGTGTTACAATCAACGGCTCGCGGGCCGGTAGCTCAATGGTAGAGCAGCTGCCTCTTAAGCAGCGGGTTGGAGGTTCGAGTCCTCCCCGGCTCACCACTCCTTGCGAGGCCTTTTTTTTCGTAGTTCCGCCGGGTTTCCCAGCGCGGGGAATTCCCTGTAGAAGAGCTTTAGAATCGAAGGGTATTGCTATAACCCGCCCTTTGCGAAGAAAATTGAGCGGGACAGTTCCGGGGCCGTTCACACCCTCCCAGACTGGAGTGGACGTCCATCCCGGCGCCCCAGCCAGCGCCGAGTTCTTGACGTTCTGTAAGCTTTCACTCTAGGGTTTTGTCACCGATGTTTAGGATTGGCGCCGCCGCATTCGCATTTTGCTCTAAATGACTATTTCGATTTTCGCATACATAGTTAATATCGAGCGGCGAGCTCCGCGTTTCCGGAGAATCAAAATCGCAAGAACATGACGAGTGCCACCCAAACGCCTGCGCCGGTTTTCACCGAGCCAGAAAAACCAATTCGTTCTGAGCTTTTCAGCATAGAACGGCTGGAACAACACGCGGAAAGCCTCGCGGCCGCACAGACTGTCGTCAGCGATCTCGAAGGGCGACCCCTCATCCCGCGCGTCTTTGAAAACGGACGCGTCCTGCTGGAATACTATCGCGACATCGCACGCGCCATTCAACACGAACAAGCGATCGTTCCTGCCGCCGAATGGCTGGTTGACAATTTTTATATCGTCGAAGAACAGCTTCGCGAAATCCGTGACGACCTGCCGCCCGGCTTTTATCGCAAGCTGCCGAAGCTAGGCCCCGGACACTTGGAAGGATTTCCGCGCGTGTTCGGTGTTGCCTGGGCCTACGTCGCGCACACCGATAGCCGGTTCGATCCGGAGATATTGCGTCGTTTCGTGAGCGCCTATCAGCGCGTCCAGCCGCTGACCATCGGAGAACTGTGGGCTGTCGCCATCACGCTGCGCATCGTGCTCGTGGAAAATCTGCGCCGGATCGCCGAACACATGGTCGTCAGCCGCAGCGCGCGCCTGGACGCCGATATTCTCGCTGATCGCGTGTTGGGCACAGGAGGTCAGCCGGCCGTCTCCAGCGAGTCTATTCTTCGCCGCTTTGAGAATAAACCTCTCGACCGCGCGTTTGCCGTGCAGTTGGTCCAGCGCTTGCGCGACCTCGATCCGAAAGTAGGTCCCATTCTCGCGTGGCTCGATGAACGCCTGGCCGCGCAAGGGACCACGGCCGATGAAATTGTTCGGGCCGAGCATCAAGAGCAGGCGGCGATGACCGTCACCGTGCGCAACATCATCAACAGCATGCGGCTGATGTCAGAATTCGGCTGGGAGGATTTTTTTGAGAGCGTCAGTTTGGTGGACGAAGTTTTGCGCAACGGCAGCAATTTCGGCCAGATGGATTTCTCCACCCGTGATTACTACCGCCATGCCGTCGAAGATCTTTCGCGAGGTTCGACTCACACGGAAATAGACGTTGCGAGACGCGCCGTCGAGCGCGCCAGGCGCGCGCATGCCGAATTTCACACGGATGGACACCCCAATGCAAACCGCAAGGCCGATCCTGGCTACTATCTGATCTCCCAGGGCCGGCTCGATTTCGAACGCGAGCTCGGTTTTAAAGTTCCCTGGAGGCGCGGCCTGCTGCGCCTGTATGTGCGCGCCGCGGTGCCAGCCTATCTCGGCACAATCGCTGCGCTGACCGCGATTATTTTGGCTCTGCCTCTGACGCACGCGCACGCACTTGGCGTCAAGACGCCTTACCTGATCCTATTGGGCCTGCTCGCCTCCGTTCCTGCGTCCGATCTCGCCATCGCGCTCATCAATCGTGCCGTCACCGACTTGCTTGGTCCGCGTACCCTGCCGCGCCTGGAACTGCGGGACGGCGTCCCGCCCGAGCTGCGTAGCATCATCGTGGTTCCCACTCTTCTTACTTCAGTCAATGCGATCAAGGAACTCGTCGAGCGCCTGGAAATCCATTTTCTGGCCAATCCCGAAGGTGATCTGCGATTTGCGCTGCTTACAGATTGGGTGGATGCGCCGACCGAATCCCTGCCGCAAGATGAAGAACTCTTGAACGCCGCGATCAATGGCATCGCAAATCTCAACGCCACTCATGGTCCCGCGCCTGGAGGTGACGACCGGTTTTTCTTGTTTCATCGCAAGCGCGTCTGGAACGAAAGCGAACGTAAGTGGATGGGATGGGAGCGCAAGCGCGGCAAGCTGCATGAGTTGAATCAACTGCTTCGCGGCGCGAATGACACCACGTTCTTGCCCTTAGCGGGCGCGGTACCGGAAGCGATCCCCGGAGTTCGTTACGTTATTACACTTGACGCGGATACGCGCCTTACTCGTGGCACCGCAGCTCGGCTGGTGGGCACGATGGCGCACGCGCTGAACCGGCCAAAGTTCAGCCCGGAGCTCGGACGCGTTGTGGACGGCTACGGCGTAGTTCAGCCGCGCATCACGCCGTCGCTTCCCAGCGATCGTGAAGGGTCGCTCTTCCAGCGGATTTTTTCAGGTCCTAGCGGGATGGATCCCTACACTTCGGCCGCCTCGGACGTCTACCAAGATTTGTTTCACGAAGGGTCGTATACCGGCAAAGGAATTTACGACCTGGACGCGTTCGAGGCCGCGCTTGCGGGCAAGGTTAAGGACAACACTCTTCTGAGCCATGATCTGTTTGAGGGCATTTTCGCTCGTGCCGCGCTGGCCACCGATATCGTGCTCTTCGACGAATTTCCCTCGCACTACGAGGTGGCGGCCGCCCGCCAAAGCCGTTGGGCGCGTGGAGACTGGCAGCTGGTGCCATGGATTTTCGGGCACGGCGGCCTGCCGAAAGAAGTTCGACGTAGGTCTTCGATTCCCGTAATCAGCCGATGGAAAATGCTGGACAATCTGCGCCGGACGCTCTCGGCGCCGTTCATGTTTCTAACCACGCTAATCGGCTGGCTCTTGCCTCAAGTGTCTCCGTGGATGTGGACGCGATTCATTCTGACTGTGATCGCGATTCCAGCACTGATTCCTTTCCTGGTGGGTTTGAATCCGCGCCTTGGCGGGATCTCCAAACGCAGCCACCTTCGCGACCTTCTTTCCGATTTCTTGCTCGGTCTATCGCAGATTAGCTTGACCGTTGCATTTATGGCTTATCAGGCTTGGCTTATGACTGATGCCATTCTTCGCACGCTCTGTCGCATGGTGGTTACGCGCAGAAATCTTTTGCAATGGGTTACCGCGGCGCAGGCCAAGCATGCCGTGGACCTGGATTTGTTGGGCATGTACGGCCGCATGTTTGGAAGCGTCGTGCTCGCGATCGCATCTGTGGTGGTGGTTAGCTATATTCGCCACCGCGCACTGGTCGCTGCGATTCCATTTGCTCTCCTGTGGGTGGCAGCACCCGCGATAGCTCGCTGGATCAGCGTGCCGCCTCCGCTCGAAGATGTCGCGGCCCTGTCACCGACAGATGCCAGGTCACTGCGGCTGATCGCTCGCCGCACCTGGCGTTTTTTTGAAAGATTTGTCACTGCCGAAGATCATTTTCTGCCCCCGGACAATTTTCAAGAAGATCCGAAACCGCGCGTGGCACATCGCACATCCTCGACGAACATGGGCCTCTATTTGCTTTCTGCACTTTCCGCTCGTGACTTTGGGTGGATCGGTCTAGTGGAAATGGTGGAGCGGCTAGAAGCAACGCTTCAAACGTTCAGCCAATTGGAGATGTACAAGGGCCATTTTTACAATTGGTATGAGACGCAAAGCCTCAAACCCCTCGAACCGAAATATATTTCGAGCGTCGACAGCGGAAACCTCGCCGGACATCTACTCGTTGTGAGCGGCGGATGCCGCGGTCTCATTCAGGGCGCATTTGTCGAACCGCGGATGTTCGCTGGAGTTACCGATGCGATCAATCTCCTGCGTGAGCTGCCCGGCAGGATCACAGAAGCGCGGCGCACTCATACCGTAACCCGCAAACAACTCAGCAACGCGATTGAGTCGCTGGCCGCTTTACTCGACCCGGTTCCGGCCGACGCCAGGGAATGGGCGGCGCGTTTTGTCGAGTTGCGCGAATATGCCCAGACGGTTGCGGATATTGCCGAGGCGCTCGCACAGGAGCTCGATGAGCCTCCCGATTCTGAATTGCGCGCGTGGGCAGAGGCAGTAAGAAACGCCATCGAGAGCAACATGCGGGATGCGCGCATTATGATCCCGTGGCTCCGCCTGGACGTGAAGGAAGTGGTGGCGATGGCGGGGCGCTCGCAGGAACATTCTCCCGAATGGGCGGCGATTGAATCTCGTTTCGCCACGATGCCAACTCTGGCCGAAGCGCCTGAACAGTTCGAACTCGCCATACGAGATCTGGCGCCGTTGCGCGAGAGACTCGCCTTTGATCCGCTTGCGAACCAAGAAGTTCTCGCTCGAATCGATGCGCTGACCGCCGCACTGAAAGCTTCCGCCGACGAAGCGTCGTCGCTTGCCAGCCGCCTCATGGAGATCGCGAATACTTCTCAAGGCATGTTCGACGCCATGGACTTTAGGTTCCTGTTCGATGACTCACGGAAGCTTTTCTCGATCGGCATGCGCGCTACCGACGGAACCTTGGACGCCGGTTGCTACGACTTGTTGGCATCCGAAGCCCGCCTCACCAGCTTCATCGCGATCGCCAAGGGCGATGTCTCATCGTCGCATTGGTTCCACTTGGGCCGCACACTCACCCCCGTAGGAAGCGGCTCTGCGTTGATTTCCTGGTCCGGGTCGATGTTCGAATATCTGATGCCGGCGATTATCATGCGCTCCCCGGCCAACAGCATGTTGAGCCAGACGTACGAGCAGGTTGTTCAGCGCCAAATCGAATACGGAAATGAGAGGGGCGTTCCGTGGGGAATCTCCGAATCGGCGTTTAGCGCTCGCGACATCGAGTTTACATATCACTACGAGGGTTTCGGAGTCCCTGGACTCGGTCTCAAGCGTGGTCTCAGCGGCGACTTGGTCATTGCGCCATACGCAACCGCCTTAGCTTCGATGATCGAACCGGCTGCGGCAGTGCAGAACTTTGCGCGGATCGCCCGCGCCGGCGGCGAGGGCGCCTACGGCTTCTATGAAGCTCTCGATTACACACCCAGCCGGCTGCCTGAAGGAAAGGACGTCGCGATTGTGCGCACCTACATGGCTCACCATCAAGCCATGTCTATCGTGGCTTTTGACGATGTGTTGAACGGCGGAGCGATGTGCAACCGTTTTCATGCGCAACCGATCGTACGCGCCACGGAATTGCTTTTGCAGGAGCGCACACCACGCGACGTACTGGTTGCTCGGCCGCGTGCGGAGGAAGTTTCCGCGGCGGCGACGGTGCGCGAGTTAACGCCTCCCGTCGTTCGTCGCTTCGCCACACCGCACGACGTAACTCCGCGGACGCATCTACTTTCGAACGGCCGTTATTCCGTGATGCTGACTGCGGCTGGCTCGGGTTATAGCCGATGGCGTGACTTGGCCATCACGCGATGGCGGGAAGATCCTACGCGGGATTGTTGGGGTCAGTACATTTACTTGCGCGACGAACAAACGGGGGCGGTCTGGTCGACGGGCTTTCAGCCTGCGGCCGTTGAGCCCGACGCATACGAGGCGGCCTTCTTCGAGGACCACGCCGAAATCATCCGGCGCGATAGATCGTTGACTACAACTCTTGAAGTTGTGGTTTCTGCCGAGGATGATGCGGAAGTGCGCCGCGTTTCGCTCACCAATCTGGGCGTGCGCGCGCGTGACATCCAGGTTACTTCCTATGCGGAGCTCGCGCTCACTACGCAAGCAGCGGATATGGCGCATCCGGCATTCGCGAAGCTATTCGTCGAAACCGAATTCAAGGCGGACGTAGGCGCGCTGGTGGCCACTCGCCGCAAACGCTCGGACGAGGAAAATTCCGTGTGGGCCGCGCATGTGGTGGTTGTGGACGGCGAAAGCATCGGTGATCTGCAGTATGAAACGGATCGCGCCCGCTTCGTTGGCCGTGCGCGCAATCTTCGCAATCCGGTGTCGGTAATGGACGGCCGCCCACTGTCGGGCACTGTAGGACCCGTCCTCGATCCTGTGATGAGCTTGCGCCGCACGGTTCGCGTTCCGGCGGGCAGCACGGTTCATCTGATTTTTTCCACCGTTGCCGCTGCCACGCGAGAAGAAGCCCTCGATCTGGCCGACAAGTATCGTGACGTCAGGACCTTTGAACGCACGCTGACTCTTGCTTGGACTCAGGCGCAGGTTCAGCTTCATCACCTGGGCATTAGTTCGGAAGAAGCACTTCTGTTTCAGCGCTTGGCGAATGCTGTCCTGTACGTGGATTCATCGCTGCGGCCCGCAGCCGAGGTCCTGGCGCGAACTCCGCTGGACATCTCGACGCTATGGGCCCAGGGAATATCCGGCGATTTGCCGATTATTCTGGCTCGGATTGACGACTCCGAGGATGTCGAAATTATTCGACAGCTATTGCGCGCGCACGAATACTGGCGCATGAAACAGCTGTCAGCCGATGTCGTCATCATCAACGAGAAGGCGACTTCGTACGTGCAAGAGCTTCAGGAATCTCTCGAAGCCTTGGTACGCGGAAGCAAGCTGAGACTTTCTCCTGACTCCGGGGGACTGAGCGGCAAGATATTTCTGGTCCGCGGCGATCTCCTTTCGGAGCAGGCGCGCGCGCAGTTGCAATCAGTGGCGCGTGCAGTGCTCCTGAGCCGTCGAGGCACTCTCGCCGAGCAAATCATACGTTCGCAGACAACGGAAACGGAGGCGCCTCCGTTGCTGCGTCCGCCCCGTGCGACCAAGCGCCAGGATTTGCCCATGCCGGAGCAGGCGTTGCAATTTTTCAATGGTCTTGGTGGCTTTGTGGAGAATGGCCGCGAATACGTGATTGTTCTCGGCGAAGGCCTGCGCACGCCCGAACCTTGGATCAACGTGATCGCGAATCCGAATTTCGGGTTCCTCGTGTCCGAATCCGGTGCTGGTTTCACTTGGTCGCTCAATAGCCGCGAAAATCAGCTAACGCCATGGTCTAACGACCACGTTTTCGACACGCCAGCTGAGGCGATCTATATCCGCGACGAACACTCCGGCGAAGTGTGGACTCCCACTGCTTTACCGATCCGGGATGAAGACGCGACCTACATTGCCCGCCACGGGCAGGGATATTCCCGCTTCCAACACGGCTCGCGCGGTATTGCGTTGGATCTGTTTCAATTTGTGCCTGCCGAAGACCCGATAAAAATCTCGCGACTCACGCTGCGTAATGAGTCGGGCCGTACACGCCGGGTCTCCGTTACCGCTTATGCCGAATGGGTGCTGGGCAATTCTCGTAGCGCTTCCGCGCCTTATATTGTTACCGAACTCGATCCGCAATCGCGCGCCCTGTTCGCGCGCAGCGCGTGGAATGGTGAGTTTGGCGGTCGCGTTGCATTTGCGGATTTGGCCGGCCGGCAGACTTCTGTTACAGGAGACCGCACCGAATTTTTCGGCCGCAATGGAGGACCGGAACGTCCGGCCTCCTTGGAGCGCGGCGCGCAGCTCTCTGGGAGGGTGGGCGCGAGTCTCGATCCCTGCGCCGCGCTGCAAACGATTGTCGAACTGCGTCCCGGCGACAGCGCCGAAGTGATATTTTTCCTGGGTCAGACTGAAAACAAGGAACGCGCGTGCGAGCTGATAGCCCGTTATCGCGGCGCCGATCTCGATAAAGTTTTTGCTGACGTCACGCGGCAGTGGGATGAAGTCCTGGGGACAGTACAAGTCACGACGCCAGATTCCAGCATGGATATCCTGCTGAATCGCTGGCTGCTCTATCAAACTCTCTCTTGCCGAATCTGGGCGCGCGCGGCGTTTTACCAACTGAGCGGCGCATACGGCTTCCGCGATCAACTCCAAGACGGCGTGGCGCTCACCATCTCCAAACGAGCCCTCACGCGCGAACATTTGCTGCGCGCTGCGGCACGTCAATTCCCCCAGGGAGACGTCCAGCACTGGTGGCATCCTCCCTCTGGCCGCGGCATTCGCAGCCGTATTTCAGACGATCCTCTATGGCTGGTCTATTGCGTCATCCAATTCATCGAAGCGACCGGTGACATGAGCGTGCTCGCAGAGACCGTGCCGTTTCTCGAGGGCGATGAACTAGCCGACGGCCAGAAGGAATCCTATTTCCAGCCGCGCACCTCAGAGACTCACGCCACGTTATTCGAACATTGCGCACGAGCGCTCGACCGTAGCCTTGGCGTGGGCGCTCACGGCCTGCCACTAATGGGAACGGGCGATTGGAACGACGGAATGAACCGCGTGGGCCAAGATGGTAAAGGTGAAAGCGTGTGGCTAGGATGGTTCCTGCACGCGGTGCTATGGGAGTTTGCCAAGTTTGCCGACGCACGTGGCGAGCCGCAGCGCGCCGAAAAGTGGCGAATTCACGTCAGTGCCCTCAAAGCCGCCTTGGAACGTGACGGCTGGGATGGCGAATGGTATCGCCGCGCTTATTTTGACGATGGCACACCGTTGGGATCAGCCTCGAATGCGGAGTGCCGCGTCGACGCCATTGCTCAATCCTGGAGCATGATTTCTGGCGCCGCGGAGCGCGGGCGCAGCCTCCGGGCCATGGCTGCGGTGGATCAGCAATTGATTCGACGGCCTGAAGGGCTCATCCTGCTGCTTGCGCCCCCTTTCGGTCACCCGGCCCACGATCCAGGCTATATCAAGGGCTATCCTCCTGGCATTCGCGAAAACGGCGGGCAGTACACGCACGCCTCTACTTGGAGCCTGATTGCCTTCGCGGAGCTGGGCGACGGCGGCAAGGCCGTCGAGCTTTTCCGCATGATGAACCCTATCAACCGTTCGAATTCACGGGCGAGCGTGCAGCGCTACAAAGTCGAGCCTTATGCCGTCGCAGGCGATATCTATGCCGAGCCTCCGCATGTAGGCCGGGGAGGATGGACCTGGTACACCGGCTCCGCGGGCTGGCTCTATCGCGCCGGCATCGAATGGATACTCGGATTCCGCCTGCGAGGGATGACTCTTTCCATCGATCCTTGTATTCCACGGGAATGGCCGGGCTATTCAATCGAATTCCGGTATCACTCTTCCACCTATCGGATCAGGGTGGAGAATCCTTCCGGCGTAGCTCGCGGTGTCGCGCTGACCGAGGTAGACGGGAAACTGCTGGCTGGTGCCGCCAGTATTCACTTGGTGGACGACGGTAGCACCCACCAAATTCGCATCGTGCTCGGCTGATCTCACGATGAGTCCTCGGCTGAAGCGTAAGGTTTCGTCCGTCGGCGGGCCATAAGGCACAGACCCGGAAGGCCTTTCCATCCTCGAAACAGTCATCACATTGGTTGGCTGCACGGTTTTATTCGGCCCCCGCATCGTCTAACATTGTATTGTGGGTGAAGACTGGCTCATGCGAAGGCGGCTTTCGCGCCGCGAAGTGCTCAGGCAGCTAGCGGTTGCCTCCGCATGCGGCGTACCCCTACTCAGAGGACTACCGCTCGTCGGCGCTAGGGTTTCGGGCCAGCAAGTTGTGCCACTCGCGGCCGAGCTTCCGCCTCCTTCGTACTTGACTCCCCGGGACGACGCCTTCCTCGAAGAGCTCGAAAAAGCCATCTTTCAGTTTTTTTGGGATCAAACCAACCCCACAACCGGCCTCACACGGGATCGTTGCAACGTACGCTCCTCCGATAACGGGATTCTGGGCAGCATTGCCGCCACTGGCTTCGGTCTCACGGCCTTGTGCATCGGAGAAAAGCGCGGGTACGTGTCTTTTACGCAGGCGCGCGAGCGGGTTCTCAATTGCCTTCATTTCCTATGGAAGAAGTTGCCGACCGAGCACGGGTTCTTCTATCATTGGGCCAACATCAATACCGGCGAGCGGCTGTGGCAAGCCGAGTTTTCGTCCATTGATACGGCCATACTGCTTTGCGGGATTCTGATGTGCCGCGAGCACTTTCAGCACTCGGAAATCAGCCAATTGGCGCTCCAAATCTTCAACCGGGTGGATTGGAACTGGCTATCGGAAGATACACGCATTCTGCCGCATGGCTGGACTCCCGAGACCGGGTTCCTCCAGTATCGCTGGGACAGTTACAGTGAAATGATGATGATGTACCTGTTGGGGCTGGGGTCTTCTTCTCACGCGTTGCCGCCCGCGACGTGGGACGCGTGGAAACGGACAACGTTCGAGTTTGACGGCATCAAGTTCATCGGATCATACGCCCCGCTGTTCGTGCATCAGTATTCCCAAGCTTGGTTCGACTTCCGCGGCAAGCGTGACAAATATGCCGATTACTTCCAGAATTCGATCGTCGCTACCGATGTGCATCGGCGGTTTTGTCTGAGCCTGGCGAACAAGTTTCCCGATTACAGCGACGACCTGTGGGGGATAACGGCGTCGGATTCGATCAAGGGTTATGAGGTGTGGGGTGGACCACCGGAGACGGGACCAATTGATGGAACCGTGGTGCCTTGTGCGGCGGCGGGTTCGCTGCCATTTCTACCGGGGCCGGCGATGCGGGTGCTGCGGACGATTGATAATCGTTACGGAGCAGGAACATGGAGCCGCTACGGGTTTGTAGACGCTTTCAATCCGTTGATCAACTGGTATGACAGCGATGTGGTGGGAATTGATTCGGGAATCACGATGGTGATGGCGGAGAATGCGCGAACGGCTTTTGTGTGGGACACGTTCATGAAAAACCCGGAAGCGCAACGCGGGATGGAACGCGCGGGATTCAAGCCTTATCAGCCGCTGGCGCCGCAGGAGCTAGTAGAAATGCACCTCCATACAGGCGGCGGCTCGGCCAGCGAAGGCCCGAAGTCGAAGTAGCTCCTCAACAACCAACTCGCCGCAGCTATTACCGCAACTTTCGCAGCGATTACCGGTAGTTTGCCGCCTGGAGTTCGAACAACTCCGCGTAGTGTCCACCGTCTTTCAGCAACTGATCGTGCGGACCTTGCTCGGCGATTTCTCCGCCCTTCAGAACCAGAATGCGGTTGGACATTTTCACCGTCGAAAAACGGTGCGAAATCAGCAGCGACATTTTTCCTTCGGTCAATTCCGAAAAGCGCTGGAAGACTTCGTGTTCTGAACGCGCATCCAGGGCGGCCGTAGGCTCGTCCAGGATCAGCAACTGCGCATCTCGCAAATAGGCGCGAGCAATGGCGATTTTCTGCCACTCGCCGCCGGACAAATCCACCGCACCTTCGAAGCGCGAGCCGAGGACTTGATCGAAGCCCTTGGGAAGCTTGCGGATGGCCTGCTCGGCAAGGCTCTTATTGGCAGCGGCGCGAATGCGGAAAGGATTGTGGCGTTCCTCGATGCGGCCCACCGCGATGTTTGCGGACGCCGTCATTTCATAGCGCATGAAGTCCTGGAAAATAACGCCGATTTGCTGCCACAAGCTATCCAGGTCGTACTCGCGCAGGTCGCGTCCATCGAGAAGGATTTGGCCTTCGGTGGGATCGTACAGGCGCGTTAGCAGCTTGACGATCGTGGTCTTGCCCTGACCGTTTTCTCCAACGATGGCGATGCGCTCGGAAGGCGCCAACTTGAAATTCACGTTCTTGAGGATGACGCGTGAGCTGCCGGGATAACTGAACGAAACATTCTTGAATTCGAAGCCCTGCTGAATGCGTTTGGGAGCGGCAAGTGCGCCGGTGTTGGACTGAATCTTCGGACGTACGTCGAAGAACTCGAGGAGATCGGTCATGAAAAGGGCTTGGTTCGCGATCTCGGCAAAGGTGATGAAGACGGCTTGAATGTTGGTGCTCGCAGCGGCAATTGCGCCCGCAAGCATCGTCAACTTGCCGATGGACAAGGAGCCGTGCACGGTCTGATAAATTACGAACGCGTACGTCCCGTAATATCCCGCCACGCCGAGCAGGCCGAGCAGCGATCCAACGTTGAGTTTGCGTCTTGCGACGCCGACGGTCTGGTCGTACAAGCGGTCGGCGACGTCGGAATAGCGCCCCACGAGGAAGGGGGCAAGTCCAAACAACTTCACTTCTTTCGCGCCTTCCTTGGTCCCGCTCACGGTGCGCAGGTAGTCCAACTCGCGGCGCGCCGGGGTCTGCTGGAAGCTCATTGAATAGGTGAGGAAAGCGAAGTGGGTCTCGCCCATAAACGCAGGGACGACGCAGACGAACAGTGCAAGCAGCAGCCAGGGGGAGTAGAAGAAAATCCCCGCCGCAAGGCTGATCGTCGTGATCGCTTCCTGAATCAGCCGCCCAGCGATTTTAATGGTCTGAACGCGATCTGTGCTCTGGGCCCGGGCGCGCTCCAATTTATCGTAGAAAACCGGATCTTCGTAAGACAGAAGGTCCAGGTTCGCGGCGTGCTTCATCAGCGTGATGCTGATGTGGCGCATGAAGCGCTCGGCCAGGGTGGTGTCACAAAAATCGGTCAATCGCGCGACGATGGCGGCGAATCCTGCAAGCCCAAATTCGAGGGCCACGAGCCACCAGAAGAAGCCCGGGAGCGGCGTTTGATGCGCTTTGTAGGCGTAAATCGCGTCTATGATGCTGCGGGTTACGATCAACATCGAAAGAGGGATCAAAGCGACCGTAACGCGGGCAACTGCCTCGCCAACCACGACTGCCGGGGCAGCTTCCCAAACGAACTTCATAACACGGGGAATATTCTTAAGGGCGTGGATGCGTTCGCCCCATCGAGGGCTTGGGATATCCTCGGCGGGTTTCACTTCACTGACTGGCTGACTTCCGACTAATGCTCTGGCGCTCACGACTCGCTCTCCATTCTTGCTATCGCTGTTTGATGCTTATCATCGTAATTTGCGACTTCCTTAGTAATGCAAGTATGCAGGAGGGCACGTTGTCTGCCAATCTGAAAGTGCGCGTAAACTGCTAAAAAGTAAAGACCTAGGGAATTGAGGTCCGATTCGCGAATCTGTTGTTTTTTCGCACTTACGCAAGTTCTACGTTGTTTGAAGTATAGCTCTAGCTCGTAATTCGTGACTTGTCATTTGAGAATCGTGAACCGTGGCCCCGACCCTAATTCTGCATCTCGCTAGAGCTTAGTGGACGCGCGAAGTGCGTGAAAGTTGGCGATTGAGACGATATCAAGTGGTTTGGTTTCTTAATGTTACAACGATTTCCAATCGCCCGGGTTGGCGATTGGAAGAGCCGTGATTCGGGTGAATGTAACATTGTAGTTGTTGGGCTGTGTTACTTCGCCCTTTGGCGAAAGCGGCGAGGCAAGGCTCGCCCGAGAAAGGACGGGAGCAAGCTCCCGCAGTCCCCGATCTGCGGGGCGCGCCCGTCCGTCGTGTTGGGCCTGCTAGCCTCGTTGCCGGTGCCGCAGTTTCCATGTGGCGTCCTTGATGGGGTTCAATTCTGCCCCGACTTACGTTACCACATTTACCTTATGATTACTACAAGGTCTCTCCGCCGCAGCGATCTAGCGAGGACAAGAGCATAGCGTTGAGTTTCCGATTTGCGTGTGATCTGTCCAGGATCGATGTCGGCGTGGCGATCATGTCCTGCAGTCCGAGTTGGCTGGTTTTGTCTCGACTGCGCGGTCCTGTTTCTTGACCGGCGATCTGTTCTGGCGTAGTTTGTGCGCGACGGTCATCCCACTTAACACAGGAGGCGTCATGAGCACCAAGCCAGTCCGTATTAACGACGCAACCAGCGATGCAAAGGCCGCGCCAGTCGGCATGAAGTTTGAAATCGTCGTCATCCCTGTTTCTGACGTCGACCGTGCGAAGGAGTTCTATGGGAGGCTGGGGTGGCGGCTCGATGCCGACTACGACAGCGGTAAGGACTTTCGCGTGATTCAGTTCACACCGCCTGGCTCCGGGTGCTCCGTTATCTTCGGCAAGAACGTCACTGCGGCGGCGCCCGGGTCCGCCGAGGGCCTGTACCTGATCGTCTCTGACATCGAGGCCGCCCGCAAAGAGCTGCTCGACTGCGGCGTCGAGATCAGCGAGGTGTTTCACGGCGCGTCTGACGTGTACGCGGGCACGGACGAGCCCTACCTGTTTGGGCGAATCCGGGTGAATGGTCCGGATCCCGAGCATCGCAGCTACCGGTCGTTCGCCTCGTTCCGTGATCCGGATGGCAACGGCTGGCTGTTCCAAGAGCTCACGATGAGGCTGCCCGGCCGCATTGACCCCGCCACAGCGAGCTTCGCTTCGGCGAACGATCTGGCGAGCGCGCTCCGCCGTGCGGAGGCCGCCCACGGACAGCACGAAAAGCGCACTGGGCAACGCGACGAGAACTGGCCGGACTGGTATGCCGCATACATGGTGGCGGAGCAGGCCGGGACAGAGCCGCCCACGTGAGCGGCTATGCAACGTACGACGAGGGTTAACCTCGAGGACGCGACCCTGCCAAGCTCGAATAGGTCCTGACCAACACGGTTGTAGGACTGTGTTCTCCACCTTTCAAGGTATTGGATCCCGGGAAGAGTCAACCCCTGTCAGCGGCGTGCTGGGTTCGATCAATCCTGCCGAAAAAGCCCAATACGAAAAAGGTAAAAAAAGCTTGCATTAGATCTAGTGTTGTAGTTAACTATAACACTGATGACGGCTCGCACGTGAGGTCACGGGCGAGACCGGACCTGAAAGGAAAGAATCTTAAGGAGAATTGAACATGAAAGCTCTTCGTTCCGTGCTGTCCACCGCTGTTTTGCTGTCGCTCTCGACCGTGGCCTTTGCGCAGTCCACCGCGACACCCGTTCCTCCCTCTGACGCGCAAAAATCCTTCGACACATTGAAGACTTTAGCGGGGAATTGGGAAGGCCCGGTGAGCATCGACCCGCCGCAGGCCGACATGGGAACCGACAAGCCCGTGCACGTCTCGCTGCGTGTGACGTCCAGGGGAAACGCGCTCGTGCACGAAATGCAGGAAGCGGGAACGCCGTTGGATTCGAAGAAGTACGATCATCCAGTCACAATGCTTTATGTGGACAACGGTCAACTCACGCTGGTTCATTATTGTGATGCCGGAAACCGTCCACGCATGACGGCCAAAGTCTCGCCGGATGGAAAGAAGGTGGAATTCGAGTTCCTTGACCTTTCCGGCAGCAATGAATATGGACACATGTACCACGCTGTGTTCACCGTCGTTGACGCCAACCACCACACCGAGGATTGGACTTACATGATGCCTGGGGACAAGGCGATGCACGCGCACATGGACCTGCAGCGCGCAAATTGACGGAGGGAATGTCTCCAAGGGCTAACGAGAACCCATGATGGACCGTGAGTGGAACGACAATGAACCAATTTACCGCCAGATTCGCGACCGAGTGGTAGCGATGATACTCGACGGAGTGCTGAAGGAAGGCGATCCGTTGCCGTCGGTGCGCAATGTTGCGGCGGAATATCGCGTCAATCCGCTCACGGTTCTCAAGGGCTACCAACAATTGGTTGATGAGGGGCTGGTGGAGACGAAGCGCGGGCGCGGAATGTTCATCAATGAGGGCGCGCGCGATGTGCTGCTGCAGGGCGAACGGCAGAAGTTCGTCGCGGAGCAATGGCCTAGGGTTTACGAAACCATTCAGCGGCTCGGCCTGACATTGGAGGAGCTGCTGAGTGCTGCGGAAGCGGCCAAGCGTGCAAAGACGGAACAGAGGAGCTGAAGCCATGCCAGTGATCGAAGCACGCGGCCTGCGCAAGTCTTACGGAACAACTGTCGCGCTGGACGGCGTGGATTTGCGCGTCGAGGAAGGGAGGATTCTGGGACTCATCGGACCGAACGGGGCGGGGAAGACCACGGCGCTGAACGCGATTCTCGGGCTCACTCCTTATCAGGGAGACCTGAAGGTGTTGGGACGCGATCCATGGAACGAACGCGAGCGGCTGATGTGCGATGTTTCGTTTGTCGCCGACGTTGCTGTGCTGCCGCGGTGGATCAAGGTTGCGCAGGCGCTTGACTACGTTGGCGGCGTGCATCCGCGATTCGATCGCGCAAAGGCGGAGGGTTTTCTGGCGAAGACGACGATCAAGAACGGGAGCAAGGTGAGGGAATTGTCGAAGGGCATGGTGGCGCAGCTGCATCTCGCTCTGGTTATGGCCATTGATGCGAGATTGCTGGTGCTGGACGAGCCGACGCTGGG
>Ga0208603_1000031_pt1 | contig 19970 bp, 16 predicted proteins | sample MicForSoSWNC24_M_FD_188001 | JGI IMG/M metagenome (GOLD analysis project Ga0208603, IMG submission 188001) | Forest soil microbial communities from Harvard Forest Long Term Ecological Research site in Petersham, Massachusetts, USA - MetaG HF008... | ecosystem: Environmental > Terrestrial > Soil... | reverse complement strand
GCATCGCGCGCACCATTACGAAGATGCCGTTAAGTGTGACTTCGATGCCGATGGCCACGAAGAGATCTATTTCACGTCGAACCACTACGCCGCACTGCTCTTTCCCGAAGACGGCGCCACCCTTTCCGCGATTGAATGCCGTCAGTCAAATGTCGCGTTGGTCAATTCCTTGGAGCGCCGCCCCGAAGCCTACCACGCGAAAATCAAGAACATATCCGGCAGGCAAGCGAACTCGGCACAATCCATTCACGAACAGACTCGCGCGAAGGAAGAGGGCCTCGATCGCTGGCTTAACTACGATCGTTGGCCGCGCAACTGTTTTCGCCTGCTGCTGTTCGGCCAGGAAAAGCAGCACCGCGATTGCGCCGCCGTGCGGCTGGAAGAAAATGCCGCGCTCGCGGGCGGGAAATATCGCATCGTGGAAATGACGTCCACCATGGCGAAAGTCGCATCGGATGGGAGCGCTGATTGGCCGGCCGAAAAAACCTTTTCGTTTGTGAAGACGAAAGACGGATTTGAAGTCGTGTGTGATGTCCGCTTGCGCCGCACGGCTCCTGGAACTGCATCAGTTAACCTCGGAATTGAAAACGTCCTAAACTTTCTCGCGCCTTCGGCGCCCGACCGCTATTTTGAATCGAACGGCCAGCGCCATCCATTGCGCTGGGCCGCAGCGACGCCGGGATCGGAACTGCGCATCGTGGATGAATGGCAGGGGATTAGCGTCACGCTCTCGGCTCCCAACGCCAGGCATTTCTGGATCGCCCCTATCGAAACTGTTTCGGAATCGGAAGAAGGGTTCGAGCGCATTTATCAGGGTTCGCAAATTATTGCGGTGTGGCCGCTGGAATTGGCGTGCGGCGCCGATTGGCAGGGACAACTGAGCATGAAGGTGGCGAAGCTCAGCTGAGGCAACACTCGTGCAACCCGTGCCTTCGCGCCGGTGTGCCCCGAGCGCTTGCTGCCAGATGTGGCGCTCTGCTAGAGTGCCGTGGGAGGAATTGAATGGCCGTCTCGCAGGAACTGCTTGATATTCTCGTTTGTCCGCTGGACAAGACTCCGGTGAAATTGACGAGTGACCAGCAGGGCTTGAAGTGCCCGTCGTGCCGGCGCGTCTATCCCATTCGCGAAGACATTCCCGTGATGCTGGTGGACGAAGCTCGCATTGAAGCTGAATGAAGCATCGCAGCTGAAGCACGCCGCAACTCTGCTCCCCAGCCTGCCTCAGGGCGCGGAAACACTGATCATACGCCTCCGTTCACTGGGCGATCTGGTACTTGAAACTCCCGCGATTGCCGCCTTGCATTCCTGGCGTCCCGATTTGCGAATTTCCGTTCTGGTCGAGCCGCGCTTCGCCGCAGTACTGGAAGGCAATCCCGCCATCGCCGGATTACCTTCGTCGGACAGTAGCGTGATTAAGACCGCGCGAGGATTGCGCAAGCGCCGCTTTCCAGTCGTTTTCAATCAACATGGCGGCCCGCGCAGCGCGATTCTGGCGGGATTTTCGAGCGCTCCGTGGCGCGTCGGCTGGGCCGGATACCAATATTCGTTTATGTACAACGTGCACGTGCCGGATGCGATGGCGTTTTTCGGCACGGATGCCGTCCATACCGTCGAGCACCGTATTTCGCAATTCTATTGGGCAGGCTTGCCTCGCGGGCCAATCCCGAACGCACGAGTTTTTCCTCCGTCGGATGCCGTGGAATTAATCGCTGGCAAGTTGGCGGAGAAGGGCATCGCGCCCGGCGCGCCTTACGCCGTTTTGCAGCCCGGTGCGCGTCTGGACGAGATGCGCTGGCCTCTTGCAAGATTTGCGCAGATCGCGCGTTGGTTGCGCGATAAGAACGGAATTGCCAGCGTCGTAAATCTTGGCGCGCGCGATGCCTCAGCCGAAGTGCATCGCGAAATGAGCAATTGCGCCTTGATCCTCGAGCCGCCGCTCGATATCCGCGAACTCATCGCACTGATCGCCGGCTCGCGGATTTTCATCGGCAACGATTCCGGCCCGGTGCACCTGGCCGCGGCCTTACAGCGTCCCAGCGTCGTGATTTTCAGCGTGACCGATCCGGTCCAGTGGCGACCCTGGCAAGCGCCGCATCGCATCGTGCAAACTGGCGCAACCTTCTATCATCCGCGCGGCGATAAAGGCATCGTTGTCAACAACCCGCGGTCGATTTCGTCGATTGTGTTCGAGGAAGTTCGCGATGCCTGCGACGATTTGCTCTCCGGGCACGCTCGAACGACTCGGGCGGCGGAAAGATTCACATCCAGCTAACCGGGTGTCGTAAGAATCTGCCGATCGCTCAGCGAACTATGGCGGGAATCCCAACGATTGATCTTTGAATTCAACCCACAGCCGCACTTCCTTGGTCTTTCCCTGTTTTAGGGCGTCATGATCGTCAGGGAAAGGCTGATACGGACTCACCTCGACCACAACCACGACGCCGGAAGCGTTCGAGAGATGCTCCGTATCCTCGATGTGGTAACTCTTGATGGGGCCGTAGTAGCCCTGCGGTCCCCAATCGTCGGTGAAATCCTTGAACGAATACGATGGCGCGGGCTTCCAGATTCTGTAACCCTCTTCCAAATTTCCGGCGACAACCGTGTCTAGAAAGTGGTGAACGGTGTGCTTCTCAGTATGAAATCTGAGCAGGTACCACATCGCGCCGGCCACCAGCGCCACGAAAGCAATTGTTGTAATGATGTAACGGCGGACCTTGTCTGGCGGGTGTTCTTCCGATGAATCGAAAATTCCCACGAAATCTCCTTGCTAGTGTTTGATGCGTTGTTCCGTGCTAAAGCTGCCGCTTGAACAGCAAGATGCTGGACGTAGTCATGACGGCTGCAATGCCCAGCAAAACTAGCACGTCCACATAGATTCCTTCAATGCCCGTGCTCTTGAGCGTGAGATTTCGCAAACCGTGCACCGCGTAGGTGAAAGGATCAATCACTGAAATCCATTTCAGCCACCACGGGAACGCTTCGATCGGATAGACCGCGCCCGAAGGGAAAAACAACAGCGTATTGAGCACACCGAAAATTGCGCGTGGCACCAGCGGGTCATCCACGCGAACCATCAGCAGGAACATAAAACTCATCATCGCAAGGGCGGCCGCGCCCACCACCACGATGAGATACAGCAGGCGAAGCGGATTCCAGATTTCGGGCAGGCCCACGATCATGCCACCGATAATCGTAAGGACCATTCCCGTCATCAGTCCCTTGATCACGCCCGAACCAATCAGCCCAAACACCAGTTCGGATTTCTTGATGGGCGTCACGAGGTAGCCCTCGTGAAGTCCGCGCGCCTTATCGTCAATGAACGTAATGCCGCCGCCGATCATCGCCACAACAAAGACCGATAGCGCAATCGTGCCGGCCAGCAAATACTTGATGTATTCGACGTAGGGGTAAATCTCGACCGTGTTCAATTGCACCGAACCTTCCAGGCGCGGCGCGACGTCCGGGGCATTGAGCTCTTCCACCATCTGCTGCACGCGCTCTAGAATGGCACTCGATATGAATTGGTCCGTATTATCTTCGGTGAACGCGATCCGTGGCCGATCCTTTTGGTAGAACCGGCGCGAAAAATCGTGCGGAACGACGACCAGCCCTCGCACCAAGCCGGTTTGCAGATCGTGCGTGGCCTGGGGCACGGAGTCATACTCTTCCACCTTAAACGTCTGCGGGCCGGTGGCGATACCGTTGAACATTTCGCGCACTTTGCGGGATTCCACCGAATGGTCCAAGTCCACGAAAGCGATTTTGACGCCTTTGACTTTCCCGCCGAACGCGTAACCCAGCACGATGAGCTGCACCAGCGGCAGCACCATAGAAACCATCATGAGCGCTGGACTGCGGAAGAATTTTCGCAAGTCGCGCTCGATGAGCGCCGCAATGCGCTTGAAATTCATAGCTGAGTACCTCCGCGGTGCGCCTGCTGTAGCTCGCGTCTAACGATACAAATGTCCGATGTCGTACCGGGCGCCCGCGTCGGAAGCGTCGCGCAGGCCGGTCCCGGTGTAGTGCATAAACACATCATCAAGCGTGGTGCTTTGGACGCTTACCTTTTTCACGTGGACACCGCGCGCACGCGCCAGATCCATCAAGGCGGCCACCGTAGCGGGGCCATCGTTCGACGAGATGTGCACGACGCCGTCGCGATGCGAAACGCCGGCGGACTGTGCCAAGTTCTTGAGCTGCTCATCCCAGTCCGGTGGCGCGTTCTCGAATTCCGCCTCCAGCGTGTCATTTCCCGGAACGCTATCCTTCAGCTTTGTGGGCGTATCCAGTGCTGCCAATTTGCCGTGATCCACAATCGCGATGCGGTCGCAAAGCTTGTCGGCTTCGTCCATGTAGTGCGTGGTGAGCAGGATCGTCATCTCTGAGCGTTCACACAGGGCGCGGATCAGTTGCCACACGTTGGCTCTCGACACCGGATCGAGGCCCGTGGTCGGCTCGTCCAGGAAGAGAATCTTCGGTGAATGAACCAGCCCGCGCGCGATTTCCAATCGGCGCCGCATTCCGCCGGAAAAAGTGCGCACCAACGCATCCTTGAATTTGAGCAGATCCACGGATTCCAGCAGATCGTGGATGAGTTTGTCGCGCTGCGTGCGCGGCACGCCATAAAGCTTGGCGTGAATCAGCATATTTTCGGTTGCGGTGAGCTCCGGGTCGGAAGTTAGCGCCTGCGGAATCACGCCCATGGCGTGGCGCACTCCGTCCTCGTCTGTGACGATGTCGTGTCCCGCGATTCGCGCGGTGCCGGAGGTCGGCGGCGTGAGCGTGGTCATCATGCGAATCAGCGTCGTCTTGCCCGCGCCATTTGGCCCCAGCAAGCCAAAAATTTCGCGCTGCGCGACGTTGAAACTGACGTCGTTCACCGCCACCAAATCGCCAAATTTCTTGGTGAGATGATCCACCTCAACTGCGTTGATGGTGTCCGGTGACATGGCTTCAGAGCCGCGCGAACCAGCTCTTTGTTGCTGGACGCGGCAGTAGAACGGTCGCGGTCATTCCGGTGAATAACCGCCCCTCGGGATTGGGAACAGCTACCTTTATGGCGAACGTCTTGATGTCGCGCTTGGTGCGGCTTACGTCTCGCTGCGTCGCAAAATCGTTTTCAACACCCTTGAAAATCACAGGGCCTTCGATGATGTCGCCAGAGGGGAGCTTCACGCTCAGTTTCTCGCCGAACTTGATCGAGTCGATGTAGGTCTCCTCCACGTCTGCGCGAACCCAAAGATCATTGAGGTCCACGATCACCACGATCGGGGAACCTTGCGCTACCACTTCACCCTGCTTCGCCACTCGCACCGAGACGATGCCGTCAATCGGCGCGTAAATTTTGGTGTAGCCCAACTGGGCGGCCATTTCTGCAGCCGAGGCTCGAGCTTGCTCGAGCTGTGCCAACGTTGTGGTGATTGCGCTTTTCCGCGCATCCACCTGCTTGCGATTGGCCTGCGCTACTTCCACTGCGGCGGACTCCGCTCGCACTGCTTCTTCCAGCGCCTCGACGTTCGCTTGCGAAATTCGCACCGCGGCTTCGGCGTGATCGCGGTCTTGCGCGGAGACCTCCCCTTTCGCGAAAAGTTCCTGCATGCGCTTCAGATCTTGTTGATCGCGCCAGAGCTGCGCGTGGGCTGGCGCGAGCTGAGCGCTCGAAGAGGCCACTCGGGCGCGTGCTTCGGTGACCGACGCGTCGGTCTGATTGTTGGTCCACGTATAATTGTGATTGGCTTCGTTGACCTGAGCCTCCAGGCTACTCACATTCGCTTTAGTCGCCGCGAGGCTGGCTTCCAGTTGCGTACTGTCGAGTTCCGCAATCAATTCGCCCTTCTTCACGGCTGTACCTTCGTCCACGGTCAAATTGACGATTCGCCCGGTAATCTGCGGGCTGACGATCACTTCATTCCCATCCACAACGCCAATCAACGGAATGTCGTTACCGCTCGGCGTCGTGAAGTAGTACGCCACCGCTGCGACGATAAAAATCACGAAGAGCAGCGTAAAGAATTTCCGGCCGGTCATCGGCGCCTCTCTCGTATGCGAAGTAAGCCGTGGTCCAGAAAATCCAGTAGGGCGAGTTTCCGTTCGGCCAAGGCCTCGGGTGCGAGCAGATCTCGCCCGGCTACGCGCCCGAAAATGGGAGCCGCGGCAAAGTAGGACGTGGTCATACCCATGATGGTGAACGCGGTGTAGTGCGGATCAATGGGGCGAAATTCACCGGCCGTGATTCCTGCTTCCAGCGTCTGGACCAATTGTTTGTGAAAAGGGCGAAGAAACTGGCTCACAATCCAATCGAATTCCTTGGTCGCCTCCATCGCTTCGCGATGCACGAGCCTCGGATAATTCGGATGCGATGCTAAGAAATCGAAATACGCAGTGATGAATTCACGCAATCGCTCGCGAGGGGACGCTTGTTTCCGGGGCGAGTCGTAGACCCCGGTCCGAAGCTGGCGGAAAAGATTTTCGAGCACGGCGCGATGAAGGCGGCGCTTATTTCCAAAATAATAGTAAAGCATCGCTTTATTGGCGTGCGCGGCTGAAGCGATTTCTTCTGTACGCGCGCCGGCCATACCCTGCGCGGCGAATTGATGCTCCGCCGCGGCAAGAATCCGGCGCGCAGTGGGTGGGTTGGAAACTTTCTTTCTGCCGCGTTTCATCGTTTATTTACACTCCTACCCGCTTCATCATTTCCTGGTTGTAACGGTCCCCGGCGGCCGCGCCGCGAGGTGCAAGCTCCTCGATGCGCGCCAGATCTGCGGGGGTGAGGGAAACCTCGAGCGCGCCGAGGTTTTCATCCAGATTCTTGCGCTTGGTAGTCCCTGGGATTGGGACGATGTCCTTACCCTGGGCCAGCACCCAGGCCAGAGCAAGCTGTGCCGGAGTGCAAGACTTTTCGGCGGCCATCTGCTGAATGCGCTGAACGAGTTGCAGATTCTTCTGGAAATTCTCGCCCTGGAAGCGAGGAGAACTGCGCCGGTAGTCGTCCGGCGCGAGATCGTCGAACTTCTTGATCTGGCCGGTCAGGAAGCCGCGGCCCAGCGGACTGTAGGGAACCAGGCCAACTCCAAGTTCGCGACACGTCGCCAGAACCCCGTCTTCCGGATCACGCGACCACAGCGAATATTCCGATTGCAACGCAGCAATTGGATGAGTGGCATGCGCGCGCCGTATTGTCTGAGCCGCCGCTTCGGAAAGCCCTAGGTAGCGCACCTTGCCTTCTTGAATGAGACGAGACATCGCGCCCACGGTTTCTTCGATAGGCACTTCAGTGTCCACTCGATGCTGGTAGTAAAGGTCAATCGTCGAAATCCGCAGGCGGCGCAGACTTTGCTCGCAGCATTTGCGGAGGTACTCGGGGCGCCCGCTTACGCCGCGCTGATTGGGATTGCTCGCATCGCGCACGATCCCGAATTTCGTCGCGACGATTACCTCGCTTCGCCGCTTCTCAATCGCTCGTCCGACGAGCTCTTCGTTGCGGCCCATGCCGTAGACGTCTGCGGTATCGAGCAGGGTGATGCCGCGATCGATTGCATGATGAATCGTGGCGATGGATTCTTGCTCCTTAGGATCGCCATAAAACTCGGACATGCCCATGCAGCCGAGACCCAACGCGGGCACCACGAGCGAACTTTTGCCCAGTCTTCGATATTCCATTGGAGTGCTCCCGGTAGATATAGTTAACCAACCGGTTAGTTTAATGAAGCCTAGGGCGGCCGTCAAGCAGTTGGCCGCGAGTTCTACTTACCCATACGTGCAAGCGTCAGCGTTTGTTACTAGGCGTCGAGCGCACCGGAAGCGCCGCTCGGAAGTTCGATGGAATATTTCGTGCGAGCTTTGTCACCGTGCAGCTCGATTGCGAGTTCGATCAAGCGGTCAATGAGTTTGGGATATGGCAATCCGGATGCCTCCCACAGTTTTGGATACATGCTGATGGAGGTGAAACCCGGAATCGTATTGAGTTCGTTGACAAAAATCTTGCCGGTGCGGTTCTCCAAAAAGAAATCACAGCGCGCCATGCCGGTGCCATCAATCGCGCGGAACGCCCTCACGGCGTAGTCCTGAAAAATCCCCACTTGCTTTTTGGTCAGTCGTGCAGGAATCAGCAGCTGCGTTCCTTGCTCCAAATATTTCGCGCGATAGTCGTAATATTCGCGATGCGGAACGATCTCGCCGGGAATTGATGCCCTGAGTTCGTCATTTCCAAGCACAGAGACTTCGATTTCGCGCCCCGTCACGCCGCGCTCGACAATGATTTTCAGCGCGAATTCGGCAGCCAAGTCCAGCGCCGCGGGAATTTCGTGAGCCGTTTTCACGCGCGTCATGCCGACGGATGAACCTAGCGTCGCGGGCTTCACGAAGATAGGAAAACGGAATTTCTTCTTGATTGCTTGCAGGACTTTCGCGCGCTCGTGCTCCCACTCCGACCGCCGCATGGCCCAGAACGGTACAATCGGCAGGCCTGCTTGTTCGAACAGACGCTTCTGCACATCTTTGTCCATGCCGACTGCCGAGGCCAAGACACCGGCACCCACGTACGGCAGTCCAGCCAATTCGAGCAGGCCTTGCACCGTCCCGTCCTCGCCAAAGGTTCCGTGCAGAACGGGAAACACTACGTCCACGCTCACGCTCGGCTGGACAGCCGAAGGGCCCCATGGAACAAGCGCGGCTGCGCTGGGGTCAGGAGGCAGCACCACCCGGTCTCCTGATTTCAGCACGTCGGCCAGCATTTTCAGCGAGCCGGTGCCGACGAGCCAGCGGCCATCTTTCGAGATGCCGATGGGCACAGCTTCATATTTTTCTGGGTCCAAAGCGCGAATCACGGATGCCGCAGAAGCCAGCGAGACTTCGTGCTCGCCGGAACGTCCGCCAAAGAGCACACCGATGCGCAGCCGCTTTTGAGAGGCGTTCATTGAGTCATCTCGCTAAAAAGCGACGCACTCGTATGCATCACAGGATTTTCTTTCCCAGGCCGGAGAGCACCAGTTCAACGCCCAGAGTGGCAGTGGTATTGTGCAGATCGATCACTGGGTTGATTTCCACCAGCTCGAACGAAGCCATCAGTTTGCTATCGGCAATCATTTCCAATGCAAGATGCGCCTCGCGGTACGTCACGCCGCCGCGCACTGGCGTTCCGACGCCCGGAGCATCGGTCGGATCAACGAAGTCCATGTCCAGGCTGACGGCGATTCCCGCGGTATCGTCGCCGGCAAAGCGCAGCGCTTCCGCCATCACTTCGCGCATGCCGCGTTCGTCAATATCGCGCATGGTGAAGACGTGCACCCCGGAATCCTTCACCAGGCGCCGTTCCTTGGAATCGAGGTCGCGAATTCCCACCAGAGTGACATTGCGAGGTTCCACCATCGGCTTGATCCCGCCCAGATCAGTCAATTCCGGGGGACCGTAGCCCATAATCGACGCGAGCGGCATCCCGTGAACGTTTCCGGAAGGCGAAGAGTCTGGCGTGTTCATGTCACCGTGCGCATCTAGCCAGATAACGCCAATTCGTTTCGAATTTTTGTTGAAATGAGCGGCCGCGCCCGCGGTGGTGCCAACTGCAATCGAATGATCGCCGCCAAGAACCAGTGGGATCATGTCCTCATCCAGTGTCTTCTTCACCACGTCGGCGAGGCCTTTACATGCCTCCGAAATTTCGTCCAGATATCGCGCCCGTTTTTCGCCGTAAGGTTGCTCTTCGGGCTGTGGAACGATTACATTGCCGATGTCTTCCACCTGACGTCCCAATTGTTTCAAACGTGATTGCAATCCCGCGACGCGCAACGCCGAAGGACCCATATCGACGCCTCGGCGACTCGCGCCCAAGTCCATCGGCACACCGATAATGCGAATTTTCTCGGCCATATTTTGTGCTTTCGCGACCCCAATGCGGGGGAGGGAATCCTAAGGATAAACTCGATACAGCATCCGTGGGAAGGGAATGACTTCGCGGATGTGTTCCGTTCCGCAAATCCACGCCACGGTACGTTCCAGGCCCAGGCCGAACCCTGCGTGCGGCACGCTGCCATAGCGTCGCAAATCCAGATACCACTGGAACGATTCTTCAGGCAGGTTGTGTTCGCGCAGACGCTTGATCAGCGTGTCGTAATCCGCCAGGCGTTCGCCGCCGCCGATGATTTCTCCGTAGCCCTCGGGAGCGATCATATCGAAGCTCAATGAAAGTTCCGGCCGCGCTGGATCGGTGGCCATGTAGAAGGCTTTCATCGCTGCGGGATAGCGATGAATGATCACTGGCCGATCGAACTCCTTCGAAATGATCGTTTCCTCATCGCCGCCGAAATCATCTCCCCATTTTGCTGGGTTGCCGGCTTTCTGCAGCACCTTGATCGCGTCGTCGTACGTGATTCGCGGAAATGGTGGCGTGATCTTGACCAATGACGTCACATCACGCTCGATTAGCGCGAGTTCTCGCGTGCGATTCTTCGCCACCGACTGCACCACCGCGCTCACTAAGCTTTCGCCGAGCTGGATCATGTCCTCGAGGTGCGCGTAAGCGGCTTCGGGCTCCAGCATCCAGAATTCAGTCAGGTGGCGGCGAGTCTTCGATTTCTCCGCGCGAAATGTGGGGCCGAATGTGTAGACCTTGCCCAGCGCCGCCGCTAGAGCCTCAACGTACAGTTGCCCGGACTGCGTGAGATACGCCTTCTGGTCGTCGATGTAATTCACTTCGAACAGGGTGGTGGTGCCTTCGCAGGCTGCGGGAGTAAAGATCGGCGCGTCGGTGAGGGTATAACCCTGCGCATCCATGAAATTTCGCGCGGCTCGTTCTACTTCCGCGCGAATGCGCAGTACCGCGGCCTGCCTCGGCGTGCGAATCCAGAGGTGACGCCGGTCGAGCAGAAAATCGACGCCGTGTTCCTTGAGTTGGATCGGGTAAGGCTCCGCGTCTGGGACGCGCTGGACTACTTCAACGCTGCTCACTCCAATTTCGAACCCGCCCGGGGCGCGGGGTTCGGCACGAACCGAGCCAGTCACGATGACGCTCGATTCCTGCGGCAGTCCCTTCAGCGCGCTGAAAGCTTCCCCATGTTCCTTTTGCGAAACCACGCCTTGTATGATTCCCGTGCCGTCACGAAAAATGGGAAATAGCAGCTTGCCCGATTCGCGAAGGTTATAGAGCCATCCGCGAATCAAGACGGTGGTCCCTGCATGAGCGCCCACCTGTTCAATTGTGATTGCCGAAATGGCTACTTGCGCTTCCTGGGTCATTGAATGTCCGTTGGCGTGATTTTCTCTCTGCGGCTCGCCGTCGAATCAGGGTCGCGCGGCGCCGGTCCCTTGCGAGTCAAGTTTTTCCTCAAGTTTGTCGAATGCGGCGCGAATCTGATCGAGCGAAGGCCCGCTGCCTGCCTGGGACTTAATCTCGAAGACAAACGGTAGCGAATGCGGTGCTCCTGCAAAAGCCCGAAGTGCCGCATCCCACTCGATCGTGCCATCGAACGGCAAAAGATGTTCGTCTTTGTCACCGTGATTGTCGTGAATATGCGTCGTGACGACGCGCTCGCGCATCGCATCGAAACTGGACGCCACACCCTCTTCGACGTGCGCGTGACCGATGTCGAAGCACAACTTCAAATCATGCAGATGCGTGTCTGTGATGAAATGATGCAACGAACCTGGCGCACCAAGCTCGTCGGGCGTATTTTCCAGCGCGATGGTCACACCGCGCGCTTTTGCGAACATGGATAAATTTTCGAGGGATGTGAACGCGGCGTCAAGCTTGCGCGGGTCCGCCATCTGGCGGCCATGTCCGATGTGTTGGATGAGGTATTGGAATGGAATTCGCTCCGCGACGTCCAGCGCGCGCTTGATTTCGTCCACGGCATCAAGCCGGCGAATCCGCTCGGGATCCGAGATCGAAATCGGCACTCCACTTTCGCGCCCGGGCGCGAGGTCGCGTTCCGTCGGCGAATGCAGGGCGTGCAATCTCAGCCGGTATTCGCCGAGCGCATCGCCGGCTTCGCGGATAGCTTGCGCGTCGCGGTACCTGAAATGTTGCGGCGCGCAGAAAATTTCCACGGAAGAAAAACCCGCCTGCGCGATCTCTCCGAGCAGCGCTGAACCGAGCGGTTGGTTCACGAACCGATATGTGGATAGAATGCGCTGCACTTAGTCCCCAGAGAAGGAACACTATCGTCAACGGAAATCGCAGCCACGTCAATAGCGTGTGAGCATAGTGTGGCGAAAACAGTATTTGAGGATGCAGAGCGGAAAGCACAGTTGAATTATTTGTGTAGTGTAACCAACATTGGCTTCGCTAAGTACTTGAATGAGGGAGCGTTAACCATAGGGTATTACGTGGACCTTCGCGTACAAGGACTTTCTATCGACCAGCACAGCGCACAGCCGCTGGCTTGTTTTGCTAGCCTGAACCCAGCAGGAAGAGCCCGGTCGCGATCAAACCGCCCAACAGCAACGCGATCAACAGCCACACTGGGAACGGCAAGCGCTTGTCCATGAGTCCGGGAGGTGGAGGAGTGGGCTCCTGAAAGTCGACTATGTCGATCACAGTGCCCTTGACCGGGGGACGGGTACCACGGCTCGATGAAGACGGACGCTCTGGCCCGTGTGGATCGCTGGTGAAGTGATAAGCCATCGCCAAAATGTTAGCACTGCGGAAAACCACACCGCAACCCAATTTGGTCGAACTCAGGCTGCTGCACCCGGCGATGGAATCCCTGATCGAACCGACTGATAGTTTGGCCTATGACTTAACTCAGCGGACGAAGAATGCGATGAGGCCGAAGGCCGCTAGCGCGCCAGCGACAATTGCCACCGCCACCCATCGGCCAAGCTGCGGATAAGATTTGGGCAGGCCCAGCATGTGCACGGAGGGATCAGTTCCATCAAACAATCTCGCGGTAGATGAATTGAAGGGAGAGCGAACTTCTGGTGCCGGTGCGGCTTCCGTTTGACGGTCCGATGCTTGGACGATAACTCCGCTGGGCATTGGCGGAATACTAGCACCAATCTCATCTTCCGGCACAAGGGATTGCGAAAGAATTAACGGGGGCGTTTCAAAGTGAACTGGGCGAATGTGACAGAACCGTTTAGTGAATAGCGAATTGGACCATCGCGAGTGCAACCAAACTACCCATCAACACCGCGAGCGCAAGCCATCGTGAAATTCCCTGGTTCCGCTTGCTTTGCCGAACATGAGAAGACAACCCTGGCGTGGCGGAAGAGCGCGTCACGTGCCGCTGCGTGACCATGGCCAAAATCTCTGCCACAGGTGCTGCTGCCCCGTCGGAAAAGGAATTGCGATCTTGCCTTCTCATGCGTGGATGCTATCACTGCACTTTCGAACCAATGAGCGCGAAGCATGGAGCAAGCGCCAAACAGCTATTGTCATTTCTCTTAGATAACGGTAGAAGAACCTGACCCAAAATTCAGAGTTGCTGGCCGTTCAACTCTGCAACTACGGTGGGGAGCATCGCGAATTTTGCGAACGCGGCGTCGCTCGTCAGGTATTCAACGCCGCAAGAAGGCCCCAGGTAAGCGCGCCCTCCTTGAATGCGGGCGAACAAGCGCTCCACCTGTCGCGCCACTTCCGTTGGCTTCTCCATATGCGGTCTGCGGCCGTCAACTAGGCCCAGAGCCAGCGGCTTGGGAGACCCGCACCTCGCGACAGTATCCATCAGGCCGGCACCGCAGGTGAAATCGAGGCCGACTACATCCACGGGCAGGTCGATTAACCTTTCATAAACGGGTGAGCAGTCGTGGAAATAAACGTACAGCGCCAGTTCAAGTTTGCGATTAGCTTTTCTCACCTTGTCACGGGCGGATACTAGAACAGCCAATGATTGTTCAAAGATCTGCCAATCGCTCGCATGCTGTAGAATCGCGGGCTCATCGATTTGAATCAGCTCTGCTCCTGATTGCGACAGCGCCTCAATCTCTGGTGCAAGAATCTCTGCGTAGGCTTGGGCGCGCGCCTCCAGCGCAGCGGGCCCGCCAGCGCTTCCGTTATCCGAACGCATAGAAAGTGAAAACTTCGCAAGTGTGTAAGGCCCGGTAAGAAGCGGCTTTATGGCAAGTTTGCCTGCTTTATTTTTCGGCGTTGGAAGGTGGCCGAGCGCATTGCGAGCGAAGCCATATTCGTTGGCAACCAAGTGCCCGCGCCGCAGCGGCTTCCCGGTGAACACGGGCTGCCGGCAGCAAATTCCGGTATCGAAGAACGGAACTGCGCCCTCGAATGCGATGTTATCCAGTTTCCCCGCGAGGTAGGAGATGGGATCGCTCCAGCGGATTTGGCCGTCGGTGACGATGTCCAGCCCCGCCTTCACTTGTGCCGCTATAGCCTGACGCGTCACTTCGTTTTGCGCGTCCAGCAGGTCGGCTGTTGTGCGATCGCCAGAATCCAAGGACGCGATCGTACGTTGCAGCAATTGCAATTCCGGAGAATCTCCGACGCGTGGATAGCCGCCAGTGCTGGAAAGATACAGGCCGGGAGCCGCGGTGCTCATCAAGATGCCTCGGGATTAGCGGGAGAAACTGGAAGAAACTTAGTCGAAACACGGAAGGGCGTCAAGGGCAACGCGAAATGGCCAACTCGTGGCCCCAAGTCTGCGCCCTCTGCGGTGAAAGTATTTCGGCAAGCAAACAAATGATGGGTTATGGCGAAGGCCCGGTGACTGCTGGCTTCTTACGGTTGAGATTGCTCGCCAACCGAGAAGTAATTGCAATCCGGATGGTGAAACACCAGCGCGCTGACGCTGGCTTCCGGATCCATCATCATCCCTTCGGTCAAGTGCACGCCGATTTCTTCCGGCCGCAACAGCATCCAGATGCCGGCTTGGTCCTCGAGGTTAGGACACGCGGGATAACCAAAGCTGTACCGCTTCCCACGATATCGCGACGTGAAACGCTCCGGCATGGTCAGCGACGGCGGATCGGGGAACCCCCAATCTTCGCGAATGCGGCGATGCAGCCATTCGGCGCAGGCTTCGGCGGCCTCGATGGCGAGAGCCTGCAGTCCGTGTGAAAACAGATAGCGCCCGGCGGCTTTCGCTTCTTCTGATTTCTCGCGGACTCCGGCTCCCGCCGTAACCACGAATATTGCTAAATGATCGCGCTGGCCGTTTTGCGATGGCAGGACATAGTCGCTAAGACAGAGCTTGTCAGCCAGCGCCTGGCGCTGAAAATGGAATGTGTGGAGGGGCGATGCATCACTTGGCGCGAAAAGCGCGATGGAATTGCCGCGGCGTTCCGCTTCGAAGAATTGCCACACCGCGCCAATTTTCATGAAAAGTGCAGCTTCCTGCTTCACCTGTTCCATGTTTTCGTTCAATTCGAGCGCGCGTGGATCTCGTTCCGCCAGGGCCTTTTCGAAATTTCCGCGGAAGCCCAAATGTCGCCCGAACAGCATGTAGGGATTGATGTAACCCCAAATCTCGTTCAGATCCGGTACCGCGCGAACTTTCCGGTCCAAATATGCAACAGGCGGGATGGGCAAATCCGTGCGGACGCGCGGCGAACGCTCCTCGCCGGCAGACTCCAGCGGGGCGGGAGCTGGTTCATCGAGGACCCCAGTGCCAACATGCGTGTGTTGTTGCAGCACATCGTCGCGGCGATTCGGGTCGCTCAGTTCATTCATCAGGCGCAGGCCCGTCATGGCGTCTTTTGCGTAACAGACCGCCGTGCTGTACTGCGGGGCGATTTTCAGCCGTGTGAATTTATCCGATAGCGCCGCGCCTCCGACGAGAAGCGGCACAGTGATGCCCGCTTCGCGCAAATCGCTTGCCGTAGTGACCATTTGCTGTGCGCTCTTGACCAGCAGACCTGACAGTCCGATGGCATCGGGCTGATATTCGCGATGCGCGCGAATGAGTTCCTCGGGCGGGACTTTGATACCCAGGTTGATGACGTCGTAGCCGTTGTTCTTCAAAATGATTTCGACGAGGTTTTTGCCGATGTCGTGAACGTCGCCCTTTACCGTCGCCAAAATCACTTTGGCCCGCTTTTCGGTGTCCGCCTTTTCCATGAACTGCTCAAGATGTCCGACTGCGGTCTTCATCGCTTCGGCGGATTGCAGCACTTCGGCGACGATCAGCTCGTTGTTGTTGAAGAGCCGGCCCACTTCGCCCATTCCGGCCATCAGCGGGCCGTTGATTACGTCCAGCGGCGGAATCTTTTCCTCGAGCTTGCGATTCAAATCGTCAATCAAGCCGTCTTTGGACCCTTCGATAATGTAGTTCGCTAGACGCTGATCCAACGGCAGATCCGCGGCGCGCTCCTTCTTGCGGCCACCGCTGCCGCGGAAATGCTGCGATATTGCGGCGATATGAAATTGATTGATCGCGGCCTTCTGTTCACGGGTCTGCTCTCGCCAGTTGGACGGAGCACCGCGCAGAAGTTCAGCCTGCGAATGCCCGTCGGGAATTACCGCTGGGCGAGTGTTGAAAAGCAAATCCTCGGCCAATTTGCGTTCTTGTTCGGGAATCGATCCAAACCGCTCAATGCGTTCGGCATTGACGATTGCCAGATCAAGGCCCGCTTTCGTGCAGTGGTACAGGAATACGGAATTGACCACTTCGCGCGCGCCTGCAGGCAGGCCGAAAGATACGTTCGAGATTCCCAGCACGGTGCGCACATAAGGAATTTTCTGTTTGATCAGCCGGATCCCTTCGATGGTTTCTACCGCGCCGCCGATGTAATTTTCGTCGCCTGTGGCGCAAGGAAATACGAGCGGATCGAAAATGATATTTTCAGCATGAATGCCAAATTTCTCAGTTAGCAGTTGGTAAGAGCGTTCGGCAATTTCGAGCTTTCGTTCGCGCGTGAAGGCTTGCGCCTGCACGGGATCCTCATCGATACAGCCAACAATCACGGCCGCGCCGTAGGAGCGCGCCAGCGGGCAGATGCGCTCGAACTTTTCTTCGCCATCCTCGAGGTTGATCGAGTTGATGATGCTCTTGCCCTGGCAGTACGTCAGCGCGAGTTCCACGCCTCGCGCGTCTGTGGTGTCAATCATGATCGGCGCTTTGATCTTGCGGATCAGCTGTTCGTAGAACGGCGGAATGTCACTCAACTCTTCACGATCGGTGCTCTGCAGGCAGACGTCCACAATGTGCGCGCCGCTTTTTACTTGCCGACGCGCAATCTCGGTGGCTTCTTCCCACTGTTCGGACGCCACCAAATTCTTGAACAGACGCGAACCAATCACGTTCGTGCGTTCGCCGACAATCAGAGGACGCGTGCTGTCTTCGGCCTCGATGATGTCAATTCCGGAAAACACCGCGCGGTGATTTGGGTCCGCCGCACGGCGAGGCTTTTTGCCCCCGGCCATCTGGGCAATCGCTCGAATGTGCTTCTCCGTCGTTCCGCAGCACCCGCCCACCACATTGAGCCAACCGCGCTCGATGAACCGGCCAAGCTGCTCTGCCAAACTCGTTGGCGTTTCTCCGTATAAGCCTTCTTCGTTCGGCAACCCCGCATTCGGATAGCACGAAACGGCACGATTAGTCAGGCTTTGCAGCGTCCGGACGTGATCGGTCATGAATTCAGGACCCGTAGCACAATTCAGGCCCAGCGAAATCAAATCAATGTGATCGAGTGATGCCCACAGTGCCTCGATGCCTTGGCCCGCGAGCATCGTCCCCATCGCCTCGATAGTCACAGAAATCATCAACGGAATCGGCGAACCCAGCTCGCGGCCCAATTCTTGAATCGCCAGCACTCCGGCCTTGATGTTGCGTGTATCCTGGCAAGTTTCCAGCAGCAGAACGTCTGCGCCACCTTCCACCAATCCAGCCGCTTGCTCGTAATAATTATTGCGGAGCTGCTCGAAGGTGATCCCGCCAGTGACGCTAATTGCTTTTGTCGTTGGCCCCATCGAGCCTGCGACGAACCGTGGTTTCGCAGGCTTCGAGAATTCATCTGCCGCCTTGCGCGCAAGTTCGGCGGCGATGCGGCTGATTTTTCGTGAGTGCTCGCCAAGGCCATATTCCGCCAGCACCACAGGGGTGCTGCCGAAGGAATTCGTTTCGATGATGTCCGAACCGGCTTCTAAGTATTTGCGGTGAATACCGAGCACAACGTCGGGTCGGCTCAGTACCAGATTTTCATTGCAACCCTCCAGCTCCGGCCCTCCAAAATCGGCGGCAGTCAAATTCTCCTGCTGCAGCATGGTGCCCATCGCGCCATCCAGAATCAGGATGCGTTCACGGAGCAGTTCGCGAAGGGCCAAGCCCCGTTGGATAAGGTTCGTCATAAGCTCAATAATTTTACCTGAAGACTGCGGGCAGGAAGCGCGGCAGCGGGCATCCGCAAACCGAAGGTAAAGCAGCGGCCACCCGCGTCAACAATCGAAAATTCAAAGTCTAGGCAGATCGTGAAGGCGTTTCACTCACCGTACTGCTCAAGAATTCCACCGGCACGCCGGCGGGAAGCATTCCCGCAGCCGCGCCACGCGCCAGCAACTCGCGCACCGCTCGGCGTCCTTCTTCACCATAATCGAGCGTCCAGCGGTTTACGTACATTCCTACGAACTTATCAGCCAGAATCGGATCCATATCGCGCGCAAATTGCAGCGCATAATCCAGCGCCGGTTCGCGATGATCGAGCGCGTAAGAAACGCTGTCGCGAATCACGCGCGATATCTGGCGTCCCAAATCCTCGCCCAGCGCGCGACGAATCGCATTTGCACCCAGCGGCAGCGGCAAACCGGTCTGCTCCTGCCACCATTGCCCCAAGTCCACCACGCGGTGCAAGCCAATTTGCGAAAAAAGCAGCTGGCCTTCGTGAATCAGCAGCCCTGCTTCGACTTCTTTATTCCGCACGGCGTCGAGAATTTTGTCGAACGGCATGGTCACCGTCTCGACGTTCGGCTCATATAATTTCAGCGCGAGATACGAAGTCGTCAGCGTTCCCGGTATCGCGATTTTCCGTCCGGCCAGGTCGTTCTTTTTGATCGGGTGCCCGGCGACGACGATCGGGCCGTATCCTTCGCCGAAGCTCGCGCCGCAATCCATCAAAATGTATTTGTCGGCCACAAACGGATACGCATAGAAGCTGATCGCCGTAACGTCATAGACTTCTTTTTTCGCCGCCTGGTTCAGCGATTCGATATCCGAGAGGATGTGGGTGAATTTCACGCCCGGCAGCCGGACTTTGCCGGTCGCCAGCGCGTAGAACATGAACGCATCATCGCTGTCAGGCGAGTGCGCGAGTCGAATCTCCGCCGTTTTGGGTGACGTTGCCGGTGTGGACATGCTGTGTCCGTCCTGGCTCTCACAGGAAACGCTCACCTGCCGCGGCTAGGCTGGGTAGACGATACTCCCACGGATGTCTTGCCCGCTGCGGTGATGTTGCCTAGGTGTGTAGGTCTTCCGGCGTGAGCGCCGAATCTATGCAATCAAAGGATACCACATGCCACCACCGCTCGTACAGGTGCCTTGTACGCGGAGACTTGATAGGCCGCGGCATGGTGTTGCCCGATTCGTCCCACAGGGCCGCGAGTGCCGGAGGAGACAACAAGTCATAGTACGCTCAAGTAATGAGCACTCCCTTAGACGTGATTTTGTTTCTTGTCCTGTTCGGGATTTTCGTTTCAGGCCTTCGGATTGCGCGGGAGTACCAGCGCGCGCTCGTATTTAGATTGGGTCGCTACAACAGCCTACGTGGAGCAGGATTGTTCTGGTTGATTCCACCTGGGGGTTGAAAACGAAACCCGTATCGATCTGCGCGTCGTCACCAATTCCCTTGAGGCAGCAAGAGACCATCACCAGGGATAGCGTGACGGTCAAAAACGCCGTGCTTTGGTTTCGCGTCCACGGTCCCAAGGAGGCCGTTCTCACTGTCGAGAACTTCCGCGCGGCCGTGCAACAAGTTGCACTGACAAGTCTGCGCAATGTGATTGGGCAGCACGGCCTCGACGAAGTGTTGAAGGGGCGCGATAAGATCAATGCGTTGCTGAAAAGGAATGTTCTCGAGAATACAAGTCCTTGGGG
>Ga0208603_1000029_pt1 | contig 20535 bp, 20 predicted proteins | sample MicForSoSWNC24_M_FD_188001 | JGI IMG/M metagenome (GOLD analysis project Ga0208603, IMG submission 188001) | Forest soil microbial communities from Harvard Forest Long Term Ecological Research site in Petersham, Massachusetts, USA - MetaG HF008... | ecosystem: Environmental > Terrestrial > Soil... | reverse complement strand
CGAAGGCTTCGCGCCGGGATCTGTGTATCAGGGAGCTTATACTTGATCGTTAGCGGCTCAAAATTTTCGCGGATGGTTCAAATCAAGCCTCCGCAACCAAAGATTCTTGGTCTTTCAGTCACTTCCGTGAACCCTGCAACCATCCGAATTTGTTTGCTGCGGTGCACATTAAGGAGAGTCGCGCCTAAAGAGTCTTGGCCAGATTTTACGACCGGCACCGTGCGATGCATAGTTCAGGTTTCCGTGTAACCCGTCCAGAGTCGATGCCAAGCGTGGATATCAGTTCCTGTGAGCTCCCTTGCCGTCCCCGATTGTGGCTCGAAGAGCACATTGGCGATGACTTGTCGGACTACCCCCAATACCGCCAGCTTGACAAGTAAGCATGCTCTTACGTATAAACGGTAAGGAAATGCTTACGCCTTCCAAGCAAAGACGCCGGGCTCAGCGGCGGCACGAGTCGCAACCCGCCGGTGACGTCTTTCACGCCGTCGCCGATCCCACTCGACGTGCACTGCTTGATTTGCTTGCTCAGGGCGAAGAGCCGGTCAATTCCCTTGCCGAACGGTTTGCAATGAGTCGGCCCGCCATTTCGCAACACCTGGCGATTCTGCTAAGAACGCGATTGGTGCGCGCGCGTCGCGTCGGACGAGAGCGGCATTACCAGCTCCAGCCTCAGCCACTGGAAGAGATTTACGATTGGGTGGCCCTTTACGAGCGCTTCTGGACGAACAAGCTGAGCGCACTCGGCGAGCACCTGAGAAAGCGCTCGTGAAACGCGATCTCAGATTCGAGGCGGTTTATCCCAACCGCTTGGAAGAGGTCTGGCATGCGCTAACCGATTCCCGTTCACTGGCGGACTGGCTCATGGAAAACGACTTCAGACCTTTGCCGGGACATAAATTCCATTTCCGGTCGAAGTCGAGATTCGGAATGGAACGATTGATTCCGTGCGAGGTGCTGGTAGTGGATGAACCGCGACTTCTGTCATGGAGCTGGGGCGATGAAGGAAGCGTCGTAACCTTTCGGCTGAAGGCGATAACCGGAGGGACGCGACTGATCTTGGAGCATACGGGCCTGAAGGGGGTATGTGGACTTGCACTGGCGTGGGTTTTGAGTCATGGGTGGGCGCGCAAGATCGATCGGCGGTTACCGGCCGTGCTGGCACGCGCGGCATCGGAACAGACGCGCGATATGGGGATCGGCTAACACGGAAGCGTGATTCGCCGCGAAGGAGAAGAGAAACATGATTACCAGACTCAGCCTCGTCACCATCCTGGTGCGCGATCAGGAGGAAGCGCTCCGTTGGTTCACGGAAATCCTCGGTCTCAAGAAGTTGCAGGATGCAAGCTACGGGAGCGGATCGCGATGGCTCGTCGTCGCACCTCCCGAGCAGAGCGATTTCGGTATCGTTCTTCAGAAGCCTGAACCTGCAGAACACGGTGCCGAACGAGCGCGCGTGAAGATGGAGCAGATCGGCAAGGGCACCACATGGGTATTTCGCGCCAATAACCTTGACGAGACTTTCCAGATACTGAGCGATCGGGGCGTAAAGTTTCTGAGTCCACCTAAGCCCCTGCCCTGGGGCAGACAGGCGATGTTCGAGGATTTATACGGCAATCAGTACGCCCTAATGGGTAAGTGAACGTTCGTTCAGGCCTATGAGGGTTTATCCGCAAATTCGCCTGGGTTGGCGATCAATCGCCAACCTAAAATGTATTGACCTCGCACGCGTCTACGCTACGGGTCGGGAACCGGGTTTCCGTATGCCGGCCCGGTCATCATCTCCCGCAACCTGACGCCGGATAAGAACGGGCGGCCGGAGGGAGGACGCACGCTTGAAGAGTTTAAGGAGATTCTTAGGACTGGCAAGGATTTGGATAATATCCATCCAACTTGTCAATCAGACACGGACCCCAATATAGCCCCGGGCGTCTGCATTCCGCCTCCCGTGGACGGCAGCAAACTGCAAGTCATGCCCTGGCCGCTACTTCACAACATGACCGACCATCAAATGGAAGCAATCTATGAGTATCTGAGCGTAATCCCCTGCATCGACAATAACTTCAGCACGCCGCCCGCAGGCGCTCCCCATGAGCTACGCAATGATTGCGGCGGCGATCCACCGCCCGTTCGCCGCGACGCCGCTTTGTCTTACGGAAACGCGCAAGGCAACGCTCGAAGACACCTTGCGCATTGAACAGCGGCCTGTGATCTCGCGGAAATGCAATCTCCGCTACGAGAATCGATTCTTCGCGGGCATGGCGGTCGTTTCTCTGGTCGTAATCTTTATAGGGTTTGCCCGAACTTACTATCTAGCGGGGATATTCAAAGCTCCCCTCCCCAACTTGCTGGTGCATATCCACGGCGTAGTTTTCTCGTTATGGATTCTTCTGTTCATCACGCAAATCTGCTTTATCACAGTTCATCGCGTCGACTTACATCGCCGGCTAGGCATGTTTGGCTTTGGCCTGGCATGCCTCATGGTGATATTGGGTGTGCAGGTCGCTACGGATAGGCTCGCCCGGCACGCTGCAAGTCCTGGCACGGAAACTGTCGAAGAAGTGAGAGCGTTTTACGCGATCCCTCTCGCCGACATGCTCATGTTCTCCACATTCGTCTATCTCGGCTTTCGCAACCGACCTCACGCCGCAATGCACAAGCGCTTGATGTTGTTCGCCACCTTCTCGCTTCTGGATGCTGGGTTCGACCGCTGGTCCATCTTCGACCCCTACCCGTTACCGGTCGTGCATGCCATCTGCTTCTTTCCCCTTCTCGCCGTTTTGATGGCTTACGACCTGTGGTCGACAGGCAAGCTGCAACGCGTCACCCTCTGGGCCAGCGGGTTTCTGGTTGCGGTGCAGCAGCTAAGACATCCCCTCAGCCACACGGCAGTCTGGCAGGCCTTCGCTGCGTGGGCCCAGACTCACGTAATCTCTTTTCGCTAGTTCCCACGCCAAAGGCGCTGGCAAATCGAGCTTCCGCCACGCGCCAGGTTCCATGGATCTGGAAGCCGACGTAGTTTCTAGTGCATTGCAACAACACAGAAAAGACTCGGATCTCGAGAACCGGAGGTGTCAAGCTACCCGAATCAGTTTCATTCGAAACGGCAGGACGAACAAATTCGGATGGTTGCAGGCCGTCGCAACCAAAGTTGTTTCTATCTCAATCACTTTCGCAAACCCCGCAACTATCCGAATTTACGGTCTTCGGTCGTAGCTGCTAACAGATCTCGAGACTTCGTCCCTTACTTCGAGTTCCCCGTCGATGCAGCTGGCAGGTAATTTCCAGTTATCCTAGCAACACGAGGTACTGGGCAAGTAGGGACACAACGAGCAGCGGAACACGGATCATTACCGATCTATCCCACGACGCCTGTAGCTCTCGACCATTCTTGAGTCTTTCTCCGGTTTTTGCCGCTTCGGTTTGAAGCCGATTAATTGGTTTTGACAAACGATCGTAGATAATGACGAACAGAATCAGCATTAAGAGCGATGCGAAATGGAACCAGCGCTGCCCACTCTTGCTCAACACGACCAGCAAGAAGTTGGACAAGATCGCCAAGACGCCCCAGATCGGCATCCGCGCGTCGGCGAACATGTGGAAGAAGCCCATAATTTCGGTTCCGGCAGATGGTGAAGCCAATCTGAGAGCGGAACGGCCGATAGTCAAAAAGAACATGTCCGTGCCAAACACAACTGCTGTGCTTAGAATGCTAATTAGAGACAACAGCCAGATCCAATGGTTCATTGTCCTTCCGCCTTTCTAACCGTCGCCGCGGCGATTTGCTGGAATATTTCCAGCAGATTGAATTCGTCCCAATGCTCGATCAGCTTCCCATCCTTCAGGCGCCGTGGATCGGTGTGAGGCATTTCGCTCAAACGGCACGGATCAACAGGAGGCCGACGACAAGCATCACGGCGCAGGTTACGCCATGAATGGAGAACGCTTTCGACTTCGACCCGCCCGACCCCAGAATGATTGACATGTCGCCAAAAGGGATGATGGCTTCAACGAGTAGAGCCATGCCTACCAACCGCCTGTCCGCGGCCAGCATCATGGTCAGCACGACCAATCCAGCTGCGACGTCCCGAATTCCTTTGAGACGTAGCCAGGCACGAGTGTCAGCATCGGATGCAGGCGGCTTTAGACCAAATGTTCCTGAGATTTGTTCAGGAGATACAAGGTAGAAACAACCGATAACAATGATCCCCACAGCCACGAGGGCAGCTAGAGAAAGCGGTATAGCGTTATGCATACAATATCTCCTTGTTAGAAAGTCTAGCAACGCTATATTGGATGCGACGCCTTCGCAAAAGTTTCACCGTCCGCTGATTCTAGCGGCGCTATACTTCCTATCGGTGGCAACGACGCTGGCAGCTAACCGAATTGCGGAACGAAAACTGCGTGACAAGCAGGCCCGCCGGGCACAGATTATCAGTGCCGCACGACGAATCGCGGAGCTGGAAGGGTGGTCCAACGTAACCGTTCGGCGGCTATCCGACGAAATTTCATACAGCCAACCCGTCTTGTACGCTCATTTTGGAAGCCGCGAAGGGATTCTCGCCGCGGTTGCTATCGAGGGTTTCCAGGAGCTGGGCCTGGCTTTGGAGAAGGCACGGAAACGGGTTAAGCGCGGGAATACGGTCGAATCGGTCGCGGCCGCATATCTGGAGTTCGCCGCGTCTTCACCTGCACTGTATGAAGTGATGTTTTCGCTCAGCCTGAGCGTACCATTCGATGACGCGGCCACTCCTCCGGAGTTGCGATTCGCGTTTTCCCAACTCCTGGAGTTGTTTCAGGGGCAGAGCTCAAAGCCAGAGGTTATATCGGAACTGTTTTGGGCGAGCCTCCATGGTATCGCCGAGCTTACAAGAACCAAGCGATTTCCGCGCGGCCGTCAGAAAGAGCGCGTAAGGGCGCTCGTCGAGCTCTTCACTTTCCCAACAGAGGAAACGGTACAGTTGGTGAAAGGGCGATGACTGTAATAGGCGCGCTCTCGTCTTTTCGCAAGCGACGCGAGATGAGTCCTCACACGCGCTTATCGCCATCTCCCGAATTGTCGCTACTCGGAAGTAATCCCCAACCTATGAGCTTGCACGCTGTCTTCGATAGCTTCGGTTTTGTCCGTTATCCCCTTCACTGCGGATCTCCCTGCGCGTGAGCCTTTGCCAACCCGGGCGGCGTAAATGCCTCCTGAATAATGGGAGCCCCAAACGGGGCGCCCGTGGCTCCGCCATCCACCATCAGCTCCACCGCGTTGACGTATGAGGAATCGTCCGACGCGAGGAAGAGTACGGCTTTGGCAACTTCTTCCGGCTCGCCCCAGCGGCCCTGCGGAACTGCGGAAGAGAAAAACTTCTCGAGCTTGGTGGAATCTTCCGCGGAAGCACCAGCGCGAGGCCCGCGCTTCCAAATGGGAGTCTTGATCGCGCCTGGCGCGACCACGTTCACGCGAATGTTGCGCGGCGCAAGGTCGGCGGCGATGGAACGCGCCATCGAGACGAGACCACCCTTGGTGGCTGCATATGCGGCGACGCCCGGTTGGCCGAGGTAGTTATGTACCGACCCACTAAAGATGATGCTGGCGTTGTCGTTCAGCAAAGGCGCCGCTGAATTCACCGTAAAGAAAGCGGCATTAAGGTTGGTGTGGATCACGTTCTCAAAAATGGCCTCGTCAGTCGAGCCCGTAGGCGTCCGGCCGGAGATGCCGGCATTGGCGAAGACGATGTCGAGCTTCCCGAAATCTTTGGCTAGGGCGGCGAAGAGCCGCTTACGATTTTCTGAAACGGTGACGTCAGCGCGGTAGCCGCGGGCGCTAGATCCGAGTTCGGCGATGGCTTCATCGAGCGTCGTCTGGTCGCGGCCGGTGATGGCGACCTGCGCGCCTTCCGCGACGAAAAGTCGGGCTGTGGCTAGACCGATGCCACTGTTGCCGCCGGTAATAAGAGCCTTCTTCCCTGCGAGCTTCATAATCCCTCCTTTTTGTGGGACTCGCATCAAATGCGATGATTATCATAGGTGGAAGGATATAGACAACATGCGCCATCCCGTCGAGGAGACCTAGTCAACTATCGCGGCGAGGTTTTTCAGACCCAGGCGACGTAGCCGACACACGCATCCACACGCCTTCCAATAGCGCAGGCACCCACTTTTCGGCGGAACAGCGACTCCAACTCTGACTGCTGGGCGCGAAGCGCGTGGCCTCCGGGTTCGGGGCGGGCACAGGTATGGGTTGGCTGTCTACCATATCGAACGAGCGGCGCGTTGTAAACTGTCGCCATGAAACCGATAGTTTTGCCGGAACTGCCACCGAAGCCGTCGGCAGATGTCGCGGCGAAGCTTTTTCCCGGCTTTGTGCAGACTGAAGTTCGCACCAGCGGAGCGACCATCTCTGTTTTTCACAAAGGTGATGGACCACCGGTACTCCTTCTGCATGGATATCCCGAGACCCACGTTACCTGGCACAAAGTGGCGCCGAAACTCGCCGAGCGGTTCTCTGTCTACGTGCCGGATCTGCGAGGATACGGGGATTCAAGCCGCCCGCTCGACGGAAACCGCCACATCAATTACTCGTTCCGCGCGATGGCGTTGGACCAAGTCGAGACGATGCGTCATTTTGGGCACGAGCGGTTCCTTGTGGGTGCCCACGATCGGGGTGCTCGGGTCGCCCATCGGCTGTGTCTCGACTTTCCCAAAAGCGTTAAAAAAGTTTGTCTCATGGACATCGCTCCGACGTTGACGATGTACCAACAAACCAATCAAGAGTTCGCGACGAAGTACATGTGGTGGTTCTTCCTTATCCAAGCTGCTCCCCTGCCAGAACATCTCATTGGGCTCGATCCTCAGTACTTCTTGGAAGAAATCCTTAGCGGCCTGAACCAAACGGCGGGAGCCCTCTCCTCTGAAGCAGTGAGCGAGTATCGTCGCTGCTTCTGCTGCACATCCACGATTCATACCACGTGCGAGGATTTCAGAGCGGCTGCGGATATCGGTCTTGAGATGGACGAAGCGGATGAACGTGCGGGAAACAAGATCGTGGCACCGGTTCTCGCGCTGTGGGGGGCTAGAGGAACCGTAGGGCCGTTATGGGACGTCCTTGCGAGCTGGCGGGCGAAAGCGGCCTCAACGGTTACCGGGCGCAGTCTTGATTGCGGCCATTTCCTCCAGGAAGAACGTCCCGAGGAAACCCTTGATGAATTGCAGCAGTTCTTCGGCACAGCGTAAGTCAGAAGCGATCGAAGAGGCGGGTGGCGTACCCTTCCACCTCCCTCGGCCTGCCTAACGAATTTGCGGGTGCGGACTTTGGTGGGCTTACGATGTGTGAAACTTCCACAAATGTCGTCGGTCACTCAATGGCAACGGCATTGCTCTGCCCGCTAGGTCGCGCGAAGATTGGCCAATCGTGTTGTTTCTCAAGGCCGAAGTGTCGCGTGCGGCGAACTCACCGGCAATCTCCGGAAAGCCGAGTTGCAGTACTTGAATTTTTCGTAAGTGCTGACGGGCATCGTCAAGAGCTTCCTGCTCAGAAGGTGGTATGACTCGGCTTGCGGCCTGACGGACGCGTTCGGCGAGAATGCGTCCGGCTTCGGAAGCTCGGTCGGCAAGGTCAGTGTGAGGCAATAACAAGCACCGGTAAAAGCGGGTTTCCCAATCGAATTTTGGGCTGACACTACACGAGTTATTGGAGTGTGGCATCATAGCGTCCCCGGTCGGCATTATACCATTCCGACCATCATGTTTGGCATGTCGTCTCCGACCGCCAGGGGTTCTGTTTGAGGCGAGGGTAAAGTACTTCGACGCCGCTGACGAGCTATCTGTAGGAGCGGTTAAAGAACACCCGCCAAAAATTCGACCATGCGCCTTCCGAGATGATCTTTCTGTTGCTCGATTTTCCTTTGAACGGCTAAGTTTAGGCTTGGCGGCGATTGTAGCTTTTCCCACTCCAATTTCAGTTTGGACGCCTCCTCGGATGCATCCGCCAAATAGGCGCCAGGATTATCTGCGACCCGCTGGCAAAGAACTGCCAGTTCTCTCGGACCCGTTCTCTTGAGTTCCAGTATTGAAGTCATAAAATCATTCTAACATGTAATACCATCGGCCGCTTCGGGGCGTGGCGTTGGTGGCCTGCTGGGCATAGTACTCATCTAAGTGTGTACACATTTGATAACTAACCCACACTGTGTTAACCTCAGTCGGGGCAGAATTGAGCCTCAGAGAGGAAGCTACATGGGGGCAGCGCGAACGGCCAGAAAGCAGGACAACCTTCGCAAAGCAGCGCCATGCCACCTTTCCGGAACCAGACCGCCTCAGGCTCGCCAAACCAGCCACCCTCGCCACCACGCAAACGCCGCCGTACCCCCACCACCTCGCCCGTCACAAGATCAAGTGCGGATCTGCCGCCACGCTCATCGCGAAGCTATCGAGCAGGAATTTCTGCACTGGCGCAGCCCGGAAAGCCTCGCGCGTGCCTACGGCATCCTGGCTGCTCCGCGATCTACCGTCACGTCCACGCCACCGGGCTCTACGCCAAGCGCCGCCGCAACGCCCTCCAATCGCTCGAGCTCATCATCGAGCACGCTGCAGACATCGTGCCCACCGCCAACGAGGTGACCAACGCCGTCCGCGCCTGCTCCCGGCTCAACGACGAAGCCCGGTGGATAGATCCTCCCAAGCGCCACATCGTCGTTCACGTTGACGAGCACGCCAATCCGCTCCGGAGTCCCGGGCGCAGTCGGTTGAGACGCCCGCCGCGAAGCCCGCAAACTTCGACTCCCAGCCCAAAACGCGCGAAGTAACAGATGTTACAGCCGCCTCGGTCGGTCCAAAATTCAATGCAAGTTCAATCGCCAACCCTGGCGATTAGAACAATGACGCAACTCGCTGAAAATAAACACCGGCGGCCTAGCTCAATCGCCAACTTTCAGGCACAATCGCGCACGCGAAATAGCGCGCGGCGCACTTTCACCTTGCGCCGGATGGCAAAGTTTGTTGCGATACCGCGTGCAACCTTTTTCGGCACGCAGCCGTCCCTTGAATCGAATTTCTGGAGCCATCGGAATGAAGAAAGTGTGTTTGATCGCGCTGGTTGTGTTTTTCGGGAGCGTCGCCTTTGCGCAGGATGCTCCGGCCCCGCAGGAGGCACCGACCACGAAGACAGCACCGGCTGCGCAGCCCGCCCCGGCAGTAGAAGCTCTGCCGTCCGTGGAGATTGCTGTCGACTATTCCTTCTTGCACGCCCCGCGCAACAGCTTCATCCCGAGCTTCAATTTGAACGGCGGCGGCGTGTCACTCGCGTATTTCTTCAACAAACATATCGGCCTCAAGGTCGATTTTCAGGACTACGGAAAACATACCCTCAACTTTGCGGTGCCGGGTATGACTCAGGGATGCAACAGCCAGACCAATTGCCCGATTTCGGCGGAAGGCACCATGTTTACTTACACTGCCGGTCCGGTCTTAAGATTTCGCGTGAAACGCGTCAAGCCATTCGCGGAACTGCTGTTCGGGGGAGCGCACAACAACGTTTACGCCGACATCTACAAGAGCTGCTTCGCCAACCGGGAGTGTATCAACCTGAGCAAGAAGCCGAACAACAACGCGTTCGATTTCATCATCGGCGGCGGCGTGGACATCCCGTTCAAAGAACACATCGCCATACGCTTAGCGCAGGTGGACTACGAACCGTCCCGCTTCGGCAACAGCCTGAAAGTGACCACTTCCGGCTATAGCAGCATTGGAAGCATTCAAAGCAACTTGCGCGCCCAGGCCGGAATCGTCTTCAAGTTCTAGGTGTTTTCTGTGCCTCGGTGACTGGGCGGCCACCTATCTCCCTTGACTGGCCCCGACCGCGTTGACGCCGCCGCCGCGCGCTTGTTACTCTGAATCGCCGGAAATTGCGCCGGCATCCAATCTGCTTACCGAAAATATCGCACGCGCGGCAAGTCTCAGGAGGAACACGCATGGCCAGCCCGGCAGCTCTGAAAGTCTTCAAGAACTTCATCGACGGAGAATGGGTCGAATCGCGCAGCGGCAAGTCGATCGAAAACCGCAATCCGGCGAACACCAGCGAGCTGGTTGGCATGTTTCCGGCCTCGAACGACGAAGACGTCAGCATCGCGATCGATGCCGCCAAGGCTGCCTACGATAAATGGCGCCTGACGCCTGCTCCCAAGCGCGCCGAGATCCTCTACCGCGCCGCCGAAATCCTGATCGAGCGCAAAGAAGACTATTCGCGCGACATGACCCGCGAGATGGGTAAAGTCCTCGCGGAGACTCGCGGCGACGTGCAAGAAGCGATCGACATGACCTACCTGATGGCCGGCGAAGGCCGCCGCCAGTTTGGACAGACCACGCCCTCCGAGTTGCCCAATAAATTCGCGATGTCCGTCCGCACCCCGGTGGGCATCGCCGGACTGATTACGCCGTGGAATTTCCCGATGGCGATCCCCTCGTGGAAGGCGATGCCGGCGCTGGTCACGGGCAACACAGTAGTCATCAAGCCCGCCGAAGATACGCCCCTATCCACCTACAACTTGATGCATGTGCTCACCGAAGCCGGCCTGCCGCGCGGCGTGATGAACGTTGTTTTCGGCGACGGCCCCGACGCCGGCGCGCCGATTTTGAGCAACGAAGACGTGAACTTGGTGAGCTTCACCGGTTCGACGGAGGTAGGACGCATCGTCAGCCAGGCCTGCGCGCCTAGTTTCAAGAAGTGCCACCTGGAAATGGGCGGCAAGAACATCATCATCGTGATGGACGACGCGAACCTCGATCTCGCCGTGGACGGCGCGGTGTGGGGAGGCTTCGGCACCAGCGGGCAGCGTTGCACTGCGGCGAGCCGCGTTGCGGTGCACAAGAAAGTTTACGGCCAGTTCGTCGAGAAGTTCGTCGCGCGCGTGAAAGCGTTGAAAGTCGGCGACGGACTCGACCCTTCGACGGACATGGGGCCCGTCGTCAACGAGCAACAACTGAACACGGTGATGAAGTACGTGCAGATTGGCAAAGACGAAACCGCGAAGCTCGCGACCGGCGGGCATCGTCTGGAAAGCGGCGCGTGGGGACGCGGGTGGTTCCACGAGCCGACTGTTTTCACCGATTGCGATCCGAAGATGCGCATCGCGCAGGAAGAAATATTCGGCCCCGTCGTGGCTGTGATTCCGTTCGAGGATTTCGACGAGGCCCTGGAAATCGCAAATGGCGTCAAGTACGGCCTCTCCGCGTCGATATATACCCGCAACGTCAACAACGCCTTCCGCGCCCAGCGCGATCTGCAAACCGGCATTGTCTACGTTAATGCACCCACCATCGGCGCCGAAACGCATTTGCCCTTCGGCGGCATCAAGAACACCGGCAATGGCCATCGCGAATCCGGCGAAGCCGCACTCGATTTTTATTCCGAGTGGAAAACAATCTACATTGACTACTCGGACCGCCTACAGCGCGCGCAAATCGACAACGCCGAGTAACGCGCCGGAGCGTTACACTTTCAATCCGATTAGGCGCATCAGTTCGAGCGCGTTGCTCTTCGCCACCACGCCTTCGCGCAATTTGTAATCGAAGCGCATCTTGCCGCCCTCGACGTAATCCTGAAAATGCACGTTACGTATGGCGCCGGGCAGCGCATCCGCGTTCTCGGTCAGCGCCAGATCGTGCGTGGTCACAATCCCTGCCGCGCCGCGACCGAGCAAAGCGCGCAGCAATCCTTCCGCGCCGATTCTTCTATCGTTCGAGTTGGTTCCTTCCAGCAATTCGTCGAATAGGAACAGCACGGGCGCGGCACCTTCCGTCAATTCGAATACATCCTTGATACGCAGTATCTCGGTGTAGAAGCTCGAGCGATTTTCCTGCAACGAATCCACACGGCGGATGCTGCTGCCCAACGAGAGGGGCGTGAGACGCAGCGACTTGCCACGAATCGGCGCGCCCGCCATCGCCAGCACCGCATTAATTCCAGCCGTACGCAGGTACGTACTCTTGCCGGACATGTTTGACCCGCTTACTAAGAGCGCTCGCGTACCCGCATCGAGTCGCACGTCATTGCGTACACACGCCGCCGCCGGAATTAGCGGATGCCCGAGCGCTTCAGCGACGAACACCGTCGGCGAATGCGGAGCGGCTTCTACAAATTGGGGAAACGGATCATCGGGATGCTCGTAGGAATAGCCTGCGAGCGAGAGCAACGCTTCCAATTCTCCAGTAATATCTACCCACACGCGCATCTTGCCGCCCCAGTGCCTGCGCCACGCGTCGGCGGCCATTGCGATTTGTACCGTGTAAAGAGCTGGCAGCTCCAGTAGCTGAGCGAGCAATCCGCTACGTGCGTCAATCCAGTACACGATACGCGCCAGTTTCCGGATTGCCTGGGACGCGGTTTGGCTACCGCTTTTCAGGGCAGCCGCGAACGCTTGCAGTCGTGGCGAGGTGAATGGTTCTTGTTCGAGACGCTCGAGGACCTTGGAGAAAAGCACCAGACCCTCCGCGTTGCATGTCACGCCCGAGATCACGCGCACAGCGCGCGGGCGCAGCCAGCGCAGAATCGCGCATTCGATCAGGAAAACAACCAGCAGAGGCAAAAACTTTAAAGCAATCAGGTAATATCCGACAGCGGCGGCAGCTGAGACTGCCGACAACGCGGCGAGCAATCGAACTGAGCCTGCAGGAAGTAACGGCTGGGCTTCCGCCCAACTGATCAATGAACGCGGATCCAATCGCACTCGAAGGTCTTCGCCAACCAGAGCCAGCTCTTCGCGCAGGTCCAGTTTTGCGCGCAGTTCGGCGATTACACTGTGGCGTCCGTGTATGTCGGAGACGGGCGGCGCGGCCGTGAGCCAGCGTGCGAGACGTTCCTCGCCCATCGGAAGGCGAGCTGTGGAGAGCAGTTGGAAAAGGCAGCCCTTGCCAAAAAGATCGAGGTCGTCCGCATATACATGTTTAGGGTCGCGAAAGCGCTCGCCCGTCGCTCCGTTGGCCTGCCAACGGTCCTCTATGCGCGCGATTCCTTGGTCATAAAATGTAGCGGCTGTGGCAGCACGCGCCCGAGCGCGCAGCACGAATTCGTGGGCGAGCGCCAGGCAGGCGTAGGCAGTGACCGGAAGCGCCAGACAATAGGCCGAAAAAAGCTGGTCCTTCAGCGCAAGCCACGCGACAACGATACCGGCGACCATTGTTGCCAGCTTTGAATTGCCGATTCGCGCGTGGAGATGATCCCTAGCTTGGGCCATTGCGCGGTGAGCTTCCAAGCGTTTCGCATACTCGGCGCGCGGCTGCGACAAATGCACCCTCCCACGTAATGCTGCATAGTCTACACTTCCGGCGGAGCCGGCCAGCACAGTTTCAGACGATTTGGTTACACTAGCCTTTCAAAAGAGGCGATGGAAGAATTCAGTCGTGGTTTGCCTGCAGAAACGTAATCACGAGGCGGGTAAACCCGTCTGGCTTTTCCAGATACATCAGGTGTCCGGCGTCCTCAACGACAACGCGCCGCGAGTTAGGGATGCCGTTCTCGATGACTCCAGCATGTGCATGGACATCCGGGATGTCCTGATCGCCGACGAGGATCAGAGTCGGGACGCGGATCTCGCCGAGACGCGCGACAGCCGGGCGTGTTGGTCTGGCCATGTCGTCATGCGTCAGATCCTGTGGGCTCGCGGTCAAAATTTCACTTAACTTCTTCTTCGCTTCGGCATGATCGGGCGCGAGAACGTATTTGTCGTTTACCCAGTTCGTGATTAGGCCCGGGACATCATTCTTCTGCATCGGTGCCTCGTTCTTCATGCCTCGCATTAAGAATTGGTCAGAAAAGCCGTAGCCGTCCACGACGGCGCCCACCAGCACCAGCTGCTCCACCAGAGCCGGACGCTCGAGAGTGAAGTTAATCGCTATTGCGCCTCCATGCGAACTGCCAATCAGCATCGCGCGTTTGACCTGCAAGTGGCGCAGCAGTGCTTGCAGGTCGTCGGTCTCGAAGTATGGCGGCGTGGTCAGCGGCGAGCGGCCGTAGCCTCGCCGATCGTAGCGAATCGTGTGGAATTGTTTGCAGAATGTCGGCCAGACGCCGTCCCACACCGCAGAATGTGCAATCCCGTCATGAATCAGCACAACGGCTTCCGGGCCCGTCCCACATTCTTCGTAGTAAATTTTCGAGCCGTCCAGGTCGAGAAAATTACCGGGAGGTGGCTGCGTATGCGCCTGTGATTGTCCGTGGGCTGATAGAAGCGTTACGGCGAGCGCCAGAACGCAAATCATAAAGCGAGTAATCGCCGAAGCGTTCCGATAAATATCCATGACGCTGACCTCCCGGCAGGTGTGCGCCGCTCAATATACGCTGAAGCCGCGGTGCCTGTCAGCGGCGTTGACAGCGGCGCTTCCGGTCATCAGAATAACTGCGCGCGAACGGGGACGAAAGCGCGCGCTTTGTGGCCATAGAGATTTAGTTTGAAAATTGCAGGCGGTTGGGCGGGGCCGTCTAGCTTCGAGGTCAAAACTTAATGATTCGACGCGTTTCGTTCGCTCTCTTGATGTGCGTTCCTCTGCTGTTCCCTTTGGGGCTGGCCTCTCAGACCGACGACTCGAGCCATCCGGCAATCGCGGCGGAGTCGTCGGGCGGTGGCTGTGTTGCCGGCGTGAGCACCGACGAACAAACCGGCCACGGATTTGATCTGGCGAATCTGGATCGCTCGGTATCGCCCTGCGACAACTTCTTCAAGTTCGCCGACGGCGGATGGATCAAGGCACATCCTATTCCGCCGGCCTATCCGCGTTGGGGAACATTCGATCAGCTCCGTGACAATAACGAAGAAATTCTGCATCAGATTCTCGAGGAGGCGGCGAAGGACAAGACTGCCGCGCCCGGGTCGAACCTGCAGAAGATTGGCGATTTCTATGCGAGCTGCATGGACGAAACAGGAATCGAGGCCGCCGGCGCGAAACCATTGGATGCGGAATTTCAGCGCATCGCGGCCTTGAAGAATGTGGAGGATCTGCAGGCCGAGGCTGCGCGTCTGCAACGTGTCGGCGTGCGCGCGCTTTTCCGTTTGGACGCCGCCCAAGATTACAAGGACAGCGCTCAGGTGATCGCGGTGGCGCGTCAGGGCGGATTAGGCTTGCCGGATCGCGATTACTACACGAAGGATGACGAAAAGTCCAAACAACTACGCGCCGATTATTTGCAGCATGTGACAAACATGTTCAAGCTTCTGGGTGACAGCGACGCGACCGTCGCGGCCGAAGCGAAGACGGTGATGGACATCGAAACTTCGCTCGCGAAATCCTCGATGACGCGGGTAGAATCGCGCAACCCCGACAACACGTATCACAAAATGCCGATTGCGGAGGCTTCTCAGATTACGCCGCATTTCGCTTGGATGTCGTTCCTGGATGGCGTCGGAGCACCGCGTGTTGCGGACCTCAATATCGCGCAGCCGGATTTCTTTAAGGAAATGGACGCAGTTCTCGTTGCGGTCCCGCTTGACGATTGGAAGATCTATCTTCGCTGGCACTTGATTCACAATGCGGCCCCGGCGCTTTCATCGAAGTTCGTGGACGAGAACTTCAATTTCTATGGACGCAAGCTACAGGGCACGGAGGAAATTCTTCCACGCTGGCGCCGATGCGTGCAATCCACGGACCAGCAACTGGGCGAAGCGCTCGGGCAGTTCTATGTACAACGCGCTTTTCCGCCCGAAGCGAAAGCCAAGGCTGTGGCGATGGTCAAAAATCTGATGGCCGCGCTGCGCGATGATCTTGCGACGCTGGATTGGATGAGCCCGGAAACGCGGAAACAGGCGACCGCGAAACTCGACGCCATCATGATCAAGATCGGCTACCCGGACAAATGGCGCGATTATTCGGCGTATCGCGTAGACCGCGGGCCGTACATTGAAAATGTCCGGCGAGGCAGCGCATTCGCGGTGGCGCACGACATGTCTGAAATCGGGAAGCCCGTGGACCGTACCGAGTGGGGGATGACGCCTCCAACGGTGAACGCCTATTACAATTCTTCGATGAACGAGATTGTGTTTCCCGCCGGAATTTTGCAACCGCCGTTTTACGATCCCAATCGCGACGACGCGATGAATTACGGCGGCATCGGTGCTGTAATCGGACATGAGATGACGCACGGCTTCGACGATCAAGGGGCGAAATTCGACGCGCAGGGCAATCTGAAGAACTGGTGGACGGCGGAGGATCTCGCGAATTTCAAAACGCGCGGCGATTGCATCCAGAAGCAATTCGACAGTTTCGAAGTCGAGCCCGGGCTGCACGAGAACGGCAAGCTGGTCGAAGGGGAGAGCATTGCGGACCTAGGGGGCTTGACGATTGCATACGCCGCGTTGCAGAAGTCCATGGAAGGGAAGCCGGCGCCGCCTGCCATCGACGAGTTCACGCCAGAGCAACGTTTCTTCCTGGCGTTTGCCCAAATATGGGCCGGAAGCGAGCGAGCCGAATATGCGCGCATGATCGTCGCGACTAATCCGCATCCGCTGAATAGGTTCAGGACGAATGGTCCGCTGTCGAATATGCCGCTGTTTGCCAAGGCCTGGAGTTGCAGCGCGAATTCAGCGATGGTGCGTCCGGAGGCGTCGCGCTGCAGGATTTGGTAAGCGGCGAATCGTTTCTGGAGCACGAGCGCCTGCCGCCCTCATTCGTACCGCAGCGCAACCATGGGATCCACGCGCATCGCGCGGCGCGCCGGTATGTAGCAGGCGACCAGCGCGACGAAAACAAGCAGACCAGCCACGGCGGCAAACGTCCCAGGGTCGCTGGCGCTCACGGAAAAAAGAAGGCCGGACATCAAACGGGTAAGTCCGAAGGCCGCGATGATTCCGATGGCAATCCCGACGAGCGCGATTTTTCCTCCCTGGCCGAGCACCATGCGAAGAACGTCGCGGGGCTGTGCTCCGAGCGACATGCGCACGCCGATTTCGTGGGTCCGCTGCGCGACGGAATACGAAATAACGCCATAGATTCCGATAGCCGCGAGCATCACGGCGAGCGCGCTGAACAGTCCGAGGAGCACCAAGGTGAGGCGTGGCGCGGCAACATCGTCGCTCATGATCTTGTTCATGGTGGCGATGGCGAAGATAGGCTGATCTTTGTCGACGGCGGCCACCACGCTGCGGATTTCCGAGGTCAGCGCGGATGGATCGAGCCGCGATTTCACAACGAGATCCATGTCGTTGTTAACCTCTTGCAGCAGCGGAGCATACACTTCCAGACGCGAGGGGTTCGCCAATCCGTACATTTTCGTGTCGTCAACGACGCCGACCACGGTGACCCACTTGTGCGCGTCCTTGGAAGCGGGATCGAAGCGTCCCCACATGAATCGTTTGCCGACGGGATCCTCGTTGGGCCAATACTGCCGCGCGAGTTTTTCGTTCACCAGCGCGACCGGGGGAGCGGTGGCGTTGTCGGCATCGGTGAATGTCCTGCCGCGCTGCAGCACCATTCCGAGCGTGCGAATATAGTCCGGACTGACCGTGTGAACATCCGGATGGGGGAAGCTTCCCGGTTTTGGCAGCGCCATGCCTTCAATCGTGATGTCCGTGCGGCCATGATCGCCTGTCAGCGGAATATGGTTTCCCAGCGCAGCGCTTTCCACGCCCGGGAGCGAGCGCACACCGTCGAGTACTTGCCGCCAAAAATTGAGAACAGCTGGGTCTTGGGAGTACCGCTGCGAACTCAAATACATTTCCATGGTCAGGACGCGATCGGGCTGAAAGCCCGGATTCACGTTGATCAGCCGATATAGACTCTTCAGCATCAGTCCTGCGCCAGCCAGAAGAACCAGCGCAAGCGAGATCTCCGCGACGGCGAGCATTCCGCGCAGGCGGTTCTGCGCCGCGCCAACGCCGGCGGTTCTGCCTCCCTCCTTGAGTTCGGCCTGCACATCCCACTTTGCCGAATGCGCTGCCGGGGCCATGCCGAAGACTACGGCAGCCAGCACTACCACACCTGCCGTAAACAGCAGCACCGCGCCGTTCAGGCCGATGCTGGCGCCTCCAAGCGTTTCCTGTGGAATCAGCCGCGTCATGAGGCGAATTCCGGCAAACGCAAAACCCAGTCCCAAAACGCCTCCGAGAAATGCGAGGACGAAGCTCTCCGTCAGCAGCTGCCGGATGATGCGCCACCGGCTGGCACCGACTGCGATGCGCAGCGCAATTTCCTTGCTGCGGGCCGCGCCACGAATCAGGAACAGATTCGCCACGTTTGCACTTGCGATGAGCAGCACAAACATGACTGCGGCGAACAGGACAAGAATCTCCGTTTGCAAGTTGCCGACGAACGCGTCGCGAATCGGGCGCAGCCGGACGCCGAACTGGTCATTCGCCGCGGGATACTCCTTCGCCAGGCCTGCCGTGATCCCTTCCATTTCGGCGTGGGCTTGCGTGAGCGCTGCGCCGGGCGCGAGGCGGCCCACCACCGTGCTGTCGCCGCGTTCACCTCTCTCCGTCGCGCTCCGATTGTTCGTCGCCCACACGCCGATGGGCAGCATCACATCAGTCCTATCCAGCGGGCGGAAATCGGCCGGCAACACACCGATGATCACAAAATCGTTTCCATCGAGCGTAATCGAGCGCCCGATGACGTTGCGATCAGCGCCGAAGTGCGACTGCCATAGCTGATAGCTGAGCAGCAAGACGCGCTGGGTTCCGGACTCTCCCTCCGCTGGTTCGAAATCGCGGCCCAGCACGGGACGGACGCCCATCATGGAGAGAAAATTCGGCGAGACGCTGTCGCCTGCTATGTTCTCCGGCTGGCTGACGCCTGCGCCCGCAAGGTTGAAACCCATTTGCGCGACGTAGGCCATTTGCGAGAAAGAGCGGTTTTGCGCGCGCCAGTCCAGAAAGTTGGGATACGAGACGCTGACGTTGCCTACTCTGGGCGTCGTTTCATTCAGGACCACCAGCTTCGACGCGTCGCGATAGGGCAGTGGGGCCAGCAGCACTCCATACACAATTGAAAAAATCGCGGTGTTGGCGCCGATGGCGAGCGCGAGAGTGAGAATAGCGACGGCGGTGAAGCCAGGAGATTTTCGCAGCATGCGCAGACCGAAGCGCAAGTCTTGAATCAAGGTTTCAAGGAAATGCGTGCCTTGGGCTTCGCGGCATTCTTCCTTGAACTTCTGGTAGCCGCCGAACTCGAGCCGGGCCCGTCGCTTGGCCTCTGCGCGCGGAACGCCCGAGCGCTCGAGATCATTGGCGCGATCCTGGATGTGCGCACGCAGCTCCTCTTCTACCTCGTTCTCGACCAGGGAACGGTGGAACAGCGCCGAGAGGACAGAACGGAGCGAGGCGAAGACCCTCATGTTTCCTCCGGCTGCGCCTTAAGCGCTGAGGCAATGGCGGCGACTAGACGGTTCCAGCCGTCCTCCTCCTGGCGCAAACGTTTCCGCCCGGCGGCCGTCAGCTCGTAGAACTTGGTCCGTCGATTGTTCTCCGACGTGTCCCAGTGAGCTTTCAGCAATCCCTGCCGCACCAGTCGAAACAGCGCGGGGTAGAGCGCCCCCTGTTCGATCAGCAGCGCTCCCTGTGAAATTTGTTCGATGCGCAGCAGAATGCCGTAGCCGTAGAGCGGGCCCAGAGAGACGGCTTTCAGAATGAGCAAATCGAGAGTGCCGGGGAGAATCTGCGCGTGTTCGGGCATCCAAGTATCCTAATCTACTTATGAAACTAAGCCCGCATTCCCGGCTTGTCAAGGAGAAAGTAGTGTAGAAGCGTCGCATTCGCCCGCACATCACGGGCGAATTGTCGACTAACTGGAAGTTACCGCCCAGAAAGCGGCCGGCGGGTCAACGTCTAGCCCGCCCCGCTTAAGTTAGCGCTTGTGGGGCAAGCCCCCGTACTCCAAGATGAGCCGCGCTGACGCAAGACCTTCGTAGCGGCGGTTTTTAGACCGCTAGCACTTTTGAGGCTCGCGTCAATGGCGGACGAAAGTGCGCCGCTACAAATGCTGAAGCGAACACATTCTCAGGATTGGGGATTTGTCATCACAGAGGACGTGATCAGTGATGGTGTGGGACTCCAGACGGGCTCACTCACGCTGGTCTGTGCATGTTCGCGATACCAGAGCGCTTCACTCGCCCTTTGCCACAAGCGCGTTCCAATCCACACGAGGATCATCAACTGACTCAATACGAAGGCAAGGATATTTGACTGCGGACTGAGATTCATCATCCAGACGCGCAGGCCAATCGCAAAGACAAGCAGGCCGATTATGGCGATGCGAAGGTAGAGCCACAGCAGCGAAAAAAAGTTGTGCCAAAGCACGCGGGCCGCGTGACGTAGCGCTTTGTGCATTCTTCTTTCGTCATCGGCGACGGCGATGATTTCCGCCAAGTCAAACCACAAACGCACGATTGCGAGCAGCAAGAGAATCACCACGCTTGATGCTACAAAGAAATACACAGCAGGGAACGGCGAGATTGAAACCTCCTCAATGTGGTCGTAAAGCGCGCCTACACCCGCACCTATGGCACCGATAGGAAGCAGCACAATCGCGAAATAGATCAGAAGACGAACGAAGCGCCAGAAATAA
>Ga0208603_1000028_pt1 | contig 20630 bp, 24 predicted proteins | sample MicForSoSWNC24_M_FD_188001 | JGI IMG/M metagenome (GOLD analysis project Ga0208603, IMG submission 188001) | Forest soil microbial communities from Harvard Forest Long Term Ecological Research site in Petersham, Massachusetts, USA - MetaG HF008... | ecosystem: Environmental > Terrestrial > Soil... | reverse complement strand
GAGGCCGACGTATCCGGTCGCCTCCGTGTACGAGCTGCTGTTTGAGCCATACGCAATGAGCACCTTGTTATTCGGCAGTAAGGTTGCAGTGTGGAGGCCGCGCGCCTCCTGCAAACTTTCGGTAGGCGTAAATCCGCTGGAAGATGTGGTTACGGTAACCGTGGCGCTCGCGGTGACCGTGGTTTCTTCGCTACTGGCAGCGACAATGTGGTAGAAACCTCCGGCGCTCGGAGCGGTATAGAGCCCGGCGCTGCTGATCGTCCCACCGGCCGTTTCCTGAACGGTGTAATTCACATTCGTAATGGTCAGGCCTGAGACAGTCGCCGAAAACGTCTTCGTTCCAGCGGGATGAACTGTTGCCGCTGCGGGATCGAGCGTCACCTGAGGCGTCGGAACGGTAACTAGGGCCTCTCCCGAGGTGGAACTAGCCTGGCTCGTCGCTACGACATGAAACGTGCCGCTCCCATTTGGGGGTGGCGTGTAGACACCGGCGCTGTCGATTGTGCCGCCGGAGCTTTCGGTCACGCTCCAAGTGACCGCGCTGTTGGTCGTGCCAGTGACCGTGGCCGTGAATGTTTGCGTGGCATCGCGAAAGACGGTGGCGGTACTCGGGCTGACGCTCACGATGACGAGCGGCGGGGGAGGAGGAGCAGGAGGAGGTAAAGTCGTCGAACGGCTCCCACACGCGTTGAGGAGGCCTAGCGCAAAGACTAAGAGTGCGGCGGATATAGAGGATTTCATGTGCCCTCGCAATAGCGCAGTAGTTCCAAGGCATCGCCGCACGCTGCGTTGCGCGACATTGCTGCAAAGCGGGTTCTGGAGCAATGGCGAGTGCGTGGTCTGTGGCTGACTTTTTTCTGACCGCGCAGCGCTATGAGGTCAGGCGGGTTAGACGAGTGCAAATATTACATCGGCGGCAAGTCGTTAGTGGTAGACTCCCGCCAATCTGGTGCCGGTAAGCCCAAATGGAAGTTAGCGACCGAACCCGACGTATGCGGTTTGATGCCTTCGATGTGGATGTGCGTGCAGGCGAAGTGCGCAAGCACGGTATCCGCCTGAAGCTTCAGGTCCAGCCTTTCCAGGTACTCCTGCTGTTGCTGGAGCATCCGGGCGATGTGGTTACCCGCGAGGAGCTTCGCCAGAAACTCTGGCCCGGCGACACTTTTGTCGACTTCGATACCGGTCTGAACAGCGCGGTCAAGAAGTTGCGCGAAGCTCTTGGCGATTCAGCTGAAGAACCCAGGTACATCGAAACTCTGCCGCGACGTGGATACAGGTTTGTCGCGCACGTCGAAAATGGGTCTTCGGCCTCCGTCTCTGCTGCGCCGGTCCCCGCCTCGACAGCCTCTGGAGAGCCGGTTTCCGTCGAGCAACCACCCGCGACGGCTCCCGCTTTAGCGACAACTTCAGGAACCAGGAGCAAGTGGCGAGCATGGATGGCGGCTGGCGCTGCCGTGCTGATGCTTGTTGCCGCTGTCGTTGCATGGCGAGTGTATTTCAAGCGTCCTGTGCTTACGAACACCGACGTGATCCTCGTCACGAACTTCGTCAACAAGACAGGTGATCCGATCTTCGACGGCACGCTCGACAAAGCGCTCGAAGTGAAACTTGCCGAGTCGCCCTTCCTGAGCGTCTTCCCCGCGGCAGACGTCCGAACATCGATGCAGATGATGCGGCGCGATCCAAGCGAGCGAGTGACGCCCGAGCTGGGCATCGAAATCTGCAAACGGCAGGGACTGAAAGCCCTCGTCGCCCCGGAAATTGCCGCCTTCGGAAACACTTACCTAATCACCCTGGAAGCGATCGACGCGCGCACCCAAAAGGTGATCGCGCGTCGGCAGGAGGTGGCCGAAAACAAGGACAAGGTGATCGCCGCACTGGGAAAAGCGGGATCGCAACTGCGAAGGCAGTTGGGCGAGAGCCTGAGTTCACTCGAAAAATACGACGCGCCACTCGATCTGGCGACTACGAGTTCGCTTGAAGCCTTGCAAGCCTACCGCACGGGACAAGCGCTTTTTCGCTCTGGAAAACAGAGTGAGGCCATTCCGTACTTCGAGCGGGCTATCGAACTGGATCCCGAGTTCTGTTCCGCTTATTCCGTTCTCGGCACCGCCTATTTCAGCGTGATCAACGATGAAGCAGCCCGAAAGAATTTTGCGAAAGCCTATGAGCTAAAGGACTCTCGGCTCACGCAGGAAGAAAATTTCCAAACTACCGCTCTCTACCACTCCTACATTACGGGCAATCTGGAAAAAGAGATCACCGTGCTAGTTCTGTACCAGCAGGCCTACCCACGCAGCGCTTTCGCTGCCAACCGGTTGGGAATCGCTTACGCGACGATCGGCAAAAAAGACGAGGCCTTGCGACAGTTCAATCGCGCGATCGAACTTTCTCCCGTGCCTTCCGCTCAGTACTACTCCAACGCCAGCCAGGCGCTGATGACTCTCGACCGGTTAGATGATGCGAAGGACTTGCTTGGCCGCTGGCAGAAGGTAGGCTCGCTGAATCCGTTTGAAAGAGATGTGCTCTACCGAATTGCCTTTTTTCAGAACGACACCGACGCGATGGCGCGGTATGCCAGCCAGACGCCGCCCGATGATATGCACTGGCGCCAATTGCAGATGCAGTTCGCATTCTTGCGTGGCGACATGAACCAGTTCCGTTCGCTGAGTGAGGGCCTGGTGAACGAAGACCTCCGCGCCGGCGAAAAAGAAAACGCAGCCAACGAGCTTGCGCTGCGCGCTCAATTGGAATCGCTTCTCGGAAATTATGACCTGGCTCAAAAACTCTGCCGGCACGCCTCAGATCCGGGCAACTTCAGCTCCTCGGAGCTCTGGCGCTGCGCCGAGGCGCTCGGGGAGGCCGGCGATTTCATGGCTGCGGAAACCTTAGCGGCAAAAATGGGAGGAATGGATCCGGAGGATACGATTGAGCAAAACGTGAAGCTGCCGCTGATCCGTTCAATCGTTGAGCGACGCCGAGGAAACGCAATCAAGGCCCAGGAATTGCTCGCGCAAGCCGAACCATACGAATATTCGCTGGACGTTTATTACCGGCGAGCGCAAGCCGATCTGGCTGCGGGAGACTCTGGCAACGCGATCGTGGAGTTCAAGCGCATCGTGCTCCACCGCGGATGGGGTTGGTGGCCGGTTTACTTTCCGCTCGCTCAACTCGGGATCGCGCGCGCCTACGCGATGCAGGGAGATCACGAGAGCAGCCGCAAAGCGTACGACGATTTCTTCACCACCTGGAAAGACGCGGATCCGAGTATCCCCATCCTCCGCCAGGCCAAAGCCGAATACAACAAGCTCGCGCCCGCAGCAGCTCCGCCGGCTTCAGCGGCGGTCGCAAAGAATTAGCGCTTCATTCTTCACGCTCGCCCTGCCGACGGAATTACCGGGACTTCTAAGGGGCATCCGAAGCGACACAAGCAATGTAATCTGGCGTTCTAAGGCCAGTTTCCCACGTCTCCCGCGAAGTGACGCGGTAGGGACGTTCATCGCTGATCGCGCCCCGCACAGATCCGTACGAGCGCTTCTACGCATACGGCTCCCACCTTGGATGAGTAGCGAGGAAGCGAACTGTAGGATAAGGATGCAGACGCGGTTACTTGGAAACTGGCCCTCAACGTCTGGTAAAGCGAGTTCTCAGGCGCTGACAAGCAACACCGTCGCAGCTACGGAGCTCGTACTTTTTTGTGCTTTTCTCAGTGCTTACGCACTCGAATCTGTGGCGCAATTGACCGGAGGCGAATCCTTCGCGTTTACGAACGCAGCGACGCTGAAGCGCAGCTTACTCGCCGTCTCGAAGGCTGTGCCAAATTACTACGTGCTGAGCTTCTGTCCGGAATCGCCAAGCGCAGGGCTTCATAGGCTGGAACCGATGCTGAAGAACAGACCGGAGATCGAACTCTGGGCGCTCAACACGCGATTCACCGGGCCAGTGAAATCTAGTGCGATCGGAATGGTCACCGCTTGGCCCTAGCGTTAGTCTTTCTACCGTGACGGCGTCCCTTACGATCATCCGGCCAAAAGAATTCATCGTGATCGCTGCCGACAGTTGCCAGACAGATGGGTTCGGCAAACAGACCGGAAGTTCTTGCAAAATTGTTTCATTGGGGAACTTCGTCTACGTTGCTAACAGTTTCATCTATCATGACGAGCCCCGCTTCGATTTAGCTGCGATCTTCAAGCGGATTGGAGCCGTGGAATCACTGAGCGAGCTTGTCGCGACGGTAGGAAAAGCTCGTTTCGGAACCTCTCACGAACGCGCTCGCTTTCGGACGGACGTGTGATAAAGCGGGGTTTATAGAGACCTTCAAGACTCGCAGGCCGCTTGGGATTACCATCGCCGGAATTGAGAAAGGTAAACTGGCCTCTGTTAATTTGGATTTTCAAATCGAGAATCTCACAGCTTCAAAACTTCGCTTGGCAATCGTCGAGAAGTGGTGTCCTGGACCCGCGTGTCCAGAAAACATCGCCACGAATGCAGTGGCAGAACCCGGATATCGTGCGCGTTTTCCGAAACAATGTCCGAGTTCTGGCTGGGCAGCCTTGAAACCGTTGTGAAATCAGCCGAGCGCTTTGTGCAAAATGCGATCGATGAAAAAGTACCAGGCGTCGCACCGCCTATCTCTGTTCTGGTCATAACAACGAGTGGTTTTGATTGGCGTAAGCGCGGGCTGTGTGCGAATGGCGAAGGCGCCTAATCGCGGCCTACGACGTATGCTGTACGGGCCATTCTCGCCGATTCGGTGTACAATGTCGCCGGTTTTGGAAGTGCTGGGCCTGCCAGTAAGATTCTGAGCTTTGCCTCAGAATCTATCTTTGCTCGAAAGGACGAATCGGTGAATAAGAGAATTGTTGTCTTCGCACTTTGTTTGGCCATCGCGTCCCCATTATTATTTGCCCAGAAAAAGGAAGACGAGCGTCTTTCGAATTCAGCCACGGTCCTGCGCGAGATCTCCGGAGGAGACAAGGGTCTTCCCACAAGCATTGTTGACCAGGCCGTCTGTGTCGTCGTGTTCCCCAGCGTCAAAAAGGTCGCCGTCGGCATCGGAGGCAGTTACGGAAGAGGCGTGCTGATCTGCCGCAACGGTGCGGATATGAAGGGCGACTGGGGCGCTCCCGCAATGTACAAGCTTGATCAGGCCAGCATCGGCGTGCAGCTCGGCTCTACCGCGACTGATTTTGTACTAGTGGTCATGAATAGCCACGGCGCGCAGCAGATTCTGAACGCAAAAACCAAGCTCGGCGCAGATGCTGCGGCCGCTGCCGGCCCCACCGGCACGCAGGCCACGGGTTACAATGCTGCTTCGATGAAGGTAGACGTTCTCACCTACTCGCGGACCAAGGGCCTCTTTGCCGGCATCTCCCTGGTGGGCGCTTCGATGGAGACCGATGATGACGCCAATAAAGCCCTGTACGGCAAAGCGATTAGTGCGAAGGACATCGTGCAAGGCGGCCAATCCGCTGTGCCGGCAGCCAAACCGCTGGTGGATGAGCTCGATTCGATTTCATCCGCTCGCAAGAGCTCCTAGAACGTCGGAGTGTCTAGCCGACCGCGGACGGCCGCGGTCGGCCGCTTGGCTCCTTACTGAAGGGCACAACTGATATTCCAGCCGACTCGAATTAACAGCTCGGGTTCTGCCTGGGCAGCCTTGAAACGACGGGCTTCTGAAAAAAACAGGATGCGAGAATCACAGATACTAGCAACGCTGCCCGCCAGGGGTGCCGGCAGCTGGCGCACCCCGTCACGCCGGGCGCGCATGTCATAGCGCAGCTCCCTAGATCTTAGCCCGCCGCAGCCCACTCCTTTGCTAGTTCTTCAGCGAAGCTGCTGTAGGTTCTCGGCTGGTGCCCAAGCAAGGCCGCAAAACGCGCCGTTTGATCCTCTGTGTTGCTGAATCCATGCTCGACGTAACCCTGAAACATGACTCGAATATCGTAGGCGACCCAACTCGGACTCCCTGTTTTCCGCAGTTGCGCTTCAAAGGCATCGAAGTCTCCGTGTCCGGCGTAAGTGATCTTTTTGCCCAGCAGCTTCGACCAGGTGGCTGCCGCCGCGGGACCAGTCAACATCTCTGACGAAACCAGGTCGTACGTTTTTCCCTGATGGCCTTCTTCTGTCAGCGAAGCTGCGGCCACCTCCGCAATGTCGCGAACATCCGCCACGGCCAGGCCCTGGTTTCCCGCGGGGACCGGATACACGCCGGGCCCGGTTAACACAGGCTTGAGCCGCCGCTCATTCTGAACAAAGTACCCCGGCCGCAGAATCGTGTAGGGTACCCCGCCCACGCGAATCGCTTGCTCGACGACATGCTTGGCAGCGAAATGCGGCACATCGAGAAACTGATCCGCCTTGAAGACGGAAAGGTACGTCACATGCTTCAGACCCGCCTTCTTTGCCAAGCCATAAGCAGTAAGAGCTTGCGTGAACTCATCGGGGACATTGCCAATCAGCTGGAACAACTTGTCGACTCCCCTGAGCGCTTCCGCTACCGAGACCGGATCACTCAGGTCGCCGAGAGCGATCTCTACCGCGCCAGAAAACGTACCTGGCTTGGGCTGCTTGCGTGTCAGAGCCCGCACATGCGCTCCGCGCTGAAGAAGCGCCTTGACTAGCTCGCCGCCTACGGTGCCCGTTGCCCCTGTAACAAGAACGTTCATTGATTTCTCCCACCGCGGCTGCCTGCCGCTTCTGAATTTGATACGAAATGAAGTCGCCGTCCTTGACGAAATCGGATGCGGGATCTCGTTACGTTGGCTCAACGATCCCGTTCTCAAGTGAGCGTCCACAGCGGGGCCGTAGCGCGGCAATGCCCAGCTCAGGGTAGCTTGTCGAAAAAGAGATAAAGGGCCGCAATCCGGCCGTCCCGGGAAATGATGAAGTCAGTCCCGGCGTAAGCTGGCGCCTCGCCGGGGCGGCCCGATACCCATTTGACCCGCCCGCCATTGCCCAATTCCTCGGGCTCGGCAATGGGTTGATATTGAAAGTCAGGGTGAGTAGCCTTGATCGCACCCGCCACGCGATCGATCTCGTCGCGGCCACGGTAGACGCCTTTGGGCTCGTAGAACACGCCATCTTCGGTGAAGATCTCCTCGATGGCCGCACGCCGCCGTGCCCGGTCATTTTCACCGAAGACGTCGCGAAGATTGCGGATCAGCAAGGTCGATATACTGTAGGACATGTTTTCTCCTATCGCATTCGCGTCATGACTTACTTAACGTTGAAGGATCGCCGTGAACGCCGAACGCACACTCCAAGTCGTAAGAAACCATAAAACCGCAACGACGACAGCCAGCGGCAAACCCGCAGGCGCCATGAAAATGTGAAAGCAAAGTATGTTGACAATCACGGCCCCCAGAATCGTCAGTGCCAGAGGCACGTACCGATTCGCAAGCAACAGGACTGCGGGCACTATTTGTAGCAGGAAAATCACCACGTAAAACCGGGACACGAAGAGGGCCCGAAGAACTGCGCTGCAACGCCCGTAGGCGGCGGCGTGGGAATAAAGTGAAGGAACCCGTTTAGCCCGAACGTCAAAAAGATCAAACCGAGCAGGTACCGTGCGATTGTAGAAGTGATCTTCATGCTCATCTCCTAGAATGTATTAGAGACGCCGGACACAATGCGGCGCCGGTCACTTTCAAGGTCAAACATGGCGGTAATCCCCTGGCTCCCGCATGCAGATAGTCAGGAGCACTCACATCGATGTCGTTTCTATCGATATCGATACATATGATGTCGAGTATACTAGGCGGGGATTCATTTTTTATGGAACGCGGAAAAACCCCGGAAGCCACTCACACCCTGCTCGTTATGTTGAAGGTTTTACGGGCGATCCGTGACTTTGCTCTCCCTTTTATTCTCAAGGAGACCTTGGGGGAATCGGATTTCCGGGTCCTTGAAGTTTTGCTGCACAAAGGGCCGATGCCCGTTAACGTTATTGGCCCGAAGGTAGATCTCAACCCCGGATCGGTAAGCGTGGCAGTCGATCGGCTCTACAAGAAGGGGTTGGTCAGTCGTGTGGGGAGCGAGAGCGATCGCCGCGTTCGCACTGTTTCGCTTACGGAGAAGGGACGCCGAGTATTCGTTCCGATCTTCCGCCAACACGCCGCTCTCATCAAACGTGCATTTCAGGATGTCTCGCCCGAGGAGCAGCGCCAGTTGGAAAAAGTACTGAAGAAAATCGGAAGACGCGCCGAAGAATTGGGCGAACAAGAGAGCCACCGTTAGGATCGTGTCTTTGACATATTTAGGTGGCGCTCTGGATTCTGGATTGGAGCCAAATCGCCTATTCAAGTCCGCTGGTAGGAAGTTACCTCCGCGCTTGACATCGACTCTGGAGGGATTGCGGACAGGCTTATCGGCTAGTGGTAAACGCATTAATCTCAATGTCCGATAACGCGACTCGTCGAGCACTGCGAGTCATTGGAAGGTCGTAGACAAGTTTATTGCGTGTCGCCATGTGTATCGCACTGAACTCCGTCCGAGCGCCTGTCGACAAGTTACGTCCGAGGCCGCACCGAGTAGAAGCCTCTCGATCTGAAAGAATCTTCCACCCCAGTGGGCTACTCATTTAGAGTTGCAGCTGTTGATCGCATAGCCTCGCGCAGCCATACGTGGCGCGGATCGCTGTTGAGTCTCGGATGCCAAGCCATCAGAAAATGAAACGGATGCAATTCGCGTGGTGCTTTCACAACGCGCAAGTCGCGATTTCCTCTAATGACTGACTGCATGCCACTGGTTACCGTAAGCACGAGTTCTGTGCCGGGGAGGCATTGCAGGGCCACGCCGAAGTAAGGCAGTCGAATACACGAACTGCGTGTGGCGCCGATAGCCGCCAGCTGCTTGTCCGGGATCGTCTGCACACCGGCATAGGTAGATACCACGATGTGGCTCGCCGACAGGTACTGCTTAAGCGACAACCGGTCGCCAAAGCGGCTGCCACGCGCGACGGCACAAATCCAATCCTCCCGATAAAGTCTTTCGGAGTGAAAATGTGACGGCAGGAGTCCGTCATCTATGTGCAGCACAAGATCGACTTGTCCGTGCTCCACTAATTCCGCGATGCCGCTCTGCCAGGGAAGGAATTCAAACTGCACTTGGTAGCGCCCGTTTGCATACTGCCGGCACAAGCGGGGGAGCATAACTGTGCAGACGTTATCAGGGCCTGAAATGCGGAAGTGACTCTTCTCCCGCGTTGGATCGAACATGTTCGGCGCAACGAGATTCTCCATCCTAGGTAGTAAGCCCTCAAGCTCTTGGAGAATCTTGCGGCCCCGCAACGTGAGTTCGAAGCCATGTGGCGACCGGAGCAGAAGGTCATCTTGAAACATGGCCCGGGCGCGCTGCAACGCACGGCTCACCGCGGGCTGGCTCAGCAGAAGCCGGGATGCTGCTGCCGTGACGCTCTTCTCCTCCGCAATGGCAGCAAACGTAATCAGGAGGTTCAAGTCGATTTGGCGTAGTTTCTCTAGACGCATGGCGGCCATGACCATTATGCATGAGTCGAATGGGGTTGTCTGGCCATCTTTGACTATGTAAGTCAGAAGGGTCGACCAGGAGAATTCAATGCAACGGGGAAACGATTTGCAACAGAAGCGGGTGGCCGTGGTGGGTGGGTCGTCGGGGATTGGTTTGGCAGTGGCCCAACAGGCGGCCTCGCAGGGAGCCAAGGTCGTCATCGTCTCCAGTAATGCGGAACGAGTTCAGAAGGCCGTTGAGTGTCTCGGTGGCGAAGCACAGGGGCAGGCGCTCAACGTCTCGGACGAAGGAGCCGTTACCACCTTTTTTGCGAAACTTGGCAGTTTTGATCATTTGGTATTCACCGCCGGCGATAGCCTGCATTTGCACGAGCTTGCTGCTACCGATCTCCAACAGGCTAGACGTGCCTTTGAGCTGCGCTACTGGTCAGCACTCGCCGCGGTCAAATACGGAAGCCCGCATATTCGCAAAGGTGGCTCTATCGTGCTCACGACTGGGATCGCCGGCCAACGCCCGCAAAAAGGATGGGTAATTGCGGCAAGTGTTTGTGGAACCATCGAAGCACTAACACGTGCCCTAGCGGTCGAGCTCGCGCCAATACGGGTCAACGCAGTGTCTCCCGGAGTCGTTCGCACGAACCTCTGGCAGACCATGAGTGCGCCTGAGCGGGAACGTCTATTCGAAAGCGTGGGCAACAGTCTCCCTGTTGGCCGAGTCGGCGAGGCTCCCGAGATCGCGCAAGCCTATCTGTTCTTGATGCAGGAAGGATTTGCTACTGGGCAGATCATTGTCGTTGATGGCGGCACGCTCCTGGTTTAGCACTGTTTTCATTACCACTCCTGATGCCGCAACAGGGCGGAAGCTGCTGCGCCGCAGCGACGCGACTTTATCGTCCACTGAGACTTGCAGCATTCGGGAAAGCGAGTACTGATCGCTTGCTCTCTTTTCAAAGGAACGGCTTCCGTTTTGCATGTCATATGGCGATTGCCAATCAGGTTTAGCCAGCGTAGTGCCTCGCGACGAAGCTCGGGACTAGGCGAAGACACAAACAAGCGATAGAACGGGTCCGCACATGCACCAATGACGTCGAAGACGGATGGAAAGTATGCTGCTGCGTCCCCCGTCATACCAGGCGGTGGAGGCGGCACGCCCAGCGCAGCCCTCTCCAGTTCTTGCGCTATCGCTTCCTATCGCTGTTCGGGCAAGGCTTCGGACAAGTCGCGAAGCGAGCCGGACGGGGATTCGGACGCCAACTCGACGTCAAGTGCGTACACCGGCATCGCAACGGTCCAGTCAGATTCATTTCGCTTGAGGAAAACTAAGTAACGTTTGCGCGTTTGGAAATCTGCAAGCGGCGGACCGGAATAACCGTATCCTCTTGCCCCGTCCGAATGAATCGTATACCTGGAGAATTGAAGCTCCTTTGCGGTTTTCCCCTGAAAGACTCGATCCACGCCGAGACGGGCGATCTTCGCATTAAGTGTCTCACCGTTTACGATTTGCAATCCGCGTGGCGACGACGATTCAATGGTTCCGGATACAACCAAATCGGAAATCCGTCGGCGCTGAAGGAAATCACCCGGCATCGTCCACGGCATAGAATGCGTTTCGCGCACGACCGTTACGTTTTCACACTTCACACTTCGAAATTCGGTACAGCCCATCGACGTAGTGCTCTCGAGCCACGAAGCGCTCCAAGGCGAACTTGCAACGAGCAAGGCTCCTACTGCAGCGAAAAATAAGAACCGAGCAGTGATGCGCATGGCCTGATTGTGGGTATTTGCCAAGAACTTCGCGATGAACTCGACAGAATAGAGGCCGTGAGTGACGACAACTAGGATGTCTGATATCTCTTCGCGGCTACTCCTTCACGTGCGCCAGCGGAATCTGCGAAAACAATTGCAGATCGATCATCATATTCAGCCGTCGGTCCAACTGAAAAAACGTGGCCGCCTTCCTTCCCGGCAACACCTCGCTTACCACCGGCACATAATTCAAGCGCAGCGCCTGCGCCTTACCGTCCGCCTCCAGCCAGTTCCGCACATAAATCAGTGCATCCTGGTCTGACATCGTTTCCCACATCTCCGCGTACTGCTTCAACAGCGCATACTTCTGATCGTTCACTGCTTGCAAGTCCTTCACGTAATGGTTGTAGATCGGCCAGAACTTCTGCCCCTCCGCTTCCGATAGCGACATATTCTGCCCAATTACCTGCATTTTCATCGCACGCAGATCTCGGCGCAGCAAAGCAATGTCCTCGTCCGACACCGTCGGCGAGATGACCCTCTGCACGATAACTTGCTGCTGCTGCACCGCTGCCCCCGCCCCAGCGGTCCCCCCACCCAACGCCGTCGCCACCACCATGCCCGCAACAAACGCCGCGACCAATCCCGCCGCTCCCGTCATTTTGCGCTTCATAAATCTTTCTCCTTACCTTGGCCCGCTTGCCACCAAGAACCAGCGAGAACAGCAAGAGTGCATGTTCTTACCAGGCGTTTCTAATTCTTTCCCTGCTGGACCCGAGCTGTTGAGGGCGGAACATGGCCCTTCAGCCGCATGTAAAGGACGATGTTGCCGTAATGCTCGTTATTATGTGCGATGTTGTAAATCAGCACGGCGCCCCGGACGGTATTGGTCGACCCCGTGCCAACAACATTCGCAATCTGCGCGGGCTGAATGAAGTTAGCGTCGGTGGTGGCTGCATACACCCGGTCGCAATAGACGAGCGAATCGTTCAACGCCTTAACGAGTGCGGCCTTGGCAGTGATCTGCTCGTAGTCAGCGGTTGCTGGCGACTTTTCGCCCGCAGCTTGCGCGCAGAAGAAGAAGTTCGAATCGATCACGTGACCGATAATTTGACCGAAGGTCCGGACCTGCGGCGTCGGTCGAAAGGCGTATTCATCCGCAGGCATGTTCTCTGCCGCCTCCGCTAAGTCTCGGCGAATCGCCGCGTGCATCGCCTTGGCAACGCCCGCCAGCGAGGGCGACAACTCATCGGGATAGCCAACGTCCGTCGTTTGAGCGGAGGCGCTCGGCAAAGTCACATACGCAAAGACAAAAGCCAACATAAGCAGACGCAGCATCGGGTCGTCTCCGTTCAGCGTGCGAATCGTTTTGGCCAGCGCGGCTCACTTATAAACTGCTATAAACTGCGACAAGAGAGTGTTGTCAAGTCTAATCGCCAACTTCTGATCAACGCGGTAACCGGAAATCTGCAATTCAGTGATCGGACTCCTGGGCGAGACCAGTGAATTCAACGCGGGCGCATATGGGCGCGCGGCCGGCTGAAGAGTTTGTTTACTTCAAGCTTGAATCGTTAACTTGCTTCCGAAAACCCTTGCGCTTTGATACCCCCGGCCTCTAAAGCCTTTAGCTGATTCCGCCAGTACGGCCTCAGCGCTTAGCATTGGCCCGTAAAATGGGCTGCGTTTATACGCGCCAGTCGCAAGGAGCGCGGAGTACAGAGGTGCAAGTGGTTTACTACCTTTGGTTTTTCTCGATGATCGCGTTAATTGATGGATTCCTGGGATTTGGCGGCGTAGCGTCGAGGCTCGTCGAAGTGAGACACGTATTCCGCAGACCTTCATCGTTGCGTCAGCAATCGTAATCGGGCTTTTGCTCCTGGCTATCGGGGGATGCCACTTCGCGCAAGGTCGAAAGCGCAAACGCCTAGAGGACCGAACAGGTCCTGACCTTGAGTCTAAGCCCCGTAGCTGATCCGCCGCTAGCGGGACTTTAATTGACGAACAGGCCCGGACAAGTGCAGTCTCAGTATTCGGTTGCGCTACCTATCAACTTGAATTTGCTCAACCTCGATTGAATTTCGATTGAGGCCTGCCATGCTTTGCGATCCCGCTGCTAAAATGGAGTTCGAATCGAGGAGAATCAGCATGAGCCAGGTCGACGACTTGCTACGACGCAACAAGGAATTTGCTGCTCAGCAGTCTGCTGCGGGCACGCTGATGCCCTCGCTTCCGCTGGCGATGCCCAATGTAAGGGCGATCATCATCGGTTGCGCTGATATGCGCGTGGATCCGGCTCACATCCTTGGAACTAAACCGGGCGAGGCCGTCGTGCTGCGCAACATCGGCGGTCGAATAACTCCGGGGTTGTTGGAGCAGTTGGGGCTGCTCGGGCGAATCGGTCAGGTTGCCGGGGAGATTCCGGGAGGCGGTGGGGAGTTTCATCTCATCGTGCTTCAGCACACCGACTGCGGCATCACTCGGCTGGCCGGCGATCCCGCCATGCTGACGCACTATTTCCAAATACAGGAAGGCGAGCTCAGGACCAAAGCGGTCACCGATCCCCGCGCGGCGGTTGCCGTCGACGTCGCTGCGCTCCGGGCGGTTCCCGCATTGCCCGCCACTTGGCTTGTATCGGGCCTCGTGTACGACGTGGCGACCGGACTTGTTGAGATCGTCGTACCGCCTGCGCCAATTCGTACTACGTAAGATTTCTGACCAACGCCCTGACTAGAGTCCGGTAAGGTGCCAGCTACGCGGTTTTCGCGCGGCAGAAAATGGCGTTAGGATACGAGCGGGAGGTCGTATGCCGGTCAATCCAACGCTTTCGCCCGCTCGGGAGCTTGTCGCCACCAATACTGCTCATTTTCCGAATGAGAGTGCGGAATACCGCGCAACCAGAAATGAGCTTCTTGTAGAAGAAATAGAACTGCGCCGGCACATCGAGCGGGTAGCAGCGCAACGGCGCGCGCTACGCCGGGGCGGCGAGGTACCGCATGACTTCGAGTTCGTCTCTGAGATTGGTCCGATTCATCTTTCCAGCCTGTTTGGCGACAAAGACACACTGATGGTTTACAGCATGATGTGCGGTGCAAAGCGCACGGCGCCGTGTCCGATGTGCGCATCTTTTTTGAGCTCCTGGAATGGCACTGCCATCAATTTGCGCGAGCGGTCAGCGATCGCCGTCACGGCGCGCTCGCCCATAGGCCGGCTGCTGGACTACAAAAAACAGCGTGGCTTCACGAATCTGCCCTTTGTCTCCGACATGTCCGGCGAGTACACACGCACCCACGTCAATCCGGACGACGCCGACGTACCCGGCTTTAGCTTTTTCAGCCGACGCAACGGAAGGGTTTTCCACTACTACAGCGGCGAAATGAGCGGTGCGATGGCCGACCCCGGCCAGGACCCGCGCGGTGGTCCAGACCTCGACCCTCTTTGGCTGATGCTAGATTTGACGCCCGAAGGTCGCGGCACCGACTGGTACCCGAAGCTTCAGTACAACCATAAATAGCCGGAGATTTCCTGTCGCAGATGGGCGGTAGTCAACCTTCTGGGCTGGCTTCAAGGAATGCCGGGAGGAAACGCTAGGGTGAAGCCACGAATCCTAGTTGCTTTATTCGCATCCACCGGTGGATAAGCTGAACGGAGATTTCAATGTCGGATGAAATAGAACTTCTGAAGCGAGTTTACGATCGGTTCAACGCTCGCGACATGGCAAGCGTGCTCGCGGCCATGCACGAGGACGTCATGTGGGCAAATGGAATGGAAGGCGGCCACGTCCACGGAGTCGATGGAGTGCGCAAGTATTGGACACACCAGTGGGGGATGATCGATCCGCACGTCGAGCCGATCGAATTTTCGAATGGCCCCGAGGGGGAAGTCGTTGTGGAAGTCCATCAGGTAGTCCGCGATCTCTACGGCAACCTTCTCGCGGATAAAATGGTCGGTCACATGTTTCGAATCGAAAACGGGGTAATCAAGCGCTTCGATATCCGCGGCCAGTGAGGTTGACACTACCCTGCAGGTCCCGATTAGGCGGTAACCGGGAATTGAGGACCTGCTTCCAATGGACGGTTATCCATGTTCAGACGATGGGGAATCGTCGCACTCGTGCTCGTTTGCTGTCTTACATGCTCCCTTTTTTACCTGTTCCTCATGGGAAGGCTTCTGAATGTTGTCGTGCGCGTCGTGGAAGTCGTCGTCAGACTCGGAAGGAAGTAAGAAATCAGAGGCGTCAGCACAAATCACTCTCTGGGATACCTTCAACCGGCTCTAGGCGTCTGATCAAAGCGGAAATCTTCCATGTAGATTTTCGAGTTTCGGCGTCCTCCAATGACGCGCCACACCGAAACCATAGTTTCCGTGCTGACCAAACTCCTGTAACATGCGCGACTGACAGTGACAGGAGGAATTGCCGATGAAGCCGATAAAGATGAATAGCATGAGTTCACTTGCTCTACTGATCTTGGCCGCCAGTATTTCGGTTACACCAGCGCACGCGCAGGACACGGCAAAACAGGGCTCGGCGCCAAAGCCGGCTCCGAGCACGTCGCAAGCCGTGCTGGAACAGTGGAACGACATCGGACGCAAACTGATCGCGATGGCGGAAGATTTCCCTGATGATAAGTACGATTTCAAACCGACTCCCGCGGTGGGGACCTTTGCCCAGCGACTGATCCACGCTGCCCACGCGAACGAGTTTTTTATTAATGCAGTGCAGGGTCAGAAGATGCCTGAGATGGCCGATCCCAAACGCGAGCAGTTCAAAACTAAATCTGACGTGGTCGCATTCGTGAAGAAATCATTTGCAGATGGGGCCGCGGCGATCAAAGCCAAAGGCGACAAGGGCATGTCCGACCTAGTCGTGGATCCGTTCGAAAACGAACAGACACGAATCAGCGATTTCGCCTATGGCTTCGTCGAACATTCAGGAGAGATCTACGGCCAGCTCACGGTTTATTACCGTGTGGCAGGCTTGGTGCCGCCCGAGTCGCGCCCGAAGAAGTAGTGCAACAAAACGCGATTACCGGTGCGGTTCGTTACGGAGCCCAAGTAACCGGTAAGGCGACTTGCCAGGAATTAAGCGACTAATGCAATTGTGGTCGCGGCCGTGTGATTCGAGCAATCGTCAGCAGGACCAAGAAACTTCCGGCGCAAAATTCAAGTAGCTTCATATTGCTCGGCGTTCGTGGTCCGCCGCGCGGCATATCGGTCGCCACCAGCACTACTTTCTTGTGGTTGGCGGGATCGTAGCGCACGACGATCGGCGTTCCTTGGGGGTGCGCATCCACCCACTTCTCGAACGGCGCAATCTGGTTGGGCGGGTATTGCCAAACTTGCGGCGAAGGAACGTTCGTCGAATAGACGTTCGCCACATTTTGCTCAGCGCCTACCGCGTAGCTCAATCGGCAATGGATGTAGTACGTCCGCGGACCGCTGCTCGTCTGATCTAGGCCGCATGTGTCAACGCGCGCCGTCACCTCCGGCCATCGCGCCTGGGCGTGCTCCTGCCAAGCTTGTGCCGCCGTCACCACCGAGGCGAAGATCGTGCACAGCCCTGAAAGGAGAACCAGCACCGCCAATCCCAAATACATCAATTGTCCTTTTGGCGCTGCTTCTGTCGTCATCTCCGGCTCCACGAAACCTCATTCATGGTAGCTGTGCATTTCAGCCTGGCGCAAAACTTCTGGATTTGACGACCCTGATTAATCACCTACAATCCGGTCGGCCACTCCGCGTTTCGAATATGAAGGGGGACAATGTGAAGAACCCGGTACCGCCAGGTGCCGTTCGCTACGGTACGCAGTTCTCAGGGGTGGTGGCACCAGTCTCAAATGGGGATCTTGCGGTGCTGGGGCATCCCTCCATATTTCGTCCCGAGCACCAGATTCGCGAAACTCAAGGCACAGCAAAGAAATCCCAATATCAACGCGGAGCGGCCAAGTCGTCTCGATGCTGCCATGCCAACGATCCCCGCGATTCCGACGATAGCGCGTTATCAGGCGTTGTCCGTCTGCATTGCAGAACGAAGTGGTCAGATGTATTTTACGATTGGCGCTGAGACAACAGTACGAGTTCCAGGATCATCTGTGTACTGGGGGCAAAATGGGGCAACTTCCAAGCATCCGGTTTTCGCTCCGGATTTTACGCAAACACGCGAAGCTAGCCTGCATCGCTGTTTTTTCCCTGGCGATTGGCCTGGCTGCAGCGTCCGCGGGGCTCAGCACATTCCATGCCCTGCTGCTGCGGCCCCCTGCGGTTGTTGATCCAAACCGGCTATTAACACTTTACACAATCACGCCGAATGAACCGTTCAGCCAAGTTTCCTATCCGGATTACCGGTATTATCGCGACAACAATCGCGTGTTCTCCGGCCTCTGCGCGATTCCGTTCAGCATCGGCCTGCGGACGATCATCTTCGAAAAACGTGAGAAAAGCGGCCTCATCAACGCTGTGTCCGACAATTACTTCTCCGTTCTCGGGGTTCAACCTCTCCTCGGGCGCTGGTTTGCCACAGGCGACGACGACAAAGTGACGACGTCCGCGGTGCTGAGTTACGGCTACTGGCAATGGCTCGGGGCAGACCCGAACATTATCGGCAAAACTCTCAAGATAAATAACGTCACGCTAACTATTGTCGGAGTAGCGCCGCGGCGTTTTGTAGGAACCATCCTGAGCGATATTCCCGACCTTTGGCATCCGCTTTCCGCAACGACCGCGATCTCGCACCAGACGGATGACTGGCTCGCAGATCGCACCAGTTACTCTTTGAGTTTGATCGGTCGTATGAAGCTCGGCGTCACGCGCCAGCAAGCCCTGGCGGAGATGCAAAGATTGTCGCGACAGCTTGCCGTCGCTTATCCGGAAACCAACAAGAACCGGCTTGCCGCGCTGACGGAAACGAGCATGCTTCCGCCAAACGCAATGTCCAGCGCGAAGTTGATGGGCGGACTCATGCTGGCGATTGTTGTGCTCGTGCTGTTTGCCGCCTGCGCCAACGTGGCCAACCTGTTACTGGCGCTGGCCGTCGCGCGCCGGCCAGAAATCTTGATACGTGCCGCGCTCGGGGCCACTCGCATGAGTCTGGTTCGCCAGCTTCTTGTCGACAGCTTAGTGATTTCGGTTATGGGGGGAGTAGCCGGCTTTGCGTTTGCTGCTTATGGCCTCAGACGCTTGATCGACTTCAAACCATTTTTTCCCGGACTCGGCGTAATCCCTATTACTTTGGATTTCCGGCCTGACCTCACGGTTGTTTCTGTGATGGTCGCAGTCGTTTTCCTGGCGGGACTGTCTACAGGCTTGTTGCCCGGCCTGCACGCTTCTACGCCTAATCTCGCAGCTGCGCTGAATGGTGAGGTCGCCATCGGCGGAAGGCGCAAGGGACGGATGCGAAGTGCTCTCGTGGTGCTGCAGGTCACCGCTTGCACCGTGGTACTGATTGGAGTGGGTCTTTGCCTGAAGAGCCTGCATAATCTGCAGCAGGTAAAGGTCGGATATTCCGCTCGCAACGTCGCGCTTTATGCAATCGACGACCTACAGGCCGACGGTTACTCAGAACAACAGGGTCGTGCGCTATTTGCGCGGCTTCGCGAGGATGTAGGCGAGGTGCCCGGTATCGAGTCCATCAGCCTTGGGAACACTATCCCGTTTTCAGGCGGGACTAACACCGAACAGGTGCACATCACAGGTGTCCGTGATGACAACGAACACGGGGTGACCATTGGCTCCGGTGTTGTGGACGACCGCTATTTCTCTACACTGGGAATCCCAATTCTCGCAGGACGCACGTTCGCCGCTTCGGACACCGCGAATTCCCCGGAAGTCATCGTCGTCAACCAAACGATGGCGGCAAAATATTGGCCAAATCAAAACCCGGTTGGAAAAACAGTCCACATGGAAACTGGCAGCCGCCAAGCCACCGTGGTTGGGGTCGTGGGAGACATCAAGTATTCGGACATTGACGAGGCGCCGCAACCCTTCATGTACTACTGCCTGACCCAAAACTATCAGTCAGGTATGTATCTGCTGGTTCGCGCGAAGGGTGACCCGTCGCAGTGGATGGGAACGATTTTGGAGAACGTGCGCAAATCGGCCCCGGAACTAGGCCTTATGAGCTTCACAATTGAACAATGGCATCAATTCGCTTTGTACGTTCCACACTTGGCGGTGATTTGTACCAGCGCATTTGGACTGCTGGCATTTGTGCTGGCCGCCGTGGGGCTGTATGGTGCGGTCTTCTATTCGGTCAGTGAACGAACGCGGGAGATGGGAATTCGCGTCGCGCTTGGCGCGTCGCCGCGGGACTTGTGGAAATTGGTCCTGAGCCAGACCAGCGCCGTGACCATCATCGGAATCTTCCTCGGAATCGCTGGTGGAATCGGTGCAAGCCTGCTGGCGAGATCTCTGCTTTATCAGATACAGCCCATCGAATGGTTTGTCTTTCTCGGAGCGGCATTTACGATGCTCGTGATGACCGTCGTTATTGCCTATTCAGCCGCACGTCCCTGGATGCGGGTGGATCCGATGCAGTCTGTTCGCCACGTGTAGGGCGTTCAGCAACTTCCGGTTGTATCTCTGCGCCACGCTTCTGTACCCATGCGCCTGTGTAACTCTGGCAGGCGTAATCGGACAATAAGTGCCATTCCGATTAGGGCATCAATCAAAGCGCATCAGCACCGAACGGTTGAAGAGTCCTTGCTATTTTCGAAATCAAAAAATCTCGGGTAAAATCGTCCACGCGCGCCGAGTTTCGCTAGCTGGTCACGGATGCTAGGCGCCTGTTAGATCATCGCGCACGAGCGGGGCCTGACTATGCCTTCCACTGAAAAGCTCGACACTCACCACAAAGCGCTCACGCTGAATCTCAATGCATCCGCCTTCGGCTCTTTCGCCGAAATCGGTGCCGGACAGGAAGTCTCGCACTGGTTCTTTGTGGTCGGAGGCGCCTCCGCTACGGTCGCCAAAACTGTTTCCGCCTACAACAAGGAAGTCAGCGACGGTCTTTATGGCTCTGGATCGCGTTACGTATCCAGGCAGCGACTCGAGGCCATGCTGGACAAGGAATGGGCCCAGCTTCTCGCGGAGTTAAACAAAACTCGTGGGCCGCAAACTCGCTTCTTCTCGTTTGTTGACACCGTCTCGGCGCGTAACTTCGCAGGGACGAATGACCCGCATGGCTGGATCGGTCTGCGCTTTCAGTTGCAGCCGGGCGGCCCTCCCAACGACATCGTGCTGCACATCAATATGCGCGATGCTTCGAATGTCCTGCAGCAGGAAGCCATCGGTATTCTGGGCGTCAATCTCATTTACGCCGCGTTCTATCAAGTGCAGACCGAGGAGTCATTTCTGGCAAGCGTGGCGGAAGACGTCGTCAAGGAGCGAATCGAGATCGACGAT
>Ga0208603_1000027_pt1 | contig 20777 bp, 21 predicted proteins | sample MicForSoSWNC24_M_FD_188001 | JGI IMG/M metagenome (GOLD analysis project Ga0208603, IMG submission 188001) | Forest soil microbial communities from Harvard Forest Long Term Ecological Research site in Petersham, Massachusetts, USA - MetaG HF008... | ecosystem: Environmental > Terrestrial > Soil... | reverse complement strand
CTTTGCTGATTGGCTACAATCTTTCCCATGAGACTATCCGCTCGCAATCGTTTGGTCGGTAAAATCGTGGAGCTTCAGCTCGGCGACATCATGGCTCACGTCGTCGTGGAAATCGGCGACAATCAAGTCGAGAGCGTAATCACCCGCCGCAGCGCGGAAGAATTGAAACTAAAAGTCGGCGACACAGTTGCCGCCGTGATCAAATCCACAGAAGTAATGCTGCAGAAGGCCTAGCTTCCCTGACCGCAGTAAACAGGTGCATCACTCGCTCGCGTTCTCATCAATTAACTACCGCGATCTGACCTTGGCCTGAAGCATTCAGTCACATGTCCATGCCTATCAATAATTTGCAAACACCTCTCCCGATCATCCGCTCCATGACGATAGTTAGGAACCAATCGGTACTTCCCGACTATTGCCCTTGCCGCCCTCGGCATACAATATAAGGACTAATAGCCGGGCCGGGGCTAAGCCGCGGGACAAAGCAGCGGCACGCCCATGCGACGCAAAGCGGCTAAGCGCTGTATTTCGGGCCTTCGGGGGGCACAATCCCAATGCTGCAAATTTCAATCGCGCGGCTTGAGTCTGAATGAATGAGGATTCGCTAAGCCAGTGCTGACCGCTCAACCCATTCCGCTCGAAGTCCCGGTGACGATTCAAGGCGCGACGCTCGTTGACGGCTCGGATCGGCGCGAGCTTTTCACCGAGACCACCAAAACCACACTCACTTTCGAAAACGGCGCGGTCGTTAGTCTGAAAGCAAAAGTATCCACGGGCCAATGCCTCTTTCTCCGCAACGAGCAGTCCGGACGCGAAATCCTCTGCAAAGTTCTCGAATATCGCAAAGGTGGTCCGGGAGGTTACACCGACCTCGAATTCACTTCGCGCGACCCGGAATTTTGGAATGCTCCCGCCGCGAGACCTGGTGCCATCGCGCAGAAACAGAATGACGGCGCGCAAGCCATCGCTCCAGCGGCAACAGAAAATCAGGCCGCCGCGCCGAAGCCGGAAGTGCTGGCGCCAATAGGCGACGAAGCCCCCGCGACGTTGCCAGAAACCGAAGCGACCGAGCCCGCCACTCCCGCGCCTGCCCCCAAGGCTGCGATACCCGCACCAGCAGACGAGGCGGACTGGAACGAAGCAAAAGACGCCGAGCTTATGGCCGCGCTCGCGATGATGGCCGGCGACGCCAAGCCAAAACCGAAGCGAGAATCCACAGCAGAAGGAAAGCAAGCAAACGGACAAGAGGCCGCGTCCGAAAACGCTTCGCCCCAAGACGAAACCGACGCTGCAGGACGGTCGCCGGTAATTTCGATGCTGGCTTCCCTGCCCGGCCGGATGCGCGAATTCAAGCCGGGCAAAATCACGATCGCCGTAGGAATCGCCGCGTCCATTTTGATCGTGGCGATTCTCGGCCTGGCGTGGCACGCGAAGCGCAGCGCTTCGCTGCGCGCACGTCAGCGTGCCATCGCGGCGTCCGAGCAATCCGCAACGCAGCCCACCGCTTCGGAAACATCGCAAACGCCGACTGCCGCGAATGGCGGTCCAACAACGCCAAGCGCAACACCAACAACTGACAGCGCGAGAGTTGTCGCCAATTCCAACTCCAGCGCCACGCCGGCACAAGCAACCGACAAGACCCAACAGCCGAGCATCGCGAAAGCCTCCAATGATTCGCCCGCAGCAGCCAAATACTTTTCCGACGGACCCGTAGTAGTCGAGCAGGAGACAAAGCGCCGCGAGCTGAAACAGAGCAACAAGAGCGTCGGAGAAACCATTCCCGCAAGAATCATCTCGCAAGCTCCGCCGGCCATTCCGTCATGGGCAAAAGGACTCGACCTCGACCCGGTCGTCCAGCTGGACGCCGTAATTGACGCGAATGGCAACCTCAAAACCACGAAGGCACTGTCCGGCCCACGCATTCTGCAAGGTGCGGCAAAACGAGCCGTAGCCCTATGGATTTTCGAGCCGGCCTTAACAGACGGCAAGCCCACCGCCACGCACATGGTCCTGACAGTCCAGTTCCAAAGATAATCACAACACCTAAAACGAGCGCGTCGACGCAGCAGATCTGAATCCGTTAGACCGGCAGCGCTTCCACAACAACCAAATCCGTCGAAGTCGGCACCACCCGATTCAGACGGAAGTCAGCGCCCCCCAGCAGCTCGCCATATTCCTCGATGGTGCGTTCGCGTCCGCCGGTCAAGAGCAGCATCACCACATCAAGAAGTTTGCCCGTCGACGGCAGGTTCGCCTCCCGCAGCGCCCATTCCACAAGCAGCGGGGCTCCGTCTGCTGGAACCGCGCGGCGACAGTTCACCAGAATGGTATGAGCATGTTCGTCGTCCCAATCGTGGATCACGTGTTTCATCACGTAAGCCCGGCTGCCGGAAGGGACCTCACAAAGAAAATCGCAAGGCAACATCGCGCTGCGACTCTTCAGTTCCCCTCCCAGAAAGCCGCGCTCTGTGGCGCGCTCCAGCACGTGCGGCAGGTCCGCCAGAGTGCCGGTCAGTCCGGAATGTGCCTTGAGGATGGCCGCAAGCAACACTCCGTTGCCGCCTCCTACGTCCATGATGCTGCCCCAACGGCCAAAGTCGTACGCGCTTGCGACCGCTGGCCCGAGAAGCGCGGAAGAGTCCGTCATAGCATCATCAAAGATGCGTGCGAGTGCGGGATTTTGTTGCAGGAACTCCCATCCGTCCATGCCCAGCACTTTGGATCTGGCCGGCTCACCGGTCTGAACGCTGTAGAGAATCTCGCCAAACGGACGAAAATAAGTTTCGGTTCCCCAGAAAATCACCATGGACCGCATCGAGCCAGGCACTCCGCTGCGGAGATAGCTCGACGTCGGATTGTTGGCGAAAGTCCGCGGCGCGGTTTCTTCGAAGATTCCTCTGCTCGCCAGGGCGCGCAACACCCGGTACAAGGCGGATTCATGCACTTCGAGTTGCGTGGCAAGATCTCTCGTTTTACGTGGCCCGTCATTCAGAAGGTCCGCCACGCCTAGTTTTGCTGTGACGTAAAGAGCCTGATGCAAGATCAGACCATCTCGCACGCACAGCAATTCGAAAGGACCGGCAGGCAAATTCGCTTCTGGTGTCATTGCCCTCCTCTGGTCGGGGCTACCGCCGCAATGGGTGGCGCGACATCCGCCGAATGCGGCGCCCTCACGCGATAGCGGTATGGTCCCAGGCTAATCATCAAAAGCATCGCCGCAAACGCCGCAAGGGAAAACCCTGCGAGCGGCAGCGAATAAGAACCCGTTTTGTCGAAGCCTACGCCCATCAAGTAAGCTCCTATGCCTCCGGACACGCCAAACACAGCCCACAGCCAGCCAAAAAGTTCGCCGAACGATCGCAATCCAAAATAGCGGGTGGTCAAGTACGCAATGATATCCACTTCAGCGCCTATTCCCAGGCCAGCCAGCAAGGAAGCGACGCATGCAAGCCATATCGAATGGGTTGTTGTAAGCATGGCCGCGCCGATCGCCACACAAGCGAAAAAAAGCGCCGCAACCCGCGGAGCGAAGAATTGATCCATCAAGTAACCGCAGCCCACTCGCCCGAAAAGGAGTCCAACACCGAAAAGCGAACTGACAAACGCTGCCGTCTGAGCCGTGCTTCCCCGGTCGGTTAGTATCGCAGGCAAATGAATGAAGCACGCATGCACGCTTGCGGTAACCAAGCCCAGCGCGCATGCCAGGCTCCAGAATTCCGGTGTGCGCAAGGCCTGGCGCACCGTCAACCCTTCTTCATCCACCCGGATTGGAGTCGCAATGTGGGGTTCTGCCGCGCCATCGGGCAGCAATCCCATGTTTTCCGGTTTCTCTTTCAGGAACGCCGCAACCGCCGGCATCGGCACCAGCAAAATCGCCAAACCAAAAATGCTGTAAGCATGACGCCATCCGAAAAGCGCCACAAGACGCTGCGCCACGGCGGGCATGATAATTGCCCCAAGCCCCATGCCGAGCATCATCAGGCTCAGGGCCAGTCCTCTGCGCCGGTCAAACCATCGTGAGACCACGGCTGTGTAGGACATCGCTCCAGCGCCGCCAGAGACGATGCCCAACGCCAAATAAAATACGTACAGTTCCCAAATCGCATTCGACAACATGCTGCCCAAAACCAGAATCAGCCCCAGCACGATGGTGAACGGAATCAGCACCCTCCGCGCGCCATAACGGTCAACCAATCTTCCGGCGATCGGGACGCACAGTGCCCCCGCGAGGTTGTGACATGTGAATGCAAGCGAAATACTGGAACGCCCGGTATGAAATTCTTGGCCAATGGCCTTCGCAAATATCCCGAAGGTGAATACGATGACCGTGGCAGTGTTGAGGAATAGGCCGAGAGCAGCCGTTAAGGCGACCCACCAGCCGTAAAACACCCGGGGGCGAGTATGTTCGGCGCTCATCCCTTCCCTGAAAGTAAGCGCTAAGGAATTGTCCGGAAGCAGTTGAAGTGGACGATATACCCGCTATTACGCGTAGTCAACGTACTCGACGTTTAGGTGGTGGGTTTTCGGTTACGCGACACGGGACTTAACCGCACGGTCCGACGATAAGTTCCGAGCCGACCATCCGGACTTCGACGCGGAAATGTAACCCAAGTAGGCTTTCGCTGGATTACCTGGGCCAGACTCCTGACCGCTGCGGTATCCTCGGCCACTTCACGGAATGTGCTGGTAGAGGGTGGAAGAGAGCCCGTCGTCCCTCAAAGTAAACTCTCAATCTTGTCGAACTGTTGATCCCAGGCAACCCTGGACAGGACCTTCACGATCAGTGGAAGCCCTACCTCCGTAACCGTGACCTTCGTCTTTCCGCTCGACTCACTGAAATCCACAATGACCGTGACCGCATTCGGCCAACGGCCCGGGACTGGCGCCTTCGAGCCAGGAACGGCTTGACCGGTCTCATCGGCAAACGACAAGGTGGAGACGATCCTTCTGTTTGGGACCACTTCCTTATAAACCCCTGTGTTCCAGAACGTCTCTCCTTTTGGTGACTTCATTGCCCACAAATACGTCCCGCCCACTCGAAGATCATTTCTAATGAATGGGGCTGTGTAGCCCCTCGGCCCCCACCAGTGTTTGATCGAATCCTCGTCGTTCCACACGCGCCATACCTTGTCGTTGGAAGCATTGAACGTGCGTTCATAGGAACCGGTTGTACGGACCTCCAGAGCGACAAGAACGAGCACAACTAGCGCTAAAACGACCCCACCCAGTATTTTGTAGATCATGTGACGCCCCTTATCGTCTTCGCGCCAGACGCAGAGCAGCCTGTGAGTGCGCCGGCTGACACTGCGCCAACGCTTCGAACAGTGCGTCGCGAACGGGCCGTTCCAGTTACGCTTGGTTCGCTCATGATTCACCCGCTCCTTTCTCCATTCCTCGCGCCGACAGGGACATCAAAAACTCCGCAAGTCGGTCGTAGCTCGCTTCCATTCCACGTTCCATACCTGTCGCAAGCATCGCCGCGCGCGTCTTACCATCGGGCAGCGTCATTCGCATGGTCATCAACGTTCCCGCGGCGTCGGCTTCAAATCGCGTTTCAATATGGTTGTCTGGCGTGGGATCCGGCAGGTGCATGCGCTCGATATGTACGATCCTGCTGTAAGGCTCCAGTTCCACGTATTCGCCAGTGATGTAAAATCCACCGCCTTTGCCATTCGTCCACTCGTAACGGAACTTGCCGCCTGGCCTAGCCTCGTTGATGCATACGGGCATGGTCCATCCTTCCGGTCCAAGCAACCACTTCTGGATTAATTTTGGATCGGTATGGGCGCGGTACACGGCTTCTGGGGGCGCGGTGAAGCGCCTTGTCACAATCAACTGGGTATCTCCTTCGGTCTTCAGCGTCATCTTGCTCATCGCTTTTTTCCTCTCTTGTGTTTTTCCATACCGGCCAGAACTTCGTCCAGCCGGTCGTAGTTTGTCTCAAGGGCTTTTCGCAGCATTGCAAGCCATTGGTCCATCGCTTCAATACCCGCACTCGAGAGACGGCGAGGACGCCTCGTACCCTCGACGCGTTGAACGATCAGTCCTGCGCCTTCGAGCACTTTCAGGTGCTGGGAGATTGCCGGTTGTGTCATCTCAAACGGCTCTGCCAGTTCATTGACGGTGGCCTCCCCTTTGGCAAGACGCGCGAGAATGGCGCGACGGGTCGGGTCTGCCAAAGCAGCGAAAGCAGCATCAAGACTGGCCATAACTCATAGCTTATATAAGTACATGGCTATCTTCAAGGAAAAAGTCGCCCCACCCGCGAACAATCTTGCGAAGGCGCGCGAACCTTTATTTTGAAAAGTCTAGTCCGACAGGCGGTTGCGTTCTTCGCCATCGGACATCAGAGGATGGTCTCCGGTTGTCGCTGTCTGAAGGAAAACGTCGATGCGCTGACACGGTCGACGTCGTTAGAGATGACCCACGACCGACGTTTATCCTGCGTTTAACTTCGCTATGACATTGTTACCGGCGGTCCAAGCAGGTCCCGACACTCTGGAGGGTTCGATGTTAAAGAACAGCAGTCGCGCGTGCGCTGCCTTCGCGCTTCTTCTCCTCGCCATAGTCACGCCTTCCCTTCTCGCTGCGCCGCAAACCTCCGGGGGCTCCGGCTATCATCTGATCAAGAAAGTAAAATTGGGCGGCAGCGGAGGCTGGGACTATCTCGAAGTTGATCCTGCCACGCATCGCCTGTTCATCTCTCGCGGCACTCACGTCATCGTCGTTGATCCCGATCAGGGAAAAATCATCGGCGACATTCCAGACACGCAAGGCGTGCACGGCATCGCCTTTGCCGACGAATCCAACAAAGGCTTCACCACCAACGGCCGCACTTCCGATGTCACTATCTTTGATCTCAACTCCCTCAAGGCTCTCGGCAACGTCAAGACGGACAAGGACACCGACGCCATTATTTACGACACATTTTCCAAGCGCGTCTTTACCTTCAATGGGGATGCCAACACTTCGTCGGCCATTGACGCCGCTTCCGGAAAGCTCGTCAGCACTTTTCCTCTCGGCGGCGGCCCCGAATTCGGAGCCTCCGACGGCAAGGGCAAAATGTTCGTCAACCTCGAAGACAAAAGTTCTCTCGTGAAATTCGACGCCAAGACACTGAAAATCGAAAACACTTGGCCGCTTGCTCCTTGCGAATCTCCCTCCGGCCTCGCAATTGACGCTGCGAACGAAATCCTCGTTGTCGGCTGCCACAATAAGCTCATGGCCTTCGTTGACGGCAACTCTGGAAAGGTTCTCGGTACGGTTCCTATCGGCGAGCGCGTTGACGCCAACCGCTTCGATCCCGCCACCGGATACGCCTTTGCTTCTTGCGGCGACGGCACGCTCACAATCGCCCACGAAGATTCCCCCACACAATTTTCACCCGTGGAGACGATTCAGACGCAACGCGGCGCTCGCACCATGGCCATCGACTACACAACGCACACCGTCTATCTCATCACCGCGGATCTGGGCCCCGCACCGCCAGCCACGAAAGAGAATCCGCGTCCGCGCCCGGCGATCATTCCCGACACATTTACCCTACTTGTCTACGGCAAGTGACGTGTCGGTGCCGCGTCGGTTTCTTGGGGATTCAAGGGTTTAGGGTTTGTGCGGCACCAGCGAGATCGGAACTCCAGCGGCTTAAAGCCGCCCTGAATTCGCGCTCTTTAGGTCCTGGCTAAAGCCGCGATCCACAAAAGAGCTACTCGTATCGCAGCGCCTGTGTCGGCGCGATCTTGCACGCTCGTCGCGCCGGCACATAAGTCGCGAGCATCGTCACCAGAAATAGCGACGGCACCACGATGAGGTAAGCCACGATGTCCACCTCGCCGGCATTGAACAGCATGGAATTCATAAATTGCTCGACGGCGAAACCCATCGCCAGCCCGATCGCGGTTCCGATCCCGACCAGCACGAGGCCCTTGCCCATCACCAGGCGCAGCACGTCCGACTTAGCTGCGCCAAGCGCCATGCGTATGGCAATCTCGCGCGTTCTGCGGCTCACGTTGTAGGCCACCACGCCATACAAACCGGCGATGGCCAGCAGGAGGCCCACCACCCCCATGCTGCCCACCATTTGTATCGCGATTCGTGGCCCGTTCACGACCTGGTTCAAGTACAAATCCTCGTACGTCCTTGTCTGCAGCATCGGCAGGTTGGGATCGAGTGTGCGGACAACGTCCTTCACAGGCTGCACCAATTGCAGCGGGTCGCGATCGCCGCTCGAACGCAACAGCAAAGTCATTTGGGCGATAGGATGCTGGGCCAGCGGCATATACACAAATTCCATCGGCCCTTCGGTGGTGCTTTGATATTTGATCGTCTGCGCGACGCCTACGATCTCCACCAGCACGCCGGCGCGGCTATCAAGGCGGATGCGTTTGCCCACCGCATCGCCTCCCGGCCAATAGTGCTTCGCGAATTGCTCATTCACCACGGCGACGCGCGGCGCCTCCACGGTATCGGAGGCGAGAAAGCCGCGGCCACGCAAAATCGGAATCCCCATGGTCGCGAAAAATCCTTCATCCACCGTGTCCATTGTTGCACTGAAATTCTCACGATCTGGCGGCATCTGAAATCCGTCCGGCACGAACGCCACGCCCTCAAACCCGTCCTGCCCAAGCGGAACGTTTTCGGTGAGAGCATCGCCCGCAACTCCGGGCGCTTCCCGCAGGCGTTCGGCCAGCAGCTTATAGAACTGCTGAGTCTGAGCTGCGTTGTACTGCTCCAGACGCGGATCGAACTTGACCATCAGCAAATGGTCTTTCGCAAAGCCGGTGCCTTCCAGAAAACTCTGCTCGAAATTTCGAGCCATCAGGAAAGCGGCCGTCAGCAGCATCAGTGATGTGGAAACCTGCGCTACCACCAGCAGATTCCGGCCCCACAGGCGTTTGCGGCCCGGAACGTCCACGTCGGCCGATTTCAGTCCGCTCAGTAGATCCACGCGCGTGCTTTGCAGCGCGGGCGCCAGGCCGCAGAGGAGCGCGCTCAACACCGACAGCGCCAGGCTTGCCAGCAGCACGCGCTTATCCATTTGGAAAGGCACGGCCGCCGGCAACTCGGTCATAAAAATGATGCTCTCTTTCGTGTGGAACCACTGGATGACGCCGTTGCCGATGGCAATCCCAGCCAGTCCACCCAACGCCGCCAGAATCAAGCTTTCCGTCAATAACAGCCGGATAAGCCGAAAACGCCCGGCGCCCAGCGCCAATCGCACCGCGATTTCATGCGTTCGGGTGCGCGCACGGGTGAGAAGCAGTCCCGCAACGTTCGTGCAAGCCACCAGCAGGACGGCCAGCGACAGGACCATGAAGATCACGCTGAATTTCCAGTTAACGTCGTCAGCGCGAGTTCGCATTTCGAACTGCGTGTGAATCGCCGCGCCGCGGCTGCGATTCTGTTTCGGATAGTCGCGCTCGAAGTTTTTCGCCAGCACGGTGAGTTCGTTCTGCGCCTGCTCGATCGTCGTGCCCGGTTTCAAGCGCGCCGTTAGGTTCAACTCACGATCGTCGCGGTCCTCGAAGAAATTCTTTTGCATGTTCGTCGAAAACACGCGCGCCATCGCCAGCGGCACGTAGAAATCGGGATGCCCGACGATATCCATCCCCGGAAACGTTTCGGGAGCCACGCCAATCACGGTGAAGTCGGTGCCGTTCAGCCGAACGATCCTGCCCACCACGGCACGGTCGCTCGCGAATTCGCGCCTCCAGAATTCCGGGCCGAGCACCACCACGGCATCGCGGCCGGGCACCTGATCTTCATCCTCGCGAAAACCGCGCCCCAGCGGTGGCTCCACGCCCAGCGCGTGGAAGTAATTGCCCGAAACCATCATGCCGCCCCTCACGCGCGGAGTTGCTCCGGCTTCGGCGCTGAACCCAACCGGCTCCATGTCCGCGTTCGCGATCACACCGTCGTAACTCTTCGCCTGGCCGCGGATGTCCAGGTATTCGCGATAGGAAAAATCCTCGAAGCTGGTATCGTGCGTGGTGGTCACTAAAGTGACGAGGCCGCTGGGATGCGGCACCGGGTACGGCCTGAAGATCAGCGCATCCACCATGCTGAATGTTGCCGAAGTCATCCCGATCCCCAGGGCCAAAGTCATCACGACAAACAAAGTAAGTCCCGGCGTGCGCTGCAAACTTCGTATCGCGAAACGCAGGTCTTGCACCAGGTGTTCGACGAATTGCAGCCCTCGCGCGGCGCGGTAGTCTTCCTTCATCGCTTCCACTGCCCCAAATTTCAATCGGGCTTGCCGCTGCGCCTCGACGGGCGATAACCCGACGCGAATGTTTTCGGCGGTCTGCAACGCGATGTGCTCCTCGATCTCTTCCCGCAATCGTTGCTCATCGCGCCGCCGCGTCGCAAAGTTCGCCAGCCGCGCGAAAAACCGTCTCAGAGATTTCATGGCAAATCCTCCGCCTTCGCTTCGAAGAACCGCCCGATGATCGCCGCCGTCTGCTCCCAATCCTGCGTCTCGACCTGCAACTGCCTCCGCCCTTCTCGCGTCAGCCGGTAAAACCGCGCCCTCCGATTATTCTCAGACGCGCCCCATTCGGAGGCGATCGCGCCTTCCTGCTCCAGCTTAAGCAGCACGGGATACAAAGTCCCCTGGTTCACAGCAAGCAGATCGCCGCTGATCTGCTCGATCCGCCTGGCGATTCCATAGCCGTGCAAAGGCCCCAGCACGTCAAGCGTCTTGAGCACCATCAACGCCAAAGTTCCCTGCCGCACATCCGTTTTCTGTTTCATGCCCACCGTCACGACCTCGCCATTTGGGTTTCCAACAGGAAGATGCCATACTTCCTTTGGGAAAGCAACAGGAAAGTGCCGCCGGCCCCCGGGGTAAACGGCTTGGCGTCAATATCAGATGTCCAGTGACGCGACCCTACAAGGAGCTGGCCAGGGAGCGATATTTCCTCTCAAGGCTGCTTCAGCGTCTTCGTAGCGGATCCCGAGAAGCGTACTGGTCACACGTCAGCCTGATGGCGAAGTCGCCGTCTGTAAGCCGCGACCTTGTGGCGGTTGCCACAGAGCATCATGCTGCACCAACGGCGATGGTGCGATTTGGTCTGGTCACAGAACCAGAGCACGCACGTGTCGTCCTCGCACCGTTTCACCAGTTTAAAGTCGGCGTCGGCCAGGAGCTCAGCGGCGGCTTCGGCCACCGGTCCAAGAATCGCCTCGGCGGTGGCTTTCGGACGGACCTTCTCAATTTTGAGCGAACGCGGTTTATTCCAAACCAGGCGGGGATGACTCTGGGCGCCAGACAGAAACCGGTTGAGGACCGAAGGATCCCCCCGCTGCCCAGCCTTGCGTTTCTCAACAAGCGAACGAAAATTCTCGCGCAGCGTTCGTGCAGAATCTAAAAGAGATATCCGCGCCACGTCCGCCCCGAATTTCGGGACCGGCAGTCCCGCGAATTTGAGCCAATGCAATACGTCCTCGTCGCCCTGAAAAAGATCCACCAACTTTCCCTTTACTCGCACCCGTGTATTGAGAAAGTCCAGCCCGAGGTGCCCCGCCAGAAACACCGGGGCGGGCCGTGAATTTCGATTTTGGGAACGGGTCAAGTGGATAAGGCTCGGAAGCAGTGTAACCAGAAATCACAGTCTTGACAAGTTACAGCCATTATGATGTAACCTGAGACGATTACTTTGTATGGTGTTTGGTAATCCGATGCCAGCATTCTTAGGAGGAATTGCTAATGGCTCAAAATACTTCAGCGCAAAAACAAAAGAGTGGCGCATCAGGCGCGGAATCCCGCGGTTCTGTCGTGCCGTTAACATCTATCCGCAAGATCGAAGCCGATGGCGTTCAAGTTTTTTACAGAGAGGCAGGAAATCCCCAGGCACCAGTGGTTCTTCTGCTGCATGGTTTTCCCACGTCCTCCTTCATGTATCGCGAGTTGATTCCCCGTCTCGCCGATCGCTATAGAGTAATCGCGCCAGACCTGCCAGGCTTTGGATTCACCGAGGTACCTGACAAGCGAAAATATGCGTACACGTTCGACGCGTTGGCCGCGACGATAACTGCCTTCACCCAAGCGATCAAAATCAATCGCTACGCGCTTTATGTCTTCGATTACGGAGCGCCAACGGGTTTCCGCCTTGCCATGGCTCATCCCGAGCGGGTCACAGCGATCGTTTCACAGAACGGCAACGCGTATGAAGAAGGACTCGGGGACGCCTGGGGACCGATCCGGAAATATTGGGCTTTTCCGAGCGCCGAAAACCGCGAGGTGATTGCGAAGAATGTGCTAACGCTTGAAGGCACTCGCTGGCAGTATACGCACGGAGTGCAGAACGCAGATAGCGTGGCGCCGGAATCCTACACATTGGACATGGCGCTTATGGAGCGGCCGGGAAACAAAGACATTCAGCTGGATTTGTTCCTGAATTACGCGTCCAACGTCGCGGTTTACCCCGCGTTTCAAGAATACTTCCGTAAGTCGAAGCCTCCCTTGCTCGCCATTTGGGGCAAAAACGATCCCTTCTTCATTCCCGCAGGGGCGGAAGCATTCCGAAGGGATATTCCTGGCGCGCTGGTCAAGATGCTCGACACTGGACATTTTGCTTTGGAGACGCACGTCGTCGAGATTGCTGCGGCGATGAAGGAGTTCTTTGATGCTAACGGAATATAACTGCGGTGCAAGAGTAGAGAGGTCGCGATGACAGCTGAAAACGCAACCATCATATTAGTGCATGGGGCGTGGGCAGACGGGTCGTGCTGGCAGAACATCATCCTGCCGTTGAAACGGCTCGGCTTTAGTGTGACCTGCGCCCCAATTCCCCTTACATCGCTTACGGACGACATAGCGGCTCTCTCTAGAACAATTGAGCGAACCAAGGGGCCGGTTGTGCTCGTCGGACATGCCTACGCCGGGGCGGTCATCGCGGGGCCCACCGACGATCGAATCAAAGCTCTCGTATACGTTTCGGCTTTGGCACCGGGCGACGGTGAAACGGTCGCACAGGTCTTCTATCGCGAGCCGCCGCATCCCGATGCTCCTCACTTGGAACCCGACCGACACGGCTTCATTTGGATGCCGGAAGACGGCTTCGGTAAGGCAGTCGCTCACAAAGCCTCCGCCGATCAAACGGCGATCATGGCTGCGGTGCAACGGCCGATTGCCGTGAAATGCATTCAAGAAGTGACTCCACCACCAACGTGGAAGACGAAGCCAACCTGGTATTTACTCGCCGAAGAAGATCGCATGATCAAATCTACGACTCAGCGCTTCATGGCCGAGCGCATGCGGGCGAAGATCCGCTCCTATCCGGTGGATCACACACCGATGTACACCCAGCCGAATCTTGTGGTTGATGTCATCACGGAGGCAGCAGGCGAAAAGGCTCTCAGTAGAAGTTTCTGAGTGGCGACGCGAACTGCCGATGGAATCCGCGCAGACAAACTCCGCGGGATTTTTATCGCCTGTGAAAATTGTTGAGGAGAACTAACGATGTCGAATTCTGTAGCTATCGTTACTGGCGCTAGCCAGGGAATCGGAAGGGCCACCGCAATCCGACTGGCGAGGGATTTTTCATCTCTTGTCTTGATCGCACGAGACGAGGCGCACCTGCAAGAAACAGCCCAGAAGGCGAAGTCCTTCGGAGCTGAAAGTCTCGTGCTTCCGCTCGACCTCCGCGAGCCAGCATCCCCCGAAAAAATCGTGAACGAAACACTCAGTCGCCTCGGCCGGATCGACGCGCTCGTGAATATCGCCGGGGCTGTGCCGCAAATTGACCTCCTTGAGATGACAGACCCTCAGTGGGACGACGGTATGGCGCTGAAGTTTCACGGAGCCCGTCGCCTTACCATAAGAGCCTGGGATGCCTTGAAAGCTTCCAGGGGTTCTGTTGTCCTGCTCTCGGGGCTTGCAGCCTGGGACCCTAAGCCGGGATTCGCCGCTGTAGCTGCAATCAATGCGGCGATTATTGCTCTCGCGAAAGCCTTCGCGGAGCAAGGCATCAAGGATGGCGTTCAGGTCAATAGCGTTTCGCCTGGAGCGGTCATGACGGGCCGGCGGCGATCATTTTTTGAACACTGGGCGCCAGCACACCACCTCACCGTCGAGGAAGCAATTAAAAAGTATCCGGAGGAATCCGGCATCTCTCGTTTTGGCGAACCGGAAGAGATTGCCGATCTGCTCGCCTACTTGGTATCACCCGCGGCGAAATGGATGACCGGAGCGTCGCTACGAATGGACGGCGGCGAATTCAAAGGCATCTGACGCAGCACAGCGTGTCTTGGCGAGTAGTTCGAAAGTGTCGGCGAGCGCCCGGTAGTGCTGCTCAGCGCAGGAATCGGAGCGACGCCTGTTCTGGCGATGCTGTACGCGCTGGCGCTGGCGACGGCCCGCTCGATACGGCAGGTCTTATGGCTGCACGCAGCTCGCGATCGAGGGCATCATCCCTTCGCCGCCGAAGTCCGCCGCCTCATACTCGCGCTCCCGCACGGTCGCAGCTATATTTGTTACAGCAAGCCAGGCTCAAGCGACAAAATGGGTGAGGATTTCGACGCCAGCGGTCATCTGTCGCGATCGGTCTTCGACGAGGTCGGCGTCCCACGAGAAGCGGACGTCTACCTCTGCGGGCCGACTCGCTTCATGGCGGACGTGAAAGAGGCGCTCGCAACCTTTGGCGTGGCGCCGGAACGGATTCACCTCGAAATTTTCAACGGCAGCGAATCGCTCACGCCTGGTGTCGTCGGCGGAGTGACGCGAGCTCCGCATCTGCCCAAAGACGACTCCAACAGCGGACCGCAGGTCTCGTTCGCGCGCAGTGGCATCGCCGCGCACTGGAATGCGTCGGCCTACCAGAGCATTCTGGAACTAGCCGAGGCGTGCGACGTTCCGGTTCGCTGGTCGTGCCGGACCGGTGTGTGTCACAACTGCGAAAGCGGTTTGGTTTCGGGCGCGGTCGTCTACGGACCGGAACCGCTCGAAAAGCCCGCCGACGGCAATCTTCTCGTTTGCTGCTCGCAACCGATTCGCGATGTCGTCATCGACTTGTGAAGCTTTACCGGGGTTCGAGTTCTGAAGTAGATTCGATCGTCTCAGTAGCTCCCATGCAGTCAAGTCCGTGTAAGACCTTCACGGCCGGCTAGCACGTACCTCTGGCCGCAAGTGGAGGAGCAGGGCCGCGCATATCAGACCAAAGCCAACGCGCGGCGCGACGATTGCAACTAGCATCGCGGTCGTGAAGCCTGTAAGGACAACGAGCGATCGTCGCCTCGCGATGTGCCGCGTACGCGTGGACACCTGCGCGGCGCTCGCATGTGCCAGCACCTCGTGCTCGAAGACGTTATAGGCGATGTCAACGCACACGAATAATCCTGCGTAAAACACTACGGGGGACGATCCAAGCCGGGTGCGCGCAACCCACGCGGTCGCAAAGGGCAGGAGCGACACCAGGAAGAGATGCGCGAAGTTGACCCACATCAGTCTGAGAGTCGGAGGACCTACGAACCGCATGAGGTAATGGTGGTTTATCCAAATAATCGCGATGAACAGATAGCTCACCACATAGCTGACGGCCGTGGGCCACAGCGGCCAGATCGCCGAGAATACCGGCTGATCCGGAGCTTTGAGTTCCAATACCATGATGGTCACGATCACCGCGAAGACCGCGTCTGAAAATGCAGCCAGCCGATCCGCAGTTGCCTTTTCTTCACGTATAGCGCTCCTTGGAGTGAGCAAGGCGTCGAGCCGTAAGCTCGCCTGCACCATCCCTACCATGAACCCGCAGGGTTTTATCATCCTTTGGTCGGGTGAGCGCTTCCTCTGCCGCGGTTCCACCACAGCTGCCACGAAGCGAACTAGCACGCTGCGCCGTTTCTCAGTATGATGCCCGGCAAACAACTCCCAGGAGTTTGTCCCGTGAAACGCTATTTCACTACCTCCGTCGCGGTGCTGCTTGTTGTCTCGCTCGCAGTGCTCGTCGCTCCCGCCGTGCGCGTACGCGGCTCTTCGATGCCTTTCAATGTGGGCATCGTGAAAAAGAGCGTCGTGTTCCTCTACTACCCCAAGGGCGAGTCGCTTGAAGTCGGCACCGGCTTCCTCGTCGAAATTCCGTCGAAGGCTGAACCGACGCAGAGCCGCGTAGCCGTCATCACGGCTCGGCACATTGTTGATCCGCAGTGGGCGGGCTGCTCGTGGAAGAACCCGCAGCAGATTTATGCGCGAGTCAACGTGAAAAACTTCAGGGTCGGCCAGCAAGCGTACGCCACGGACGAGCTCGTGTTCGATCTCGTCAACGCGGGAAAGAACGTGTGGTGGGCCCACCCCAACGAGCGTGTGGATGTAGCCGTGATTCCTGTTTCCGCCGCCCACGTCGAACAGCTCCTGCAGAACGATGTCCACTTCATCCCGGTCGCCGACTTCGCCACCAAAGCCGAAACCGAAAACTACAAAGTCGGCATCGGCGACCAGATCGTCACCGCCGGCCTCGTCCCTGCGCTGCTCGACACTGAACGCAACTATCCCGCATTCAAGTTCGGACGGATTTCAAATATTCCCGAAGAGCCTATCAACATGAGGTGCACACAGGAAGACAAACCGCTGCCTCGCAACGTTTGGCTGCTCGCTGGAAATTTCGTCGGCGGCAATAGCGGCTCGCCGGTGTATCTGCTGCCGCCGCAGCCTTCCGCCATGCACCGCGTGATGCTCATCGGAATTCTGGCAGGGTCAATTCCGAATGTGGACCTGGGCCAAATGGTCCCCTCCGATTATGTTTTTGACGTAATCCAGGCCCACTACCCCGGCGCCAACCTCTATCGCGGCCACACCGCGCACAGCATCATGAAGTAGCGCCGCAATGTTTTAGTTTGCCGTGAACCGAGCGTCGACACGAAATCAGCTCGCGCTCTAGTGGCACGAGGGATCGTCCACAAACTGGCCGCTTCCCGCCATGGCTCCTAGCGCGTGCCCGCACGCCACAATGCGCTGGTTCAAGTCATCATTCTCGAGCGCGTCCTGCGCTATGTAAGTCAGATTCGCGCGTTGCGCGAGATATTTGTCGCTCAATTGCGACATATTCTGGGATTCATTGCCCAACAATTGATACGCGTTCCGATCCGCATCCGTCGAGGCCGCTACCCCGGCCAAACGCAGGCTGTCACTCGCTCGCATACGATATTGCCCCAGCCAATCCGTCGCGAGCGGGAAGCTATTTTGAATCGCGGTGGCAAGCGCAGTGCGCCATTCGCGAAGCGTTCCCATGAACTCGATCGCCGCTCGCAAAAACCCTTTCGAAAATCCCTGATTCGATGACGAAGGGGACGCAGCTGTGCCGGCACCGGGCAAAGTCAATTCGACCCGGTTTCCCCGGAAGCTGAGTGTTCCCTGCACCGCATGCGCCAGTGCCTCCAGCTCAACGTATGAATGTCCATTCGTCCTCATCACCGGCACGGGTTGGTTGGACTGGCCGTTAAGGACAAACGTGAGGTTCGAGCTCGCGTTCGAGTTTTGGCTCTGGTCCTGGCTCGCGTTCTGGCTCTGGGTGGCGTCCTGCGAGAGCGCGATTAAAGGTCCAAAAAGAAATGATGCCGCTATCAGACACAAAATGGATTTTCTTCTGATCATGGCTGCGCTCCTTCCAATCGATTGTTGGAAACAGTTTCGTCACTGGCCGGGCGCGGAGTTCGGCCGCGGCTGCATGGCCATGGCTACGAGCGCCCCGATCAGAATCGCCGGAAAAAGCTGACCAACAACGGCCTCCGCCGTGGTTAGCGAACGCGCGAATGGATTCACCGGCGTGATGTCGCTGCCGATGGTCGTCAGTGTCGCAAAACTGAGGTATGTCAGTTTCGCGGTGAGTTGATCCAAATCCGCGGGCGCAGAAACGAAGCGGAAGGACCCAGGCCGCAGCTGCTCGAGAAACTGAAAGCCAGACGCCCAGGCCATGCCGAGAAGAAGATACGCGCACACGCCGCCCTGGATGCGACTCCAGGTCACCGGCCCCGCGCGAAACATCACCAGCAGCACAATCCGCACGTAGAACAGCAATGTGATCGTCGCTAGCACGCTGCCGAACAGATGCAGAAACGGCGTCGGGTGCAAACGCCCAGCCGCCAGCACCAGGGAAGTCGCAAGCACAGTGGCAATCACAAACACCCTGAAAATCCGGCTCGGATTTGCGACAATGGCGCCGTAAATCATCAACACCTCGACGACTACGTTGAAGAAAATTCGTCCCCGAAGCCCCGCGTCGCGCAAGGGGGTGATCACAAATATAAGAATGGTCACGGAGATCGTAACAAGCGTGAGCCCCAAGTCGCCGGACCAGAACTCACTCATGTCCAATCGCAACCCGGTTTTGTACTTATCAATCGGATCGCTTCTCACGAAGTGCGCCTCCAAGAACCTAGCCACTCGGGCGGCATTATAGCCGCGAGCAAGCACGCCCCAGCACAATTATGTGGAGATGCCTGTTAGACGTTGCGTAACACCGCTCTTCAGGAGTTCAGTTCCGCCCACTGCGATATGCTTCCAGGCTCCACACGTCCTGCGCCTCCACGTATCTCAATACGTAGCGGTCGCCTCCCTTAACGCGCACGCGGAAATACGTCTCGCCCGGCGAATACCACCGGTCTTCCACTTCCATAATCTCGAGCGTCTGATCGCCCAGCGTCAACCGCATGGGACGTTCATTTGCGCGGTACCCCGCGTAGCACTCCACTAATACTCTTTTCATCGCAGCCTCAGCGTCTCGCCCTATCGCGTCCGCTCGCGGTCACTTCTGCATTCCGCTTGAGTTTATCTCCGAATCATGTCACGAAGCCTGGCCGCCACTCGATACAGGTGAGCGCCGAAACTGAGGTCGGAACTCCGCAGGCACCATCCACTAATCTGCCTGATACACTGTGGCGCATGAGACCAGTCTGCGTTTTGATAGCCGTTCTTACCCTGGCTACTGGGCCGTCGCTCTGTCAGAACAACCCGAGTCCAAAATCTACGCCGACCATCCCTAATCTTCCGGATGTGAACCCTCAATTGTTGCGGCTTGCCATCCAGGACCAGTCGGACCGCGGCAACGACCTGTTCTCCGGTAAACAAGTCAAGACGCCGCAAGATCTCAACGTGCCGAAGCGCGATGCGGAACGGCAGGCGGAAGTGCGAACGCTGCTTAGCGAAGGCAAGTCAAAACGGGCCGGGACCACTACTTCGCAGGACGAATCTTTCAGCACTCCGAGTCGTCCGAGAACCTGCTAGTTGCCCATGTGGTCGCCGTAACATCTCTCGCGAAAGGAGACAAGAGTGCCGGTTGGTTGGCGGCCGCTACGCTTGACCGCTATCTCTGGTCGATCAAACATCCTCAGATGTTTGGCAGGCAATACCAGACGGGCCCGGACAACAAGGAAACGATGGAGCCATACGACCGAATTTTCATTTCCGACAAGATTTGTGCTGCTTGGGGTGTGGACTCACTGGCGGAGCAGGAAAAATCTCGGAAGGGCTTCCAAAAGAGCGACGTCCCGACCTCGTCGACGCCAGCGCGCAAAATCGCTGCAAGCGGTGGTGCGTGGACACATCCGCTACTACGGTGTGCCTATGAATCACCACGCGCTGTGGACCTTCCGGTTCCAAGTGGGGCGGCTCTGGCATCGCGCGCTGTCGCGGCGCAGTCAGAACGGCCGCGTCCTGTGGGATCGCATGCGGCGCTTCATCACTCCCTGGCTGCCTATGCCTACCGTTTGTCATCCTTATCCCTTGCGCCGCATGGGCGTCGTTCCCGAGCGAGGCCGGCGCACAGGAGGAGAACTCATGGAAACGCTGATCGCGCTTGCCCTGGCCTTCGTTGTTTTGTTCCCGCCTTGCCTGCGCGCCGCTCCCGCGAAGCCAGCGTTGGAAGTAGTGGTGCTGGGCTCCGGCGGGCCACGGCCGTTCGGCAGGGGCGGTTCCAGCTTCATCGTGCTCCTCGATGGGACACCGCGCATTTTGGTGGATGCCGGACCGGGCGCGTTCCTGCGCATCGGCGAATTGGACCTCGACTTGGACAAAGTGGATACGGTTTTGCTGACGCATCTGCACATCGATCACAGCGGAGACCTCGCAGCTTTCTTCAACGCGCGCGCCCTCACCAGTGACGGGCCGATCGTCTACCACATTTTTGGCCCGGACGGCGCGGGGCTCTTCCCCAAGACCTCGCACTTTGTGGATTTGCTAGTGGGAAAAGACGGCGCGTTTGCGTATCAGAAAACGTTTGGCGCGGACGAAACGTTTACGGTTCGCGATCTGGCCATTAGCTTGGACTCGCCGCGCACCACTATCGTGGATCACGACGGCCTGATCGTCGAAGAAATTGCGACGCATCACGGCGACTGCCCCGCGGTCGCGTACCGGATTTCTTATAAAGACGCAGTGCTGGTTTTTTCCGGCGACATGGACGCGTCGGCGCTGCCGAATCTCGAGCAATTGGCGAAGAACGCGGATTTGCTGATCTTCAACTGCGCCGTGCTCGACCCTCCGGGTTCGCCTTCGCAGCTCTACGATCTGCATACGCCGCCCAGGAAAATTGGCGAAGCCGCGCACGCGAGCGGAGTAAAGAGTTTGCTGCTGAGCCATCTAGCTCCCGACGTTGAAAGCCAGGAAGACGCCGTGCGCAAATCCATTCGCGCGTCCTACACAGGCCCGGTCGCCTTCGCCAGCGACAAGGAGCGCGTCTCGGTCGACAAGTGAACGCTTGACGCAAAGTCCAGTAGTTGCGATTTCGTCTCGCACTCGCAAAAAAAAAGAGCGGCCCGGTGAAGAGCCGCCCTCGAATCACTCCTGCATG